>OHBJ01000849.1_pt1 | contig 20702 bp, 20 predicted proteins | sample 1577241 | NCBI WGS metagenome assembly OHBJ01 (sample SAMEA3541594, study PRJEB24748) | human gut metagenome | biome: human gut; feature: human-associated habitat; material: faeces | place: China | collected 2012 | reverse complement strand
CATGGTCAGGTCAACGTGACCTCTCAGCCGGGAAAGGGTTCTTCGTTCATTATTACTCTTCCCAGAAAACAAGAAAATCTAGTGACAGAAGAGGAAGAAAATCAAGCGACCAATCCGATTCCAGAGGATATTATACCTGAACAGAATGACACAGCTGCCACATCACAAAAAGTACTTCCCATCATGCTGATTGTGGATGATAATGAAGACATGCTGAACTTCCTCTCTTCTCACTTCCAAACCAGCTATACCATTGTGACAGCAGTAGATGGAGTGGATGCGCTCAACAAGCTAAAGGAACAGGAAGTGGCCCTGATTATCAGTGACTGGATGATGCCGAACATGAATGGAATTGATTTGTGTAAAGCGGTACGAAACAACCAACTGACCAGTCACATTCCGTTTATCCTGCTTACGGCAAAGACCGATACAGAAGCCAAGATTACAAGTATGAATTGTGGTGCAGATGCCTATATCGAGAAACCGTTCTCATTGCAATACCTGGAAGCATGCATAAAGAATTTGTTAGAACTGCGCTTGCAGTTACGACAAAAATTCTCACAAATGCCGACGGTTTCCATCAACTCCATTGCGGCCAATCAGAGTGATAAAGTATTCCTGGAGAAAATGAACCACCTGATTGAAGAGAACCTGAACAACGAAGAACTGTCAGTCGACTTCTTGGCTGAGAAATTGTGTATCAGCCGTTCCGGACTATTTGTGAAAATCAAAGGACTAGCCAATACGACACCGAATGAAATGATTCAGATTATCCGCCTGAAGAAGGCAGCTTCCCTCTTGCTGGAAAACCAGTACCGTATTAATGAGGTAAGCTACATGGTGGGATTCAATAATCCGTCTTATTTCAGCAAATGTTTCCAGAAACAATTCGGAATGAAACCGGGAGAGTATATAGCCAGTCATGCACATAAAGCAGAATGAAAATTTTGTGTATCTTTGCGTCACAAAGATTTGATTAAACCATGAAGTGTATAGAAATCACCCCACCGGCTGACATACAGACTTGTATTCAGTTGCCTTCTTCTAAAAGTATCTGCAACAGGGCACTTATCATCAATGCACTGGCGGGCAGTACATGCCGTCCGGAAAATCTGTCAGACTGTGATGATACGCGCGTGATGATAGAAGCATTGACACACATGCCGGAAACAATTGACATCATGGCTGCCGGTACGGCCATGCGCTTTCTGACAGCTTATTTGTCCGTAACTCCCGGTACACATGTACTAACAGGAACCGAGCGGATGAGACAACGCCCTATCAAGATTTTAGTGGATGCCCTGAGAAGTCTGGGGGCACAGATTGAATACACGGAAAATGAAGGTTATCCTCCGTTAAAGATTACGGGAAAGGCTTTGGAAGGACATTCACTCTGCCTTCCGGGAAATGTCAGTTCGCAATATATCTCGGCCTTGCTGATGATAGGACCGATGCTGGCACACGGATTGAATCTGGAACTGGAAGGAGAAATCATTTCACGCCCTTATATCAACCTGACCCTGAAAGTGATGAAAGATTTTGGGGCAAAAGCTGAATGGACATCCGACCATACCTTGCAGGTGGCTCCACACCCTTACCATCCTATTCCTTACTACGTGGAAAGTGACTGGAGTGCGGCTTCCTACTGGTATGAAATCGTGGCGTTGTCCAAGCATGAAGCCGTCGTAACGCTTCCCGGACTATTTGCACAGAGTCCGCAGGGGGATGCTAAAGTGGCTGAGTTGTTTGAGCAGTTGGGTGTCTGCACGCAAAGAGAAGGAAACAGCGTGACACTAAAGAAAACACATCCGCATACCGACCGGATGGAATATAATTTCGTAAATCAACCTGACCTGGCACAAACCTTCGTAGTGACTTGCGCCATGTTGGGAATACCATTCCGCTTCTCTGGCCTGCAAAGTCTGAAAATCAAGGAAACCGACCGAATGGCTGCCTTAATTGCCGAAATGCGTAAATTAGGTTATGTACTGGAAGAAAGTGAAGGTTCTGTACTTTCATGGAATGGTACCCGATGTACTCCAGATGAATCGCCTGCCATCGATACGTATGAGGATCATCGCATGGCCATGGCTTTCGCACCGGCTGCTCTTTGTAATGGTACATTGCGCATCCGTAATCCGCACGTCGTATCCAAGTCTTATCCCCGGTTCTGGGATGATTTACTGACGGCAGGTTTTCATATCACCCAACTTTAATCTGATTCATTATGTGGATTCTTGTCATTATTTTAATTGGAGTAGTTATTTTCGGACTGATAGCCGGATTCTTTTATAACCGCTCTATCCAGAAAAAAATAGAACGAGGGGAACTGAAAGAAGCCCCCGAAATAAAAACCGTGGACGAAGAATGCTGCGGACAGCATCAAATCTGTGAAAAAGAGAGTCTGCTGGCAGCTGTCAGCAAACAAATAGAATATTACGACGATGAGGAACTGGACCGCTTCAAGGGACATCCGTCGGACAACTACACGGAAGAGGAAATCAATGAGTTTCGGGAAATCATGTACACCATGAAGGAAGAAGAGGTAGCCGGCTGGTGCCGCAGCCTGCAACTCCGCGGAATAGAAATTCCTGACGAACTGAAAGATGAACTGTTCCTGATTGTCGGAGAACGTCGTTTTCACTAAGCTGCTATTCACCAATGAATGTATTAGAACTATTTCATTATACTTTTTTCCAACATGCCCTGCTGGGAAGTCTGTTTGCCAGCATTGCTTGTGGAATTATAGGCACGTATATCGTCACCCGCCGACTGGTGTTTATCAGTGGAGGAATTACGCATGCCTCTTTCGGAGGAATCGGTATCGGCTTGTATGCAGGTATCTCACCGATTTTAAGTGCGGCCATATTCTCTGTGTTGTCAGCTTTCGGTGTGGAATGGCTCAGCAAGCGCAGTGACATGCGTGAGGATTCTGCCATTGCGGTGTTCTGGACGTTCGGTATGGCAGTAGGTATCATCTTCAGCTTCTTGGCTCCCGGATTCACGCCCGACCTGTCGTCATTCCTGTTCGGCAATATTCTGACTATCAACCGGAGTGACATTACACTGCTGGCTATCTTGAGCGTAGCACTTATTCTATTCTTTACGTTGTTTCTAAGGCCTATCACAGCCATTGCTTTTGACCGGGAGTTTGCCCGTTCACAGCGCATTCCTGTGGCTGCTTTCGAATATACACTCATGGCTTTCATCGCCCTGACCATCGTAGCTTGCTTACGTATGGTAGGTATTGTACTGGCTATTTCTCTGCTCACGCTTCCGCAGATGACGGCCAATCTCTTTACCTATAGTTTTAAGCGCATTATCTGGCTGTCAGTCGGCATTGGTTACGTGGGCTGTTTAGGAGGTCTGTTACTTTCCTACCAGCTTCGGGTGCCTTCGGGGGCAGCAATCATATTCATCTCAATTTTAATTTACGTAGGAGCCAAGCTAATTTGCATGCTACGCAAAAAAGCGGCTCATTAAGAATATCGGAATCAAATTAAAATCACAGTATTATGGAAATAAAAATCAACTCACTGGACAATATCCATGAAGCTGCCAAAGAATTCATCGCAGCGATGGGAGACAATACGGTCTTTGCCTTTTATGGTAAAATGGGAGCCGGAAAGACTACATTCATCAAGGCCGTATGTGAAGAATTGGGCGTAACGGATGTCATCAACTCACCGACATTTGCCATTGTCAACGAATACCGCTCAGATGAAAACGGAGAACTGATTTACCACTTTGACTTCTACCGTATCAAAAAGCTGGAAGAAGTGTACGACATGGGATATGAAGATTATTTCTACAGTGGCGCACTCTGCTTCATTGAATGGCCGGAACTGATTGAGGAACTACTTCCGGGCAACGCAGTAAACGTGTACATTGAAGAAAAAGAAGACGGTACACGCACAGTCCGTTTCGACGAGAATAACGCATAAAAATGGGAATACACTATTTTATACAAGGGCTATTTGTCCTGGTTGGACTTTTGTCTGTACTGGCGGCCATCTGCAACTGGAACTGGTTTTTCACTGCACAGAACACACAGTTCATCGTGAGAAACGTAGGACGGAAACAGGCGCGCTGGTTTTATGCCCTGATTGGCATACTGATGATGGGAACAGGAATCTTTTTCTTCCTGTCCATTCAGGGTACAGTGTAAAAACAAACAGAGTTTTCAACAGCTTGTTAATAACTTTCTCCGGTTATTAACAGGCTGTTTTATTTTTCCACACTTCAAAAATCAAGGGAAAGCTGACCGTCGCCCAGCAAATTAAAGCTCATACGGTGATAGGGAGTCGTACCGTAGGCAGCAATGGCAGCCCGGTGTTTTTTAGTGGGATAACCTTTGTTACCCTTCCAGTCGTACATGGGATATTCCTCATGCAGACGGTTCATGTAATCATCACGGTAGGTCTTTGCCAAGATGGAAGCAGCAGCTATGGAAAGATACTTCCCGTCTCCTTTCACTATAGTGGTATGCGGAATTCCCGGATAAGGATTGAATCGGTTCCCGTCAATCAGCAGATGCTGAGGAGTAACCTTCAACTGAGATACGGCTCTGTGCATGGCCAGAAAGGAAGCATTCAAAATATTAATCTTATCTATTTCCTCGGGTGTCACTACTCCCACAGCCCAGGCCGTAGCTTCTTTCTCGATTACGGTACGCAACTCATAACGCTGTTTCTCCGTCAGTTTCTTGGAATCATTGAGCATTTCATTCTGAAATCCAGGAGGAAGAATGACGGCTGCTGCATAGACGGCTCCCGCCAGACAACCACGACCGGCCTCATCGCAACCGGCTTCTATCAGCTCTTTATGTAAATAGGGTAACAGCATATATGAATCATTCTATTTTTTCGGACTGCAAAGGTAGTGCTTTTTTCAAGTGTGGCCATTTATTTTCAGCAGAAGTTATCCCTGTGTTATTCACCGATTTTCGTATCTTTGCCGCACTAAACAGAAACTTATGGTACAGATTGACGACGTAATAGTAAGCCTGGATGTATTCCGGGAGAAATTTCTATGTGACTTGCACGCCTGCAAAGGAGAATGCTGTATTGAAGGGGATGCAGGCGCACCTGTAGAACTGGAAGAAGTGGAGAAACTGGAGGAAGTGCTACCCGTAATCTGGGATGATCTGGCTCCGGAAGCTCAGGAGGTAATCAAACGTCAGGGGGTAGTCTACACAGACGAAGAAGGTGATCTGGTTACTTCTATCGTCAACGGAAAAGACTGCGTATTTACCTGCTACGATGAGAAAGGCTATTGTTATTGTGCCATCGAAAAAGCATACCGGGAAGGGAAATGCAACTTCTACAAACCGATTTCCTGCCACCTGTATCCGATACGCATAGGAGATTACGGCCCGTATAAGGCAGTCAACTATCACCGATGGGATGTATGTAAGGCCGCAGTTTTGTTGGGAAAGAAAGAGAACCTGCCGGTTTATAAATTTCTGAAAGAGCCTTTGATTCGCAAATTCGGTAACGAATGGTATCAGGAGCTGGAGAATGTAGCCAAGGAACTGGAAGCACAGCATCTGATTTAAAACAATAAGAATCCCGCCACAAGATGCTCTCTCATGAGAGCTCTGTGGCGGGATTTTTCGTATCTTATTTTGCTTTTTCTACACGTACTTTTTTCACCAGACGCAAGGCATAGTCTACGGTTTCTCCAGATTTCACAATTTGAGTATTATAGAAGCAAAAGGTAGAATTAAAGTCATTGCACAAATAGCGGCAATCATACTTATTGAAACGGTCTAATCCGTTTTCCGCCAACATATCACTAAGTTCTACAATCGTATCATCATACTGGTCGCGGAATTCTTTGGCTTCTTCTGTGGTAAAAGTTCTCCAGCCTGATATTCCATCCTCCTCATAAGCTTCAGAAACAGATATGGCCTCTGCTTTTTTCAATAACCATTGTCGGGGAGAAACAAGCGTAGCCAATACCTCATTCGCGGAAAGAGATTCTACCTTCCATACGAAAAAAGGTCCCCAAACAGTTTCTGATTCAGGTAATACTTCGGAAACAATTACGTCGGTATCCTCCTCTGTATCTTGCCCGTCATCTTCGTCCTCGTTGCCTTCCGTACCTTCTCCTCCATCAGGAGCATCCGGCTCTTCCCACTCTCCTTCTTCTGTCATATTCTCAAAGGGGAACTCTTCCGATACTTCCGGTGTCCAGCCGGCTATCTGAGTGTTTCCTTCCAAAGATATTTCCCCATCGCCCGTACTGATAAAACGATAAGGCTTTCCGGCTTCCAACGGATAATTAAAGAAATAGCCATATACCGTTTCCTCGGATGCAGTTTGAATATTCAAAGAAAGATGGGTTTGCAAGCCTTCTGAAGGTAATACATATATTGGTCCGGCTTTCCAGACTCCTTTTACTTTTTCACATGATATGGAAGCAAACTGTCCGTCATTACTCAACGCACCCTCCAAAGATATTCCGGAACTGACGGGAGAAATACGGGCTTCTACCGAAATTGCCTCATCAGGAACTCCCCCAAAAAATAAATACAAAGCAGCTACTGCATAGGAAAGAGAAACCGATACTTTTACATCATTCTGCAATTTGACCACATTTTTCCCTATTACCAAAGGGGTTTTAGCATAATTCCCTTCAGAAAAAGCTAGAAATTGCTTGGAATTCAAAGCCATCGGAGGAAGATAGTCTCCTGAAGATAAGCCAGATATAACCGAAAACACATACTCCCCTTTCGGCATGGAAAGTGCAGGCCATTCCGGTTGGCTCAAGACTTCCTCCTCCCAAGAAACAGCTCCCTGAGAATCAAAAAAATAAAGATGTAAGGGATACAACGAAGTAAACAGCTGGGCATTGGACAAGGTTACATCAACTCCGTACGGACCAGATGTTTCGGTTTCTTCACTTTCTTCTACCTGATAAGAGCCACATCCTGCCAAAAAGAACAAGCAGGCCAGCATAACAAAAAACGATTGAGTCTGATAGCGCAATTCCATAGTCTTTTTCTTTTGATTAACGCAATCAGACTCAATCGTCTACCTTTACAGCCTAATTATTTGCTGTTAAAAATATTTTTCTAGTTTCTTAATCATCATTCCCAGACAGAAAACTACGACATGATCGTTTTCCTGAATCATCGTATTACCAGTTACCAGAATACCTTCCCCATTACGAATCAATCCACCGATTGTCGCCCCCTTAGGCAACCCTAAATCTTTCACTGGCTGCTTGGTTATCTTTGCTCCTGGCTTGACCGTAAACTCAGCTACATCGGCATTGGCAAAAGTCAGACATTTTACGTTTGAGACATCGGCATCCAGCATCATCTGGTAAATATGACTAGCTGCGATAAACTTTTTATTGATTACTGTACCAATATCCAAACTTTCGGCCATACTAATATAATCTACATTCTCCACTTCAGCCACCGTCTTGGTTACACCCATTCGCTTGGCTGCCAGACAAGCCAGAATATTGGTCTCGGAATTACCCGTTAAAGCCACAAAAGCTTCGGTATTTTTTATACCTTCCTCCATCAGCAGCTGAATGTCACGGCCGTCGCCATTAATTACCATTACTCCATCGTCAACCAGCTCAGTCAGACGATTGCAACGGGCAATATTGCTCTCAATGATTTTGGCCTTCATGTAATCGGGCATGTATTGCACAGTACGTACGGCTATGCGGCTTCCTCCCATAATCATCACGTTACGGACATCAGCTTCATTTTCTTTTCCAGAAATCTTACGGATATAAGGAATATACTTTTTAGTCGTGGTAAAATAGACAATGTCATTCAACTTTATCACATCATCTCCACGTGGAATGATTGTTTCGTTTCCTCTCTTAATGGCTACAATGTGGAAAGGAATGTTTCTTCCTCCCAGTTCATGTAAAGGAACATTCAGGATTTCTGCCTTTTCGCGCATTTTAGTTCCTAACAAGACCAATGCTCCTCCGGCAAATTCCCACCACTGACGAATCCAGCTCATTTTTACGGCATCCACAATATCGCGGGCCGCCAGCATCTCCGGATAAATCAGCGAATGCACCCCCAGCTTGGCAAAGAACTCTTTATGCTTAGGCAGCAGATATTCATAGTTGTCAATACGAGCCACGGTTTTCTTGGCCCCTAAACTTGTAGCCAGCATACAGGCCGTCATATTGCGACTTTCATCAGGCATAACTCCGATGAACAAATCGGCCCCAGCTACTCCGGCTTCTTTTAATCCATTAATCGAAGTGGGCGAAAGATTGACAGTCATAAGGTCCAGGTTGTTTCCCATAGCACTCAACTTGCTCTCGTCTTCATCCATCAGGATAATATCCTGCTTTTCACCCGACAACAGTTTAGCCAAGTGAGTTCCTACGGCACCTGCACCAGCTATAATAATTTTCATAAATTCATTATCTGTGTAATTGAACTAAATATCCCCTTTTCATCCAGACCGCAAATGGCATACAAATCATTGACTGGTCCGTGTTGTACAAAAGCATCGGGAAGTCCCAATCGCTGCACACACGGTTTGTAACCATGGTCACACAAGAATTCAAGTACGGCACTTCCCATACCACCATTGCGTACTCCGTCTTCTATGGTCAGTACCCGCGTAAATTTCTGTCCTACTTCATGCAGCAAATCTTCATCCAACGGTTTCAAGAAACGCAAGTCGTAATGTGCGATGCTACATCCCAGCTCTTTTTCTGCAGAAGCAATAGCTGCTGCAGCTTTATTCCCGATCGGACCAATCGTAATCACCGCCAAGTCATTACCGTCTTTCAATTTACGCCCCTTACCTACTTCTACAGCTTCCAGCGGACACTCCCAATCTGTCAGTACTCCTCGTCCGCGAGGATAACGGATGGCAAAAGGTCCTTTATCGGGCAACTGAGCCGTGTACATCAGCTTTCGCAGCTCATGTTCATCGTACGGAGAAGCAATTGTCAGGTTAGGTATCGGCCGCAAATAAGCCATATCAAAGGCTCCATGATGCGTTGGTCCATCTTCACCCACCAATCCGGCGCGGTCCAGACAAAGTACTACATTCAACTTCTGAATAGCTACATCATGAATTATATTATCGTATGCACGCTGCATGAACGAAGAATACACATTACAGAAAGGCAAAAGCCCGTCTTTCGCCATTCCTCCAGAAAAAGTTACAGCATGTCCTTCCGCAATTCCTACGTCAAACACACGGTCAGGCATTTCCTTCATCATAATATTCATGGAACATCCGGAAGGCATGGCGGGAGTTACCCCCACAATTTTCTCATTCTTACGGGCTAACTCCAGCAGCGTATTTCCAAATACGTCCTGAAACAACGGCGGCATACCACTTGTATCTGAAACGATACGTTCTCCCGTCTCCTTGTCAAAAATACCGGGTGCATGCCACAAGGTTGCTGCTTCTTCGGCTGGTTTAAAGCCCTTTCCCTTACGGGTATGTATGTGCAGCAACTTCGGCCCTTTCATATCCTTTATTTCTTTCAGAACCTTTGTCAAAGCAGTAACGTCATGTCCGTCCACTGGACCGAAATAACGGATATTTAGTCCTTCAAAGATATTCTGTTGCTGCATCAGCATGGACTTCAGGCTATTGTTGAAGCGTATCAGGCTCTTACGCCGTTCATCGTTCAAGATTCCCCAGCGATAAAGTTTTCTCGACAAAGCATTTCTCAAACGGTTATATCCCTCGGAGGTATGCAGGTTCAACAAATACTGCTTCATTCCACCCACACTACGGTCGATGGCCATATTGTTATCGTTCAGAATAATCAACAAATTATTAGGAGTAGAAGAAGCGTTGTTCAATCCTTCAAAAGCCAGACCGCCACTCATGGAACCGTCGCCAATAACGGCTACCACATGACGGTTATCTTCTCCTTTTCGTGCAGCTGCTACCGCCATACCCAGTGCAGCCGAAATAGAATTCGACGCATGTCCACACGTAAAAGTATCATACTCACTTTCTGCAGGAGAAGGGAAAGGACAAATACCATTCAACTTACGATTGGTACAGAAACGGTCACGACGGCCTGTCAGAATCTTATGTCCGTATGCCTGATGTCCTACATCCCAAACAATACGATCGTAAGGAGTCTGGTACACATAATGAAGAGCCACGGTCAACTCTATCACCCCCAAGCTGGAACCAAAATGTCCCGGATTACGAGACAATTCATCTATAATCTTATTTCTAAGCTGATTACAGACCTCTGGCAGCGCTTCGACAGAAAGTTTCCGTAAATCCTCTGGGCTATCTATCTTATTCAGCAAATCGTATGAAGTCGTCTGTTCCATCCTGTTCCTCATTAACTTTAATCGCACAAAAATAGCATAAATATATATAATGTACTTACATTTGCAGTAAATTTTCTCTTGCCATGGAATTCAGAACCAAAGTTGAACTACCCGCCAAAGGTCCCAAAATCCAGCATACCGACCGGCTGATGATATGGGGTTCCTGTTTTTCCGAACATATCGGGAACTTGCTGGCCGAACATAAATTCAATTGCGACGTGAATCCTTTCGGAGTTTTATATAACCCCATGTCAATAGCGACTTCCATACAATGCTTGTTGAAAAAAGCCCTCTACAGGGAAAAGGATTTACGTGAGGAGCAAGGAATATGGTACAGCCTGATGCACCACAGTACCTTTTCGTCTCACAAAGAGGAAGATTGTCTACAAAAAATCAATCAGCGCATCGCACAAGGGCATGAGCATCTGAATCAAGCCGACTGGATTATTTTCACATGGGGTTCATCCTTCGTCTATACCTGGAAAGAAAATGGAGAAATTGTAGGAAACTGTCATAAGCTTCCTTCCCGGTTATTTGAACGTAAGATGGTCAGTGCCGATGAAATAACTGCCATCTATTTACCTTTATTACAGGAACTGAAAGCAGTACGTCCGAATCTACAATGTCTATTTACTGTCAGCCCGATACGTCACCTCAAAGACGGTTTGCACGGAAACCAGCTCAGTAAGGCGAATTTACTCATCGCAATTGACCAGATTTGTCGTCAGATGGATTTCTGCCACTATTTTCCTTCTTATGAGATTATGATAGATGAGCTACGTGATTATCGCTTCTATGCTGACGATATGATGCATCCCAGTCCGCTTGCCATTCAATACATCTGGGAATGTTTCTGCAATTGCTATTTTACACCTTCTACTCTCTCATTCCTGAAAGAATGGAACAAAATACGTCAGGGACTGGCTCACCGTCCTTTTAATCCTGAATCAGAAGCCTACCAAACCTTTTTAAGTCAAATACTGTTAAAGATAGAGGACTTAAAAGAAAAATTACCGTACTTAGATGTTCAAAAGGAAATAAAGTTATGTCAAGCACAATCGAAGAAATAACCTCCATTTTAGGAGCTCAACGCATAGGAACTACCTCCTCTACAATCGACTGGATTCTAACTGACAGCCGGTCATTGTGTTTTCCGGAAGAGACGCTGTTCTTTGCCTTAAAGACAAAACGCAATGACGGACATAAATATATCCCAGATCTTTACCAGAAAGGGGTACGTAATTTCGTAGTCAACGAAATACCGGAAGCGGCCTCATCATATACTGATGCCAATTTCCTGATTGTACCCAACCCGCTGAAAAGCTTACAACGTCTGGCATCCAAACACAGAGAACAATTTCAGGTGCCGGTCATTGGTATCACGGGAAGTAATGGAAAGACTGTGGTAAAAGAATGGCTATACCAGATACTAAGTCCAGACCGTACCATCACCCGTTCTCCAAGAAGCTATAACTCACAAATCGGAGTGCCTCTTTCCGTATGGCTGATGAATGAACACACGGAATTGGGAATTTTTGAAGCCGGTATTTCCGAAATGGGTGAAATGGAAGCATTACGCCCTATTATCCAACCCACCATCGGTATTCTGACCAACATAGGAGGAGCACATCAGGAAAACTTCTCTTCCGTACAAGACAAGTGTATGGAGAAACTGCAGTTGTTCAAGGACTGCGACGTGATTGTGTACAACGGTGACAACGAACTTATCACCAGTTGTGTGACCAAATCACTGTTCACAGCCCGTGAAATTGCCTGGTCAACCAAAGACTCCGAACGCCCGCTTTTCATTGAGAAAATCCTGAAAGACGATACGGGAACCACCATCAAATACCGCTACTTAGGATTCTTCAAGGAATACCGTATCCCATTCATTGACGATGCATCCATTGAAAACTCACTCAACTGTCTGGCCGTAGCACTTTACCTCATGGTACCCCCTGAAACAATTGCTGAACGCATGCTTCATCTGGAACCCATAGCTATGCGACTGGAAGTAAAAGAGGGTAAGAACGGTTGTACGTTAATTAATGACAGTTATAATTCAGATTTTGCCTCGCTCGACATCGCACTCGATTTTATGATGAGACGCTCGGAAGATAAGAACCGGAAGCGTACACTCATCCTTTCGGACATGCTGGAAAGTGGACAAACAAGCAAACTATTATACAGACAAGTAGCCGACCTGGTACATAGCCGGAAAGTAGACCATATTATCGGAGTCGGTGAAGAAATTTCTGCCGCAGCCAACCGGTTTGAAATACAGAAAGACTTTTTTGCCAATACTTCCGAACTTTTAAATTCCGGTTTGCTGAACCAGTTGCATAACGAAGATATTCTGATAAAAGGGGCACGTGTATTCCACTTTGATGACATTACGGATGCGTTGGAACTGAAGGTGCACGAAACCATTTTGGAAATCAACCTGAACGCACTGGTAGACAACCTGAACTACTACCGTAACAAACTGAAACCGGAGACTAAAATCGTTTGTATGGTAAAAGCCTCAGCCTATGGGGCCGGTTCATTTGAAATTGCCAAGACACTGGAAGACCAGCGAGTTGATTATCTGGCAGTAGCTGTGGCCGATGAAGGAGCCGATTTGCGTAAAGCAGGTATCAACAGTTCCATCATCATCATGAATCCGGAAATCACGGCTTTCAAAACGATGTTTGATTACCGTCTGGAACCAGAAGTATACAGTTTCCATCTATTGGAAGAACTTATCAAAGCTGCGGAACGTGAAGGAGTCAGCAATTTCCCGATTCATATCAAGATTGATACAGGTATGCACCGGTTAGGATTTGCTCCAAGCGAAATCCCGCAACTCGTACAGCGCCTGCAGAAACAGAGTGCGGTCATCCCTCGTTCCGTATTCTCTCACCTAGTAGGCAGTGATGCAGAACGCTTTGATGCCTTCACACGCCATCAGATAGAAACCTTCGAAGCTGCTTCGACCACGCTTCAGGAAGGTTTCAAGCACAAAATTATTCGCCATATCTGTAACACAGCAGGTATTGAGCGTTATCCGGGTGCACAGTTCGACATGGTCCGCCTTGGAATCGGATTATATGGAGTAGATCCGTTTACCAACAAGATGCTGCACAATGTCACGACCCTGAAAACAACTATCCTGCAAATCCACGAGGTACCGGCAGATGAAACCGTAGGCTACAGCCGCAAAGGCGTGCTGACACGTGATTCACGCATTGCAGCCATCCCCATCGGATATGCCGACGGATTAAACCGCCATCTGGGTAACGGACATGCTTACTGTCTGGTGAACGGACAGAAAGCCCCCTACGTAGGAAATATCTGTATGGATGTATGTATGATTGATGTAACGGATATTGACTGTAAGGAAGGTGACAAAGCCATTATCTTCGGCGATGACCTCCCGGTAACAGTACTTTCCGATATACTGGAAACGATTCCGTATGAAATCCTGACCAGCGTGTCAAACCGTGTAAAAAGAGTCTATTACCAAGATTAATCTTCTATCTCATTCATAACAATACGGCCCTCGACGAAGGAATTAATCATCTTACGTCGAGGGCCGTATTTTATTCCTAAAAGACGATTCATCAAATAGAACAAAAGAATGTGACCAGGAACTAAGCGCGCCGAGCACGGCGCTCAGGTTTTCGCGCGCAGCCTTTTCCGAGCCGGGGAGGTTCAGGATGAGGCTGTTTCTTCTCGTGCCGGCCACGGCGCGGGAAAGCATCGCGCGCGCCGTGATCTGCAAGCTGTAATAGATCATCGCCTGCGGGATCGCGGGAATTTCGCGCTCGAGCACGGCGCACGTCGCCTCGGGCGTCACGTCACGGGGAGATAAGCCCGTGCCGCCGCTCGTGATGACAAGGTCGCAGTGCTTTTCATCCACGCAGGAGATGAGCTCTTCGCTGATCTTCTCCTGTTCGTCCGGCACGATGGACGTGTACACGACCTCGTAGCCAGCCTCCTTCAGCATCGCGGCCACAGCGGGGCCGCTCTTGTCCTCGTACACGCCCGCGGACGCGCGGTCGCTCACGGTGATGACTGCCGCCTGATAGCTCATAGCATTGCCGCCTTTCTCAAAAGTCGATCGTGCCCTCGCGCACGCGCAGATCATAGGGCTCGTAGACCACCTTGCGGTACGCGTCCACGTCGAGCTTCACACCCGTCCAGTCGGAATGGATCTCGCCGGTCTGCTTGATAAGGATATCATAGAGGATATCGTAGGTCACGCCGTCGTCGCCCGTCTCCACGATGGTGGAATAGGGCAGCGTCTTATGGTAGGTCATGTGCAGGCCCTTGTAGTCGAAGTGGTAGCCGTTGCGCATGCGGCAGCCGTCGAGGCCCTTGTAGGTGAAGCGCTTTTTAAGGTCTGCCAAAATCTTGTCGCCCTCCTCCTGATAGAGGTTCTCGGGCGTTGTCTCGGTGTAGTCGTAGCGGAACTGCACGGGGATGTTGTACTTGCGCCAGCGCTCTGCGTAGTCCACAAGCTCGTCGGCGGGATAGTCCATGTACAGCACGCAGTTCACACGCTTGGGCGTTGCGATACGGGCGACGACCTCGTCGGGCGACTCCTCGACATACTTCGTCAGGTGGCGCGAGATGTTGATGCAGGTGATCTTGCCGCGATTGCGCTCGGTGAAAGCGATCATCTCCTCCGCGCTGCATCCAGGCTGCACGGGGAAGGTCGTGTTGATATAGACCTTGTGGGTCGTGGGGATGGCGTCGAGCATGCGCTGGAGCGCTTTTAAGTTGGCAAACGGCTCGCCGCCGGTGAAAACAAAGTCGCAGCGCGGCGTGATCTCGTCCATCACGGCGATGCTCTTGAGGATCGCCTCCACGCTGAAGCCCTCAGCATGGGCGTATTCCTGCTTGTTCACGCAAAACGGGCAGTGGTTCCGGCAATCGTAGGGTACAAAGATCGTTACCGTCGCGCCGCCCTCGCGCGTCTTGTAGGGATGAGTCATTGGTTCTTGTCCGTCCTCTGTTAAAATTCTATAATGAAAATAGTTTACTCTGAAATATGCAGGATTGCAAGCGATCTTCTGACAGTTTTCTCATTTTGTCGGACATTGCTTTTCCTCGCGCAGAAGAGCGCGCACATAGTCGAACGCCGCGTCCTCGCCCTGCTCCTTGAGTACGAGCAGCATCTTGCCGATGAGCTCGCCGGTCTCGGGATGGATGAGGATATGGCCGCGCGACTTTTCGTAGTAGTCGTAGGCCGAGGCGTCGGTATATTTGTCGCCCTGATAGACCTTGCAGGCGGCAATGCGGTCGCAGAACATTTCGGCTGCATATTTGAGCGGCATTTTGCACCCGCCCATGTAGACCTTACCGTCGTCGGCAATACAGTAGTCGATCCAGTATTCAAAGTGGTGGCGGTTGCGCCCCTTGTGGTGGAGCCAGGCAAGGCTCACGCCGTTTTCGCGCCGCTCAGCGTCGTTCGGGCTGCGGTAGCCCTGATAATACTTGACGCCGCGCCAGAATTCCGAGGGGCTGTATTTGCTCAGGTCATGCGTTAACCCCTGATAGTACAGGCCGAGGCGAAAACAGTATTGCCGCACCAGATGGCGATGATGCGTGATGGTTTTAAAGTGCTCGATGGCGCGCATCCGGACACCTCCCTGCGTATTCCGGCAGGCCGCCCGCCACGGTTCGCCGCTTTCCCGCGCGCGTATGTTTCCGTTTGAAGTAATACACGCACAGTTATTGAAATTTTATATCAAATCAACAGAAAATGCAATAAGGTATTTTTGCAAATAAATTGCGCAAAATGAGCACCAAGGGCGGCAAGTCCCCTGCCCTTTTGTCTCCTCCGCGCGGGAATGGAAAATATTCCCGCGCGGAGCGAGCGTGCCGGAAGGCTTTGCAGAATATCTTCTGTCATTTCGTCCATCACAGCAAAAAGGGCACGGCCTGTTGGCCGCGCCCTTTGTCTGCGCTTTGCGAAAGAGCCTTTTTTACAGGTTCTTCTCGTAGCTCTCGATCATCTTCTTGACCATCTGGCCGCCGACAGAGCCGGCCTCGCGGGAGGTCAGATCGCCGTTGTAGCCCTGCTTGAGGTTGACGCCGACCTCGCTGGCGGCTTCCATCTTGAACTTGTTCATAGCGGCCTTGGCCTCGGGGATGTTGAGCTTGTTGCTGTTCTTGCTGGACATAATGATTTTCTCCTTTTCCTACAATTGTTTTTGGTTTCACCTGTTTGAAAGAGTTTTGCTGTTTGGGTATCGCAAGGGTAGTTTGACTCATAAAAAATCGGATATGCAGTTTTTCTGCTGGTAAGTTTTATCAGCGCTTCTTCGCGCACGAACGCTGATTTGACAATCGTTTTTCTTTCCTCTATAATCTATAATCAAATGCAACATGACGGAGGTATTTACGTTATGATCTCTTCCGATAACCGCCGCTACGCCTACGGCAAATCTCAGCTCATCGAAGTCATCTGTCAGCTGCGCTTCCCCACCATTCTCTCAATCGACACGCGCGAGCCCGCCGACTTTCAGGAGACCGTGCGCGCGGCATTTCCGCGCTACCAGTGCCAGGTGGAAAAGCTGCCCGGCGTGAACGGCGCGCCCGCGCGGACGGTCAATAACCACACGTTCATTTCCGAGGACGGCGGCTACAAGCTGAGCCTCACGAAGGACTTTATCGCCCTTTCTACCATGCGCTACACGCACTGGGAGGACTTTGCCGCCCGTCTCGACGAGCCGCTCGGCCAGTTTATCAAGATTTACCGTCCCAACTGCTTTGACCGCGTGGGCCTTCGCTTTGTGAACGCCATTTCGCGCGAGCAGCTTGGCCTCACGGGCCGCCGCTGGAACGATCTGCTCCAGCCGCCGTATCTCGGCATTCTTGACGAGGACGGCGTGGACGAAGCGAGCGTCGCCAAGTGCTCGGTCGACGTCGAGCGCAAGCTCGATGCGCTCGCGGCGCTCAAGCTGCACGCAGGCCCCGGCTTTGTCCAGCGCAACATCCGCAATGGCAACCAGGTCCAGCAGGTGCAGGAAAAGGAAGTGCGCTTCATCTTCGATCAGGATGTGTACTCCACCGGCAAAGTGAAGGTCGCCGCCGTGGCGGAGACGCTCAACGCCCTGCACGCGTACTCCGACAGCGTCTTTTCCGACGCGATCACCACCGTGCTCCACGACGCGATGGAGCCGGAATATCTGTAAAAGCGATGTGAAGTAAATTTTGGCAAAGAAAACACATGAACTGGCGCTGTGCGGCGTACTGTGCGCGCTCGCGGTCGCCTTCCTCTGGCTCAGCGGCGTCATTCCGCTCTCGACCTACGCCTGGCCGATCCTCGCATCGGCTGCGCTTTTGCCCGCGCGCGAGGAATGCCGCAAAAGCTACGCATGGAGCTGCTTTGCCGCCGCGGCAGTCTTAGGACTTCTTCTCTGCGCGGACAAGGAAGCGGCCCTCGTTTTTTGCTTTCTCGGCTATTATCCCCTCGTGAAGCCGAATCTTGACGCGATCTCGTCCAAAGCGCTGCGGCTTCTGGCGAAGCTCGGCCTCTGCACCGTGAGTATGGGCGTCATGTACGCGCTCATCATTTTTGTCTTCAAGCTCCCCGCCGTCGTGCAGGAGTTTTCCGAGAGCGCGACTTGGCTGCTGTGGGCGACGGCGGCGATGGGGCTTCTGCTCTTTTTTTTCTACGATCTGCTCATCGACCGGCTGGCGGTCGTCTATCGCCGCCGCCGTGGTAAAAAGGCATAAATTTCGGTTCTTTTTGTTATCTATCTTACCAAAATGCAGTATGAAAGCGCGGTTTTCCATTGTGGAAAGCCGCGCTTTGCCGTATACTGGTTTCGAGCAGTTTTGCTCACTTCCATTCCCTCCCGCCTGCGCTACTCCACCTTTTACGTACCGCTCGCGGGAAATACAAAAGGAGGAACGTTTTCCGCCGAACCGGCGGTGCGGCAGTGTGGAGACCTGCCGTAAAGCGGCGCGCTCAGGCGGCTGCGAGGTCCTGCATCGCGGAGGCGGCAGGACTGCGGTTCACGATTATGGCAGAGGTCATTCTGAAAAATGTCCGAAAGGTCTACCCCAACACCGAAAGCAAGAAGAAAAAGAAGAAGGACGAGGCCGTCGAAAAGAAGAACAATCTGGAGATCACTGACGAAGGCGTCGTCGCCGTGCAGGACTTCAATATCGACGTGGCCGACAAGGAGTTCATCGTGCTCGTCGGCCCGAGCGGCTGCGGCAAGTCGACCACGCTGCGCATGATCGCCGGTCTCGAGGAGATCAGCGGCGGCGAGCTCTTCATCGACGGCAAGCAGATGAACGATGTCGCGCCCAAAGACCGCGACATCGCGATGGTCTTCCAGAACTATGCGCTTTATCCGCACATGACCGTCTATGAAAACATCGCCTTCCCGCTCAAGCTCAAGAAGATCGCCGAGACCGACGCGGACGGCAAGACGCATCTCAAGAAAATGCCCAACGACGAGATCGACCGCCGCGTGCGCGAGGCGGCCGAAGTCCTCGACATCACTCAGTTCCTCGACCGTAAGCCCAAGGCGCTCTCCGGCGGCCAGCGCCAGCGCGTGGCCATCGGCCGCGCCATCGTCAGAAGCCCGAAGGTGCTGCTGATGGACGAGCCGCTCTCGAACCTTGACGCAAAGCTGCGCAACCAGATGCGCGCGGAGATCATCAAGCTGCGCGAGAAGATCGACACCACCTTCATTTACGTCACGCACGATCAGGTCGAAGCCATGACCCTCGGCGACCGCATCGTCATCATGCGCGACGGCTACATCCAGCAGATCGGCACGCCGCAGGAGGTCTTCAACCATCCGGCGAACCTGTTCGTCGCGGGCTTCATCGGCTCGCCGCAGATGAATTTCTTTGAAAACTGCCAGCTCACAAAGACCGCCGACAGCTATACGCTCACCGTCATGGGCGAGACCGTCACGCTTACCGCGGAGCAGAGCGCAAAGCTCGCCGCCGCAGGCGTCGAGAGCCGCAGTGTCACCGCGGGCGTGCGCCCCGTGCATATCGCGCTCGGCGAGAGCGGTATCCCTGCCGAGGTCGACGTCAGCGAGCTGATGGGCAGCGAGCTGCATCTGCACCTTGCCGCGAATGGGCAGGATGTTGTGGCAGTCATTCCCACCGCGAATATTGATCCGATGGCGTATGCGCGGCATACGGCGGTGAAGTTTGGGTTTGATGCCAAACTGGTGCATTTGTTTGATTCTGATTCTGAAAAGAATCTCATTTGATTTTTGGAAAATTTCCCTTTTAAGGGAAGAATATTGCAGCCCAAGGGCTGCGTTGAATAAAGGGGGCCATTCTCTCACGTGAGAGAATGGCCCCCTTTGACCCCCAAGAGAACGCGAGGGGAGGGCCCCTCGACCCCCGACATTGCGGGTTTGCAGCTTGAAGAACTGCACGCGCTGCGCAATGTAAGTGCGGTGTACATGGCTTCGCCACCCAAGACATGCGTCTTGCGACGCAGATACCACATGTAGTGCTTTATTGAATCGGATGGCACTACATCTTGACAAATTACAAGTTTCTTGTTAAGATTGGGGTTACCAGAACAACACGAAATGGGGGTCTTACTGGTGGAAGAAAAAGCCTTAGAGTGTCAAATTGCGGTCATGCTGCGCTTGATTGGCGTGCAGCCGAACGTGCGGGGCTGGCGGTACATCGTGGACGGTGTAAAGCTGGTCGCAGCGGACGAAGAGCTCGCGCACCACATGACAAAAGAGCTGTATCCGGCCATCGCAGCCAAGCACGACACAACGCCATCAAGGGTCGAACGCTGCATCCGGCACGCGATAGAATGGGCCTACACGAACGGCAAACCCGACATGCTCAAGCACTATCTCGGGAACATTGCAGCCTATGACAAGGGCAAGGCGACAAACGCTGCGTTCATTGCGGGGCTGGCGTCATGGTGCAGGGAATGACGGAAGCGGAAGCGAAACGGCAGCAGCAGCGGCGAGCGTGGGACGCGGAACACCTGCGTTCTATCGGGACCAAGCTAACGCCGGTGGAGCTGGCCCGTCTCGACGCCTACTGCTTCTGGATACGGACCACGCGCTATTCGCTGCTGCGCACGCTGGTCCTCGAAGAGCTCGCAGCGTATGAACGGGAGAACCGCGTGACGCTCGACGCCACACGTGCCGCCACTGAGACGGCCGCAGAGCGCGACGAGGTTGCCCGGCGTGTCCCGTGACCTGAAGAAACGTCATCGCGCAGCGCGCAGCAGCAGCCGAATGCCTGCGCCCGTCTCGCTCGGGATGGATGCTGCTGCCTGCGGTCTTCAGAATCAAGCCCCCTTTCGTTTGTGGAAAACTCTGTGGATAACACGCCCGTCAAGGGCTTCGCAAGTGGCCTGTCGGCCACCCTTGACAGGCGTGTTGCTGCGCGCTTATAG
>OHBJ01000845.1_pt1 | contig 20716 bp, 18 predicted proteins | sample 1577241 | NCBI WGS metagenome assembly OHBJ01 (sample SAMEA3541594, study PRJEB24748) | human gut metagenome | biome: human gut; feature: human-associated habitat; material: faeces | place: China | collected 2012 | reverse complement strand
ACGGCGATCCGAAACTCGAGCGAAGAACGAAAATAACGCGTCAGCGAGGTGATGTTGCAGAGGAAGAAGAAGACGAAGCACGTCGCGCGCATGACCTCAACCGTCATCCTGCTGTGGGCGAGGTAGATGAGGAACGGCGGGCCGCCCATGCCGGCCGTGATGGACGTGAAGCCCGAGAAGATACCCGTGATGTAGGAATTGCGCGGGCATTCGCGGATGCGCAGGTGCAGGGCCTGCATCGTGCCGAGCGAGAACAGCACGATGACGCTGATGAAGACCTTGAGCATCGCACTCGACGCATGGTCGAAGGCCCAGAAACCGATTGGCTGACCGCAGAGCACGCCGAGGTAGAGCCAGAAGACCAGCTTGAGGTTCGCCGTGCGCAGCGCGAAGAGCCCCTGGAAGAAGTTAGCACAGCAGGCCAAGAGCAGCATGACCGGCACCGTGAGCTTCGGGTCGTAGAAGATCATCAAGAGCGGCGCGGCGACAATGACGAGGCCGAATCCCGTGATGGACTGCAGGATTGCCGAGAAAAAAATGACGAGAGCCGGCGCCAGATGGCCCTCTACGCCTGCCAGATACGCGGTCAGCATAGATATTCCCCCTGAAAAGACGCGATAACGACACGACAGAATGAACTGTCTCTATCATAGCATCACACCTACGGAATAGCAAAAGGTCCTGCTCCTTTGGAGCAGGCCCCGAAAATATCTGAGTTCAATCGCCGAAGAATTCGTTCTCCGCGGCGATGCAGAGCATGTGGTAGACCGGCAGGTGGAGTTCCTGGATGCGGAACGTCTCGTCGTCCGGCACGCAGATCGTGATGTCCGCGAGATTGCGGCTCTTGATCTTGCCGCCCGACTTGCCCGTCAGCGCAACCGTGCAGACGCCCTTGACCTTGGCCATCTGCAGGGCGTAGATGACATTCGTCGAATTGCCCGAGGTCGAGATGGCGAGCAGGACATCGCCCGCGTCGCCCATGCCGAGGAGTTGCTGGGCAAACGAGAGGTCCGGTGCCTGGTCGTTGGCGAAGGCCGTGTTGAGTGCGACCTGATTGACCATCGAGAGCGCCGGCAGGGCGCCCTGCAGATTCTCCATGAAGTAGTCGGCCTCCTCCGGGCAGACGGCGCGCATCTTCTTCTCCATATCCGCACCGAGCTTGCGCGGCAGCAGGAAGCCCTTCATGAGCTCGCCGACGATGTGCTCGGCATCCGAGGCACTGCCGCCATTGCCGCAGGCGATGAGCTTGTGGCCGCCTGCATAGCTCTCGCAGATAGCCTTGACCGCCGCGATGAGGTCATCGCGGCAGACGGAGAGGACGGGATAACGCGCGATGAGGTCGTCGACCTTCGCGAGCGTAGATGTTTTTGCCATTGGGTACACTTCTTTCTGAATGTGGGATACCGGCCTACAGGCTCAGCATCGCGATTGAGGAAATCATCAGCGGTTGCGGTAGCGGTCCGCCGTGGACTTCGGCTCATAGTCGTTGCCGCGCGGCTTGATGTCGTGGATTGGCGTGCGCATCTGCGGCTGACTGCCCATCGGCTGCTGGCGCATCTCGAGGTCCTGACGATAGTCACTCGAACGGCTGGCACTTGCCTTATTGCCGCGGAACTTATTCCAGAGCCAGCGCACAGCCATGATGGCGACGACGATCAGCAGGCCGTTCATCAGGAGGCCCATGATGTCGGCGAACATGCCGCTGCCCATGCCGAAGAGATGCGAGAGCATCGAGCCGAGCAGCATGCCGCCCGCAAAGATGCCGATGCCGCGCATGATGCTGCCGAGGCGGCTCGAGCTCTGCGTGTTCGCATTCGCAGCAGCCGTATTCGACTTCGCGTTCGCGGCCGGCGCGTTCTTCTCGAGGCTCTTGGCATCCTTAGACGGCGCATACGAAGAGCCATTGCCCGAGACGGACTTGCTCGTATTCGCGTTGCTCGTCGCGCCGGCAGCCGGTGCCTTCGGCGCCGGAGCCGACTTCGGGATGCTCATCTTCGCACCGCCCTTGGCCGCATAGGCCGTGCTCACAAAGGAGGCAGAGGCGGGCAGTACCGGTGCTGCAGAAAGAACCATGGCACCGACCATGAGGGCTGACAGTGTCTTCTTGATATTCATCAATGATTCTCCTTTATCTATAGAAACAAAATGTTTTAACGTCACTCTTCCCGATACGACTTGATATCCTCCGGGAACGCGTAGATCTCACCGATCGTGTCGAGCTCACCCGACAGATAGCGGTCGATGTCATCGACATCGATGTAGAGCTTGCAGTCGATATCGAGGTAGCCCTGCTCCTTGCCAGCGGACAGGTCGCGGATTGCCATGAGCTTCTCGCGGAGCTTCAAGAGCTCACTGCGCGTCGCATGTATATCGAGCTTGATCTGTGGGACGCCGTATTCCTTGAGTACTTCATCCATCGTCATGCGCTTTGACATATTGGTCATCCTCTCTTTGACTTTTTGATGTTTGTATTGTATCGAGCTTGGCTGAATACTTCCTGAAAAGATGAAAAGATCCTAAAGATTTCAGAGCGGTTTCTTCTCATCCGCTTCCTTGGCCAGCAGGCGGTCCAGGATGCGCTGCAGCTGGCGCTTCTGGCGCAGGTGCGACTCGTACTCGAGGTCGTTCGAGTCGATGCGCATGCGCTCCTTGAGCATGTCGATGCTCGCCTGCAGGCGCCGGATGGCTTCATTCTCTGCCATAGTATGACTTCCTTTCGTGATTTGCTCTTATTCTTTATTATACAGGAAAACGAAGGCGCCGACAATCGAGCAGCACCATCAGCTTTTCCCCAGCCAGCCGTGGTATACTGATAGTCAGATTACGACACACTTGAGGTGATACGATGATTGATTTCCACGAATGGCATCAGCGCGACCTACAGGCCATCGGGCGGCAAAAACAGCGCCTGCAGCGCCTCGTACTGCTTCGCACCGTCTCCTTCCTCGCCATGGTCTTCGCCTTTGCCGCGGGCTTTGACGGCCATGTGCTCGGCACCGTCTGCGGCGTCCTGCTGCTCGCCGCTTTCCTGATGCTCGTCCGGCGCCACCAGAAGGCCAGCTTCGCGAAGCTGCTGACCGAGAGCCATCTCGGCTGCGTCCAGGCCTTTCTCGACCGTAAGTCGGGCAAGTGGCGTGACTTCTCTGATGACGGCCATGATCTCATGCGCGAAGACCGGCCGCAGGAAGCTGACCTGCCGATCTTCGGCAGGGCCTCGCTCTACCAGTACCTCTCGGCTGCGCGCACCAAGGCCGGCCGCGAGCGGCTCGCCGCCCTGCTCTCACCCTTCCCCGATGCAGCCGACGCCATCCGCCTGCGCCAGCAGGCCGTCCGCGAGCTCAGCGGGAAGCCGCAGGAGCTCCTAGACCTCGAGGCCATGAGCCACCTGCTGCCGCTCGGCACCGACCTCTCGGATTTCTGCACGATGCTCGAGCAGGCGAGCATCAAGAAGAGCAAAGCCCTGCGCCTGCTCTCCTTTCTGCTGCCAGTGCTCTCGTTCGTCACCTTGGCACTGGCCATCGCAGGCAGGCTCGATACCACGATACCGGGGCTACTCTTCTCCTTGCAGCTCCTGCTCTCCTTCCTGCTGCTGCGGCGCAGCCAGGCCCTGCTCGCCCCACTCATGGCCCTGCCGCAGGAGCTCAGCGTCTACGAGCAGCTGCTCGCCAGACTCGAAGATGCCGACTACAGGAGCCCGCTCTTGCTCGCCATCCAGAAGGACCTGCGCGAGCAACGCGCCTCTGATAGCCTGCACCGCCTCGCAAAGCTCGCCGACCTCGCCGCCATGCGGCGCAACGTCTTCTTCTTCCTAGTAGACCATTTACTTTTGAAGGTAAAAAACGTTTGAAACAAGCAGAAGCTGGTATTGCAAATTTAAAAGCAAATGTAGATACTTTGATTACAATTCCAAATGATAGATTGTTGGATATTATTGATAAGAAAACTTCAATGGTAGACGCTTTCCGTATAGCAGACGATGTTCTTCGTCAAGGTGTACAAGGTATTTCCGACTTGATTGCTGTTCCAGGTCTTATCAATCTTGACTTTGCCGACGTAAAAACAATTATGAGTAATGCAGGTTCTGCACTCATGGGTATAGGTGAAGGTCAAGGTGATAATGCAGCTATTGATGCAGCTAAAATTGCAGTAAATAGCCCATTGTTAGAAACTTCCATTCAGGGCGCAAAAGGTGTGTTATATAATATTACTGGTGGTCCAAATTTAGGCTTAGCACAAGTAAATGAAGCTTCAAGAATTATCTCTGAAGCTGCTCATGAAGATGCAAATATTATTTTTGGTACAGCAATAGATGAAACTCTTGATGATACTGTAAGAATAACTGTTATAGCTACAGGATTTGACGAAAATGCTGATGAAGGTGTACCTGAATTTCCTTCAGTACCAAAACAGCCAGCAGTAGAAGAAGTGGGAATGGGCTTCCCAGATCTTCCACCATGGATGAGACATAGTAGTAAATAAGGTTATTAACAGGCAATCATGACATTGATTGCCTGTTTTTTGCTCAACAAAGAAATAATTTCAACAGGAAGTGAAAGTATGCGACGATATATACCTTTATTGATAATTGGGTTATGTATTGTATTTATGGTATTAGCGACTTTACTTTATACAACACAAAGTGTTGGCAAAAAAGAACAAGCCAATAAATTTATACCTGTAACTAAAACTTTAACAGTATATACTACAATTCCTGTAGAGATGGCTTCGATTATTGCTAGTGAATATCAAAAAGATGCTAATATTCAAGTTAATTTTATTCCTATAGCAAAAGAGGATTTAATAAATAATTTTCAACATAATAATATAAAAGATGTTGATATGGTCTTAGCAGATTCAACAGTTTTAGAAGAATTAAAAAGTTTAAATGCATTAACAAGCAATATATCTGAAGAAGAAGATATTGTAAAAGAGCGATTTAAAGATAATAATAATTCTTGGATTGGTGTATGGTATGACCCTATTGTTTTTTGTTATAATTTAGATTATGTGAAAAATAATTGGCAAATTCCTTTGACTTGGAATGATTTAGCACAGAATAATAATATAAAAATAGCTATGACAGATTTTATGGTGGCTTCAGCTGCTGCAAATGTATTGTATTCGTTAAGTCAAGATAAAAATATAGATAATACTATGTTATTGATGCAACAAATTCATGCTAAAGTAGTGCGTTATGCTAAATATTTATCCACTCCAGTACGTATGGTTGGTATGGGAGAGGCTGATGTTGCTATAGCAGTACAAAGTGAAACGTTGCGATATATAAATGATAATTATCCTATAAGCATCATTTATCCAAAAGACGGAACTGCATACCAATTGACAGCTGTAGGCATTGTTAAAGATAGTAATCAACAAGTAGAAGCAAATAATTTTATCAAATGGTTATTAGGTGATGATATTCAAATCAGCTTACAAAAAAATCGTTATTATTATGTACCAACAAATTATACATCTTTGACTTATAAAGAATTTGCAGGGAAAAATATAAGATTTTTAGAAAAGAATAATATTTTTGATGAAAATGCCAAAAAAGCTATTTTAGATGAATGGGTAACAAATGTGCGTTTAAAAAATTAAAGTAATTGGAGTTTAAACTCAGGAGGAGAAATTATGTTAAAAGCCGGTTTTATAAGTTTAGGTTGTTCTAAAAACCTAGTAGATACAGAAGTTATGCTAGGTATTTTAGCCAAAAATAATATTGAGATCACAGCTGAACCAGCAAAGGCAGATATTTTAATTGTAAATACATGTACTTTTATTCAATCTGCTAAAGAAGAATCTATCACAACTATTTTAAATATGGCAGAATATAAACAAGAAGGCAAAGGAAAATGTCGTTCTTTGATTATTGCCGGTTGTATGGGTCAGCGTTATGGTCAAGAATTATTAGAAGAATTTCCAGAAGTAGATGCTATCGTTGGCACTGGTGCATGGAGCCGTATTATGGAAGCTGTTGAAGCTACTATTCAAGAAAGAAAACGTGTATTGATTACAGGTGAATCTAAAGAAATTTACACTGCTTCAACACCACGTATTTTTACTACTCCATTTTATAGTGCATATATTAAAATTGCCGAAGGCTGTAATCATCGTTGCGCATATTGTGCTATTCCATATGTACGTGGTAATTATCGTAGCCGTACTATTGAGGATATTAAGCAAGAAGTTGAAGCTTTAGCTGAAAAAGGTGTAAAAGAATTTAATATTATTGCGCAAGATACAACTTATTATGGTAGAGATATTTATGGAAAACCATCTTTAGTGGAATTATTAAAAGAATTAGTTAAAATTGAGAAAGTAAAATGGTTGCGTATACAATACGCTTATCCACATACATTTACAGATGAATTAATCGATTTGATTGCTAGTGAAGATAAAATCTGTAATTATGTAGATTTACCATTACAACATGCTCATAATGATGTATTAAAACGTATGCGTCGCAGTGATACAAAAGAAAGTGTAGAAGCATTATTAGCTAAATTGCGTGAACGTATTCCAGGTGTTGTAATTCGTTCTAGCTTTATTGTTGGTTTCCCTGGAGAAACAGATTCTCAATATACTACACTTCGCAATTTTGTAGAAAAACAGCGTTTTGATAAAGTAGGTATTTTCTCTTATTCTCGTGAAGAAGGAACACCTGCTTATGATATGCCAAATCAAGTTGATGAAAATATTATGCAGGAACGCTATCATGATTTAATGAGTCTTCAAAGTAAAATTTCTGAAACTATCAATATTGAGATGGAAGGTAAAGTTCTTGATGTGTTGATTGAAGGTCGCGATGATGAACAACATATGGCATATGGTCGTTCTTATCGTGAAGCTCCAGATGTAGATGGTCAAGTATTTATCGAAGGTGATGATATCAGTCAGCCAGGCGATATTGTTAAAGTTAGAATTTTACAAGGCTTTGATTATGATGTAGTGGGTGAACGCGTAGACGCGTAAATAATTTAATTGGAGATGAGTTTTAGATGATAGTAGAAATCGTAACTACAGGTAGTGAATTGTTATTAGGTCAAGTAATCAATACAAATGTAGCTTATATGTCAGCTCGTCTTAATGAATTAGGTTTTGATGTAATATATCAAACAACTGTTGGTGATAATCATGATCGCATGAAAGCAGTGTTAGAGCATGCATTATCTAGAGCAGATATCGTCATAACTTCTGGTGGTTTAGGACCAACACAAGGCGATATAACAAAAGAAGTGTCAGCAGAAATTTTTGGACGTAAATTAAAAATCCATGCTGAAAGTAAACGACGCATGGACGAACATTTTGCTCAAAGACATGTTGTTTGGACTGAAAATAATTTGCGTCAAGTAACACTTCCAGAAGGTGCTGAAGTATTTTTAAATTATAATGGCATAGCTTCTGGTGTTGTCTTAGAAAATAATGGTAAATATTTAATTAATTTACCAGGTCCACCAAGTGAAATGAAAGATATGTTTGAACGTAGTTTAAAGCCATTTTTACAAAGAAAATTTGGCTTTAAACATGTGATTGTATCTAAAGTATTAAACACTTGTGGTATAGGTGAGTCTTTATTAGAAACAAAGATAAAAGATTTGATTTTAGCACAATCTAATCCAACTTTAGCATTACTCATTCGACCAGAAGGCGTAATTATTCGCATCACAGCTAAAGCATCAACTCATAGTGAAGCAGAAAAAATGATTGAAGTAGTAGAAGCTCAAGTAAAAGCTCGCGTTGGTGAATATATTTATGCTGTTGATGATGAGAATATGGAAGAAGTCGTAGCTAAATTATTGAAAGATAATTGCTTGACTGTAGCTTGTGCTGAATCTTGTACTGGTGGAATGCTAGCTAGTAGATTGACATCTATTTCAGGAAGTTCTATGTATATTAAAGGCAGTATTGTAACTTATAGCAATGAGGCTAAGATGAAATTCCTTGATGTAGATAAAGAAATTTTAGATACAAAGGGTGCAGTATCACCAGAAGTAGCTAAACAAATGGCTGAAGGTGTAAGAAAAGTTGTAGGTTCTGATATTGGTGTAGGCATAACTGGTATAGCAGGTCCTACTGGAGGAACAGATAAAAAGCCTGTAGGTTTAGTTTATATTGCTGTAGCTGGTAAAGATAATACAGTAGTAAAAGAAAATATTTTTTCTGGTGATAGAGCACGTGTAAGATATCGCTCTACTCAGCAAGCATTAGAAATGATAAGACAATATATTAAGAATAAATAATGGATTATATTTCTTTGATATGAAGAAATAAAGTAAATAGGAGGACTATTTTTTGGAAGAAAAAATTATTAAATTTGAAGATATGCAATTAAGTAAAAAGGTATTAAATGCTGTTCGTGATATGGGATTTGAAGAACCATCTCCAATTCAAGCACAGACTATACCTTTAGCGTTAGAAGGTCATGATGTTATAGGACAAGCCCAAACTGGTACAGGCAAAACAGCAGCGTTTGGTATTCCAACTATTGAACAAATTGATGAAAAAAATAAATACATTCAAGCTTTAGTATTGACTCCAACACGTGAGCTTGCTATTCAGATTGCAGAAGAATTTAATAAAATTGGTAAATATAAACGCGTGAAAACTTTACCTGTATATGGCGGTCAAATGATAGATCGTCAAATTAGAGCTCTTCGCTTTGGGGTTAAAGTAGTAGTAGGTACTCCAGGTAGACTCATCGACCATATTCGTCGCAATACTATAAAACTTGACCATGTAAAAATGCTCATTTTAGATGAAGCTGATGAAATGCTCGATATGGGCTTTATTGAAGATATTGAAGAAATTATGTCAAATGTGGCACAAGGTGAAAATCGTCAGACTTTATTATTCTCTGCTACAATGCCAGCACCAATTGAAAAATTAGCACGTAGCTATATGCATAATCCGCAAAAAGTAATGATCAGTCGTGAACAACTCACAGTGCCATCAGTTGACCAATTATATTTTGAAACTCGTGATAAATTCGAAGGTCTTTGTCGTGTACTTGATATAGAAGATAGTGGTAAATATATTATTTTCTGCCGTACAAAGAAAAATGTTGATGACCTCCAAGCTTCACTACAAGTTCGTGGTTATATGGCTGGTAGCTTACATGGTGATATGAGCCAAGCACAGCGCGACCGTGTTATGCGTCGTTTCCGTGAAGGAAAACTTGAAATTTTAATTGCAACAGATGTAGCTGCTCGTGGTATTGATATAGATGATATCAGCCATGTAATCAATTTTGATATTCCACAAGACCATGAATCTTATGTACATCGTATCGGTCGTACTGGTCGTGCTGGTCGTACAGGTATCGCTGTTACATTCATTGAACCAAAAGAATATCGTCAATTAAAATTGATTGAACGCATGACAAAATCTCGCATGATACGAGGAGAACTTCCAACACCTGCTGATGTTATTGAACGTCAAAGAGAAGCAATCAAAGAACGTTTGTTAAAAACATTAAATAATAATACGTATGCAGATTATCATTTAATTATTTCTGATATCGCTAATGAAGGTTTTGATTATGTAGATATCGCAGCAGCAGCTCTTCAACTTTCTATTGAAGGCGTGAAAGAAAAAGACGATAAAGTTTTAGATGAACGTTTTGAAAACACAGGTGGAGCACCTGGTATGGTACGTTTATTCTTAAATATTGGTCGTAAACAAGGTATTCGTCCACAAGATATCGTGCGCACATTTGCTTCAGAAGTTGATATTCCAGGTAGCATAATTGGTGTAATCAATATTTATGATAAATTTACTTTTGTGGAAGTGCCAAAAGATATAGCTGAAAAAGTAATATCTGTAATGCATAGAAATACTATTAAAGGCTATAAATTAAATATTGAACCTGCAAAAGGTAAATAAAAATAAGTAGAGCATTTATAATAAAAATAGCATTATCTTTAGGGATAATGCTATTTTTGTTTTATTTTATATTTTTGTCTGTTGAATAATTATCATAATTGAAATTTAAGTTTTTTATTTTTTCATCAATTTTATGAGCGATTTCTGGATTATCTGCAAATAATTCATGAGTTAGGAAATAAAGATAAGAGGAATTATAATAAATTTGTTTGCGCATTTCTAATTGATTTTGTTGAAGTGCTTTTATTTCATTGAATAAAACTATAAGATTTTTATTTAATGTTGTTAATTTCTTATCTATATCTGCACTGTGGATAAAATCAGTAGATTTTTCAGAAGGTATCTGTTTATGAGGATTTAAAATGCGTTCACGACAAAATTCAGATAGGGATTTCTTTTGTTTTTTAGCTTCTTTTTTTAGAGATAGTTTATCATTATCAGTTAAATTAATAGAAATTTGTCCCATATAAAATAACCACCTTCATAATCATAATAAATTAATTATATCATATAATCTGAAGGTGGTTGGTCTTTGTTAAATTTAGTAGAGATTTTAAGAAATTATAACTTGAATATGTTTACTTTCTAGCTCAGCTTTGATGATATCTGTAATATGATTATCTGTTATTACCATTTTTACACTATCTTTTAAATTTAAAGGAACAACGCTATGCTTAGAAAATTTTTCACTTTCAGTCAAAACGATTACTTGTTCTGCTTGGAGAGCCATATCACGCACAGCTTGAGCTCTCATTTGGTCTTTATTAGTAAAACCTATCTTTGAAGAATAGCCATCAGTGCCAATGAAAAAGAAATTTACAAAAAAATTCTCTGCACCTTGGCGAACCATAGGGCCTACCATGACTTGGGAATCAGGTTGATAAATTCCACCAAGGAGAATGATTTGAAAATTAGCTTTACCACGAATATAGTCGGCAATAAATGCACTATTGGTGATGATGGTTAAATCTTTTTTAGACAAGGTTAAGTTTTCAGCTAAAAGAGCACAACAACTGCCATTTTCAATCATGATAGTATCGCCATCTTTTATGAGTTCAGCAGCTTTTTGAGCGATTTTGCGTTTTTCTTCATAATGATAAGCTATTCTGCCATTGATATCATCAGTGCTACATAAAAGAGCAATACCATGTTCTCGTTTGATAATACCTTTATTTTCTAAAGCATCTAAATCTTTGCGGATAGTTACTTGAGAGACTTGTAATTTTTCTGCAAGTGTAGTTACTTCCATTTTATTTTCAGGTGAGAGTGTAAGCAATTCTAAGATTTTATTTGCTCTATTTTTCATTATAGACTCCAATCTTTAATAGAAATATTATCTATTAGTATAACACAAGCTTAAACGATTATAAAAATTAGAAAAAGGCATGGATATCATTATCTAAAAATATTTGTAAATAGTCTAGTAAGTCTTCACGGTGAAGTGCAGGTTGATTTTTATAAGCGTATTTTTTATTTAAAAGATGATATTTATTTTCGCCAAACTGATGAAATGGCAATAATTGACATTGATTACTACCTACATCATGTAAAACTTCACAAAAATTTTTAGCGTCTTCTAAGGAGTCGTTGAAGTTAGGGATTACAGGAATTCTAGGAAGAACTTTTTTGCCAGTGGAGATGGCATATTTTATATTAATTAAAATCAACTTATTATCTATGCCAGTGCCTTCGAGATGTTTTTGGCTATCCCAGTGTTTTAAATCAAATAAAATATAATCTATATATTGTATGATGTGCTGAAATTTTTCGGGAGTGCAAAAGCCAGTTGTTTCACAGCATGTATGTAGATTTTTTTCTTTAGCTGCGATTAACAGTTCTTCGGCAAATTGAGTTTGCATGAGAAATTCGCCACCAGATAGAGTGATACCGCCATCACTTTCTTCATAAAAGACTTCATCTTGAAGTACTATATCTAAAACTTGCTGTACAGTTTTAATTTCTCCTTCACTTGTTAATGCTTTTTGCGGACATGTATCTATACATTGTTTGCATAGAGTGCATTTATTAGTATCAATAAAAATATTATCGTCTTTTAAAGAAATAGCTTTTGAGGGACAAATTTCTAAACAATGATGGCAATGAAGACATTTTTTCTTATCCCAGAGAATTTGAATTTTAGCTAATTGACTTTCGGGATTAGCACACCATTTACAATGCAAAGGACAACCTTTGAAAAAAACTACAGTGCGGATACCAGGGCCATCATTTATACTGAATTTTTGAATATTAAAAATTACACCTGTTTGCATATAATTAGCTTTACGCATGATAATTTCCTCGCTTAATTTTACTTTATATAAATTATATCATTTTTGCTAATAAAAATAAATCACAAAACTTTCATTTGAAAGTAAAATTATTTATTAAGATAAAAAATATTGACATATAACTTTAAATAAGTTATTTTAATTATAGATGAAATGTAAAATATTTACGAATTAAAATAAAAATTTATACTTGTTGGAGGTATTGATTATGGAAAATAAAGCATATTTTGGCTCATTAACTGATAGAATGAAAGCTTTTCGTGAGGAAGTTTTAGATGAAAAGCCATATATTGATGCTCAAAGAGCTGTATTAGCTACACAAGTATATAGAGAAAATCAAAATCAGCCACGTGTAATGGTAAGAGCACTCATGCTACAAAAAATTTTAGAAAACATGAGCATTTATATTGAAGATAAAACTTTGATTGTAGGTAATCAGGCTACAAAAAATAAAAATGCTCCAATTTTCCCAGAATATACTATGGAATTTGTATTAAACGAATTAGATCTTTTTGAAAAAAGAGATGGTGATGTTTTTTATATTACAGAAGAAACAAAACAGCAATTGAGAGATATAGCTCCATTTTGGGAAAATAATAATCTTCGTGCTAGAGGAGAAGCTCTTTTGCCAGAAGAAGTCAGTGTATTTATGGAAACTGGCGTCTTTGGCATGGAAGGAAAATTAAATGCAGGAGATGCTCATTTAGCTGTCAATTATGAAAAAATCTTAGCTTTTGGTTTAAAAGGCTATGAAGAAAGAGTAAAAGATTTAAAAGCAAAGCTTGACCTTACTGATCCAGATAGTATTGATAAAAATATATTTTATAAAGCTGTGTTAATCGTCATTGAAGCCGTTCATCAATTTGCACAACGTTATAGTAAATTAGCTCAAGAATTAGCCGATAGGGAAAAAGATAGTAAACGAAAAGCTGAATTATTAGAGATAAGCAGAATTTGTGCAAAAGTTCCTTATGAACCAGCAACTTCTTTTTATGAAGCAGTACAATCTGTATGGTTTATTCAATTGATTTTACAGATTGAATCCAATGGTCATTCTTTGAGCTATGGCAGATTTGATCAATATATGTATCCTTACTATATAAAAGATATTCAAGAAAAAGTCATCACCAAAGATGAAGCTTTAGAACTTTTGACTTGTTTATGGATAAAAACTTTAACAATTAATAAAGTGCGTTCCCAAGCTCATACTTTAAGTTCAGCAGGTTCACCAATGTATCAAAATGTTACTATCGGTGGGCAAACTCCAGACAAAAAAGATGCTGTTAATGAATTGAGTTTTGTGGTATTGCAATCTGTAGCGCAGACTAGACTTACACAGCCAAATTTAACAGTTCGTTATCATAAAAATATCAATAAAGCATTCTTTGATGATTGTATTGAAGTTATGAAATTAGGTTTTGGTATGCCTGCTTTAAATAATGATGAAATCATCATTCCATCTTTTATCAATTGGGGTGTAAAAGAAGAAGACGCTTATAATTACAGTGCTATTGGTTGTGTAGAAACTGCTGTTCCAGGAAAATGGGGCTATCGCTGTACTGGTATGTCGTATATAAATTTCCCAAGAGTACTTCTTTGTGCTATGAATGATGGTGTGGATTTAACTACAGGAAAACGCTTCACTAAAGGTTATGGCTATTTTAAAGATATGAAGAGCTATGAAGAATTATTATCTGCATGGGATAAAACTGTACGCGAAATGACTCGTTATAGTGTTATCGTCGAAAATGCTATTGATAAAGCTTCTGAGAGAGATGTGCCAGATATTTTATGTTCTGCACTTACTGATGATTGTATTGGCAGAGGAAAAACTATCAAAGAAGGCGGTGCAGTATATGATTTCATATCTGGACTTCAAGTCGGTATTGCCAACATGGCAGACTCTTTAGCTGCAATTAAAAAATTAGTTTTTGAAGAAAAGAAAATCACACCAATTCAACTTTGGAATGCTATTTTAGATGATTTCCAATCTGATGAAAATAAAAAAATTCAGGCAATGTTGATTGATGAAGTGCCAAAATATGGTAATGATATTGATTATGTAGATAATCTTGTAGTTGAAGCTTATGATTCTTATTTAGATGAAATCAAAAAATATCCAAATACTCGTTATCATAGAGGTCCAATCGGTGGTATTCGCTATGGCGGTACATCTTCAATCAGTGCAAATGTAGGTCAAGGTATGGGAACAATGGCGACACCTGATGGAAGAAATGCTTATGAACCACTTGCAGAAGGCTGTAGCCCTGCACATAATGCAGATAAAAATGGCCCAACAGCTGTATTTAAATCTGTTGCTAAATTGCCAACAGAAAAAATAACTGGTGGAGTGTTATTAAATCAAAAAATGACACCGCAAATGCTTTCTACAGAAGAAAATAAACAAAAATTAGAAATGTTAATTCGTGCTTTCTTCAATAGACTGCATGGATATCATATTCAATATAATATCGTATCAAGAGAAACTTTGATTGATGCACAAAAACACCCAGAAAAACATAAAGATTTAATCGTACGCGTAGCAGGTTATAGTGCCTTTTTCAATGTTTTATCTAAGAAAACTCAAGATGATATCATCGGCAGAACTGAACAATGTTTATAATTTTAAATTAAATTTTTATTGAAATATATATAAGACTCAAATTAGTGTAAATGCTGATTTGAGTCTTTTTGTTTATAAATTTATAGATATAGAATTTTGATGATATAATAAATTTGCAGTTTAGATGATTAAATTTTATAATATAGTTTAATCTATATTGGAGGTTAGATGAGATATGGGATATATAATCAAGCGAATTTTTAACGCATTTATTGTTTTATGGATAGTTATAACTATAACTTTTTTTCTAATGCATGCTATACCAGGAGGGCCTTTTACGGCAGAAAAATCTTTGCCTCCATATGTATTACATAGCATAGAAGAAAGATATAAATTAAATGACCCTTTATATAAACAGTATGGTGATTATTTATGCAATTTAGTACAAGGTGATTTAGGACCATCATTTAAATATCCAGGTCGTAGTGTAAATGATATTATTAAAGATGGTTTTCCAGTATCTTTTAAATTAGGTATAGAAGCAATTTTAATAGCAATTATCATCGGCATACCAGCGGGAATATTAGCAGGTGTGAAAAAAGATAAATGGCAAGATAGGGCAGTTAATTTTTTTACGACTTTAGGTGTTGCTGTGCCTAGTTTTGTTGTGGCGGCATTACTTATATATGTATTATCGACAAAATTACATTTATTGCCGGCTGCTATGTGGAATGGTTGGCGATATGAAATCATGCCAGCTTTGGCTTTATCAGGAATGCCAATGTCATTTATCGCTAGATTGACGCGTTCTAGTATGCTGGATATTTTATCACAAGATTATATAAAAACAGCGAGAGCAAAAGGTTTATCATGGAGCAAAGTTTTGATAAAACACGCTTTGCCCAATTCATTAATTCCTGTAGTAACTTATTTAGGACCAATGACAGCTAGTATTTTGACAGGTAGTTTTGTTATTGAAACTATTTTTGCGATACCAGGTTTAGGGCAATATTTTGTAACTAGCATTTATAATCGAGATTATACTGTAATTTTAGGTGTAACAATTTTTTATAGTGTGATTGTAATTGTTTTAAATATGGTAGTGGATTTACTTTATCCGTTATTAGACCCACGCATTAAAATCGGTGAAGAAAAAGGTGAATGAAGATGATAAATAAAGATTTATTTGTTCCTTTAGAGCGAGAAATTTTGCAGGTGCAAAAAAAAGAAGAAACATTGGGATATTGGCAAGATGCGTGGATTAGATTAAAGAAAAATAAAATGGCTTTGTTGGGATTAATTATTATCGTATGCTTAATAGTTGTAGCTATTTTTGGCCCTATTTTTTCTAGCCATACTTATGATGAACAGAATTTGATGATGACGAATAGTTCTCCAAGTTGGGAGCATTGGTTTGGTACAGATAATTTGGGGAGAGATATTTTTATTCGCGTATTATATGGTGCGAGAATTTCTTTAGCTATTGGTATAGTGGCTAGTTTATTAAATCTTTTTATTGGTGTAATCTATGGCGGAATAGCAGGTTTTTGCGGTGGCAAGATTGACCGCATAATGATGAATATTGTTGATATTTTATATAGCGTACCGACTTTATTGTATGTAATTTTATTGATGGTAATTTTAAAGCCAGGGCTTATTAATATTTTTATTGCTTTAGGTATTGGTTATTGGCTACAGATGGCAAGAATTGTGCGTGGTCAGATTTTATCAATGAAGGAACAAGAATTTATTTTGGCAGCTAGAACGATAGGTGTATCGAAAAAAAGAATTTTATTTAGACATTTATTGCCAAATGCCATGGGGGCAATCATTGTAACAATGACATTAGCTATTCCTGATGCAATATTTACAGAAGCTTTTTTGAGTTTTATCGGACTTGGTGTTTCTGCACCAATGGCTAGTTGGGGCGTTTTAGCATCAGAGGGCGTAAATAATTTGCGTGCATATCCTTTTCAATTATTTTTTCCAGCAGTAGCTATCAGTGTCACTATGTTGGCTTTTAACTTTTTAGGTGATGGTCTGCGAGATGTTTTAGACCCTAAGATGCGTCGTTAAAATAGTGAAGAAATGAGTGTTTACCATGGAAGAAAATAAAGAAATTTTACAAGTAAAAGATTTAGCAGTTGCTTTTCAGACTTATCGAGGAAAAGTAAAAGCAGTACGCAATGTCAGTTTTGATTTAAAAAGAGGACAAGCTCTAGGAATAGTGGGCGAGTCAGGCTGTGGAAAATCAGTGACGGCTCATGCTATCATGGGTTTATTGCCTAAAGAGAATAGCATTATTGAAAATGGTCAGATTTTATGGCAAGGTCAGGATTTAGTCAATTTTCAAGATGAAGATTTAGCCAAAATTCGTGGCAATAAAATTGCGATGATATTTCAAGACCCAATGACATCTTTAAATCCTGTACTTTCGATTGGTACGCAGATAAAAGAAGTTTTGTTTTTGCATAAACAATTATCGGATAAAGAAGCGACGGAAAAAGCTGTAGAATTATTAAATTTAGTAGGGATACCATTTGCCCAAAAAAGATTAAAAGATTATCCTCATCAATTCAGTGGCGGTATGCGTCAACGTGTGATGATTGCAATGGCACTTGCCTGTGAGCCAGAATTATTGATAGCAGATGAGCCGACAACAGCTCTTGATGTAACTGTGCAGGCACAAATTTTAGATTTATTGAAATCCTTACAAGAAAAATTAAATATGTCTATCATTATGATATCGCATGATTTAGGGGTTATTGCCAATATTTGCGATGAAGTAGCAGTTATGTATGCAGGTCAAATTGTAGAAAAAGCAAATGTTGATGATTTGTTTTATCATGCACATCACCCTTATACGCGAGGTTTACTAAAATCTTTGCCTCATTTAAATTTAAATAAAGAAGATAAATTATATGTAATCGATGGACAGCCACCAGATTTAAAAGAAACTATTGATTATTGTCCATTTGTCAAACGCTGTACAAAAGCAATGAAAATCTGTATGCAGTTGATGCCAGAAAAGACACAATTAAATAAAGATCATTATGTAAAATGTTGGTTGGAGCATGAATTTGCACCCAAAGAGAATAGGGAGGAATTTTGATGAATTTATTAGAAGTCAAAAATCTACATAAAGATTTTGTAGTGAAGCGTTCTTTTTGGGGAAGACCAAAACAGATTTTAAAAGCAGTAAATGATGTCAGTTTTTCTATAGAAGAAGGAAAAACATTAGGTCTTGTAGGTGAGTCAGGCTGTGGAAAATCAACTACAGGCAGGACTATTATCGGATTGTATAAGCCAACAAAAGGCAAAATCATATTTGCAGGCAAAGATATTTCACAAAATAAAGAGATGACAAAAGATATTCAAATGATATTTCAAGATCCATATGCTTCATTAAATCCAAGAATGACAGTGGCAGATATCATTGAAGAGCCTTTGCTTGTGCATAATTTATATATAGATAAAAAACAAAAACAAGAGCGTATCTATGAATTATTGGAATTAGTGGGATTGAGTAAAGAGCAGGCAAACCGTTTTCCTCATGAATTCAGTGGTGGACAAAGACAGCGTATCGGCATAGCTAGAGCACTTGCTTGTGAACCTAAACTGATTATTTGCGATGAGCCGATTTCGGCACTTGATGTATCTATTCAAGCACAAGTCGTAAATTTACTAGAAAAATTACAACATGAATTAGGTTTGACATATTTATTTATCGCTCATGATTTAGCTATGGTGCGTTATATCAGCCAAAAAGTAGCAGTTATGTATTTAGGGCAAATTGTAGAACTTGCCGATACAGAAGATTTATATACAAATCCTCTACACCCATATACAAAAGCTTTGTTATCTTCAATTCCATTGCCAGACCCACAAAAAGAAAAACATAAACAGCGAATTATCTTGCAAGGTGAATTGCCAAGTCCATTAAATCCGCCAAATGGCCAAGCTGTGCGAGCTGCTCGACGTGCGACCGAATATCAGCGTCTCCGACGAGTACATGGACGCTGCTGCCGTAGGCGCCGACGACTTCCGCGACGCCATCCGTCCGAAGCATCCACTGCCCGACGCTGCGTTCACGCCGCGCGAGTATTATCAAGTTCATGCCCTGCGCCAGGGCTTCCAACCCAACATGTCGGCTCTCGACCTGCTTTGCAACGAGGGTCCCGAAGGAATATTCTATTTATGAAACCGAACTATATCTTTGAAACAGAAATGGAGGTTCGCGACTACGAGTGCGACATCCAGGGCATCGTGAACAATGCCAACTATCTCCACTACACCGAGCACACGCGCCATCTCTTCCTCACGTCGCTCGGCGTGAGCTTCGCGCGCCTTCACGAGAAGGGCGTCGACGCCGTAGTGGCGCGCATGAACCTGCAGTACAAGACGCCGCTGCGCTGCGACGATATCTTCGTTTCGAAGCTCGGCGTGCGCAAGGAGGGTCTGCGCTACATCTTCGACCACGCCATCCACCGCAAGTCGGACGGCCGCCTCTGCTTCCTCGCCACTGTGGAGCTCGTGAGCCTTATCAACGGCAAGCTCGGCGTAAGCGAAGACTACGACCGCGCGTTCGGCTTCGCTGCCTGCGAGTGATTTGACAGCGTATTCCGCTGCTTGTTATGATTTTACAACGGATTAATCGGGTTTTCAGCTGCTTTGGAAATTTAACAACGGATTAAACGGATGCTATTTTCAGAGGGTGCACTTGTCTCAAGTGCACCAACCAAGCAAAAAGAACCTCCCACGGAATCCACTTGCTGAGAGTAGACTCCCACAGATTGCACGGATTTTCACAGATTCGTTGGGTGCGTTGATTTTACAACGGATTAAACGGATTTTCTACAGCTTTGGAAAATTAATAGCGGATTAATCGGATTAAACGGATGCTATTTTCAGGGGGTGCACTTGTCTCCGCTCGGCTTTGCCGCTTGCCAGAGCAATAAGTGCACCAACCAAGCAAAAAAAACCTCCCACGGAATCCACTTGCTGAGAGTAGACTCCCACAGATTGCACGGATTTTCACAGATTCGTTGGGTGCGTTGATTTCACAACTGATTAAACGGATTCCTGCTGCTTGGAGAAAACAACGGATTAAGCGGATTAAACGGATTTCTTCTTTGAGTAAGGAATTCCGATTAATCCGCTTAATCCGTTGTTCGTTTTGTCTCCCACAGATTTCAGGTATGGTCATCCGTAGCGGAGGTCTCCGGCCTCCGCAGCACCAAGTCGGTATCGACTATTCTAATCACATAATATCGCTGTAAACCGAACACGAATAACCCGAATTCCACGAATATACAAGCCGCAACATTCGTGAGATTCGGGTTATTCGTGTTCGTTAAAAACTAATTGGTGTTATTGCTTGCTGCGGCGGCAGGATACCGCCGCTACGGATAGTCGGATTTCACGCAGCAAGCCAATCCGCTTTAATCCGTTGTTATTTCCACGCACCCATCGAATCTGTGAAAATCTGACATCTGTGTGAGGTTCTTCTTTACTGCGCTTCTTGCTCGGTTGGTGCACTTCTTGCTCTGGCAAGCGGCAAAGCCGAGCGGGGACAAGTGCACCCCCTGAAAATAGCTTCTGCAAACATAGAGTGAGTTCCGTGCATTCTGTGGGGAGTAAATCTCTGCAGAAGTGTGTGCATTTTGTGGGCGAACTCCCGCGAGTAAACCTTGTTATCGCGACCTGGTAACGCCGTTACCGCAGTCGGGTAATGATGTTTCCGATACGCGGTAATGACGTTTCCGGTGCGTGGTAATGATACGACCATAAAGCAAAAGGGACTCAGTACGTGTAGTTTAACGCTTTTGGTTGACTACTTTCAGTCTTAATTGTAAAGTTGGTTGACCCAGTTAATACTTATTTTTATTATTCGTTGATACTATTTTAAGCTTAATTGCCATTATAGTTTACACAACTTCTTTTTTGCGTAAAACATTGCACAGAACAAGAGAATGAGGTT
>OHBJ01000843.1_pt1 | contig 20722 bp, 21 predicted proteins | sample 1577241 | NCBI WGS metagenome assembly OHBJ01 (sample SAMEA3541594, study PRJEB24748) | human gut metagenome | biome: human gut; feature: human-associated habitat; material: faeces | place: China | collected 2012 | reverse complement strand
GCTCGGACTCGGTGGTGCCGCAGCCGTTGCGCTCCAGCATGGCCTCCACGAGCGGGTACTCGGCGCGGGAGGCCACGATGGCCACGTCGTGGAAGTTCTTGGCGGCGGCGCGGATGAGGGAGATGCCGCCGATGTCGATCTTCTCGATGATGTCGGCCTCGGAGGCGCCGGAGGCCACGGTCTGCTCGAAGGGGTAAAGGTCCACGACCACCAGGTCAATCTCTTCTATGTTATATGTGCGGAGCTGGTCGGTGTCGCAGGCGTTGTCGCGGCGGGATAGGATGCCTCCGAACACGGCGGGATGGAGCGTCTTCACGCGCCCTCCGAGGATGGAGGGGTAGCCTGTTAGGTCCTCCACGGCGGTGCATTCAAGGCCGAGGCCCTTGATGAACTCCTGCGTGCCGCCTGTGCTGAGCAGCTCCACGCCGCCCGAAGCAAGCATCTTCACGATTTTCTCCAGCCCGTCCTTGTGATAGACGGAGATTAAAGCTCTTCTGATTTTCTTTATCTCCATGTCTTGGTCTCAAATTTGCTGCAAAGTTACACAAATCCCCGTAAACCGCCAACTGCTGTGTGAAGTTTTTTACTGCCGAAAATGGCTGATGTTTGAAAAATTATGCTTATCTTTGCAGCACCAAGTGCTCCGTGCCCCTCGGCCGAGGATGCCGGCGGCGCTGTAAGACACCTTATAATGAGCAACGAGGAAGACAAATACTATCTGTCGATAAGCAAGGAGGAGCTCTCAAAGCTTCCCCAGGCTCACTTCAGCGGCAGGATAGTGGTCATAGACAGGGCCGACCAGGTGCACGAAGCGGTTGAGAAACTGCGTGAGTGGCCGGTGATAGGGTTCGACACCGAGACGAGACCCAGCTTCAGGCGAGGCCACAGCAACACCGTGGCCCTGCTGCAGCTGGCGTGCGACAATACCTGCTTCCTCTTCCGCCTCAACGACCTGGGATTCATCCCTGAGCTGCGCGAATTGTTAGAGGACAGGGACATTCTCAAGGTGGGGGCGTCAGTGCACGACGACTTCCTGAACCTCGGCAGGCTGGCCGAGTTCAGGCCGGCGGGGTTCGTGGACGTGCAGCAGTACGTCAAGGGATTCCGCATCATCGACAACTCGCTGGCACGCATCTATGGCATCATGTTCGGAGAGCGCATCAGCAAGAACCAGCGGCTGACCAACTGGGAACAGCCGTCGCTGACCGACAGCCAGCAGGCCTACGCGGCGCTCGACGCATTCGCGTGCACACGCATATATTACTGTCTTCGCGAGGGCCGCTTCAACCCCGACCAGTCCCAGTACAAGCACTGGCCCGGGGAGAAGACGGCTTCCGCAAAGCAATAGGATTGCCCCTACTTCTCTATGCATCGGATTTCACCAAATGGGACTTTCATGATGCAAAATTACAAGTGAAAACAGACATCCAAGTATCTTTAAACCGCCACCTTATACCATAATCATGGAATTATTCGAATCTTTGCCGCATGAAGATACTTAAGGTGAGAAGTGTCGGCGATTACTGCCGCCATGTAGGAGCGAAGGAGCGCCATCCGCTGGTGTGCGCCATAGATTATGGCTCTCTTGCAGACGTGCCCCATTCTCTCAACGATTACGGCATTTATGGCATCTTCTTTCACGACGAGGCCGACATCGACCTTGATTATGGCTGCGGCAAATACGACTATAAGAAAGGCACTGTGATCTGTGTGGCCCCTGGGCAGCTCGGAGGTAAGGAAGATAACGGAGAACGGGTGCGCCTTACCGGTTGGGCGCTCCTCTTCCACCCCGACCTGCTGCATGGCACAAGGCTCGAAAAGGAGATACGCACGTATTCCTTCTTCGACTACCGCGTCAACGAGGCCCTGCACATGACCGAGGAGGAACAGGAGCGCATTGTGGCGATATTGCGGCAGGTCAAGGAGGAGATCGAGGCGCCGCACGACGAGATGCAGGATTCCATCCTGGTAGGTTACTTGAGTGTGCTGTTGCGCTACTGTCAGCGATTCTACCATCGTCAGTTTCTGACGCGCAAGGTGGAGAACACCGATATACTGAAGCGGTTCGACCGACTGCTGCAGGAATATTTCGACAAGGGGCTCCGGCAATCGGAGGGCCTGCCGACGGTGCGTTATTTCGCAGACCGGCTCTGCCTCTCAGCCAACTATTTCGGCGACCTTGTCAAGAAGACCACCGGCGACACTGCCGGCAACCGCATCCGCAGCCACGTGGTCCGGATGGCTAAGAACCATCTTGCGTCCGGCCTGTCCATCTCCGAAACTGCCTACCGGCTGGGATTCACCTACCCGCAGCACCTCAGCCGGATGTTCAAGATACAGACAGGTATGACACCGTCGGGGTACATCAGGAGCCTGCGACAGTAGGCCCTGGGGTCGCTGCGCTGAGAAGGCCCAAATTTCAGTGGAAAAATTATGATTTGTAACTTGCTGTAATACAATGACTTAACTAAAAAGGATGAAAATTCTTGAAATTTTTTTGCGAAAAGACTTGCGGGGTTCGGGAAAAGGTTGTAACTTTGCACTCGCAAACGAGAAAGAACAATGACATTCTGAATTGCGCAAGCAATAAACGCGAAAATAGCTCAGTTGGTAGAGCACGACCTTGCCATGGTCGGGGTCGCGGGTTCGAGTCCCGTTTTTCGCTCAACAAAATGTCCAGGTGGCGGAATGGTAGACGCGCTACTTTGAGGGGGTAGTGGGATGATATCCCGTGTGAGTTCGACTCTCATTCTGGACACGAAGAAGGCACCCTTACCGGGTGCCTTTTTTGTTCTACGGCGTTCAGCCACGCACACGCCCCGCTGAAGCGGAGCCACATGCAAAGGGCAATGCTGAGTCTGGTCGTGATAGCTGGACTCGCGGCTGCTGCGGAGTGAAGCCGCGCCGAGCAAGGATGGGGGCGCAATTCAGTAATGTATTCGGAGTTGCCGCCGAGCTAAAGCTCGGCGAGATTCCTCAATTCTGATATAGTATGCCGGAAACTACCATCCGCAAGGCCACAGAACAGGACTGGCCGATACTCGAAAGCATCTTCGACGCGGCACGCAGCCGCATGCGTGCCGAGGGCAACGCCACCCAGTGGGTCAATGGCTATCCGGGCCTCGAGGAGGTGCTCTCTGATATCGGTAGGAACGAAGGCTTTGTCGTGGCGCACAATGGCAGGCCGGTCGGCTACTTCTGCCTGCAGGCAGGTGGCGAATCCACCTATTCGGTAGTCCGTGGCGGCGAATGGCCAGCCACTGGCGCATACCTCACCATCCATCGTGCGGCGGCTAAAACGTCCGGGCTCGGCATCTTTCGTGTAATTCTTGATTTTGCTCTCAGCTTCGGGTTGCAGGTGCGTGCCGACACGCACGCCGACAACCGTACCATGCTCGCGATATTGCGCCGAAGCGGCTTCGTGCAAGTGGGTGAAATCACCCTGTCAGACGGTACGCCCCGGCTCGCTTTCTACCATCCATAATGGTCTGGGGAAGTCTTCCTTGGGATCAAGTCGGAAATTCGGAGCTTTTCAGTACTTTGACGTGTAAAGGGCATGACACCACATAAAACAGTGGTGGCCCCGAGCCTCTGGCCCGATGTTGTACCGAACTCTCGGCTTGACCTCCTGTTGCCGGGTGTATGGGTGCCGGAGGAGCGGACATTCCTTTTCAGGTTCTGTGGCGAGGCGGTGAGGTTTTTCGGTCGGATATGCTGTATGTTTAAAAAAAATGTTATACATTTGTGTTCTAAAACATAATTGCCCGACAGTGATTGTAAAAAGCATGCTTCAGCACGTGATCTCGCAAGACCTGGGCGAGATATGGAATGTGCTATCAAGGCAGGAAAAAAGGGTGCTGGCCTCCAGCTTCCAGATACATCAGTATAAGAAGAACCAGATGATCTATGCCGAGGGCGACGAGCCTGAGCATCTCTGGTGTCTCCTCAAGGGAAAGGTCAAGAAGTACAAGAACGGCATCTGCGACCGGATGCAGATTCTGCGTCTGCACCGTCCGGTGCAGTTCTTCGGCTACCGTGCCTATTTCGCCCGGGAGGCCTACGTGTCGTCGGCGGCAGCCATAGAGAAGTCGGTCATCGGCGCCGTGCCGCTGAAGGTGGTGGAGAGGTTGATACGTTCCAACATGGACGTGGCAATGTTCTTCATCCACGAGCTCAGCCGCAACCTTGGCGGTTCCGACACCAAGATTGTCAACCTCACGCAGAAGCATATCCGCGGCCGCCTGGCCGAGGCCTTGCTGTTGCTGGCCGAGAACTACGGGCTGGAGGACGATTCGGCCACTCTTAAGATCTACATGAGCCGCGAGGACCTGGCGGCTCTGTCGAACATGACCACAAGCAATGCCATCCGCACCCTCAGCAACTTCGTCAACGAGAAGCTGATTGTGGTCGACGGGCGGCGCATCAAGATTCTCAACGAGTCTCAGCTGCGCAAGATCTCCAAGTACGGCTGACGTAAATTCCCGACAGTTCTACACAATACACAACACAAAACACCATATAGCCATGAGCAAACCTTATGTACTGGGCATAGACATAGGCGGCACCAACACGGTGTTCGGCATTGTCGACGCCCGCGGCCAAGTGCTGGCGTCGAGTAGCATCAAGACGGCCAAGCATGCCAACTTCGACGACTACATCGCCGAACTGCACACCGAGATCGAGAAACTCCTTGAGGCCAATGACGCCACTGACAAGATCCAGGGAATAGGCATCGGCGCCCCTAACGCCAACTACTACACGGGCGAGATCGTGGACGCTCCGAACCTGCCCTGGTCGGGTACTCTGCCCATCGCCGCAAAGGTAAGTGCGGCTTTCCGCGGCACTCCGGTGGCGGTGACCAACGATGCCAACGCAGCTGCCCTTGGCGAGATGACCTACGGTGCGGCACGCGGAATGCGCGACTTCATCATGATCACGCTGGGCACCGGCGTGGGCTCGGGAATCGTTGTCAATGGCCAGCTGGTCTACGGTCACGACGGCTTCGCCGGCGAGCTGGGACATGTCATCCGCAAGCCTAACAACGGTCGCATCTGCGGCTGCGGACGCACGGGCTGCCTGGAGGCTTACTGTTCGGCCACGGGCGTGGCCCGCACCGCACGCGAGTTCCTGGAGCTGCGCACGGATCCATCCGCGCTCCGTAGCCTCGAAATAGAGTCCATAACCTCCAAGGATGTCTACGAGGCTGCCGCCAGTGGCGACAAGATGGCCAGGGAAATCTTCGAGTACACGGGCAAGATGCTTGGCGACGCCTTCGCCGACTTCATTGCTTTCTCCTCTCCGCAGGCTATCATCCTGTTCGGCGGCCTGGCCCGCAGCGGCGAGATGCTCCTCAAGCCCTTGCGCGAGGAACTCGACAAGGTCATCATGCCCGTCTTCCGCGGCAAGGCCAAGATTCTGCTCAGCGAGCTGAAGGAGAGCGACGCCGCAGTGCTGGGCGCCTCCGCTCTCGGCTGGGAGGCCAAGTACCGCGCCGAGGTGCCGGCATCTCAGCTGCTCGTCACTGACCAGGCCCCGGTGGGGGAGGTCGGACAGGCATGAGACATCTTTTCTTAAGCTTAAGATAGTAAATCGGCCCCGCGCAAATTGCGCGGAGCCGATTTTATATGTGGCTTGGAAATGGGATTACTGGGGATTCTCCAGATAGTCGATGTCGTCGATGAGCTTTTGGATTTTCTGCAGGTAGGTGCCGTTTTGGTCTAGGGCCTTTGCCTTGAGTGCGAGTGCGGAAGCCGGTTCGAGGTACTGCTTGATGTACTCGGCGCGCTTGGCGGTGTCGGCTGCGGTGATGCCGAGGGTGCCGATCATGGCCTGGCCGTAGCGGTAGCTGGCGCGGGCGGCGTCGTAGAGCACTTCGGCGTCGGCGTCTGCCATCTCGGCGGCCTTGAGGTTATCCTCCAGGTAGCCCTTGTCGTCCTTCATGCGTCCCTTGATGTAGCCGCGTATGGAGTAGAGCTTGGACAGCTGGGGGTTCTTCTCTATGGCGCCGTTGAGGAAGTCGAGGGCGGCCTGCGGGTTGTTCTTGGCGTTGACGTAGTCGTCGACGATGTAGCTGAGGTAGTTGGGCTGGCGAACGCCGAACTTGCTGAAGCCCTCGTTGGCGAGCTTCATCTTGGTGGGGTAGAGCTCGGCGGCCTTGGCGCTGTCGCCGGCAGCCTGTGCGTCGATGCAGGCAATCTGGAACAGGTAGAGGTTGGGCTCGTCGTAGTTCATGCTGATGGCGTTGCCGAAAGCCTTGTAGGCCTGGTCGATCATCGGGGGCTTGGAGGAGTAGGCGGAGATGCCTGCCAGGTAGTAGATCTGGCCGCGGGTGGAGTCGGGAATGAGGGTGGGGGCACCCTTGATGGCGTCGATTCCGGGGACGTCGGCCGAGGCGTTGAGCAGCTCGTAGGCGTGGGCGAAGTCCTTGCCGTTGTAGTAGTTGACGCCTGCGGAGTAGAGATCCCAGTCGTGGCCGCCGAGCTGGTTGAGGATGTCGCGGGTGAAGCGCATATTCTTGCCCTTGGCGTCGGGGGTGGGATCGAGTTCCATGGCCTTGTTGAAGTATCCGAGGCCGTTCTCGATCATCTGGGCCATTGGCTCGTCGACGGTGTTCTGTCCCTTGAGGGCATTGAGACCCTTGAGGGTGTCGTAGCTTTTCCACTCGATTTGGCCGGCCACGTAGTATGTGCGGGCGTCGTTGGCGGTTTCGGGGTTCTGCATGGCTCCCTGGATGAGGGCGCGGGCTTCCTCGATCTTGTCGGGCTTGCCGGCCATCTTGGCGGCCTGGTCCACGGCCTTCTTCTGTGCCGCCATGCTGCCTGCGGTAAGCAGACACAGCGCAGCGATGAACGTCTTTTTCATATGCGTATGTTTTTGTTTGTTTTCGGTTAGTCTTCGGTATCTGTATTTAGGATTTGTGCAGTTACTGAAAGTTTAACGCTGATACACAGTATTTAGTTTATACTTCGTCGGGAGTTTCGGTTTTCGGTTTTTCGATATTTTCGTCGATTATTTCCTCGGTCTCTTTCTCGACGCGGTCCTGGTTGAGCCGGATTCGGTGCTCCAGGTTTTCGTGCTGGAGTTCCTCGGAACCATTCGCGGCCACTTCCTCAGGGTCGCTGTCTACCTTGCAGACGCTGGCGATGACGTCGCCGCGCTTTTTGAGGTCGATTAGCTTGACGCCCTGTGTGGCGCGGCCCATGACGCGGATGGTGCCTACGGGCATGCGCAGGGTGACGCCGCTTTGGTTGATGATCATCAGGTCGTTGGTGTCGTCGACGTTCTTGATGGCCACGACTTTGCCGGTCTTGTCGGTGACGGCCATGGTGATGACGCCCTTGGTGCCGCGGTTGGTGATGCGGTAGTCGTCGGGGTTGGAGCGCTTGCCGTAGCCGTTCTCGCTGACTACCATCACTGTCTCGTCGTCGCCGCCGCGCAGGGTTATCATGCCGATGACTTCGTCGTCGGGGCCGTCGAGGGTCATGCCCCGGACGCCGGTGGAGACGCGGCCCATCTCGCGGACGCGGTCTTCGTGGAAGCGGACGGCGCGGCCGTTGCGGTTGGCGAGCATGATGTCGGCGTTGCCGTCGGTCATGCGCACCTGTATCACCTGGTCGCCCTCGCGGATGATGATGGCGTTGACGCCGTTGGCACGGGGACGGGAGTAGGCCTCCAGGCTCGTCTTCTTGATCACGCCCTGGCGGGTGCAGAAGATGAGGTTGTGCGACTGGTTGAAGTCGCTGTCCATGAGGTTCTTGACGCGGATGAAGGCGTTGACCGAGTCGTCGGGATCGAGGTTGAGGAGGTTCTGGATGGCGCGGCCCTTGCTGTTCTTGGCGCCTTCGGGAATCTCGTATACCTTGAGCCAGTAGCATCGGCCCTTGCTGGTGAAGAAGAGGATGTGGTTGTGGTTGGAGGCGGGGTAGATGTGTTCGATGAAGTCGGCCTCGCGTGAGGAGGAGCCTCGGGAGCCTACGCCGCCTCGGTGCTGGGCGCGGAACTCTGCCAGGGGGGTGCGCTTGATGTAGCCGAGGTGCGAGATGGTGATGATCATCTCGTCGTCGGGATAGAAGTCCTCGGCGTTGAAGTCGCCGGAGAAGAGGTTGATGCGGGTGCGGCGCTCGTCGCCGTACTTGTCGCGGATCTCGATGAGTTCCTCTTTCATGACGCGGCGGCAGGAGGCGTCGTTCTCCAGGATGTCGCGCAGGTAGGCGATCTGCTTGCGTAGCTCGTCCATCTCGGCGCGTAGTTTGTCGATTTCCAGTCCGGTTAGCTGGCGGAGGCGCATCTCCACGATGGCCTGTGTCTGGACGTCGTCGAGGCCGAATCGCTCGCTGAGGCGGCCGCGGGCCTCCTCGGTGGTCTTGCTGGAACGGATTATGTGGATGACTTCGTCGATGTTGTCGACGGCTATGATGAGTCCTTCGAGGATGTGGACGCGCGCCTCGGCTTTGTTGAGCTCGTAGCGGGTGCGGCGGATGACTACCTCGTGGCGGTGCGCCACGAAGTTCTCCAGCAGCTCCTTGAGGTTGAGGGTGCGGGGACGGCCGTTGACCAGGGCCACGTTGTTGACGCTGAACGAGGTCTGGAGCTGGGTGAGCTTGAAGAGCTTGTTGAGCAGGACGCTGGCGTTGGCCTCGCGCTTGACATCTATAATAATGTGTATCTTGCCGCGGGCGGAGATGTCGCGTATGTCGCTGATGCCGGAGAAGCCCTTCTCCTTGTCGATGACCAGGTCGGCGATGCTCTTGACCAGGTCCTTCTTGACGACGCCGTAGGGAATCTCGGTGATTTCTATGGTGTCGTGTCGCTCTCCGGGCACCACTTCTGCCTTGGCGCGGAGTATGATTCGTCCGCGACCGCGTGTGTAGGCGTCGCGCACGCCCTGGAGGCCGAAGATCTCGCCGCCGGTGGGGAAGTCGGGGGCCTTGACGTGCTGCATGAGGTCTTCGACGGTCATCTCGGGGTCGTCGATGAGGGCTATGGAGGCGTTGAGGCACTCGGTGAGGTTGTGGGGGGGCATGTTGGTGGCCATGCCCACGGCGATGCCGGCCGAACCGTTGACCAGCAGGTTGGGGATGCGGGTGGGCAGGACGCTGGGCTCGCGGGTGGTGTTGTCGAAGTTGGGCACGAAGTCTACGGTGTCGGCGTCGAGGTCGCGCAGCATCTCCTCTCCCATTCGCTCGAGCTTGACTTCGGTGTATCGCATGGCGGCTGCCGAGTCGTTGTCGATGGAGCCGAAGTTGCCCTGGCCGTAGATGAGGGGGTAGCGCAGGCTCCAGTCCTGGGCCATGCGCACCATGGTGTTGTAGATCGAGGAGTCGCCGTGGGGATGGTACTTACCCATGACTTCGCCGACCACGCGGGCCGATTTCTTGGTGTCGCCGCTATAGGTGTTGCCGAGCTGGTTCATGCCGTAGAGCACGCGCCGGTGGACGGGCTTGAAGCCGTCGCGCACGTCCGGGAGCGCCCTGGAGACTATCACCGACATGGAATAGTCGATGTAGCTCTGCTTCATCTCGGTGTCGATATTGACGGTGACGGTGCGGTCCTCGCCGTCCATGTCGCCGTAAATCTTTTCTTCGTCTTCTTGCATCTGTGTGTCGTTGATTACAATAGGAGAGAAAGGGCAGGATGCGGCACCGCCGAATCCGGGTACAAAGATACGCAATTTTTTTCATATAGAAGGTATGTGAGTGCCGAAAAAGTTGTAATTTTGCGGCGGAAACGGCACCGGGCCGAACCGTGACGTCCCGGGCGGCGTTTCCTGTATAAAACTCACCACAGAAAATGAGCATAATCGCCTTCGCCAGCGACCACGCCGGCTACGACCTGAAACTGAAAATGATAGAGCTCGTGCGCTCCCGAGGATACGAGGCCAAGGATTTCGGCACCTACAGTTCCGAATCGTGCGACTATCCCGACTTCGCCCACCCGGCCGCCAAGGCCGTAGAGGATGGCGAGTGCGGCTTCGGCATCGGCATGTGCGGCTCCGGCAACGGCATGCAGATAACCCTCAACAAGCACCAGGGCATCCGCGCCGCGCTCTGCTGGGAGCCGGAGCTGGCCTCCCTGGCCAAGCAGCACAACAATGCCAACTTCCTGGTGCTCCCGGCCCGCTTCATCTCCGAGGACATGGCCCGCGACATCGTCTGCGCATATCTCGACGCCGAGTTCGAGGGCGGGCGTCACCAGCGCCGTATCGACAAGATCCCGGTGCAGGGCTGCAGCTGCAAGTAATGACAGGCAAGGCTCATTCCTGTATGGAGGTGCGCCTCGAGGAGGTGCGTTTCCATGCCTATCATGGCCTCCTGCCGCAGGAAGCCAAGGTCGGCAACGACTTCGAGGCCGACATCGTTGTCACCGTTCCCGATGTCGGAGCGGCAGATGATGATTCGCTCGATAATTCGCTATGTTACGCTGTGTTGTTTGAAGTGGTGGAGGAGGAAATGCGCACACCGTCCGGCACGCTCGAACACCTGACGCGCCGCATCGGCCGCGCCATAATCGAGCGTTGGCCCTGGGTGGCCGGGGTAGACGTGGGCGTGTGCAAGATCGCCCCTCCCATACCCGGCTTCAGGGGCCGTGCAAGAGTCGTATGGCACTATCGGAGCGAAAAAATCGTTGCTAATTAGGTTGTTTCGCCGATTTGTTGTAACTTTGCGCAATTATTGAGAAGTATCAATGATCAACATAACTTTCCCCGACGGCTCGATCCGTCAGTTCGAAGCGGGCGCGACGCCCCTCGACATAGCTAAAAGCATCAGTCCCCGCCTGGCGCAGGACGTGCTCGCAGTCAAGGTCAACGGCCATGACTACGACCTCACGCGTCCCGTCGGCGAGGATGCCACCATACAGTTCTTCAAGTGGGAGGACGAGGAAGGCAAGCACGCATTCTGGCACTCCTCGGCCCACCTGCTGGCCGAGGCCCTGCAGGAGCTCTTCCCCGGTGTCAAGTTCGGCATAGGCCCCGCCGTGGAGAGCGGCTTCTACTACGATATCGACCCGGGCGATAACAAAATCACCGAGGCCGACTTCAAGCGCATCGAGGAAAAGATGCTCGAACTGGCCCGTCGCAAGGAGGACATCGTGCGCCGCGAGATCTCCAAGGCCGATGCCCTGGAGGCTTTCGGCAACCGTGGCGAGACGTACAAGTGCGAGCTCATCAGCGAGCTTGAGGACGGCACCATCACCACCTACACGCAGGGTGCCTTCACCGATCTCTGCCGAGGACCGCACCTGCCCACCACCGCCCCCATAAAGGCCGTCAAGGTCATGAGCCTGGCCGGCGCCTACTGGCGCGGCGACGAGAAGCGTCAGCAGCTCGTGCGCGTATACGGCATCACTTTCCCCAAGAAGAAGATGCTCGACGAATACCTGGCCCTGCTCGAAGAGGCCAAGAAGCGCGACCACCGCAAGCTCGGCCGCGAGATGGAGCTCTTCCACTTCTCGCCGACGGTAGGCCAGGGCCTGCCACTGTGGCTGCCCAAGGGCGCCGCCCTGCGCGACCGCCTCGAGCAGTTCCTGCGCCGCATACAGAAACAGTACGGCTATCTGCAGGTCATCACCCCGCATATCGGCAACAAGCAGCTCTATGTCACCTCCGGCCATTGGGCCAAGTACGGCAAGGACTCCTTCCAGCCCATCCACACCCCCGAGGAGGGCGAGGAGTACATGCTCAAGCCCATGAACTGCCCCCACCACTGCGAGATATACAAGGCCGCCCCGCGCAGCTACCGCGACCTGCCCCTGCGCCTGGCCGAGTTCGGCACGGTATACCGCTACGAGCAGAGCGGAGAGCTCCACGGCCTCACCCGCGTGCGCGGATTCACGCAGGACGACGCCCACATCTTCTGCGCCCCCGACCAGATCAAGGCCGAGTTCCTGAAGGTCATGGACATCATACTCTACATCTTCAACGCCCTTGACTTCAAGAACTTCGAGGCGCAGATTTCGCTCCGCGACCCCAAGAACAAGACCAAGTATATCGGCACCGACGAGAATTGGCACCTGGCGGAGAACGCCATCATCGAGGCCTGCGCCGAGAAGGGACTGAACGCCAAGCAGGTGGAGGGCGAGGCCGCCTTCTACGGCCCCAAGCTCGACTTCATGGTCAAGGACGCCATCGGGCGCCGCTGGCAGCTCGGCACCATCCAGGTCGATTACAACCTGCCCGAGCGCTTCCAGCTCGAATACACCGGCGCCGACAACCAGAAGCACCGTCCGGTGATGATTCACCGCGCCCCTTTCGGCTCCATGGAGCGCTTCGTGGCCGTGCTTTTGGAGCACACCGCCGGCAAGCTCCCCCTGTGGCTCATCCCCGAGCAGTGCGTCATCCTGCCCATCTCCGAGAAGTTCAACACCTACGCCTCCAAGGTGGCCGAGGAGCTCGACGAGTTCAACATCCGATCCCGCGTCGACGACCGCAACGAGAAGATAGGGCGCAAGATACGCGATAACGAGCTGAGCAAGACCCCCTACCTGCTTATCGTGGGCGAGAAGGAGGAGGCCGACGGCACTGTGAGCGTACGCCGCCAGGGCGAGGGCGACAAGGGCACCATGACAGTGCGCGAGTTTGCCGACCTCATCAACGCCCAGGTCGACGCCCTCACCAAGCAGAAAGTGAAACAATAAGCAACCATACAACCCCGTTGAACAATCCCTGCGTAAAATCGTTTTAGTCGTTTTATCGTTCAAAAACGTTGCATCGTAGAATCGTTCAGCAAAGCAAATACGTAAAATCGTTCAAAATTCCTGAATGGAGAAAAAACCTCAATTTTTCGGTCCACGCCGTCCGTCGGGTCCCCGTCCGCGTCCCGGCCAGCGACCTATGCGTCGCGGTGAACGCAAAGACCCGTACGCCACCAACGAACAGATCCGCGCCAAGCAGGTGCGCCTGGTAGGCGACAACGTAGAGCAGGGCATCTACCCCATAGAAAAGGCTCTCAAGATCGCACGCTCCATGGAACTGGACCTGATTGAGATTTCACCCACCGCCGACCCGCCCGTCTGCAAGGTCCTCGACTACTCCAAGTTCCTCTACCAGCAGAAGAAACGCGCCAAGGAGCAGAAGGCCAAGGCAAGCAAAGTCACCGTCAAGGAGATACGCTTCGGCCCGCAGACCGACGACCACGACTACAACTTCAAGCTCAAGCATGCCCAGGGCTTCCTCGAGGAGGGCAGCAAGGTCAAGGCATACGTCTTCTTCCGCGGTCGATCCATCCTCTTCAAGGAACAGGGCGAGGTGCTCCTTCTACGCTTCGCCTCCGACCTGGAGAACCTGGGCAAGGTGGAGCAGATGCCCGTGCTCGAGGGCAAGCGAATGACCATCATGATCACCCCCCTCAAGCAGCAGCCCAAGAAGGAAAAGTCCGAGTCCAGGCCCAAGGAGGGCGCCGCCGATGCCAAGGATGTCCCGGCAGCAGAAAAGAAAGAAAGCTCAGCAGAGTGACCCCGATAATAGAGACCGTAGGCCTTTGATTCCATTATCCGATTCGCATCCGTGAATAAGATGAACGGGTTAAAATGGCCGAGGTAAACAAACAACTACTAAACAACAAGCAATCATGCCCAAAATGAAAACCAACTGTGCCAGCAAGAAGCGCTTTGCGCTGACCGGCACGGGGAAGATTAAGCGTAAGCACGCCTACCACAGCCACATCCTCACCAAGAAGACGAAGAAGCGCAAGCGCAACCTCGACCACACCGGACTGGTGGACGCAACCAACGTAAAGCAGGTAAAACGCCTCCTCGGCATCTAACCCTGCACTTCCCGACACAACAAACACCAATACAAACCGGGCACAGGCACCTAAGAGCGACCCCTCGGCCGACGCCTCCGCCCACAATTCATTTCAACGATGCCAAGATCAGTAAATCATGTCGCTTCGCGCGCCAAGAGAAAGAAGATACTGAAACTCACCCGCGGCTACTACGGCAGCCGCCGCAACGTCTGGACCGTCGCCAAGAACACTTGGGAGAAGGGCCTGACCTACGCCTACCGCGACCGTAAGGCCAAGAAGCGCAACTTCCGCGCCCTCTGGATCCAGCGTATCAACGCCGCCGCTCGCCTCGAGGACCTCAGCTACTCCAAGCTCATGGGCCTCATCCACAAGGCTGGCGTGGAGATCAACCGCAAGGTGCTCGCCGACCTGGCCATGAATAACCCCGAGGCCTTCAAGGCCATCGTGGACAAGGTCAAGAACGCGTAAGTACTTCTTTTCGCCAAAGCGAACCCCGTTACCCTGATGAGCATAAAGGAAGCAGAAGCCCGCAAGGGCATATCTGCTTCCTTCCTTTTTCCTCGAACACAATATGTGGTACGGTCAGCTCGCCGAAGGTCAGTACGACTCTCTGGGTCTGGTAGCCAGACCCTACTTCCTGTAGAAAAAGCGCACTGACCCGGATGCCGCCATCCTGGACGCCATAAACATGGCGCGGGCCCGTACATTGTTGTCGGCCGACGCTCATTCAAGGTGATGTAAAAGGATCTCTGAACAAGTAAACGGGTAGCTGGGCCGACGGATATGGCGCAGCCCCCATTTACTTTAAATAACACAGATCTGCAAGTTGTTGCATCATAAGAGGTTACCAATATTATTCGTAGATGGTCGAAAAATATGACGAAAAAATTTGGTGGGTTGGATAAAAATGCCTAACTTTGCACTCGCAAACGGGAAACAACCCGCGAGCGTCATATCTTGGCGGGATAGCTCAGTTGGTTAGAGCGTCGGATTCATAACCCGGAGGTCCCGAGTTCAATTCTCGGTCCCGCTACCAACCAAATCGATGGGGAGCAAGTCGGTAAGCATCGGCTTGCTCTTATTCTAATTACACCCATGAAGACAACCGTTAGCCTGCTGTTTGTCTGCTCGGCAGCCACACTCGGCCTCTCGGCCTGCCATAACGCCAAGTCCGCACCTGAAGGCCCCCGGGGGCAACAGCCCGTGGCTGTGATTCCCGTCAGCCCGGAGGGGCGCATCGACGGGGGCAAGCACATGTTTTTGCCTTGCGCACAGGTATACCGCACCAACGGCGACTATAGCGATAACGTGCCTATCCAGGTTAGCGCGGACGGCAAGAACGTCATCTCGTACCCGGCACCGACGGACCTCCGGGAGTCGACGACGCCCCTGCCGTTGGCCGACGGATGGCTGCTCGACCGCCGCGGGATAGGGGAGAACACCCGCTTCACCCGTTACACTTACGCGCAGTATATGGCGCTCAAGGAACCGCCGACGATTGCGGAACTGCTGAAGGCGGTCATCCCCACGGCCTGCATCACGGAGCTATATGCTCTGCCATGCACCACGCAGGAGGCCCTTGCCGACACTGCGGCTGTGAACCGCATGATCCGCTCGGGCTTTAAGGGTTGCTCGCCTGTCATTATGCAGCCCGTAGTGGATTAAGTGTGTTGCCGATACTGGCCCGGAGCAAGCACATGCTGATGATGTCGGCAAAAGCCTTTGATTATATTGTCAATGGAAAATCCGCTATTGAATAGCTCATGGAGAGATATGCCGTTACACAAGACACCAAATCTCTCATCATTAACGACCCCAACGATTGGAGCCGCGTGCATAATAATCCGACCTATATTTACGACCTCCTTCTTTCGGTCATAAATCTCTCCTTGCAAACGGTTGACATCGTTAACTCACTCCCTAAACTGAAACTATAAACAACATGATGTTCAAAGTCCAGACCTTCGATGACAAGCAACAGGCTTATCTATTCAATGCTTTTTCAAGGCAGCTCTTTTCGCGCCCACAGGAGGGAGATGGTTATACAATCTCTCTGCACGACGAGAACAACAGCTGCAAATTCCTCTTTAAGCCCGAATTTCATACTCGCCTTAATGACGAGATGCACCGGGCTATGATGTTGGGTAAATTTGCCGCAAGCAATGCTAACGACAAATGGCTCAATCTTCTTTCTTTCGTCTCTGCTGCGCACCCCACTGAGTTCGAGGACCTTCCGGCAGACGCTCGCGACTATTCCGTTATTTGTTCAAGATACTGGTAATGCAAAAAGACTATTTTATCCTCGACATCAAGGGAGGACAGCATAATATTCACGGTGAAATCGCCTTTATTAAGGCTAACCCCGTTATAGAAACCAAAATCGGCGACCGTGTTCTCTCTCGTTCCGCTATCGATCATTACTGTAACGATACCGAAACTTTCATTATTCCGGCAGACCCTATCCTTCTTAATCCTATTATCTTTGAAGCACAAAGCAACGGCGGAGTATGGACTGCTGAAATGTCAGACTTCCAAGATGAAACCACCTTTGACGAAACCAACGGCAAACGTATAAAGGTGCATATGTTCAAAGGCTTCTAAAACTTAAACATGGACGAATACGAAGATTTAGGCAGTTACAACGATAACACCATACATAATATGGAGGTCGATTATGATTACCATATCAACACAGGCGAACTGCCCGAGTATTTCGAGGACACCGACCTTGATACTTTTATTGACAATCTTAACGACTGGGATTGATATGAAATACTTTGTAAGTGTTATTTTGCTTCTGCTTGCGTTTGCCGCATCTGCGCAACACGTTCCTACTTCATTCGATGCTCCCCCTCGAATGAATATCACGCAGATTGACAACCGAGAGTACAGTACGCTTGTGTTCTTTGACTACACCGTGCCCGAAGATTCCACTTGGCAATCCGGGCACCAGTGGATGAATTTCGGCGATAAAACATACATATCTGTTCCCGGTTCCAACAAAAAATATAATATGCTCTCCACCGTTAATATCCCTATTGACAGTGAGGCCGAGCATAAAATGATGCTCGTTGACCGTGCCGGTCAACGCCATCAATTTGTTCTTGAATTTGAGAAGCTGCCCGATGGTTGTTCCCAATTTGAGATTATCGAGGATATTAACAACCCACAGGCTTTTAATATCCGAAACATCGCCTACAACTCTGCCGATTCTGTGGATTATATCAATGTTGATGACTTCATCGCCGATTTTCCTCTGAAAGAATACGGTCAGTACTATGTCAACGGTACGGTTGTTTCGTATGTTAAGTACAAAGGTATCATTGTCAATTCCGTTGCGAATTTCCTCGACCAATACGGTAAATATATCTGTGTAAATATTAGCGTTCAGAATTTACGTAACCGTTCCATTCTGTTCAACCCCGCTAATCTTTCGGCTATGGGCTACCGCCACCCAAAGAAAAAAATCAAAAAAGTGAAATCTTCAAAGTCTAATAACATTGAAGATGATATTTATGCAGAACGCTCTGTTAGACGCAGTAAAGACAACGAAGAATACGACGAAACCGTTACCATTCCTTTTGAAGTCGAGCTGCTTACTTACGAAGAATACGACCGCATTGTTCGTAAAAAGCAAAACTGGCAGTCCTTTTGGGCGGCTCTCGGCGAGGGGATTGCCGCTGCCGGAGCCGGTTATTCTTCATCTACTACTACATATTCCGGTAATTCATATACTACCGCTAATGCTCACGCTTATGGTAATGTAGGCGGCATTTATGGGTACGCTAACGCATACGGTTCTTCTTATACTACCGCCTACGGTCAATCTCATACTACCTCTTATAATGGTTTGGCTCAATACGCTGCTAACCAACAAGCCGCCGCTAATATGGCTGAACTCTCCTATGCGCAAGGTCAGATACGACAGCAAATTGGTGATGGATATGTTAAGATGCACACTATCCCTGCCGAAACCGAATACTCTGGCTTCTTCAATGTCAAGTACAATAAAAAAATGCAGGGTCTTACATATACGATTATTATTGACGGCGAATCTTATACATTCTATTTGTAGTTTTGGGAGGTGCGGCACTGCCGCCGCGCTTTCGTGAACGGATCCATTTTATGATGCTGTTCGTTTACCGAATCCGGGGGTGGCAAATGTAGCCAAATACGGGTATCAGAAACAGGTGACATATAATGCCGTTCTTCGGGATTTTGTCTTTGACGATGTGAGGAATTTTGAAAATCCAGCCAACGATAAATTCACGATGTTTGAAGTCAATGGTAAATATGGTGTTATGAAATCCCATAACTGTGAAATCATCATACCGGCTCTATGATGAAATAGAATCTCTTTCGGGGAATCGTTTTAAGGCGTTACTTTAGAGTGATGAAAATGTTCAGCAGAGCCAGGGTCAATCTTGAACTTCCCAACGAGGAAGGCACACGACTCAGCGCCGAGTTCGTGGCTTTTTTAAAAGACGAAGGTTGAATCGACGGCACTGTCGATAAAGCATATCGCGCAGAATAAGTGGCACGAGAAGGTGATGGGACTGGCCAACAGCAACTTTCGCTCTGTGATCAAGACATTCAAAAAGCATGCTCCGACAATCCTCAACTACTTTCGTCGGCGAGCCACCAACGCCTCTGCCGAAGTATTCAACTCCAAAGTTAAAATATTCCGTGCACAGATGCGGGGAGTCCGTGACCGTGATTTCTTCATCTTCCGCCTCGTCAAGCTATACGCCTGAATTTTTAACACTTCATTCTCTCAGTTTTAACAAATGCACCGGGATTTCGGCTTGACCCGAAATTCCGCTCATAAACAAAGGTACAAATTTTTCATGTACCGGGTAAACCGATTTTCGGCTAAGTCCCCACGGACATTTGCGGATGAGCCAATATTGCCCAACATTATTTTCTTCGTTGTTCTGTCGGGATACGTTATGGCATCATCACATTGGATAGATAATCTGTCGCTTCTATCTTCAAAACACACCTTATCGTATGATTGATTTGCGTTGTCTGCATTTTGCGTTACTCTGCGCAACAATTGCGCTACTTTGCGTAATGATAAACTAAATTTCGTCCCCTTCCTGAGGGAAAATAGATTTCAACTCATTAATCGTTTTACAATTAACAATTCGAGGCAAATAATCGAACAAGTATCTTATGACATCTTTATGCTCCATGAATTTTGCCTGATATTGATTTTTCCAAGCGTAAACTATTTCTGGTTTATTTGCGCCAGCACACCAAACCTCCAATTTAATACGACTGTGTACGCCTAATTGATATTCAAAAGGAATATCTTGTATAAATTCATTAATTTTAAAATCTTTATGCGAGATTCTTCCAATGCCACTATTAATTCGATTTGTTGTGCAGATGCTCCCCCAAACTAGTTCTTCCTTGCAATTAGATGTTGGGGGATTACTGTAGTCATATCTTGGGGCTGTATTTTCTGGCACAAGAAAGAATTCATTTTCTGCATAGCCTATAGTGTAGGCTAATTGTGATATAAAATATTCGTGTGGTAACATAGGTTTAGTGGGACTCTATTGAGAAGTATCAAGTGATATATGCATTTCGCTTAACGGAATAAATTTATGATTTTGATTAGATCCTCAGTAGCTTGTGTCAGTAATCTCTTGCTTCTAACGTCATCATCATTCTTAAGAAGTGATTCAAATTTTCTATATGCAGATAGGTAATCTCGTATTGGCTCAATAGTGAAGTTCTCAAATCTATCAATGAGATACTTATATTCATCAGTTTCTCGATATTTCACTAAACTACTTGTAGAAGGCTCTGCTTTTTTAAGATGCTTCATAAGCATTAACAATCTTTGCGGAAGGATATCGTTCTACGATTTGGCGTGCTTTTGAGAAAATGGAACGAGCTAATGCTTCGACACTGAAACCACTTGCGCTTCCTTTTTCAGAACTGGCCAAGATTTGTTCCGTCTGTTCTCCATTTTCGTCCAGCATCACAAGCCTTGCAGATGAACTTCCCCAATCATAGGTAATTTGGGCATTCAGAAGAGTCCATTTGCCTATTGGCATACCCTCAATCAGCTCCTTGTTAAGAATTGCGATACGGAATTTCCCATTGCCATTACATTGTTTTGCGAGCGCGACATTGCATATGTAGCCATACTCTGACTGAGATTGAGAAATATAAAGCTTTGTAATCTGTTGGGAGCAACCGTTTACTTTTATGCCGAAAATATATTGTTCGTCTATTAGCGTCATGTACTAATAAAAGTTAAAGATTCAAATTCGGTTTGTTCAGCTTGTGTCAACGGTATCTATTTTGGTAAAATTGAAGGCTTACGGCGGGGTTGGTTGACACCGCGTTGACACGGACTGAAAGTAGAAATCGCAAGCAGTTGAGAATTAACTACTTGCGATTTTGCTGTGCCCAGAACAGGACTACAGATATTATATTCTGATACTGCCAACTGTATTTTAATATCGTTGATATTTAGGTAATTATAGGAGGGTAGTATTGCCTTGAAAGTATTTAGGAGTAAAGAAAAGTAAGATTTTTGCACGTAAAATTGCACGTAAAATTTATTCGTCGTATCTTTGCGGTGTAAAACCTTTATACTCTCCTAAAGATGGCAACATTTAGATTTGAACTCGACCATAAGCCCACAAGAAATAAGACTTACAATCTTTATCTTATGGTCACGGCTGCGGGCAAACGTACAAAGAAGAAAACAGGCATCCAGCTGAAGCGCATTGATGATTTCAATCCTCAGTGCAAGGGGAACAATTGGATTCGAGCGAATGTTCCCGAGGCAAAGGTCCTCAATGAGCAGTTGCGCCTTATGCTTGTGCAAGCCAATGAAACATATCAGGAATTAGCGTCGGATGGCGATGTCTCATCCGCTAAGGTTATAAAGAATCTGGATGCTGAATATGTGTCGCCATCTTTCATGACGTTTGCCCGTGAACGTGCGCAGATGATTT
>OHBJ01000836.1_pt1 | contig 20790 bp, 20 predicted proteins | sample 1577241 | NCBI WGS metagenome assembly OHBJ01 (sample SAMEA3541594, study PRJEB24748) | human gut metagenome | biome: human gut; feature: human-associated habitat; material: faeces | place: China | collected 2012 | reverse complement strand
AGGGAGAGGAGCATTGGGTCATCCACAGAGATCCGCCTTCCTTCGAAGAGCAGAGTCCTGTAGTAGAGATGCTGGAGACCGGTATCAAGGTTATCGATCTGCTGGCTCCCTATGCAAAAGGTGGTAAGATCGGTCTGTTCGGCGGTGCCGGTGTAGGTAAGACCGTGCTGATTCAGGAGCTGATTCGTAATATTGCTACCGAGCACGGTGGATATTCTATTTTCACTGGTGTCGGAGAGCGTTCCCGTGAGGGTAACGATCTGTGGAGTGAGATGAAGGAGTCTGGAGTTCTGGAGAAGACTGCGCTAGTCTTCGGTCAGATGAACGAGCCCCCCGGAGCACGTATGCGTGTAGCCGAGACCGGACTGACCATGGCAGAGTACTTCCGTGACAAGGGTGGTAAGGATGTGCTGCTGTTCATCGACAACATTTTCCGTTTCACCCAGGCAGGAAGTGAGGTATCCGCACTGTTAGGCCGTATGCCTTCCGCAGTAGGATACCAGCCTACATTACAGACAGAGATGGGTGCGCTGCAGGAGCGTATCACATCCACCAAGAACGGATCCATTACTTCCGTACAGGCAGTCTATGTGCCTGCGGATGACCTGACAGACCCGGCACCTGCGACCACATTCGCACATCTGGATGCCACCACGGTTCTGTCCCGTTCTATCGTAGAACTGGGAATCTATCCCGCAGTAGACCCTCTGGAGTCCACATCCCGTATCCTGGATCCCAGAATCGTAGGTAAGGAGCATTATGAGACCGCCCGCGGTGTACAGGAGATCCTGCAGAGATATAAGGAATTACAGGATATTATCGCCATCCTCGGTATGGACGAATTGTCCGAGGAAGACAAGCTGGTCGTATCCCGTGCCCGTAAGATCCAGAGATTCCTGTCCCAGCCTTTCTTCGTGGCAGGACAGTTCACCGGCCTGGAAGGAAAATATGTACCGATCAGCGAGACCATCCGTGGATTCCGTGAGATCCTGGATGGCAAGCATGATGATATTCCGGAGAGCTACTTCCTGAATGCCGGAAGCATCGATGATGTACTGGCAAAGGTTCATGTATAGCATGAGAGGGGAGTCCAGATATGGCAGATAAAGATTTTCAACTTCGTATCATAACCCCGGAAAGAGTATTCTATGAGGGAACTGTGGATATGGTAGAATTCAATACCACGGAAGGACAGATCGGTGTCCTTCCGGGACACATTCCCCTGACGGTGATCGTGAAGCCGGGTATCCTGCATATTACGGAGAAGGACGGAGAGAAGGAGGCAGCACTGCATTCCGGATTCGCCGAGATCCTTCCCGAGGGAGTTACCATTCTGGCAGAGATCATCGAATGGCCCAATGAGATCGATGAGAACCGTGCGGAGGCAGCACTGCACCGTGCGGAAGAGAGACTGCGCAGCAAGACGCCGGAGACGGATATTGCCAGAGCAGAGACGGCATTGCAGAGAGCAATGGCGAGAATTCAGGTGTTGCGATAATTTTCGCAGCACCTGTTTTTCACTTTATAGAGAGAAAATGCATATGCTATAAAAAAGCATGAGGCATTTTAAAATGGTAGCAAGACCGTTTTTTATGACATTGCCCGGATATCCCGGAAGAATGGATGAAAAAGAAATATTAAATGACTTGGAATATCTGCAGCAGACCTATCCCGGAGAAGTCAGACGCTGTCAGCGCAGGATTGCGGAAATATTGGACAAATACGATTACGAAGGAAGTATGATCTATGACGAATATCCGGACCGCTTCAGCCTCTACCGGATCGCTGATACCATTGGTAAGATCCTGGAGCGGGAATCGGGAAAAGTCTCCGGAGATCTGATCCAGGTACTGGTGTGTGATGAGATCTACAAGAGAAGACACGGCGGAAAACGCGGAATGATTGCATTTTTATAGCAAAGAGGAAGCATTTATGTTACAATGAACACTGTGAATTCATCAGGCATGAAGCGTATGGAAGCAGGATAAACTATGGAAGAATTGAGAATACTTTTACAGAAAATTTTGAATAAAGATCTGCAACAGATCATTCTAAGCAACAGTCGTAATCCGGAACAGATACAGAAAGTAAAGATCCGACCGGTATTGATCCGGGACGAATTATTGTTTCAGGAGACGAGATACAAAGGAACGCAGGTATTTCATGAGAATTATACAGCGGCGCAGATGACGGACGGAATCTGTGCCGCATTGCAGGAACAGTTCCGGCAGGGAGAATTTACGGCAAAAAGCTTACAGGCTACGGCGTTAGTCAGTAAAAAAGGAAAGCTGACTCTGAAGGTGAAAAATAACGGTGCATCAAAAGCGGGGAAAAGTACCGCTCCCGAACAGGAGGATCTGCAGGTACTTTCGCATAACCGTACCAAGCATTATATCTTAGAGGAAGGAAAGCCTGTGGATTTTCTGGTGGGACTGGGTGTGCAGACGCCGGACGGCCGTGTGACGAAGGCGAGATTCGATAAGTTCCGCCAGATCAACCGCTATCTGGAATTCATCGAGGATGTGATCAATGAACTGCCGACAGACCGGACGATCCGGATCATTGATTTCGGCTGCGGCAAATCTTATCTTACTTTTGCCATGTATTACTATCTGCACGAATTACAGCATAGAGATATTCAGGTAACCGGACTGGATCTGAAGACTGATGTGATCAAACATTGCAATGAACTGGCGGAGAAGCTGGGCTATGACAGATTAAAATTTGAACGGGGAGACATCAGCACCTATGAGGGAACGGATGTGGCTGATATGGTGGTGACACTGCATGCCTGTGACCTGGCAACGGATTATGCCCTGGACAAAGCGGTAAAATGGGGAGCCAGAGTTATCCTGGCGGTACCCTGCTGTCAGCACGAACTGAACAGACAGATTAAGTGTGATTCTCTGAAGCCGGTATTGAAATATGGGATCATCAAGGAACGTATCGCGGCACTGCTTACAGATGCCCTCAGAGCGAATCTCCTGGAACAGCAGGGGTACGAGACACAGATACTGGAATTCATCGACATGGAACATACTCCGAAGAATCTGTTGATCCGTGCGGTGAAAAAGGGCAGCATGCGCCCGAAGCACAGTACGGATATCCGTACTGTGGAGGAACTGCTGCATGTGATGCCGACACTGGACAAACTGCTGAATAATAAATGAGTGAAGAAGCAAGAATGAAGAAAACGATTATTAAAATTGCCGTGTGCGTTGTGGTGTTTATAGCATCAGCGTTTATCATCGGCGGCATTATGAATCAGGGACATAATAACATGACCATGGAAATGGCTCCGGCGACACTTCCCGTGATCACCATGGAGAGCGGCGGTGTGGCATGCAACGAGCTGCATGGCAACACAGTGGAAATGGATGTCGCATACCAGAAAGATACCGTGACTATGCTGGGTGCGGGCAGACAGGCAAATTTTACCGTGGATACCTATGGCAGAGAAATCACGGGAATTTCCATGGAAGTCCGCAGCATTGACGGTTCCCGACTTATAGAGAACGGAGAAGTCACCGGATGGAAGGCGGGAGGTAAAAGCTTTCCGGTCACGCTGACTTTAAAAGACCTGATCGATACCAATACACAGTACAGCCTGACCCTGATCCTGGAATTGGAAGGGGAACAGAAGGTCTACTATTATACGACGATTCTGTGGAACGACGACCTGCATATCGCAGAGATCCTGGAGTTCGCATCGGATTTCCATGGGAAACTGTATGACAAAGAAGCGGCAAAGGAACTGACTAAATACCTGGAACCGAATTCGAAACTGACGGATAACGGTACTTTTCACAAAGTGAACATCCACAGCAATTTCCAACAGATTACCTGGGGGAACCTGGAGCCTGCCCAGGAGGGAGCAGCTTCCCTGCGCCTGGTACAGGTGAATGGGAACATTGCTTCCCTGCTGATGGATTTTGTAGTGTCTACCGGTGAGGGGAAAAATAAGATATATTATAGCGTGGAAGAATACTATCGCGTCAGATATACCTCGGAGAGAATGTATCTGCTGGATTATGAGCGGACCATGACGCAGATCCCGGATACCGGGCGGATGTATGCCAATGATAAGATTCTCCTGGGGATCACGGATGAAAATGTGGACATGGTGGAGAGCACCGATGGAAATACCGTGGTATTTTCCGATAGGGGACAGCTGCTTTGCTATAACGCGGTGACCAATGGGCTCACGGTGATCTTCTCTTTCTATGACAAGGACAATGCGGACTGTCGTACGCTGTATGACCATCACGGTATCAAGATCCTCGATGTGGACGAGGGCGGCAATGTAAAATTTGCCGTATACGGCTACATGAACCGCGGAAGACATGAGGGCGAGACCGGCATTCAGATCTTAAGTTACGACAATTCGCTGAACACCATCGAGGAAGAGGTCTATATTCCATATTCCAAGAGTTATGCAGTGCTGAAAGACGAGATGGGCCAGCTTTTGTACCGGAACAGGCAGCAGCATCTGTACTTTTTCCTCGAAAACGGTGTCTATGATGTGGATCTGGAGAACCGAAGCGCAGAGCAGCTGGTAAGCATCCGGCAGGATGACAGTCTTCAGGTATCGGAGAATCATGAGATCATCGTATGGCAGGAAGGGGACGATATCAATCACAGTAATCAGCTGAATGTGCGGAACCTGAATACCGGAGAACAGACCGTGATCCGGGCTGAGGATGGGGATGCCATTCGTCCTCTTGGCTTTATGGGAGAGGACATCATCTACGGAGTGGCAAGGGAGAGCGATATCCGCACGGAGAATTCCGGACAGATCTTCTATCCTATGTATAAGGTATGTATCAGTAATTCTTCCGGTGCCAGCCTGAAAGAATACGGGCAGGAAGGAATCTATGTCGTGGGATGTACGATCGAGAGCAACCAGATCACACTGTCCCGCCTGCAGCGGACGGAGAACGGCAGCTACCAGGAGATCCTGGATGACCAGATCATGAACAATGTGGAAGAAGAAGCCGGACAGAATAAAGTGGTCACGGCAAATATCGATATTTATGAGCGCTATGTGCAGATTCAGACGAAATCTTCCATTGATGCGAAGACCATCAAGGTGCTGAACCCCAAGGAGGTTGTATTCGAGGGCGGCAGAGAGTTGGAACTGGATGCGGTCAGTGAAGTGCCCCGGTATTATGTTTGCAATGCGTATGGCGTATGCGGTATCTACAGTGCTCCGGGCACGGCGGTGAAGGAAGCCTATGACACGTCCGGCATTGTGACCAATGACCGCGGAGTTACGGTATGGCTCAAAGGAAACCGTGTCAGCAGGAATCAGATCATGGCCATCAAGGAAGAGAGCGTCACGGAGCAGAAGAACAGCTTGGCCGTATGCCTGGATAACATTCTCAGACATGCCGGAATTACCCGTAACACCGAGTACGATTTGGCGCAGGGCAAGACTGCTACTACGATCCTGTCGGAAAATATGACTGGAGTACAGGTACTGGATTTAAGTGGGTGTACGCTGGATGCGGTGCTGTATTACGTGAATCAGGATATTCCGGTACTGGCGATCCTGGAGGATGGGGAAGCAGTGCTGGTGACAGGATTTAATGAATTCAATGTGGTCATTATGGAACCTGCCACCGGCAAGCTGTATAAGAAGGGAATGAATGATGCCACAGCGTGGTTTGCTGAGAATGGCAATCATTTCATCACGTACATGAGAATAGAGAATTAAATTGCTTATTTCTGTACGTCAAAAATGTATTTGCGATATTTCTGAAGCACGGTGCGAAGCAGCATGCCCAGGATGCCGCAGGAGATCACTTCCCCGATGCCTACGGTCAGCATGAAATAAGGAATGCCACCCTCTAAATGATACACATAAGCCAGCACGAAAGGAACGATGATGGTGTTGGCGATGATGGGAGGCAGAGGAGCCAGCCATTTGTTCTTATCACGCAGCAGATAAGTGCCAAATGCACCGATCAGCGTTGCCAGGCTGCCGAAGATAATGTCAAGCAGCATGCAGCCGGTCATGGTATTGCTGATGATACATCCCAGGAAAAGTCCCGGTATGGCAGCAGGGGTAAATACGGGAAGAATCGTCAGGGCTTCCGAGAAGCGGACCTGAATGGCATAATTAGCCAGTCCCAGAGCGTTGGCTAACATGGTCAGCACAACATAGAGAGCAGCAATCACCGCTCCGTGTACGAGGTACAGTACTTTTTTGTTCATTTGTTTTCTCCTTTAGTTTTGTTTTACGAGTGGAAGGTCACGAACACTCGATTCATTTTACGCCGGGAATCGGCGAGCCCTGTAAGACCTTGTTTTTATGGGCTGTACAACTGTTTTAGTATAACAATAATCTGGGAAAAGTCAAGCCCTGTGTCAAAATATCCAATAGTTGCATTTTCTGCGTAAAAATGCGAAAATATAAGATAACGCATTGATTGCAAGAAAGTAAGGAGAAGTATATGTATATTATCGCAGGGCTGGGGAATCCCGGCAAAGAATATGAAAATACGAGACATAATATCGGTTTTGATGTCATAGACAGATTAGCAGAGGAAGAAAATATTGCTGTCATGGAGAGTAAACACAAGGCGTTGATCGGCAAAGGCTACGTGGCAGGGCAGAAGGTGATCCTGGCGAAGCCCCAGACCTTCATGAACTTAAGCGGAGAGAGCATCCGTGAGATCGTGGATTATTATAAGGTGGACGATACCTCGGAGCTGATCGTGATCTCCGATGATATCAGCCTGGATGTGGGACAGATCCGCATCCGCAAAAAGGGCAGCGCCGGCGGACATAATGGACTCAAGAATATCATCAAGATGTTAGGGCATGATACTTTTACCCGTGTCCGCATGGGCGTAGGTGAGAAACCGAAGAATTATGATCTGGCAGATTATGTATTGGGACATTTCCCGGTGGAAGAACGTAAGGTTATGGATGATGCTACGAAGACCGCCGCAGAAGCGATCCGTATGATCATCACCGAGAGCGCGGATGCTGCCATGAACCATTTTAACAGTAAGAAAGCGTGAAAAAATGCAGGCACTACTTGCGCCATTGAAAGAACTGGCGGAATATGATGAGGTCCGTAAGATCGTCAGACAGGGAAAGGGAACGGTTGCCCTGTCCGGATGCGTGGACTCACAGAAACTTCATATGATCTACGGACTCAGCGATGGCCTGAAATACAAGGTCATCGTTACTTATAATGACTTAAAAGCCAAGGAGATCTACGAGGAATACCGCTTTTATGACAGAAATGTCATGCTGTATCCGGCGAAGGACCTGATCTTTTTCCAGGCGGATATCCACGGCAATCAGCTGGTGCAGGAGCGGATCAAGACCCTGCGCAGAGTCGTGGAGGGTAAGCCGGTCACCATTGTTACCACCTATGCGGCACTGATGACACCGCAGGTATTGTGGGAGGAGAAAGACATCATCCGCACCGAGCGGGGCGGCAGTCTGGACGAGAGCAAACTGGCATCCAGACTGGTGGCTATGGGATATGAGAAAGCCTATCAGGTAGAAAGCCCGGGGCAGTTCTCCATCCGTGGCGGCATTGTGGATATCTTTGATCTGACGGAGGAAAACCCCTATCGTATCGAACTGTGGGGAGATGAGGTGGAGTCCATCCGCAGCTTCGACATCCTGAGCCAGCGTTCCATTGAGAAGCTGGAGAGTATCACGGTCTACCCGGCGACGGAGTTCGTGCTGTCTGAGGAGCAGATTCGCAAGGGAATCGCCAGACTTGAGAAGGAAGCCGCCAAACAGGAGAAAATTTTCCGGGATGCCCACCAGCCGGAGGAAGCCCACAGGATCGCCACCCAGGTAAGCGAGTTGAAGGAACAGCTGTTGGAATTTCAGAGCAAAGCGAACCTGGAAGGATATATCCGATATTTTTATGAAAATACGGTGACTATGCCGGAGCTGCTGGCGGATATGGCGGGACGATCTCTGGTCTTCTATATTGATGAACCGGCGCGGGTGAAAGAGCAGGCTGACGCTATAGAACTGGAATTCCGGGAGAGCATGGAGCAGCGTGCGAGAAAAGGCTATGTGCTACCGGGACAGATGAATATTCTCTACAGCGGAGAACAGGTTGCGGCCACATTGGAGAAAAATGCCGTGGTGACACTGGCTACCATGGAGACCAAGTACGGCTATTTCCGGACGGAAAAACATGTGGATATTGCAGCCCGCAACATTGCCCCCTATAACAACAGCTTTGAATCCCTGGTAAAAGACCTGAAAAAATATAAAAAAAGCGGATATCGGGTGCTGTTACTGTCCGGCTCCCGTACTCGCGCAAGACGTCTGGCAGAGGATCTGCGGAATGCGGAAGACGGCGGTGCGGGACTCACGGCAGTATATACGGAAGACCCCATGCGGGAAGTACAGCCCGGAGAGATCCTGACCTATTATGGGCATGTGAATAAGGGATTCGAATACCCATGGCTGAAATTCGTGGTGTTGTCAGAGAGTGATATTTTTGGATCGGAGAAACGTAAGAAGAAAAAGAAAAAACTCTACCAGGGGCAGAAGATCAACGATTTCAATGACCTGAAGATCGGTGATTACGTAGTGCATGAGACCCATGGACTGGGGATATACAAAGGCATCGAAAAGGTAGAGGTGGAAAACATTGTCAAGGACTACCTGAAGATCGAGTACCGGGACGGTGGCAATCTGTACATTCTCGCTACCGGACTGGATGTGATCCAGAAATACGCCTCCGCCGATGCGGCGAAGAAGCCGAAGCTGAATAAGCTGGGTGGCAAGGAATGGGAACATACCAAGACCAAGGTCCGCAGTGCGGTCAGCGCCGTGGCAAAGGATCTCGTGGAGCTGTATGCGGTGCGCCAGCAGAGTGAAGGCTATGCCTTCGGAAAAGACACGGTATGGCAGCGGGAGTTTGAGGAAATGTTTCCTTTTGAGGAGACGGAGGATCAGCTGAATGCTATCGCGGACACCAAGGCCGACATGGAAAGCCATCGGATCATGGATCGTCTGATCTGCGGAGATGTGGGATATGGTAAGACAGAGATCGCGATCCGCGCTGCCTTCAAAGCAGTACAGGAGGGCAAACAGGTGGTGTACCTGGTGCCTACCACCATTTTAGCACAGCAGCATTACAACACTTTTGTGCAGCGAATGAAGGATTTCCCGGTCAATATTGCCCTGATGAGCCGTTTTCGCACATCTTCGGAGATCAAAAAGACAGTAAAAGATCTGGAAAAGGGAATGGTGGATATCGTCATTGGTACTCACAGAGTATTGTCGGCGGATGTGAAGTTCAAGGATCTGGGGCTTTTGATCATCGATGAGGAGCAGCGTTTTGGCGTGGCTCATAAGGAGAAGATCAAGAAACTAAAAGAGAACGTGGATGTGCTGACCCTGACGGCAACACCGATTCCCCGTACCCTGCACATGAGCCTCATCGGTATCCGGGATATGAGCGTGCTGGAGGAGGCTCCCAACGACAGGCTGCCGATTCAGACTTTTGTCTGCGAATACAACGACGAACTGGTCAGAGAGGCTATTGTCCGGGAGATGGCCCGGGGCGGACAGGTCTACTATGTCTATAACCGTGTGAATAATATTGCGGATATTGCGGCACAGATCGCGAAACTGGTGCCGGAAGCAAATGTGGCCTATGCCCATGGACAGATGAAGGAGCATGAATTGGAACGGATCATGTTTGATTTCATCAACGGAGAGATCGATGTGCTGGTGTCCACTACTATTATAGAGACCGGGCTGGATATCTCTAATGTAAACACCATGATCATTCATGACTCGGATAATCTGGGGCTGTCCCAGTTGTACCAGCTCAGAGGCCGCGTGGGACGCTCCAACCGGAATGCCTATGCGTTTCTGATGTACAAGCGGGACAAAATGTTAAAGGAAGTAGCGGAGAAACGGCTGGCGGCGATCAAGGAATTCACAGATCTGGGCAGCGGTTTCAAAATTGCCATGCGGGACCTGGAGATCCGTGGGGCCGGGAATCTGCTGGGGATGAGCCAACATGGCCACATGGAAGCCGTAGGATACGACCTCTACTGCAAAATGTTGAATGAGGCGGTGCAGAATCTGAAGGGAATCCATACGACGGTGGATTTCACCACGGTGATCGACCTGGATGTGGATGCATATATTCCGGCGGAATATATTGTGAATGAAACGCAGAAACTGGATATTTATAAGCGCATCGCCGGCATTGAGACGCTGAAAGAGCGGGATGAGATGAAGGATGAGCTGTTAGACCGGTTTGGCAATATCCCCAAGGCAGTGGATAATCTGCTGCGGATCGCACTGATCCGCATGGCGGCACACGCACTGGATATGACGGAGATCAAGGGCAAAAACGGCCGGATCACCTTTAATTTCCGACCGGATGCAGCCATAGACCCGCTGAAGATCCCCGCGTTTCTGAAAAAGCATGGTGAGGAAATGAGCTTCACCGCATACGGCAATCCGTTTTTTACCTATAAATACAAAAAAACGGGACTGGTAGAGACCGATGCGGAACTCCTGATGGGGAAAACAGAGGAATTGCTGGAAGAAATGAAAGAACTGGTGCTGGAAAAATTGCCGGCTCAGGAAAATTAAGAGAATTTTATGGGACATTAAAAGAGATACCTTCTTATCAGAACAGCAAACAAAAGGCTTCTGATAAGGAGGTATTTTACGATGAAGGGATATGTAACAGCCAGCGGATACATGGGATATGTGGAGAACGAATATATCTTATTTGCCAGCGAAGATGACTATTTTGATTACATGGAGGCTATTTAGGGACAGCAACATACCAGTCATAAAAAGGTGTCAGGGTGAAGCTGTCTTTGAACAGATCGGCCTCTGTGTAGTAAATAATATAAATACTGTCAGTGGATATGGTATCGTAATTGATGCGCGTATTGACCCGGATTCCGTCAGCGGTGGTAAAGGCGGCCGGAGCCGGGGCAACATCATAGGTAACGGTAGCCAGGTACTGGGAAGGCAATGTCCGTGTATACAGAAGCAGTCTGGGCCATTGCGTTGCCTTTTCCGCGCTGATCGTAGTCAGACCGAGCGTCTTGCACTGTTTCATCGAATACGCAACACAGTCTTCTACACCTTGGGAAAAATAAGCGTTTGTAGTTTCCGCATACTTGGTGTAATAGTCCTTTTGGAACAGAACCAGACAGATGAGGAAGAATGCAGTGGTGCAGCCTGTAAAAATCCTGCCGAGAGATTGAGACTTCCCCTTCAGGAAGCAGGAACATTTCCAGATACCATATGCCTCGCATAAGACAAGCGGGATATAGAGATCATTGATCTGATGCATCCTGGCGGTGACCAGCAGCGAGGTGATTCCACCTCCCATCAGCTGGGCAAACAGGAAGAATTCCCAGCAAAACACATGCTGCCGCACAGAACGAATCAGCCGGTACAGCATACAGACGATTCCAATCAGGATGAAAAGGCGGCCAATGTCGTAAAATAAACCCCAGGGCGGCAGAAAGTCATAGGGACTTCCGGTATCCTGCAATAACAATAAATGCGCTGTGTTTTTGAAATTCGCATAAACAGAACTTAGGGAAAAAGCAATCTCTCCGCCGCGATACCCCTGTGTTTTGGGAATAGTGATCCAGGGTAAGGCAATCTCCGGCAACAGTCCCTGATTGACCAGGACAAATAAAAGCAACGGTAATGCCAGGACAAACAGGAGCAGAACAGACAGAACGCTGTAACGGTTGCAATGGATTTTATGATAGCGGATCCCGTAACATACCTGCAGAGCCAGCAGGATGGGAAGCATCGGCCAGATCACTGCGTAGCAATAGAGGGAGAGACCGTAAAAAAGTGCCGCGAGCAACAGATAACGGTTGTCATTCATGCCCCGTACGAAAAAGTACAGACCAAACATGAGAAAACCGGGGGCCATATTGGCATCCAATGCCCAACGACAGGCCATGATGTGCCAGGGACAGACGCTTAAGGCGAATAAGGCCCAGAGACCCGCAGTGTGGCCGAACATTTCCTTTACCAGACAATAGACGCACCAAAGCGTTAGAATACCTACCAGTGCCTGAGGAAGCCTTCCGAGAAAAGTAGTGGGAATCCCTTTGTTCAACAGTAGGAGAGGAGTGAGAAGCCAGGAGTACATGGCACTCTGCCCGTCTCCCCAGCTGGACATATAGATGGGGAATGCATAGCCTGCGGAATCCCGGCCTTCGTGTAAAAGGTCATAGGAGTTCAGCAGGACAAAAGCCTCATCCTGATGTAGGCCACCGGGCACCCGGGACAGGTATAACAGACGCAGAAGTGCTCCCAGTAACAGAATCAGAACCGGACAATAACGTCTGTAAAAAGTGTTACTATCGGAAAGAAATTTTGAATGCATAAAAATACCTCAATTCTTAGAATGATAATACAGATTGATTATAGCAGATATTGACGGCAAATTCAGTATTTTCGTTAAATTTTTAATTTATGTCTGGCACCTTTACCGACGCCATATATTTGTGTTATAGTACAAATGTAAAGAGAAAATGTAAGGGGTTTCAATGGCACACTGTGAGGAACACCGGAGAGATTCCGATACAGCATTTGGCAAAAATGCAGATGGGAGTTTATATTATGGAACTGACTGAGAAAAAGGAATTTGACCTGCTCTCCCTGGGAGAGATCATGCTGAGATTATCACCGCCCGATAATGAGCGTATCACCAGAGGCGACAGCTTCAGCAAGCAGGCCGGAGGTGCAGAACTGAATGCCATCACCGGTGCGGCAATGCTCGGATTGCGCTGCGGTATTATCTCCAAGCTGCCGGCCAATGACCTGGGTGTATATATTAAGAACCGTGTACGTCTCTGTGTGAATTTGATTTTGAGGTGATGACGAGAACAGCAACCAAGTTCCTTTCCCTACTGTTGTCCTGCGTTGCCCTGGGCAGCAATACGTAAGGCACACATAAGGAGCAAAAACTATTTTTCGTGCGCTATGCACGAGGATGAAAATTAGAATCTGGTGTGCAGAAAAACCGCATTATTAAGCCAAAAATCAGGTGGAAAGCGAAGAAATCACCGGATGTTTGGCAGGGGCAGTACCAAGTCCTTGAAGTTCAGCAAGCGCTAATCTCACTTACCCAAGAGATAATTTCCCGTTTCGGGTTTTTATATCGTATCAAAAGCGTTTCCGATTTTCGGAAACGCTTTTTTTATTTGCATGATTAACCTCTTATATCTTCTTGAGAGAAGATATAAGAATCTTTACACCCGATTTTTATTTCTATTTAAGTTACAGCCTTTATGATATAATTACTTTATATACAGATATTTTTTATTTGAAGATAAGTCTAGGGGTAAAGAGGGAGAATGCGATATGAGACTTTTACTGGCAGAAGATGAATTAGCGCTGTCAAAAGCACTTACAGCGATATTGGAACGAAATAATTATTCTGTGGATGCGGCTTATGATGGTCAGGAAGCACTGGAGTATTTGGAAGCAGATAATTATGATGGCGTTATTCTCGATATTATGATGCCGAAAGTGGATGGAATCACAGTGTTGAAGGAGATTCGGAAAAGAGGCAACCTGATTCCGGTTCTGCTGCTGACGGCAAAATCTGAAGTGGACGACAAGGTCCTGGGGCTGGATGCTGGTGCAAACGACTACCTGACCAAGCCTTTTAATTCAAGGGAATTGCTGGCAAGAATTCGTGCAATGACACGAACACAGGCAGCTCAGGCAAACTCACAGCTGCATATCGGAAATGTAGTGTTGGATCGCGCCACCTATGAGCTTTCCACCCCATCTGGAAGTTATCGGCTGGCAAACAAGGAATTTCAGATGATGGAAATGCTGATGAGCAATCCTAAAAATTTGATTTCTTCCGAACGATTTATGGAAAAGATTTGGGGATATGACAGCGAAGCAGAAATCAATGTGGTTTGGGTGTATATTTCCTATCTGCGCAAAAAATTAGCTGCACTGCATGCCAATATCCAGATTAAAGCTATGCGAAATGCCGGTTATACTCTGGAGGAAATTGTATGATACGAAAACTTCGAATAAAACTGATTCTTGCATCCATGCTGTCTTTGCTGCTTGTTTTAACTATAATTTTGGGTGTTGTAGGGGTCCTAAATCATAGAAAAATCGTACAAGATGCAGACAGCATATTGGCACTCCTGCAGGAAAATGACGGAAACTTTCCACTCGATGAGCGTATGGGAAACGATTTGTTTTCCATAGAAAAACATCTTAGAAACAATCACCGCTTTTCTCCGGAGCTGCCTTATGAGTCCAGATATTTTTCTGTGTTTCTGACAGAAACCGGTGATGTCATTTCTGTAAATACCGGTAAGATTGCAGCTGTGGATACCACAACGGCGATCAACTATGCACATACGGTACTCCGTACAGGGCTTTTAAAAGGATTCGTGGATGATTATCGCTATACAACCTATACGGTTGGAAATGAAATTCACATTATTTTTCTTGACTACGGTCGTGAAATGACTTCATTCCGAAGCTTTTTATTTACCAGTATGGGGGTTTCTGTAGTTGGACTGATGGCTGTATTATTTTTGCTGATCTTTCTTTCCGGTCGAATTGTTAAGCCATTTTCAGAAAACTACGAGAAACAGAAACGCTTTATCACCGATGCAGGTCATGAGTTAAAAACACCGTTAACAATTATTGATGCGGATGCAGAAGTGCTGGAAATGGATATTGGAGAAAACGAATGGCTGCGTGATATTCAAACACAAACAAAACGTTTGGCACAGTTGACCAATAGTTTAATTCTGTTATCTCGAATGGAGGAACAGCCTCGCACCGAAAGAATTGAGTTTCCAATTTCTGATCTGGTGGAGGAAACGGTAGAAACATTCCAGGCATTAGCAAAAACACGTAACAAAAATCTTTCTGCAAATATTCAGCCTATGCTTTCCATGAGCGGGGATGAAAAAGCGGTGCGGCAACTTGTCACAATCCTTTTGGATAATGCGATCAAGTATGCTAATGATGGGGGTAGAATTGAGATTACGCTCAAAAAACAAAAGAATATGATATACCTTAGCGCATTCAATACAGTAGAGTCGATTTCCAAAGAGAACATAATGCATCTGTTTGATCGTTTTTACAGAGTAGATCAATCAAGAAATTCTCAAACAGGTGGTTATGGGCTGGGACTTTCCATTGCGTCGGCAATTGTGAATGCTCATAAGGGAAAAATTACAGCAAGTACCGAGGATGAAAAGTCACTTCTAATTACGGCAGCTTTTCCTGTATAACGAAAAATAAGATATATTATAAAACGCCATCTTTTCTAAGATGGCGTTCTTTTTTGGTTTTAATTTAGAAAAATATCAATTTTAAGTTGAATTAAGTTTGTACTTTAAGTTTGACTAAGGTTTAAAATCTATACTTTATTCAAACAAAAGATATTATAACAACCAATTGAGAATACGATAAATTGAAAGGAGCTTATTTATGTATAACAATCAAGAATATATTTCCGCAAACTTTACAACAGAATCGAATTTACCAAAATCTCCAAATTACAAAAAAATTCCGCATAAGAAAAACAAGATTGCAAGAAAAATCGTTGCACTCGGATTAAGTGCAGTTTTCTTTGGTGGTATTGCAGGAGGAAGCTTTTATGGGGTCAATAACCTGCTTGAAAGTTTCCAGACACAGGAAGCTCAGAATTCTGTTTCGAGCAGTGATGTTTCCCTCTCCAATGTGTCATATACGTCCAACTCATCAAGTCAATCTCTGGATGTGTCGACCATTGCAGAACAGGGACTTTCCTCTGTTGTGTCGGTGACTAATATCTCGGTTCAGGAAGTGCAGAGTTTCTTTGGCCAGTTTGGTCGAAATGGTCGTGGCCAGATGCAGCTGCAGGAAACAACAAGCTGTGGATCAGGTGTGATTATCCATTCAGATGATTCTTATCTCTATATGGTTACCAACTACCATGTTGTGGAAGGCGCAACTACCCTATCCGTAACGTTCGTGGATGATCAAACCTATGAAGCTCAATTGTGCGGCTACGACGAATCAATGGATATCGCATTGCTGAAGGTACCAGTTGGTTCGCTGTCTTCGGATACACTGTCGCAAATTTCTGTAGTTACCATTGGTGATTCGGAGGAACTGGTTGTAGGCGAACAGGTTGTTGCGATCGGAAATGCTCTTGGATATGGTCAATCGGTAACCACCGGTATTGTTAGTGCTCTGAATCGTACCATCAGCACAGATACAGGTGCTTCTGCATATATTCAGACCGATGCAGCAATCAACCCGGGCAACAGCGGCGGCGCACTGTTCAATATGAATGGTGAACTGGTTGGAATCAACACCGCAAAGGTTTCATCTACGGATGTTGAAGGAATGGGTTATGCAATTCCTATCTCTCAGGTGCTGGAACTGATCGAATCCATGATGAATGGATACCAGGTCTAATCGTTTTAAGAATTTCAGTTTTCATCAAGAAGCCTCTTCCTGTGGTTGATATTGGTCAGGCAATCTGAAAAATCTGATCTGACCATACAATCGACTTTGAACTGAACCAGTAACAAGCAAGGAAATCAATAGATAAGCTGCGTTACCAACGTAAGGAGCTGAAGATTTCAATTTGCATCCAGGAAATGGTGATGAATGATCAAAGGAGGTTCACTCATGAATAAAAAATCCATATTGTCGCTGGTTCTTGCTGTTCTTTTTGTTTTTTCAGCATGTGGCTCCACAGATTTGGCAGAATCAGAAAGCTCCTCTACAGAACAAAGTGAGACAGAATCTGAGCAGCCAATATCAACAGCAGGTTCGTCTGATATGTTTACAGACAAAGACATGGAAATCGGGTATAACGAGGAAACAAGTACATGGATTACATTGTCTGGAGATAATGCTTCCAGTAATTCGGATACAGTGCAGGTTTCGGGCAGTACAGTTACGATTACAGATGCAGGTACCTATATTCTGTCCGGTTCGCTGGAAGATGGAATGATTATTGTCAATGCAGAGGACACAGATAAAGTCCAGTTAGTGCTCAAGGGGGTGCAGATAACAAGTTCTACCTCAGCAGCCATTTATGTTTTACAAGCAGATAAGGTATTTATTACCACTGCATCCGGCACACAGAATACCCTTGCAAACGGTGGAGAATATGTCGCAATTGATGATAATAACATCGATGGGGTGATTTTTTCGAAATCAGATCTGACACTCAATGGAGATGGAACGCTGACAATTTCTGCTGATGCCGGTCATGGAATAGTTTCCAAGGATGATTTGGTTATTACAAGCGGAACCTATAATATCGTAGCTGCAAGCCATGGGATTTCCGGCAAGGACAGTGTGAGAATTGCAAACGGAACTTATACGATTGAATCCGGTAAGGATGGAATTCATGCCGAAAATACGGAAGACAGCAGTATGGGATTTCTCTATGTTGGAGGTGGAACCTTTGATATTAAAGCGGACGGTGATGGAATGAGTGCCAGCTCATATTTGCAGATTGAAAATGGAACCTTTACCATTACTTCCGGAGAAGGAAGCGCCAGTGTTTCCACCACAAACAGCACAACGGAAGCGGAAACAACAACCACACAGGATGACACCATCAGTCAGAAAGGCATCAAGGCAGATGGAAATATCAGCATTACAAGTGGGACCTTTAATCTGGATTCAGCTGATGATGCTATCCATGCAGGAAATGAAATTTCTATTGCTGCCGGTGAATTTAATATAGCCAGCGGAGACGATGCCATTCATTCGGACTCTTCTGTTGTGATTGAAGATGGTTCTTTTAAGATCAGCGATTGTTATGAAGGAGTAGAAGGTCTGTCCATCACCGTTGATGGAGGAACTTTCGATATTACATCCGAGGATGATGGCTTGAATGCTGGCGGTGGAAATGACAGTTCCGGTTTTGGCGGCAGGATGTATGAGCAGGACGAGTTTTCGACTAGTTCAGGTGGATTTATTACCATCAATAATGGCAGTTTTACCATAGTCTCAACAGGTGATTGCATTGACTCTAACGGTGATTTGACGATTAACGGAGGTGTGCTGAATCTTACCTGTAACGGTAGCGGAAATACAGCACTGGATTGCGATGGAAGCTACACCAATAATGGAGGCGAGATAACCACCAATGATGGATCGGAAAATAATCCTGGACAGATGGGAGGCATAGGAAAAACTGGCGGAAAAGGACAAGGTCATTCCGGATTTTAAAAAAGACCAAAACTAAAAATACGATTTTTCAAAATGGAGAATGATGGCATTGACTTACGAAGAATATTACGGGGATGATTTTTTCGTCTGAAGCGTGTGGAAGAAATTTTGTTGGACACCATTCATCAGTACCCGGCGAAGGATTATGCGGACGGTGTGGAGCCGATTTTATACTGCAAATCCAGAATCAAAAATCCGGATAGTATGATTCATAAATTGAAAAAGCGCGGCGTTGCAACAGATGGAAAAACTGCAATCAGAGAAACGCATGACGCAGTGGGAGTGCGCATCATATGCTCCTTTATAGATGATGTCTATAAAATTTCTCAATGGCTCAGCACACAAAACAATTTTACGATTGTTGCTACCAAGGACTATATTGCCTATCCAAAACCAAATGGATACCGCAGCCTGCACCTCATTTTAAAATTTCATGATGGACCCGAACAGGGCATTCAGGCAGAAATTCAGCTTCGCACCATTGCTATCGACTTTTGGGCAGCTTTGGAACATCAAATGAAGTACAAGAAAAATATCCAATATGAAAAGACAATCTGTGATGAGCTCAAACGCTGTGCAGATGAGATTGCTTCAGTGGATATGTCGATGCAGGCTTTGCGGGATATCATCCAAAACGATAAATGGGATTAAGTTTGGATTTTGGTTGCTAAAAGCCGCAGCATAAGGTTAAAAATCCGGCAGAAAACTTAAGATAGCACAGTTTAGAGTCAACCTTGATTCCCCAAGAAATCATTTTCTGTTTTGTTTTTTTACAATTTACAAAATTTCTTCTTGACGAGAGAATTGCTTTTAGATAAACTGAAAGTAATCCAAGATAAGGAGGAATTTTGTCATGTATTGCAGAAATTGCGGACAACCAATCGACGACAACGCAACGGTATGCCAGAACTGCGGAGCATATCAGAATAAAAATCCAAATGTGGAAGATAATGGCGGAATCGGCTGGGGACTTTTGGGATGCTGTATCCCTGTTGCGGGACTGGTCCTGTTCCTGGTTTGGAAGGATACCAAGCCTAGAACAGCAAAGGCAGCTGGAATTGGTGCACTGGTGTCGGTGATTCTGGGTATCCTGTATTATTTGCTTGTTTTTGTGGGAGCCCTCACCTTTGGTTTGTTGAGCTAGGTCATGCAGGCTTGGCTGTATCGCTGGCTGCCGATTATTTTCGGCTGTCATTGTCGGAGCGACCGTTCGTTTTTCTATCGTGGGAAACAGTTTCCAATCTGCGCCCGATGTACTGGTGAACTGATAGGAATTTTGTGCGCACTTCCCTGTTTTGTACTTTTCTCAGTGCCTAGCTGGAAAACGTGCCTTTTCCTGATGCTGCCGCTGCTGCTGGACGGTTTTGCTCAGAAACTGACAAGCTATCAAAGCGGAAATCTTCGTCGTTTGGTGACGGGAATTCTGTTTGGTTATGCTTTGGTGGGTTTGGTGTCGATTACAACGATTTTTGCAGCACAGGCAGGATTTGAGTTTGGAAAAAATCTAAAATAAAAACGTCCCATTCGGGACGTTTTTATTTTTATATCGATACTTTTAAAGAAACAGAGAATAAATGATTTTAGGATTTTCCAGCACCCTGTCAAAATCCAGTCGAAGCATCATGGTGACATGGCAGCAAAAATCAATTTGCTGTGAAATGGGCGAAATTCCCATCTCCTTGAGAAACTGTGTAAATTCGGGATACAGCGGCAGTAGGCTGCTGATTTCGGTATAATAGTCCCAGTGGGGAGTATCAATGTGATGGTCGGAAACAGATAAAATCAGGTCAGCTTGTCTTTGTTTCTGAATTTTTTCCATTAAGCCGCTTTCCTTAAAAAAATCCAGAATTTTTTCCGCGTCCGTCATCTGATCTTCCCCCTTGATTATTTGTTATTAGAATTTGTCAGGTGTTCAAAAGCAAATTTAATGCATTGACAGATAAATTCGTTGCGTGACATATCATATTTCACCGATGTGGAGTCAATTTTATCAAGCATCTGTTCATCCAGTCGAAGAGAAATAAGAACTTTTTGGGGTTTTGATGGTGCAAACTGAGTTGGAACAAAAGGTGTCATATTACTTATCTTACTCCTCCTATTTGATAATATTATTGTACAACAAATAGGAGATCAATAATATATGTAATTTTGTGATATCAAATTTATCTTTCTAATTTTGATATAATGTTCTGTAATTTGTTTGTGTTAGAATTTTATAACATAGTTTGTGTGACAGATTTTGAATCTATGATTTCTTACTGACTTGATTTATAATGATGATTACAGATTCGGGTATCAATAGCTTGGGAGAAAGATAATGTGTAGTTTTATTTTAAAGTCAAAAAAGATTAAACAGGAAAAGGTTGTAATATCCGTTCGGATGGATGAAGCAGTATTAAATACAATTGAACAGGCGCTGGTTAATACCAATATATCCAGAAATGAATTTATCAATCAGGCGATTGAGTATGCTTTGGATCACATGGAAAAAAAGAAACTTGAGGAATAGTTGGTACGGATGCCACTCTGACGCGCGGCATGGTCGTCACGGTCCTCGGCCGC
>OHBJ01000835.1_pt1 | contig 20790 bp, 18 predicted proteins | sample 1577241 | NCBI WGS metagenome assembly OHBJ01 (sample SAMEA3541594, study PRJEB24748) | human gut metagenome | biome: human gut; feature: human-associated habitat; material: faeces | place: China | collected 2012 | reverse complement strand
ATTTGATGTGTCTCATCAGTGGCAAAGTAAAAATCTTCAAAGATGGTGTAGGAGGTAGAAGTCAGATTATCCGCATGATTAAACAGCGGGAATACTTTGCGTACCGTGCATACTTCGCAAAGGAAGACTTCGTAACTGCTGCCGCTGCTTTTGAACCTTCTGTTATCTGTCTCATCCCCATGACTGCCATTACCACGCTTATTGCTCAAAACAATGATTTAGCCATGTTCTTCATCCGCCAGCTTTCTATCGATCTCGGCATTTCCGACGAACGTACCGTCAGCCTGACACAGAAACATATCCGCGGACGTCTGGCAGAATCGCTAATTTTCCTCAAAGAAAGCTACGGTCTGGAAGAAGACGGGTCGACATTGAGTATTTATCTTTCCCGTGAAGACCTGGCAAATCTGTCGAACATGACCACCTCGAACGCCATCCGTACCTTATCACAGTTCGCTACGGAACGCCTGATCACCATCGACGGAAGAAAGATCAAAATCATTGAAGAAGAAAAACTCAAGAAAATAAGCAAGATAGGATAATACAGACCTTATACGATCATAAAAAGTGATCTGAAACTTTAACTGGAAGCCGATGTTCGTCACATCGGCTTTTTTATTTCTATACTATTGGAACTTATCAATTAAACAAGTACATTTGTCCTGTCAATATATTAATAACTTAACACAATTTCAGACCATGAAGAAAAGTATTTCCCTTCTTCTTTTGTCCTTACTTATGATTACCCCCAGTTGTCAGAAGCCAAAAGAAGTGACGAACGAGTACAATATCGTTCCGCAACCCAACCAGCTTGTTCCCAAAGAAGGCCGCTTCGAACTGAGTAACAAAGTCCGGCTGGTAGTTCCGTCCGATGCTCCGGAAGTTAAAAAGGTAGCCGACGGCTTTGCCGAACAACTGAAACAGACTGCCGGAATCTCTCTGAAAGAAGCCGAAAGCGTGGATGGAAAGCCTGCTATCAGTTTCGTACTACAAGAAGGTATGCCTAAAGAAGGCTACAAACTGTCTGTCACCCCTACCCTTATTACAGTTACAGCTTCCCAGCCGAACGGATTTTTCTATGGTGTACAGACTATTTATCAACTTCTTCCTCCCGCTGTTTACGGAAAAGAACTGAAGAAGAAAGCCGACTGGTCTGTTCCGGCTGTAGAGATCGAAGACGCTCCCCGCTTTGTACATCGCGGACTGATGCTGGACGTTTGCCGCCATTACGCCCCGATAGAGTATATCTACAAGTTTATCGACCTGTTGGCAATGAACAAGATGAACGTTTTCCACTGGCATCTGACGGACGATCAGGGATGGAGAATCGAAATCAAGAAATATCCGAAACTGACAGAGATAGGTTCCAAACGTGAAAAGACGCTGGTAGATTATTATTATGTGAACTATCCGCAAGTATTCGACGGAATAGAACACGGAGGATATTACACACAGGAACAGATAAAAGAAGTAGTAGCTTATGCTGCAAGCAAATATATCAATGTAATCCCCGAAATAGAAATGCCGGGGCATGCATTGGCGGCTCTGGCTGCTTACCCCGAATTGTCTTGTGATTCTACACAGACATATAAAGTATCACCTACGTGGGGCGTATTCGAACAGGTATTCTGCCCGAGCGAGACCACTTTCAAGTTCTTTGAAGGAGTCATGGATGAGGTAGTCGAATTATTTCCCAGCGAATACATTCATATCGGAGGGGACGAATGCCCCAAAACAGCTTGGAAGAACAGTGCTTTCTGTCAGCAGTTGATTCGTCAGTTAGGCTTGAAGGATGACGTGACTCCCAGCAAAGTGGACGGAATGAAGCATAGCAAGGAAGATAAACTGCAAAGTTACTTCGTTACCCGCATGGAAAAATACCTGAACGGCAAAGGACGCAATATCATCGGCTGGGACGAGATTTTGGAAGGCGGTCTGGCTCCGAACGCTACTGTCTTATCATGGCGTGGCGTTGAAGGCGGATTGAATGCAGCTAAAGCAGGACACAACGCAATCATGGCTCCCATGCCTTATGCTTATCTGGACTTCTATCAGGAAGATCCGGAAATCGCCCCGACTACCATCGGCGGATACACAACGCTGAAGAAGACTTATAGCTACAATCCTGTTCCGGATGATGCCGATGAACTAGTGAAAAAGCATATTATCGGTATGCAAGGCAACCTCTGGAGAGAATATATGAAAACTTCCGACCGGGTAGATTATCAGGCCTTCCCACGTGCAATGGCAATCGCGGAAACGGGATGGACGCTGGATGCCAACAAAAACTGGAAGAGTTTCTGCGAACGCATGGTTACGGAATTTGAGCGCCTGGAAGTCATGGATACCAAACCCTGCCTCAACTTCTTCGACGTAAACATCAATACTCATGCGGATGAAAACGGTCCGTTGATGGTATTGCTGGAAACATTCTACCCGAATGCGGAAATCAGATACACCACAGACGGCAGCGAACCGACTTACGGTTCTACGCTATATGAACAGCCTTTCGCACTTGAAGGAAATATCGACCTGAAAGCTGCCGCCTTCAAAGACGGCAAGATACTGGGCAAAGTCACCAACAAGCCATTGTATGGCAATCTGCTGGCGGGAAAACCATTTACCGTCAATTATACAATGGGATGGACAGGGGATATTTTCGGCGACAATGATGTACTGGGAGCTGACAAAACAACTTTTGGTCTGACAAATGGAAAGAGAGGTAACAATGCTTCTTACACTCCGTGGTCCAGTTTCGCAATCGTAGAAGGTAAAGACCTGGAATTCATCGTCCATCTGGACAAACCGACGGAAGTAAGAAAAGTGGTCTTCGGCTCCTTGTTTAATCCTGCCATGAGAATGCTCCCCGCCGGAGGAGTTGCCGTAGAAGTATCTGCCGACGGTCAGCAATATACTCAGATAGCCGAAAAGGCCTTGAAGCATGATTGTCCGGAAACGGGAAGAATCGCATTCACCGACTCTATCGAATTCGAACCGACACAAGCCACTTTCCTGAAAGTAAAAATCAAGAATGGCGGTACCTTGCGTAATGGCGTCAATTTCGAAAAGAACAACGGCCCGGAAGTCATTCCTGCCGAATTGTGGATAGACGAAATCGAAGCATATTAATGCCTGTGAGATAACAAAAAACGGTGGACATTCAGCTTGTTGCTCATGTCCACCGTTTTTTTATCGATTCAGTTCTTATTTATTCCATGCAAAGCATTCCGCCTTACTTCATCTTTAAATAATTCCCTTTGCAGAGAGATAACGTTCCGCTTCGATAGCAGCCTTACAGCCACTTCCCGCTGCTGTAATAGCCTGACGATAATGCGGATCAGCCACATCTCCCGCTGCGAATACTCCGGGAATTTTCGTACGGGGGCTGTCACCATCTGTAATAATGTAACCCACTTCGTCAGTATCGATATACTCCTTGAAGATATCCGAATTCGGTTTGTGACCGATAGCCAGGAAGAAGCCGTCGATCGGCAGGCTGTAACGTTCTTCGTCCGATTCGCCCCAACGCTTCACGACATTCATACCTTCTACGCCGTTGTCGCCAAACAAGCCGACTACATTGTGTTCAAAAAGAACTTCAATCTTCTCATGCTTCTGCACACGCTCCTGCATAATCTTCGATGCACGCAGGTAAGGTTTGCGAACCACCAGATATACTTTGGATGCCAGACCAGCCAGATAGATCGCTTCCTCACAGGCTGTATCTCCACCGCCCACCACTGCAACGACTTTCTTCCGGTAGAAGAAACCGTCACAAGTAGCACAAGCGCTAACTCCCATTCCGGCGTATTTCTTTTCGTCTTCCAGTCCCAGGTATTTGGCCGTAGCACCGGTAGAAATGATCAATGCTTCCGTTTCAATCACCTTATCACCGTCAATCGTTATTTTATAAGGAGCTTTGCTCAAATCTGCCGCTGTAGCAATACCGAAACGGACGTCTGTTCCGAAACGGCTGGCTTGCGCACGCAAATCTTCCATCAACTGCGGACCACTGATTCCTTCCGGATAACCGGGGAAGTTCTCCACATCCGTAGTAGTCGTCAACTGACCACCGGGTTGCAATCCTTCATAAAGCACCGGACAAAGGTTAGCACGTCCTGCATAGATCGCTGCCGTATATCCGGCAGGCCCTGAGCCTATAATCAGGCATTTTACTTTTTCTATTTCTGCCATTTTATTGTTATATTATTGTTTTATATTCCAACTATCTCATCTCTTACTCAAAAGAACATCCTATCGTAAGTCTATCACTTCCGCAGTGGGGTATGCCTTCCGGTCGAAAGTGAAAACATGATCCGCATAATCCAGTCCGATCTGATAAGCTGTCACGGTAATCTCATTACGCGTTTTCTGACCACGTTGCTGAAGCTGAATGTAAACCGGTTCATACGTACTCTTTGTCACATAAAGCGTAATACTTTCCAACTCTTGCTTTTTATCATTAGCAGTCAGAATCACTTCCCAAACAGCTTTACCCTGATATACCTTCACAGTTCCCAGCTTATAAGAGAATCCTTTCTGATACATATAAAGAAAGGTATACGGATTGATTTGCTGCAACTCTTCCTGAGTAGGATTGCTGACATTCACTTCATCATTTCTCACCATGTAACTCCACTGTGTTTTCCCGTCAAACCAAGTGGTTGTCTCGGAGGTCTTCAGCATAAACTTCTCGCCTTTCAACTGGATGATACCATTCTCACGTCCTTCCAGATGACCGTCATTGACAGCCTTCAAGGTAAAATCAGCCCTTACACCACCTGCCTTCTTAAATGCTTCGGCTGTCTTCTCCAGAACAACTTTAGCCTGCGACTGCTGTTGTTGAGCAATCACAGGCAGTGACAGTAAAGCTATTAAAACACTAAAAATGTATTTTCTCATTTGATTAATAAACGATCTGTTATTGTAAATTGTTCAAACGCATTTCAAGATCATTATCGTCGATGCAGAGTACATCACGAGCCTTGCTTCCCTGTGTGGGTCCGACGATTCCCGCCTTTTCAAGCTGATCCATGATACGTCCGGCACGATTGTAACCAATAGCAAATTTACGTTGAATTAACGAAGTGGAACCTTGCTGATGGATGACCACCAAGCGTGCCGCATCTTCAAATAACGGGTCGAGACGTCCCATATCAATGTCGCCCACTTCACTACCGCTGTCTTCGCTCACATACTCGGGCAGGAAGAACGGAGTTGGATAACTCTGCTGACGGGCAATAAACTTCGTGATTTCCTCCACTTCCGGCGTATCGATAAAGGCACACTGCACACGTACCGGATCAGCACCTTGCAGGAAGAGCATATCTCCCTTACCAATCAGGCGGTTTGCCCCCGGACGGTCAAGAATCGTACGGGAGTCCATCATAGCAGATACACGGAACGCAATACGTGCCGGGAAGTTCGCCTTGATCGTACCTGTAATGATATTCGTTGTCGGACGCTGCGTAGCGATAATCATGTGAATACCGACCGCACGTGCCAACTGCGCAATACGGGCAATAGGAAGTTCCACTTCCTTACCGGCAGTCATGATCAAATCTCCGAACTCGTCGATTACCACCACAATATACGGCATAAACTTATGTCCTTTCTCCGGATTGAGGCGGCGGTTGATAAACTTCTCATTATACTCCTTGACATTACGTACATGAGCCATCTTCAAGAGGTCATAGCGTGTATCCATTTCCACACAAACAGAATTCAGCGTTTGCACTACCTTGGTCACGTCCGTAATAATCGGTTCGCCTCCGTCGGGAAGTTTGGCCAGAAAATGGTTTTCAATGACGGAGTAAATGCTGAACTCCACCTTCTTCGGGTCAACCAGTACAAATTTCAATTCAGCCGGATGCTTCTTATATAATAAGGAAGTAATGATTGCATTCAAGCCGACAGACTTACCCTGCCCGGTAGCACCTGCCACCAACACGTGCGGCATCTTGCAAAGGTCGAACATGAACACTTCGTTCGTGATCGTCTTACCCAGTACAATCGGTAAGTCAAACTTGGACTCCTGGAACTTCTTACTTCCAATCACGCTCTGACCGGATACAATCTTCGGATTCTTATTCGGAACTTCAATACCGATGGTTCCCTTACCCGGTATCGGAGCAATAATACGGATACCATCCGCTGACAAACTCAGGGCGATATCATCCTCCAGGCCCCGGATCTTCGAGATACGCACACCCTGTTCAGGGGTAATTTCATAAAGAGTCACCGTAGGACCTACCGTAGCTTTGATCGTACTGATTTCAATGCCAAAGCTGCGCAATGTATTAATGATACGGTCTTTATTCGCATTCTGCTCGTCCATGTCAATCGTCGGATCGTCATTCTCAAAATGCTTCATCAAGTCGATTGTCGGGAAACGGTAATTTTCCAGATCCTTCATCGGATTATAAGGTTCTTGCTCCGGACCCTGATATTCTTCTTCGGACGTAGCTGTCTCTACCTGGAACCCGGGTTCATCCTCACCCGGCAATTCATCCTGAGCAGCAGGAGGAACCACATCGCTTACGGTCGGTTCAAAGACCATAGTCACCCCTTCCGCCTCATCAGCAGAAGGAAGTTCGTCGTCCGGTTCCGGTGTGTTGACCGGAGATTCTTCTTTCGGTTCTTCTGCCTGTATATCCATCACGGGAGCAGGAGGAGGTGTTTGCTTATAAGTACGTTTCAGATTAAACTCCACTTCCTGCGGTTGCGAGGTCGTGAACTCCTGTGTTCCTTCTTCTGCTGTCTCTTTTTCCTCTTCTTTCTTCTGACGTTTGAGGAAACTCAGAGCAAAAAGTTTGCGCAACCAGATTATCGTCCGTGCACTTATGTAGATAAAGAAACAGACTGCCGTTATCAGCAGGATCATCCATACTCCGGGAACTCCCACCTGCGAAACCAGCCAGCGGCTTACATTGTAACCGTGCATACCTCCCAGATAAATGAAAGAATCCTGATAATGATCCATCAAAGCGAAACCGAAGAATACGGAGAACCAAATCAATAATAATGTACAACCGATAAACCATTTCCACAGACGGACAATGCGCACCCGCATCAGCTTCAATCCTGCCACCGCCAAAAAGACAAGGATAAAGAAAGAAGATATTCCAAAACAGTCATTTATCAGATAACTAGCCAACTGTGCTCCGCGAGATCCAGCATAGTTTTTTACATTGTTATTAACCGCCGCAAGGTCTGCCGAGTTGCCGCTGTCGATAATACTTTGGTCGGCTGCCCCCGTAAAGAAGAAGGAAGAAAAAGCCAACAAAAGATAAACAGAAAAGATTACCAGCATCAATCCGATCACAAAATGAACGGTTTCATTCTTAAAAATTGATACAATCCTTCCAGGAGAAGACGGAGTGCGTTCAGCCTCCTTATCTATTTTCTTTTTTGCCATGAGTCTTTATTCTTTAAATAAATTGGAATCCGTATTATAAGCCGCAAAAATAATAAAAAAATAACGAGCAGTACTCTCATTCAATCCTTTTTCTTACCTTTGCGATTCAAATCAATCTGATTATGGAAAAAGAAAGCCAAACGATATTTGAAAAGAATGTGATCGAGTTCGTAACGGTAGCCGCCGAATTTTGCGCATTCCTCGAACGTGCTGAACACATGAAGCGCAAAGCTTTTGTCGACACGTCCTTAAAAATACTTCCCCTGCTCTATCTCAAAGCATCCTTGCTTCCGAAGTGTGAAACGATTGGAGACGAGGCACCCGAAACGTATGTAACAGAGGAAATCTACGAGATTCTGCGCATCAATCTGGCAGGGCTGATGGGTGAAAAGGATGATTATCTGGACGTTTTCGTACAGGATATGGTGTACAGTGACCAGCCTATCAAGAAGTCCATCTCGGAAGATTTGGCAGATATCTATCAGGATATCAAAGATTTTATTTTCGTTTTCCAGCTGGGACTGAACGAAACCATGAACGACTCGCTGGCCATCTGTCAGGAAAACTTCGGTCTGCTGTGGGGACAGAAGTTGGTAAACACTCTGCGTGCCCTTCACGATGTGAAGTATAACCAGCAGAATGAGAATGACGAAGAAGACAACGAGGAAGAGAATAACGAACTAAGCGATGACGACTATTGTTGTGAAGAAGACGGTTGTCACTGCCACGACGACGAATGTCATTGTCATGAGGACGGTTGCCATTGTCGTAATGACGAATAAACAAAAATGATAGTAAGAAGAAGTATAAATAAAGACGAACTAAAGGAACTCCCGAAAACTGTATTTCCGGGACGAATCCATGTGATCCAGTCGGAAGCGGAAACAGAAAAAGCAGTAGCTTACCTGCAATCTCAGCCGATACTGGGTATCGATAGCGAAACGCGCCCATCCTTCACCAAAGGACAAAGTCATAAAGTAGCACTTCTGCAGATTTCTTCAGACGAATGCTGTTTCCTGTTCCGCCTCAATATGACCGGACTCACCCAACCTTTGGTCGACCTGCTGGAAAATCCGGCTGTTATCAAAGTAGGACTGTCGCTCAAAGACGACTTTATGATGCTGCACAAACGTGCACCTTTTACCCAACAGAGCTGCATCGAACTGCAAGACTATGTACGCCAGTTCTTTTCGTGTCTTAGCAAAAACGCCCTTTTGAATACGCTTTCCCGTTAGAATATCGTAGCCGGCAGTATATCGACCTTCCCAACAGCCGGGGTATCTCTCTCGAATGCTGCCTTCGCCATTCGCTCTTTGCCTACCAGCCATAATGATCTCTCTTTTCCATTTGCGTCTGAGCATCAAGCCACGAGAGAAATTTTCCTTTGTCAATATATACCCTTTGACCACTTACTGTATGGGGAAAGCCGTCTCTCTTTAGAAGCTTATATGCGACCGTAAGACTGCACCCGAGAGTCTTTGCAACGAGCGGCATCGTCATCACATCCGGAAGATCTTCTTTGCGCCGGATTCGCGGCATCTTACTATCGTCCATCCTTGTCACTCCGTATAGAAGAGAGAGTCCTTCTCTTCTGTTTGCACATTTAGCCAGGTAAGGAATTTGTCTTTCGGCACGAAGATACGACTTCCAACTTTGAAGGCAGGAAAGTCGATGCGCTTCACAAGCTCATAGACCTGAGACAGCCCGAGGCCGAGGAAATTGGACACCTCTTGAACATTGAGGATAAGGGGGAGCTCATCGGAACTCTTATACTGGCAACTTTTCATTTTGCATTCCTCCTGTGAAGTAATCTATATCAATACTTACGAGGAGGTTTGGTAACCAACAACAGGTTCGTACAAATTATCAGCAATAGAAAGCAGAAACTGCATTTTATTTGTGGCGAATTTGCCGCAATTAAACGACAGTTGCGTTGGGGCGTTATGAGATTAGCTAAAAAAGAAGCACTTACGGATCAATACCGTAAGTGCCTCTCTATGGGTTTTCAAATTACTGGATGGCGTCTTTGAAAGCCTTTCCAGGTTTGAATGTAGGCGACTTGGAAGCAGGAATCTCAATCTGCTCACCCGTGGCAGGATTCTTGCCAGTACGAGCAGCACGTTCTTTGACCTCAAAAGAGCCGAAGCCCACCAGCTGCACCTTGTTGCCAGCCTTCAGAGTGTTCTCAGTAGTTGTGATAAATGCTGCGAGAGCAGTCTCACAATCCTTCTTGGAAAGGCCACTCGTTTCAGCCATTGCAGCAATCAATTCAGTCTTATTCATGTTTTTCCCCTTCTTTGATTATGTATCTTTGGCGCTTTGTTATTATAACGAGTGTGAGATGGAATGGCAATACTTTCTTGATCCATTGCCGGCGTATACTCGTTGCTGAATGCATAAGTGCTGGCCCTTGCAAAGGTCGGCCCGTTATGCTAAAGTAACATATGTAACATACACACGGAGGAACGATGCTATGCTCAGTCAGGAAAAGCAAAAGAAATTAGCGTATGTCGCACGCAGATACTATCTGGAAAATCAGCGGCAGAGCGATATTGCAAAGGAATTAGGGGTTTCCAGGCCCTTAGTCAGCCGGATGCTTTCTGAAGCGCGTGAACTTGGTGTGGTGGAAATTACGATCCATGAGCCGGGGGCGCGGGCGGAGCGCCTGATGGAGCGGCTACATTTGTACAGCGCCATTCAAAACGGCGTTTTAATAGAAGATGGGAAAGATGAGGACGAAACCAATCGCGCGCTTTCTCAGGGAGCGGTCGAACTGCTTCAGAATATAGGAACTCAACGGCTTGGAGTTGGCTGGGGCTATTTGATCGGACAGCTCGTGACATGGTTGGAGACAAATCCTCAGCAAGACAGCTCCATCACAGATATTTGCCCGCTGGTTGGCAATGCCAATATCCCTGCTCGGAATTACCAATCCAATGAAAATGTCCGCTTGATGGCACAACAGTTTGGCGCAGCTTCGCACTTTCTCTACCTGCCTGCATTGCCGGACAACCAAGAGGAGAAACGCCTGCTCTGCTCAACGGAGGTCTATCACCAGATCGAACAGCAGTGGGAACAGATTGATACCGCCCTCGTCAATATCGGCAATTATCCGTCCAGCCCTGACTTTGCTTCACTCGTTCGCTATGGCGACTTGCTCCAGAAGCAGCACGCCTGCGGCCGGATGCTCATTTACTATTTCAACGAGGACGGGACGGTCATCCAGTCGGATCAGGATTTTGCCATTCAAATCCCGCTTGATCTTCTGCGGAAATGCCCGAACATCATCGGAGTCTGTTCGGCAAATACCAGTGAGAAGGCCCTGTGCGGTGCCCTGCGGTCCAATGTGCTGACGCATATTGTCGCCCGGTCTTCTCTTGTGCAGGCATTATTCGACAAATAAGTTACATATGTTACGCTCGGAATATGATTTATTCCGAGCGTCATTGTTGTTCTGACAAATTGCACATTTTTAATAGGTTGTATTCGGTATATATGGTGAAATTCTGTCTCTGCTATTGACATCTGTTACGCTCTACATTATCATAAATTCACAAATGTAACACAAGGGCGATGGAAGGAGGTGAAGCGAAATGACGAAAACAGAATTTGCAGCACGGCTGCAGCAGGCTTGCGCGTCGGTGACGGCTGCAGAGCAGGAACTGACGGAAATTGACTCCAAGTTTGGAGATGCCGACCACGGCTTGACCATGACCAAGATCGCCGGTGCGATCTCCGGTGCGGTAGCCGAATCCGACGGCGGCATTCAGTCCATGCTGGATGATGCGGCTATGGCTGTTATGGTGTTGAATGGAGGCAGCGCCGTTCCCCTGTGGAATACTTGGCTGGATGGAATGCAGGAAAATGCCCCCGACGGAGACGAGATCGACACCGCAGGACTTCAGGCAATTTTTGCTCGGGCTCTTGAGGCGCTGAATGAGATGTCGGGTGCCCAAGTGGGCGACAAGACCATGATGGATGCCCTGATCCCCGCCAGCGAGGCAATCGCGGCATACACAGGAAATGACGAGCAGGAGTTGTTTGCCGCAGCAGCTGAGGCAGCGACTCGAGGTGCCGAAGCCAGTAAACAGTTCGTGTCCAAGTTTGGACGGGCGAAAAGCTATGGCACACAGACCATTGGAACGCCGGACGCGGGCGCAACTTCAATGGCGTATTTTTTCCGCGGGCTGGCGCAGTTCTGAGTACAAACAACTGATCTGAAATGAGAGGTATTTTACATGAACATGAAGAAGTTTATCAATGCCCCCGAAACGATTACCGATGAGGAACTGGTTGGCCTGGGTCTGGCCTACCCCGACATTCTTGATGTGGACGGTCATCTGGTCATCAGCAAGGATCTGGCCGACGCCGACCGTGTGACGATCGTGACCTATGGCGGCTCCGGCCACGAACCCGCTCAGGCTGGCTTTGTGGGCAAAGGTATGCTGGATGTCCAGGCTGTCGGCGATATCTTCGCTGCCCCCAACGGCAAGCTGGTGTTTGACGCCATGAAGCTGGCGGATAAGGGGCACGGCGTGCTGCTGCTGACCTTAAACTATGCCGGTGACCAGCTGGCTGGCAAGCAGGCGATGAAGCTGGCTCAGAAGGCTGGCCTGAATGTCCGTCAGGTAGTTACCGGCGAGGAAATCCAGTACGATCCCAACGGCGAGGATAACAAGCGCGGTCTGGCCGGTGCGGTGGCTCTCTACCACATTGCCGCAGCCGCAGCCCGAGAAGGAAAGAGCCTGGATGAGGTGGCTGACCTTGCTCAGCGCTATGCCGACAACATGGCGTCCATCACCGTTAAGTCCACCGATGCCACGCACCCCCAGAATGGAATGTCCTTCGGTGATCTGGGCGAGACAGATCTGATGGAGATCGGTGCCGGTCAGCATGGCGAGGGTGGCGGCATCCGAGTGCCTATGTCGTCCTCTAAGGAGACGGTGGCCCTGGTGGCTGAGGCTCTGTGCAAAAATCTGGAGTTGAAGGCTGGCGATAAGGCTTTCGTTATGATCAACGGCTGCGGCGCGACTACCATGATGGAGATGCTGGTGCTGTTCAAAGATACTGTGGAATTCTTGAAAGCCAAGGACATTGAGGTCGTCGGGAGCATGGTCGGTGAGATCCTCACCGTGCAGGAAGCCGGCGGTTTCCAGATGAATATTGCCAAGTGGGATGAGGAGTTCACCCGCCTTTGGAATACACCCTGCCACACGCCCGCGTTCAGCAAGGAGTAAGCCATGGCCGATAATGTTGGAAATAAGGCAGCACACGATTATCATTTGGATGTGCCTGCTGTACAGGAGGGCTTCTATGTAAAAGGCGCCTCCAACTGTGACTGGGGAATGAAAAACCGTATGGCGCGGCTGTTTGATCCCAAGTCAGGCAACACGGTCATGCTGGCCTTTGATCACGGCTACATAATGGGTCCTACGGCGGGGCTTGAGCGTATCGACCTTGTCATCCCGCCCCTGATCCCTCATGTCAATGTGCTGATGGGGACTAAGGGCATGATCCGCTCCTGCATCTCTCCCTCCGCGCAGGTAGCCAAGTGCGTCCGAGTGACCTACGATACGACTGTTCTGTTCGACGATATGTCCAACGGCGGTGGAATCGCCTGCGATATTGAGAACGCCCTCCGGATGAATGCCGACTGCATGGCGGTTCAAACCTTTATTGGCACTCCCGGCGAGTCCCGTTCGCTGGAGTTGCTGTGCCGCACCGCTGATGCCGGTACCCGCTACGGCATTCCCACCTTGGGAGTGGTGGCCGTAGGCAAACAGATGGAGCGGACGGAGAAGTTCTTCCAGTTGGCCACCCGCGTGCTGGCGGAAAACGGGGCTAACGTGGTCAAGAGCTACTTCTGCGAGGGCTTTGAGCGGGTAGCCGCTGCCTGCCCGGTGCCCATCGTCATTGCCGGCGGCAAGAAGCTGCCGGAGTTGGATGCACTGGAGATGGCCTATCAGGCCATTGATCAGGGAGCTCACGGCGTAGACATGGGCCGGAATATCTTCCAGTCCGACTGTCCCGCGGGTATGGCTCAGGCCATTGGCAAAGTTGTCCATGAGGGCTATACCGCCAAACAGGCCTATGAGGTCTATCAGGAAGTTAAAAATCAGAACGCATAGGCAAATAAAATAGAAGAGGGCCCTTCAAAAGAAGGGCCCTCCCGGAAACTGCGGAATACGTCGATGTGATCTCATCGTGCGAGGATAAGATCACCGCCTTCGTGCAGCAATTTGATTATATACTACATTTGAATAAATTGCAATGCGAAGGATTTATTTTAAAGAAAAGAGGGATCCTTCCATGACTGCAAAGAAATACTTTCCCATCGCTTTATTTATCGGCCTACAGGCCGCTGTCCTCCAGGCTATTGACCAGGCCATCTGCGCCGGTATCGTTCCCCTTTTCGCCGGCGGCGGATGGATCTCTTTCCAGGCTTGGGCCGTGTACTTCATGGGCGGCTGCACCGTTAAGAACGGTGTCCGCGCCATGATTGGCTATGTGATCGGCATGGTAGCTTCCATCGCCATTATCTTCTGTGGCGGCCAGTTGGGGGCGCTGGGCTTTTGGGCCATGCCCCTGGTGCTGCTGGTACTGGTTCCTATCATCCTGTATCTCGATATTGCCCCAGAGATGATCAATTTTGTTCCTGCCGTGTTCGTCGGTGCGGGTGTGTTTTTCGGTATCATGAGCTATATCCCCGGTGCTACCTTCGGCAATGCCTTCATCAGCGAGGGGATCTATGCCCTGATCGGTCTGGTCTTTGGCTGGCTGACGATCACTTTCCGGGGCTGGTATGAGGCCAAGTACGTCAATAAGTAATATAGCAGGTATGTCCTGCAAATAAAAGGAGGAGACTCGTTATGTCCGCTACCTATATGCACATCGGTATTCCTATCACGAACCGCAAGCCCAACATGACTTACAATGAAGGTGCAAAGTTCTGGGTTAGCAATGTTGACGACTATGACTATAAGATCGAGTACCTGAAGTTTGAGGAGGGCACACCTTTCCCTGAGGAGATCCACCGCAACCCGCATGTTGCCTATAAGGTGGACGACCTGGAGAAGTACATTGCCGATGCCGACAGCGTCATCTGCGGCCCGATGGCAGCCAATGACAGGGGCGATCGGCTGGCATTTGTCTGGAAAGATGGCGCCATTCTGGAACTCTACCAGGAGGCTTGAGTTTCAAAGCCACAAAAAAGTAAATGCAAAAAGACGAGCAGCAATCTGCTCGTCTTTTTTCTTGCGGTTGTTCTGCTGAACTATACAAGGTCTGTCCTGATGGGCTGGCTCTATGTATACCAAAAAGCATACTTTTTGGCTGATGGCATTTTTGGTCGATCGAAATCAAATATGTGTTTCAAAATGCCATAAACAAATTAGTGAGATATTTCAAAAAACAATGGACATTATGGTGCAATTCTTCTCCATAAAACGTCGCCCTTTTCCGATGCTCGCATTACAATCGCATTAATGCTTTTAGAACAGTATAGCAAACTATTCGCAGAGAGTGATCAGGGGGATTTTCGTACCATCGGTGGAGCAAAATACTGTCTTTCGGCTAAAATTACTTTTCGTATACTGCGAATTACCGCATATACAATTGCCTGTCGCTGATGAAGGGTGATAAGGTTGTCGAGCTGGCGAATAAACGCCCCGATTTGTTTTTGCTCTGCAACATCTTTAGGTACAGAAAGGTCTATGTCAAAGAAATCTTCAGCAGAAATATTGAGCAGGCCGTGATTTCTTGCGCCCTCGGCAGCTCTCTCGGCTACACCCTTATGCCACCTATCTGTATCGAAGAAAACGGTCAGAAAATCCGAGTCAACCTGCTGCTCTTTTTTCGGAGAAAAAACGATGTAGAGCGTTGATAATACGCCTTTTTCATATAGATCAAGCCTTTTGACCGCGCCGAATGGATAGCCGTCAGAGGTACTTTTGTTGTAGGCAAATTCGCCATTCAGCACCAAGTAATAATTGCTCACATCTCGGCTTGCAACACGGTTGTTAAAGTATGTGATTTGGTCAACCAAACCATATTGTGCCGAGATTGTTAATGGTAGCGTAGATTCGTTGTTTGTATTCTTGCGAACTACTCTGTCAACGAGTTCACCCAACTTACGCTGTTCCCAAGAGAATGTATAAAAAGGGGGTGTCAGTTGGACAATCAGAGAAATATCCGGAGGTGAATGCAAAAATGGCTGTCGTTGATGAAGGGTGATAAGGTTGTCGAGGACTGAAAAGAACGCTGAAATACTTTCCTGCTCAATGCGGGAAGGAAAACATACCGGACCTTTCAAGGCGTTCTCAGCGGATACTTTCATATCATTCTTTGCACCCTTATTGACCAATGGATGCATATAGTTATTCATTCGTGCGTGCTGCTCAAAATACACTTGAATGAAGTCCGAAAAAGCATTTTCCTTCGGATGATAAACGGCATACAAAGTTGAAACAATGCCTGGTTTTCCTTTGTTTGTCTTGATTATTCCATACGGATTAGAGTTAAGAGGCGACTTTGTATATACTACATCACCCGTCTGAACGACACCGTAATTTGATACTGATGCACCAGCGAAAGAACGACCTTGAAACTCAATCTGATTAACTATTCCATAGTCGCCTGAAACGGACAAAACATCAGACCTACCATATATGTTGCCAGTGTTCTTTTCGGCGGAAACAGTAAGGTAATCTTCTAACTTACGCTGTTCCCAAGCTATTCGGTTACAGTCGAGCTTACACAGGTATGAAATATAGGAATTAAGTTTGATATTTCGGGATTTATAGTTGCTATTCCAGGATTATATGCTATAATATAAAATGTATTTTAGTACTTACTCGCGGGCCGAGAGAAAGGAATGATATGATGGCTGTAAGCTATAAAAAACTCTGGCACATTCTGCTTGATCGAGATATGAAGAAAAGAGATTTGCAGGAAGCTGCAGGGCTCACAAAATACGCAATGAATAAGCTTAGTCGTGATGAAAATGTCAGCACTGAAGTGTTGGGAAAAATCTGCTCCGCTTTGAATTGTACAACTGACGATATTATGGAGTTTGTTTCTGACGAAAAGTAAGTCCGTTTTATGGGACACTAGTTGTGTGTATCATAATAGGGGGGTAGTACGTTGCCCTTAGAAAAAGAAAAAGGATGGGGTCACAGAATGAATAAGCAACAACTTGCTCAGAAAATATGGGCTTCCGCAAATCAAATGCGTTCCAAAATTGAAGCAAATGAATATAAGGATTACATACTAGGCTTTATTTTTTACAAGTATCTTTCCGATAAGGAAGTTAAGTTCTTGAAGGAGAACGACTATGATAATGAACTCCTGAAAACCGTATCGGAGGAAGATGCCGAAACAGTTGAATGGATCCAAAAAAACATAGGCTACTTTATTGCCTATAAGGATCTTTTCTCCACTTGGCTCACGATGGGTAAGGACTTTGATGTTTCAAATGTCCGTGATGCTCTTTCTGCATTTAGCCGACTAATTTCTAATTCGCATAAAAGGGTATTTGAAAAAGTATTTGATACCCTGCAAACAGGCCTTTCCAAACTTGGCGATAGCTCCGGTTCACAAACGAAAGCAATTAGTGGGCTGCTGACGCTGATAAAAGATATTCCTATGGATGGCAAGCAGGACTACGATGTTCTCGGTTTCATCTACGAATATCTTATCAGTAACTTTGCAGCAAATGCTGGAAAGAAAGCTGGCGAGTTCTACACCCCGCACGAGGTATCGCTTCTGATGTCCGAGATCGTTGCGAGTCATTTGAAGGGTAAAAGTGAAATCAAAATCTACGACCCGACAAGCGGTTCGGGCTCACTGCTTATCAATATTGGTCAAAGCGTTGCGAAGTATATGAGCGACGACAACAATATTCAGTATTACGCTCAGGAGTTGAAAGAGAATACTTATAACCTGACCCGAATGAATTTGGTTATGAGAGGCATTGATCCCGCTAACATTATCACTCGTAACGGCGATACTCTCGAGGAGGATTGGCCGTACTTTGATGAAAATGATCCGGTCAATACCTATAACCCTCTCTATGTGGATGCGGTCGTATCCAATCCGCCGTATTCGCAGGCTTGGGATCCGTCTAATAAAGAGGGAGATCCTCGTTATGCTCGTTTTGGACTTGCTCCCAAAGGAAAAGCCGACTATGCTTTCCTACTTCACGACCTGTTCCATATCAAACCGGACGGCATTATGACAATTGTTCTTCCCCACGGCGTACTGTTCCGTGGCGGTGAGGAAGGTGAAATCAGAAAAAACCTGATTGAGAATAACCATATCGACGCCATTATCGGGCTGCCTGCAAATATCTTCTTCGGGACAGGGATCCCCACCATTATTATGGTGCTGCGCCAAAAGCGTGAGAACACCGATGTTCTTATCATCGACGCATCCAAGGGATTTATCAAAGAGGGTAAAAATAACAAGCTCCGTGCGTCTGACATTAAACGCATAGCAGACACCTTTATCAAGCGTGAAAGCGTCCCGAAGTTTTCACGAGTTGTAAGTCGTGAAGAAATTCGCAGCAATGATTATAACCTGAACATTCCTCGCTATGTGGACTCATCTGAAGCAGCCGAGCATTGGGATGTCTATGCGTCTATGTTTGGCGGTATCCCGACGGCAGAAATTGAAGAGCTGGGCGAATTTTGGACGGCGTTCCCGGCACTGAAAAAGGCTCTGTTTACAGAGAGTGGCATCCCCTATGTGAATGTGTCTGTCGATGACATTAAGAGTGCCATCAAGAGCCACCCCGATGTGGTCGGATTTGAGGATGCTTTTAATGCCGCCTTTTCTACTTTCCCGGCGTTCCTGAAAGAAGAACTTATCGACCGGATGGAAAGCATTGAAATCTCTAAGGCTGAGACCGTTCTGAGCGCTGATATTTTTGAGCGTCTGAAGGATATTCCGCTTATCAACAAATATGCGGCGTTCCAACTCCTTGACGACGATTGGACTGGGATTTCTATTGATCTTGAGGTCTTGCAGACCGAGGGCTTTTCTGCGACAAAGGAAGTCGATCCGAACCTTGTCATCAAGAAAAAGGATGGCAAAGATCAGGAGGTGCAAGAAGGCTGGGTAGGTCACATTATCCCGTTTGACTTGGTACAGGCGACTTTGCTCTCCGCAGAAACGGATGAGCTCCACGGTTTGGAAAGCCGTTTGGCGGAAATCCCGTCTGAATATGAGTCCATCCTTGATGAAATGACAGAGGAGGATAAAGAGAGCTGCAACGATGTTCTCACCGATGAAGGCGATGCTTTCGTTCCGAAAGAAGTATCCAAAAAGATCAAAGAACTGAAGAAAGACCGTTCTCCTGAAAGCGTTGCGCTCTGTACACTCTTAGAAAAGGTTGAGTCTTTGGTCAAGAGCGAGAAAGAAATCAAAGCGCAAATCAAGGCAAAGAGTGTTGCGTTGCAGGCAAAAACAAAGGATACGATTGAAAACCTGAGTGACGAACAGGCTTTGGATTTGCTTAAAAAGAAGTGGATCGCTCCTCTTATTGAGAGCATCCACAAGCTGCCTGATACCGTAATCGACAGTTTGGTAAGCAAAATTCAAGCCCTACAGAACAAGTATGCGACAACTTTCTTTGAGGTTGAACAGCAGATCAGCGAAACCGAAGCTACACTTTCGGGAATGATCGACGACCTTGAGGGTAACGAGTTTGATATGCTGGGACTTGGTGAGTTGAAGAAATTGCTGGGAGGTAGTGCAGAATGACGAAAAAACCAGATGCTCCCGCAATTCGCTTCAAAGGTTTCTCGGACGCTTGGGAACAGCGTAAGTTCTCCGAGATAACTTTTCTGTCGGGAGAAAAGAATAGAGAAAACCTGCCGTTGGAGAGTTATTCAATAACCAACGAGAGCGGATTTGTGCCGCAAGACGAGAAGTTTGAAAATGGTGGCACTATGCGAGAAGCTGATAAAAGAATGTACTATATCGTTTCTCCAAACTCGTTTGCCTACAATCCGGCAAGAATAAATGTTGGCTCGATTGGATATCAAAACACCGGGAAAAATGTCATAGTTAGCTCACTTTACGAGATTTTTAAGACTTCCGATGATGTTGATGACAGACTTCTGTGGCACTGGTTCAAGTCGCCTGATTTTCAAAAGTTGATTTGGCAGTTGCAAGAGGGCGGTGTTCGACTTTACTTCTATTATGACAAACTCTGTATGGGCGAGGTATCTCTCCCATCACTTGAGGAACAACGCAAAATTGGAAAGTTTTTTGATACTCTCGACAACCTTATCACCCTTCATCAGCGTGAGTTGGAAAAGCTCCAAAATATCAAGAAATCTATGCTTGAAAAGATGTTCGTGTGACATCAATTTCGCAGGAAGGAGGAAATTGAATGACATTCCAAAAAGAAGCGGACTTTGAGGAAGCCCTGATTAAAGTCTTGGCGGATAAAGGCTGGGAAAAAGAAGTTATCAAGAACCCGACCGAGCAAGACCTCATCCGAAATTGGGCAAAGATCCTGTATGATAACAATCGTGGAATTGACCGCTTGAATAACTATCCTCTTACGGATGGCGAAATGCAGCAGATTATTGAGCAGATCACGGAACTTAGAACCCCGTTAAAACTCAATGGCTTTATCAACGGAAAAACTGTGTCCATCAAGCGTGATAACCCTGACGACAAGCTCCATTTTGGCACTGAAATCAGCTTGAAAATATATGATCGCAGAGAAATCGCCGCTGGACAGAGCCGGTATCAGATCGTACAGCAACCAGTTTTTCCGAGCAAGTCAAAAATGTTAAATGACCGTCGTGGCGATTTGATGCTGCTCATCAATGGTATGCCTGTCATACATATCGAGCTGAAGCGCAGCGGTGTCCCCGTCAGTCAAGCATATAATCAGATTGAGAAATACTCATATGAGGGCGTTTTTACCGGATTGTTCTCGCTCGTTCAGGTGTTTGTTGCAATGAACCCTGAAGAAACTCGTTATTTTGCGAATCCCGGACCTGACGGAAAGTTCAATACGGATTACTATTTCCATTGGGCTGACTTCAATAACGAACCTATCAACGATTGGAAAGCTATCGCCTCCTCGCTGCTGTCCATCCCTATGGCGCACCAGCTCATTGGTTTTTATACTGTTGCCGACAACGCTGACGGTGTTCTGAAGGTAATGCGAAGCTACCAGTATTACGCAGCCAGCGCAATTTCCGATGTTGTGTCTAAAACGAAGTGGGATAGCGGTAAGCAGCGTGGCGGCTACATTTGGCATACCACCGGCTCAGGTAAGACGATGACGAGCTTTAAGTCGGCTCAGTTGATTGCAAACTCCAATGATGCTGATAAGGTTATTTTCCTTACCGACC
>OHBJ01000831.1_pt1 | contig 20821 bp, 13 predicted proteins | sample 1577241 | NCBI WGS metagenome assembly OHBJ01 (sample SAMEA3541594, study PRJEB24748) | human gut metagenome | biome: human gut; feature: human-associated habitat; material: faeces | place: China | collected 2012 | reverse complement strand
GCTTCGTTCGTAACGGTCATTCAGTTTCTGGTGCACGGCTTTGTGCCGGCGTTGTCTGCCCCGAGAAGGCCATCACGGTCAAGGCGGACGAGGGCAAGGTCGTGCTTGACGCGGAGAAGTGCGTCTACTGCGGCAAGTGCATCAAGAGCTGCCCGACGGACGCCTGGCAAGGCAGAGCCGGCTTTGTCATCTCGTTCGGCGGCCTTTATGGCAACCGCATCGCGATTGGCCGCCATTTCCTGCCGATTGTCTTCGAGGAGGAGAAGCTCTACGAAGTCGTCGACACGACGCTGGCCTTCTTCGAGAAGTACGCGAAGCCGAGCGAGCGCTTTGCCAACTGCCTCGACCGCGTCGGCTGGGATAAATTCGAACAAGAATTGGAGAAGATATTATGAGTGAAACGATCAAGACCGACAGCACGATCGACATCACGGATGTCGTCTGCCCGATTACGTTTGTCAAAGTGAAGCTGGCCCTCGAAGACCTCGAGGACGGCCAGACGCTCGCTGTGCACCTCAACGACGGCGAGCCCATCCAGAATGTGCCGCGCAGCCTCAAGGACGAGGACCACAAGGTCCTCTCCGTCAAGAAGCGCGAGGACGGCACGTATGACCTCGTCGTCAAGAAGCATGGCCTGTTGGCAGATTGAAATACTGTATACATGTAAATTGACTGTTGACGAATGTCACACAGCCTGCTATTATAGAGTCATCAGCAAGAGGCAATGGAGCCCCGAAGGATCAGGTACCGGATTCTTCGGGGCTTTTCTGTTCACTGGCTGGTACACTTTCCGTTGAATCCCCAAAACAAACAAGCGGCCAGGAATGGACAAAGGCGTCCAGCAGGCATGATGCTCTTCATGAGCCATGCAGCTGGACGCCTTTTGCATTTGTGGCCAAGCACAGCGGTTGGTGGAACAAGCGGGAAAAGCTCTTATATTTTCCAATCAATGCAACCTCTTGGAACTATTGAACTGATGGAAAGGAATGGATTCTTATGATTGACACTGGCGATACGGCCTGGGTGCTCATCAGCGCAGCCCTGGTCTTCATCATGACACCTGGTCTCGCGTTCTTCTACGGCGGCATGGTCCGCAGCAAGAACGTCCTGACGACCATCATGCAGAGTTTCTTCATCGTCGCGATGATCTCCGTTGAGTGGGTCATCCTCGGTTATGCCATGACGTTCGGCACGGATATCAATGGCTTCATCGGCAGCCTCGACAAGATTGGCCTCGCCGGTGTCGGCCTCAACGTCCTCGAGAACGGCACGATTCCGGAGCTCGCGTTCGTCGCGTTCCAGTGCATGTTCGCCGTCATCACGCCGGCCCTGATCACCGGCGCGTTTGCAGAGCGCATGCGCTTCGCAGCCTTTGCGGTCCTGATCCTGCTCTGGGCCATCTTCATCTACAACCCGATGGCACACTGGGTATGGGGCGGCGGCTTCCTCTCGCAGCTCGGCGCACTTGACTTCGCCGGCGGCCTCGTCATCCACATCCTCTCCGGTGTATCCGGCCTGACGATCTGCATCCTGCTCGGCAAGCGCCGCGGCTACGGTCAGTTCGCGATGCTGCCGCACAACCTGCCGATGACGGTCCTCGGCGCAACGCTTCTCTGGTTCGGCTGGTTCGGCTTCAATGCCGGCTCGGCTCTCGGCGCGAACGGCCTTGCCGCGAACGCATTCGTCACGACGCAGGCAGCCGCTGCTGCTGCAACGGTCTCCTGGGTACTCGTCGAGTGGTACCGCAACGGCAAGCCGACCATCCTCGGTGCGGCTTCCGGCTGCATCGCCGGCCTTGTCGCCATCACGCCAGCAGCTGGCTTCGTAAAGCCGATGCCGGCTCTCGCCATCGGTCTTATCGGTGGTATCGTCTGCTACTTCGCTGTCGCCGTCCTCAAAGAGAAGCTCGGCTACGATGATTCGCTCGATGCTTTCGGTGTTCACGGCATCGGCGGTACCTGGGGCTCGATCGCCACGGGCCTCTGGGCTACGACGGAAGTCAACCCGGCTGGTGCTGACGGCCTGTTCTACGGCGAGACGCACCTGCTCTTCGCTCAGGTCGTTTCGGTCATCGTCGCTTATGCTCTTGCCATCGTCGGCACGTACATCCTCTTCAAGATCGTCAGCCACTTCATGAAGGTCCGTGCAGACGAGACGGAAGAAATCGCAGGTCTCGATGTCGTCGAGCACGGCGAGCGCGGTTATGCCAGTGCCATGATGGCCGGCAGCCCGATCGCTTCCCTCGAGAACTCCAGCGAGATGCTCGCAAACACGATTTTAAGTACGCAGAAAGAGTGAGGCAGCTATGAAGATAACGAAAGTAGAAATCATCACACGTGCCAGCAAGCTCGAGGAGCTCAAGCAGGCACTCAACGATATCGGCGTGCTCGGCATGACCGTCAGCCAGGTATTCGGCTGCGGCCTGTCGAAAGGCCACACGGAAGTCTACCGCGGCAAGGAATACGACATCAACCTCGTCCCGAAAATCAAGCTCGAGACCGTCGTCTGCGAAGTCCCGGTCGAGCGCGTGCTCGAAGTCGCACAGAAAGCCGTGCGCACGGGCAACATCGGCGATGGCAAGATCTTCGTCTACGAGCTCACCGACGCCGTCCGCATCCGCACCGGCGACCGCGGCCCGGAAGCCATCATGGATACCAAATAAGGTATCCTGAACATATAACTCGAATCCTCATAACCCCATAGATTTGATGTATCCCCAAATGGAGGGCCCCGCAAGGGGTCCTTTCTTATATAAAAAATCCTGCCGAAAGCACCGCATTCCGGCAGGATTTTTCTTGTTTGCCGCGAAATAAAAGCATAGGAAAGAATTGCCAGAAGGCAATTCCTTCTGGCAGGACAAGCAAAACGATGATTCTGATTCATCAGAAAGGGTGTGTTCCTATGAGACATACTGATTTTGATGTGAGGTTGGACGGAATCATGGTACGTGCAGCAGTCCGTCTTCACGAGAGGATGGCGTTCGCTTTTGCGCGCGGCAGCCTCGCAGATTACCTCAGGAAAATCGGAATGGCAGAAGAACTCGGCCTTGGCCCGCAGCACAATGCGAACCTCGCCAAAGTCGAAGACGCCGTCCTCCTCCTGCTCGCGCAGAAAATCCGCCGGGCAAGGAAGAGCGGCACACTCAAGAGCTTCCTGCAGCAGATCAACATGCTTGAGCTGCTCCAGAAGCCGAATCGTCCGGGCAAGATAGGACACAACGTGGCTCATCTGCACCGGCTCCAGGCAACAGGGAAGAAACAGGACGAGTGTGTGCGGCCCATCATGGGGAATGTCATCGCAGGCCCCTTCCGCTCCGTTCCATGACACAGTAAGAGAGTTTGTTACAAGTACAACAAGAGGCATAGGAGTTACGACTCCTATGCCTCTTGATTTTTATGCAGTTGTTGTTCGCCATTGCGCTCTGTCAGAAAGCCAGTCCGTTATCCTTGACAATCTTGCGGACTTCTTCGAGTGCGCGTTTCTGATCCCATTTGAAGTTGACCATGTCGAACACCTCACTTGTGTTGGCCGCATGAGCAAAGGCATCATAAGAGAACCCGCTCGAAAAATTTCGCTTATTTTTTGAGCGGATTTTTTATCTGCCTACGACATAACACAAACTGTTTTTTACCGCATTAAGATACCATTGTCATCTTAAAACAAAATGATGGCAAGCAATTGCATAAAGATGGGGTGCAACTCCCCAAATGAATGTAAAATTCGCATGAAAAGTCAATAAGAGGACGATGAAAAGAAGGAAAATCGTCTTTGGGAGCAAAAAGAGCCGTTTGTGGCATCCCTCATTCCATGATTTGACCTTCCTACAACATCAGGTTCTATACTAAAGGCATCTTAGAGCCTAATGCTCATATCATGTTCGAATACGTGATGATTTAGAATGTTGGAGGAAGATGCAACATGAACAAGATCTACAAAGTCATCTACAGTAAAGTAAGGCAATGCTACGTCGTTGTCTCCGAGATCGCCAAGAGCCATGGCCGTCATACAAAGAGCAGCGTGGCCAAGAGCAGTGCCGTGCTGACGGCATCCGTACTGATTGCGCTGGGAGCATTCTCATTTGAGACTGTCATATCACCTACGACAGCAGAGGCTGTTACAAAAACGAGAACAGCTGGGTCTGGCTTTGTCGGTGTCGAACGCACGGATGGAACATTCGAAGATACAGATTATGCGAATAATAACGGTCAAGGTGCGCATGGTGATAATTCTATTACAATTGGCCTGAAAGCCAGCGGCGGTGATGGCACTATCACGATTGGTGACCGCAGAGCTGAACAATCACTAGGCAGTGTCTATGTTGGTCGTGGTCCGGGAATGCCAACTGGAAAAGTTTTGCCTGATAAGACGGACGATGGATATTGGGCAACATCTGTAGGTTATCAGTCTGACGCTACAGGATATGGTTCTATTGCTATTGGTTCGAATGCAACTGCTAATAATTCATATGATAAGGATTCAACTGGACGTGGAATCACCTTAAGGACAACAAGCGGCGATGGTAAAACAGTTGTCTTAAATGGTAAACCTGATATTCAGCGTGCTTCAGTCGCTATTGGCTACGGTGCCAGTGCAGATAATGGCAATATTGCTATCGGTTCTTATTCTGATGCATCCACTGACCTTCGCACGGCTACGACAACTGATGGCAACGAAATCAAATCCTATTTGACAGATACCACGGCAAATTCCTATGTATCTGTCGGTAAAACAGGTGCCCTGCGCCGCATTTCCAACGTCGCCGATGGTGCCGCTGATTCTGATGTAGCTACTATTGGGCAGTTAAAAGCTCTTTCAGATAAAGCAGGTGTTTATAATGAAGGCTGGGGCATCAAGATTGGTGATTACACAAAGAAGGATGCTGCTGGTAATGAAACCACTGTGAAAAATGCCATCAGTGTAGACCGCAACCTGGGAAATAACAGTACGTCAGTTACTCAGGTTTCCAACACCGGATTGATTCTTGGTGGTGATTTTAGCGGTACTGATCAACCTGACGAAAAATATGGCAATTATGGGGCGACAGGCCAATACGCTGTCACTCTTGGCGGTAGAAGTAATCGTGCTTCAGGGGAAAGTTCTGTAGCTGCTGGTGGAATGGATAATACTGCTGATGGTAATCGAGCGTTTGTAGGTGGAGGATATCAAAATACAGCAAGTGGGGACCGATCTTCTGCTATTGGAGGATCGGACAATACAGCAAGTGGGCTCCTCTCTTCTGCTATTGGAGGAGATCAAAATACAGCAAGTGGGTTCCAATCTTCTGCTATTGGAGGAGATTGGAATACAGCAAGTGGGCGCCAATCTTCTGCTATTGGAGGAGATCAAAATACAGCAAGTGGGACCGAATCTTCTGCTATTGGAGGAGATCAAAATATAGCAAGTGGGTGGGGATCTTCTGCTTTTGGAGGAAGTGATAATATATCGCATAGCTTGGGAAGTTCTACTTTAGGTGGAATGAATTCTGTGGTTCTTGGTAATTTTGCTACTGGAATTGCTGGTGGTTCAACTGGTTCTTCTGCTGATTTTTCTTTAGCTGCTGGCAGTAATTCTGTTGTCACCGTTAATAACGGAACAGCGATTGGCTATCAGGCCACGACCGATGAAAGAGGCACGATTGCTTTCGGTCATGATGCCGGGGATGTGTCTGGTTACACTGTTACATGGCAACAGAAAGCCACTGAAAAAGATGGAAAATACTATGATGCTAATAATAATGAAATTACAAAAGAACAGTATGAAGCATTAAGGAACGCAGATCGCACTTTCAATGATTATACCAAGACGCCGACAGTAAAAGAAGCCAAATACGATTCGGCTGCCTATAATCGCCTGGTCAAAGTCGCCGATGGTGTTGAAGATCACGATGTCGTCGTCATGGAACAGCTGAAGAATGCTTCTAATGTGGGTAATAATATCAAAGTTTATAAGACAGATGAGAATGGCAACGTGCAGTTTGATGAGAACAACAAACCTATCGAAGACACAAGCGATGCTGCAACAACGGCCAAGAACGGCAGCAAAGACGCCTGGGGCCAGGCTCTTGGTGCAGGTACGTTCACTACAGGTACAGACACCACGCCTACGAATGCTTCTATTTCCGACCAGCTGGTAACAGGCACGACGCTCTATGACTATGATAAGCCAACTGGCTCTCAGAATTACGTTAATGTAAACAACACCACCGGCCAGAACCTGAGTGCCCTCGATGCACAGGTCAAAGCCAATGCAGATGAGTTGGACAAACCGAACCACAATATCAAATTCTATAATGTTGATGATAAGATTTTAAAGTATCTTCCTAAGGTAGGCACCTACAGCAGCAATGAGGCGAATGATGGTGCTAATGGCATGGGCAGTATGGCTGCCGGTGTTTTCACTCATAGTGACGGCATTGCATCTACTGTAGCCGGTTCCTATTCCGGCGTTGTTGGAACAGGTTGGCAGGGTGCAACGGCTCTGTCCTATGGTACGTTCAACGTCAACCAGAATGCGGCACAGGCCGGAACATTCAGCGGCGTGGCCAACAGCATCGTGGGTCAGGCTAACGTGACCACTGACTCCAATGCGGCTATCATCTATGGTGCAGGAAATACGGTCAGGAATTCCTATCGGGATATCGATACTAAGAATGCGTCTGAAATCATGGCAGCCGCCGGAAGCAGAGATGTCACAAAGCTGAGCGAAGCTTTACAGAAGGCTGTTCCGACCAGCGGCGGCCAGGTCATGGTCATGGGCGGCGGCAACACCATTGACAAAGCCTACATGACCCAGGTCACCGGTGTGGGCAACACGGTTACCGGCAGCGGGGAGAAATATGATAAAGACAGCTCAACTCAGCTGAACTATGTGGATGGTTTCTATACCACCCTGGAAAATGGTAAGAATGATTATATCATCGGCTCCCACAATACTGTAACCGGCACAAGCACAGAAACCAATCAGTCCAATATCGTCTTCGGTGATAATCATACCCTGACGAATACGAAGAACAATATCATCCTAGGTTCTTTGGATGCAGCCAGTGAAGCGACGGTTTCTGACGTGGTTTCCATCGGCCATAACGCAAAAGTCAGCGCTGAAGGCGGTGTCGCCATCGGCAGCGGGTCCGTAGCATCGACTAAAGCTGGCGTTGCTGGGTATGATCCCACTGGTGCAACTGCAGGCACCACATCTGCTTGGACATCCAAGAAGGCGGCTGTATCCATTGGTACATCAGATGCAACCCGTCAGATCAATGGCGTGGCTGCCGGTAGGAACGATACTGATGCCGTCAACGTTGCACAGCTGAAGAAGCTGAACGGCATGAAAGCCAATGTGGATGCCACCAACCTGACCAATGATAATGTAAGTGCATGGCAGACGAAACTGGGCAACGGCACTGTTGCTGCTAACAATGCTGGTCTCGTGACTGGCGACACGGTGTACAAGGAAACACGTGTCAGTGCGACGGATGCAGAAGGGAATGCGAAGACTTACAATTATATTAGTGCAGACAACACGGCCGGTGCCAATCTGGAATCCTTGGATACGCATGTAAAGACCAACGCAGATCAGATTGGGACGAACACGAAAAATATCACGGACCTGACCAATCTGTCGAATATCACGACTGAAGGTGAAAATGTCATCAAGAACCTGTCCAAGGGTTCCATCGATATGGAGAATGGCAACCATACGACTGCTTCCAAGCGGGATGTCAATGGTGTCGATACCTATAAGGTGGATGTCAATGTAGATGGTAAGGTTGAAAAGGACAATGCCAATATTGTTTCCGGTGGTACGGTCTACAGTGCTCTGCAGGATGTACAGACGAAGACAGATACGGATCTGGCCGGCAAAGCCAATGTGGATGCCACCAACCTGACCAATGATAATGTAAGTGCATGGCAGACGAAACTGGGCAACGGCACTGTTGCTGCTAACAATGCTGGTCTCGTGACTGGCGACACGGTGTACAAGGAAACACGTGTCAGTGCGACGGATGCAGAAGGGAATGCGAAGACTTACAATTATATTAGTGCAGACAACACGGCCGGTGCCAATCTGGAATCCTTGGATACGCATGTAAAGACCAACGCAGATCAGATTGGGACGAACACGAAAAATATCACGGACCTGACCAATCTGTCGAATATCACGACTGAAGGTGAAAATGTCATCAAGAACCTGTCCAAGGGTTCCATCGATATGGAGAATGGCAGCCATACAACCGTATCCAAGCGGGATGTCAATGGTGTCGATACCTATAAGGTGGATGTCAGCGTAGATGGTGAGGTCAAAGAGGGGAATAGCAATATCGTTTCCGGCGGCACCGTCTATAGTGCTTTGCAAGATGCACAGACGAAGATGGATAGAGATCTGGCAGGTAAGGCCAATGTGAATGCATCCAACATTGGTAGCAACATCACAGTAGATCCGATCTATAAGACAGATGACAATGGAAAGAAAGTCATTGATCAGGATGCTACTGATGCAGCTGCAAAGAAAGCGCAGACTAAAAATGCCAATGCCTGGGGCACGGCTATCGGTACCGGTACAGTTGCAAAAGACAACGGTCAGTTAGTAACCGGCAAGACGGTCTATGATGCTCTCCATGGTGGTCTGGATGACCTTGTCATCGGTCATGCTGGCAAAGACGGTAAGGATGGTCAAGATGGTTCCATCGGCCTTGTTGGCCAGACTGGTGCGAAGGGCGAAGATGGCAAGAATGCCTATGCTACGACCATTATCAAGACCGAGAAAGGCGCCGACGGGGTTGACGGTAAGAATGGCGAGGATGGCATTACCCGTATCGTCTACAATGATACCAACAATCCGAGCAAGCAGCAGACGGTTGCAACTCTTGATGACGGTATGAAGTTCAAGGGCGATGATAAAACTGTCATTGCCAAGAAGCTTAACAATACCCTCGAGATCATCGGCGGTGCAGATAACACGAAGCTGACCGACAATAACATCGGTGTCAACAGCACGACAGATGGCAAGTTGAAAATCCAGTTGGCCAAGGATTTGACTGGCATGAACAGCACGACCTACACGACGACAACTGGCACGGGAGATTCGGCAACGACTTCCACGACAGTAGTCAACGGCAATGGCCTGACAGTCCAGTCGACGGTCAAGAATGACGACGGTACGACTACGACGGTCGACGGTCCGTCTGTGACCAAGGATGGCATCAACGGTGGCGGTAAGCAGATTACCAATATTGGTGCTGGCGTCACGACGGACAGCAATGGCAAATACACGGTTACCGACGAGAACAAGGGCAATGCTGCCAACATCGGCGATGTCCAGAATATCGTCAACGATGCCAAGAAGGATATGACGGATGGTGCAAATGGCCTGAACAGCAAGGCCAATGTCGATGCATCTAACATTGGTGAGAATATGAAGGATGCTAAGGGCAACAAAGCCTCGGCTGCTGAAATCACCAAGAATAAGGAAGCATGGGCTTCGGCCATTGGCACGGATACGGTAGCGAAAGGCAACAAACAGTTGGTCACCAGTGATGCTGTAGCTACGGCTCTTGACAGCAAAGCAGATAAGTCCTATGTTGACAAACAGCTCGATACGAAGGCCAATAAGTCGGACGTCTACACGAAAGACCAGACCTACAGCAAGACGGAGGTCGATAGCAAGGTGAGCAACATCACGACGGGCCTTGATGGCAAAGCCGGCAAGGACCTTGACAATATCAGCGACAAGGGCCAGCAGGTTATCCACAACATCGCCAAGGATGCGGTCGAGGTTGTCGATGGTACGAATACGACAGTCACGAAGACCGAAGGTACGAATACCACGCCGACCAAGTACGCTGTCAATGTCGAGGGCAAGGGCAAGGTCGCTTCTGGCGATACGGGACTGATCTCTGGCGATACGCTCTACAACGAAGTACATGTCAATACGGATGGCTCCTACATCAAGGGCAGCAACACAGTCGGTAAGAATCTGTCCAACCTGGATACAGGCCTCAAGACGACGAGTGATCTCATCCACACGAATGCGAAGGGTGATACGATCCAGATTGGCGGTAATAGCACGGCGACGAAGATCGACATCAGCGGCAAGGATAAGGACGGCAAGTCCACGAGCCGTGTCATCACGGGCATCGTGAGCGACGTGAATGACCCGAACAGCGCGGCAAACGTTGGCTATGTCAACGGCATCACGTCGGCCAGCAATGAGCAGATCTACCACGACATGAACATGCAGTACAACCACGTCGAGAACGACATCAGCCGTGCGGCGGCGGGCAGCAATGCTCTGGCGGCACTGCATCCGATGCAGGAGTTCGACCCGGACGACAAGGCACAGTTCGCACTGGGCTATGGCCATTACCGCAACTCGAATGCGGGCGCGGTCGGTGCATTCTACCAGCCGGATGAGAACAGCATGGTCAACTTCGGTGTTTCGTTCGGCAACGGCGATGCGGGCATCAATGCGGGCGTGACGTTCAAGTTCGGCCCGGGAGGCTCGGGTCACCATGCGCTGACGAAGACGCAGATGGCCAAGGTCATCGACGCGCAGTCGAAGGAGATCGACGAGCTCAAGAAGGACAATGCCGACAAGGATAAGCGCATCGATGCACTCGAGCAGAAGATGACGGAGATCCTCGCTAAGCTCGACAAGAGCAAGGACTGAGGTAGTCCATGAGAAGCAAAAGGGAGGATTCAGGCATGGCAAAGAACATCGCCGCGTGGTCCAAGCGGATGAAAGACCTCCGCGTGGCGAACAACCTGTCGCAGACGGATGTCGCCAAGGTGCTCCACTGCAGCCAGGTTGCCTACGGCATGTACGAGCTCGGCAAGCGACGGATCTCGGTCGAGAACCTCGTGAAGCTGGCCAAGTACTACCACGTCTCAATGGATTACCTGGCGGGGCTCTGTGATCAAGCATAGCAAGATAATGCATAGGAAGTGAGAAGGCCGTGTGGGCAGTTGCCTACACGGCCTTTTTGCTGCCCAATTGCATAACAAAATGCTATATGGCACAGTTTTTACACAATCAAGCAGAATATTAGAAAACATTGAACAAGATTTGTGGTAAAATAGGAACAGTGATGATAGCATTGCTGTGTACGACCAAAAGATCAAATGGCCTAATCAAAACAAAATGTATCTTGACCTTTATCCTAAGATAGGGATTATGATAAAACCAAACGTGTATTAGGCGTAAGCTATGCACATGGTTGGCGAGAATCAAGAGGGAGATATTTAAAATAGGAAGGATGGTTTACAATATGGATGTACATACTATAAGTATAAAGAGCACAAATGTGCACGGAGGGGGGGTACATCGATATGGAGCAATGTCAATCTGAGAAGAATGGGAAAACGAGGCGCCAGTACCCCAGCATCTGGTCGAGACGGCTGAAGGAATTGCGTGAGCGCAACAACCTCTCTCAGGCGGATGTCGCCAAGGTCCTCCACTGCAGTCAAGTTGCGTATGGCATGTATGAGCTCGGCAAGCGCAAACTGCCCATCGAGCGGCTCATCATGCTTGCGGAGTTCTACCATGTATCGCTGGATTCGCTGACCGGGCTTTCACGGGAATGAAGCAGGCTAAGTAGTCCAGATGACATGACGATGAATAGTGGGGGATACAATCATGAAGAATAATCGATTATCAATTGGCCAGATGGCCGAACTCAACCATACGACGCTGGCGACACTGCGCCTCTACGACGAGAACGGGCTCTTGAAGCCGGTGAACGTTGACCCGACGAATGGCTACCGCATCTACGATGTCCTGCAGAGCACGGCGTTCCACATCATCCAGTACAACAAGGAGCTGAGCCTGAGCCTCAAGGAAATCAAGGAGGTCCTCGACCGCTCGGACTTCGACTTCCTGTCTGCTACGTATCAGCGGAAGCTCGTCGACCTCGACAAAGAGCTTAAGGAAATCCTCTGGAAAAAAACAGAAATTGAGAAGATACTCCTATGGATGGATTATTTTCGCCATCTGCCGCCAGCAGGGACGTTCACGATGGAGTACATCCCGAAGTCTTACGTCTATGCGGAGCCTGCCGCGCGGGATTACTTCCAGGAGGACTTCGGCAGCGTCGTCTACGATCTCTCGCATATGGAAGGGGCACTGCGCCAGAAAGGCGTCCGCGGCATCTATCCCTATGATGCGTTCCTGAGCATGAAGCTGGACGACTTCGAGGCGGGACACTATCGGACGGAGCAGCTCGGCGTGAACCTCCCGAAGGAAGCGGTAGCAAAGCTGCATGCTGAAGTCTGGCCGAGCAATATGAGCGCCTGCGTCTACCTCGATGATTTCACGCAGGCCGCCGACTATCTGGACCAGCTGAGGGCATACTGCGAGAAACAGCATTGCACACCGACCGGCGACGTCACCTGCCAGATCATCGGCGTCATCGACAAAAAGGACTTCCGCAAGACCTCCGAGATCCTGCGCCTCCAAGTCCCTGTCAAAGTAGGCGAAAACCCTCATCATTGATGAGCCTTGCCCAGAAAACCGCATAGAATCATCATTCGACAGCATACGACATGCCATAAACGCACGTTGTATGCTGTTTTTTTGCAATAAGAGCATGTAGAAACCGTCCGTTATAAAGCGAAATGATTTTAAATGATATCTTATAGCGATGACTGTAAAACAAAAACGAAATTGACTCTACCGCTACCATAGGCCACATAATTAGGGCATCTTTAGAACGAAATGAAACTTTGAGGAGGATGCCCAATGAATCGAATCTACAAAGTTATCTACAGCAAAGCACGGCAGTGCTACATCGTCGTGTCCGAACTGGCAAAAAGCAACCATAAAAGCAGCCAGCAGGGTGCCGACCACACCAACACCCCAGCCCTAGCCCGCATCATCGCCGTCGCCCTAGCAGCCGGTGCCCTGACCTGGGGCAGCGTGCCGGGAGTCAGCTGGGCAGCGGATGCTCAACCTATTATCAATGATAAGGGAATTATTGTTGGTAAAAACCAAAATATTGACGATAAGCATCAAGCTGAAGACTTTATTGTTATTGGATCATTATCATCCGATGAACAAAAGGAAACAGATAGAGAAAACCATCTATATAAATATATGGTAAAACGGAATAGTATTGTGCTTGGTCATCATGCATCCAATACCATGGGGGAGAGTATAGTAATTGGTAATCGCTCTCAGGCTAATGGCAATTTTCAGACGATAATGGGTCACAGATCTATTATCAAAGGATATGCTGACCAACAAGAAGGCGGAAATCGAGCAGCTGAAAACTATGGCGCACTTTCCTCTATTTATGGTGCATTTAACACAATAGAAAGTGCTCGACCAGTCGATGATGGCAGCTCTCAAGATTCGTACTTCTCAGTCTACAAATCTGTGGATGGATTTGGAAGTAGCATTAATGGTACCATGAACAAGACATCTAATGCCCGAGGTACGATGATCATGGGCGCGGCCAATATTGTTACCCATTCTCAGCCCGATATTATCAAAGCAAAGGTTTTTGGAACTGATGATAGCATGGATGATCGTTGGCTACAAGAAGTAATGTCTGTCGCTCAGTATTACAATTTGGGTTATGATCATGATATTATGAATGTAAGTTATGATCAAGGTATTGCTGCCATGAAAGAATATGCAGCTAATGCCAGCGGCGCTATTTCGATCTTAGGCAACAGCAACGCATCGGATTATGCTATCCGTTCACAAATTTTAGGTACGGCAAACACCCTGAATGGAACAGCACAAAATATCAGTGCTAATAATACAATTAATGGCTATGGAAATACGGGGATGAATGTAAGCCATAGTGCCATTGTCGGATCTAGTAATACCGTAAGTAATGGCGAAGATAATGTGGTCGTTGGCGATTACCACAATTTAGATGGTGGAGAGCATAATGTTGTATTAGGTTCTATGAAGTCTCAAACGCAAACAGTAAAGAAGACTTATATATCGCCTGTTTACCCTGGCATGCCCATAGAATACGAAACCACTGAACAGGTTCCGGTCAAGAATCATGCAAAAAAAGATATCAAAAATGCCGTCATGGTCGGCTACAATACGGATGTTACACAAGATGGCGGTGTAGCTCTTGGTGCTGATTCCATTGCTTCTACCGAAGCCGGAAAAACTGGTTATGATGCTAAAGGGAAGAAACATGCTAAGTCTGACAATGACTATGCTGCCTGGGTATCCTCAGATGCTGCCGTTTCCGTAGGCGGTGCAGACCGTGAAGTGACTTATGATGTCCTCGACAAAGACGGGAATCCTGTCAAAGAGAAAGATGGTTCTATCAAGACAGCGAAACAAACGGTTAAATCCACCCGTCAGATCACTAACCTGGCCGCCGGCACAGAAGAGACCGACGCTGTTAACGTAGCTCAAATGAAAGTAACCGCGACGGCAGCTGCTGATGCTGTAAAAACACATTTCTATAGCGTTAACTCTACGGATGCTAAAGCGGGAAACTACAATAATAATGGCGCAACAGGTGTAAATGCTATTGCAGCTGGTGTGGGTGCTTCTTCTGATGGAGATTCTTCTGTTGCAGTCGGGACGAATTCGAGAGTGGCTTCGAATGGCTATAGCTTGACTTCTATTGCAATCGGTAAAAATGCTTATGTATTGAATGGTACTGGCCAGCAGGAATATGAATTTGGTTTTGATAAAGATAAGTGGAATAAAACACCAAAAGGATTATTTTCATATAAGTATGATCCTAAAGACGGTCAGAAAGATGCAGCTTTAGCTGATATTGCTGGTGGTATTGCCATTGGTACGAATTCGTATGCTCGTACTGGCAGTATTGACATTGGTGGACGCACCATGGATGGCCGGACTATGGCTGGCATGGTTGTTAACGAAACAGGAATTAATGAAAAAGGCGAAGTGTATGTTAAGAATCCGGCTACAGCCAAGATTATTGACATGACTACAGTCGGTACGAATTCCTATAATAAAGGCCTTATGGCAACAATCGTTGGTTCCTACTCTATCAATACGGGTGATTTTAATGGTAATGGTGGATGGAACAGTCTTGATTATGGATCTCAAAATATGGGATCGACCATCGTCGGCTCACTGAACCAAAATCGTTCCTTAGGCAAAGATGGAACTAGTGGCATAGCTAATAGTATTATCGGTGTGGCTAATATTGCCGAAGGCGCTAATGGTGCACTAATTTTTGGCGCAGGGAATAAAGTTAGCAATTCTATCGGGAGTATTTATGGATTCGATGGAAATTATGGCGCCAATACAGTCGATGATTTAGTTGATTCTCTTTCCTCTGCCGTTAAAGAGTCTGAAAGCGGTGGTTCTACACTGGTTATCGGTGGTGGCAACACAGCCGATTACACACAAAGAACCCAGCTCATCGGTGTCAATAATACCATAACGGGAACGAGTAAGAACATATCTGACTACAATATGGTCGATGGTTTCAATACAACAGCTAATAATATTTCCCATGTCTACACCATTGGCTATCGGAATGATTTCAACAATGAAAATAATTCGATAGTCATCGGCGATTATCACCAGTTGACAAATGGTAAGAATAATATTGTCATTGGTTCATATGATGGTAGTTATCAGCCGGCTGATGAGTATACAAAAACACCAGAAAAAACAACCTATCTAACAAATAATAAACTAGAAGATGCTGTCATCCTTGGCCATAATGCCAATGCTAAGTTTAGTAAAGGTGTAGCAATCGGTTCTGGGTCGGTAGCTTCCATCAATGAAAAAGTCATCGGTTATGATCCTGCTACGAAAAAACCATCAACAGTGGACTCTTCCACTTGGAAATCGACGGCTGCTGCCGTTTCCGTAGGCCGGGCTGAAGAAAAGGATAAAGCTGGTAACGTAACTACTCCAGCTATTACCCGTCAGATTACCAATGTCGCTGCTGGTACGCAGGATACGGATGCCGTCAATGTGGCTCAGCTGAAGAATCTGCAGACGACACTTAATGGTGATGTAGCTAAAGCAGCGACGGAAGTCAAGGGCGATAAGAATGTCAAGGCCACACCTTCAACAGTTGATGGTCATACGCTTTATACGCTCGGCCTGGCCGACACTGTGACGATTGGCAGTGACAATGCGAAGGCGGTCAAGATTGATGGTACGACGGGAGAAGTCTCGGGTCTTTCCAATATCACTTGGGACAAGGATACCGATTACTCGAAATCCACGAAGGTTGCTACAGAAGCCCAGCTCCAGAAGGCCATGAAGGATGTCCAGACAGCAGCAGAGAGCAAAGATACGGATACGCATGTCAAAGCAGGCACGTATGCGGTCACGACGGTGAAGGATGCAGCTGGTAAAGATACGCAGGGCGTGGCCCTTGATGTGGTCGACAAGGCTGGTACTCCGGTTGACAAGGTCACAATCACGGATGTGGCAAAGGCCAGTGATGTAGGCGATGTTTCCAAACTGGCTACAGGTTCCAATACAGTGGTTGATGCCATCAATAACGTCAATACGAAGGTCGATACGGTAGACAAGAAGGTTGACACGGTAGATAAGAAGGTTGGCGACCTGCAGTATGGTGCAGAAGGCCAGACGAATGTCGTCAAGAATGGCGATAGTGTGACGAAGGCTATCGGCGACCTCGACAAAGCAATCGGCAATGCATCGACGGAAGCTGGCAAGCACACGATTGTTTCGACGAAGGATCGCAACCTTACCGTTGAGAACGTCGCCAAGAAGGGCGAGGCGGCCAACTATCAGCTGGCGCTGAACAAGGACATCACGGTTGACTCCGTTACTGCCAAAACGGTTACATCCGACACGGTCAAGACGAAGAACCTTTCTGTCAGCGAGTCGGCCTCGATTGGCGATGTGACGATCAACAAGGGCAATCAGGGCACGATTGATGGCCTCAAGAACACGGCTTGGGATGCAAAGAACATCACCTCGGGCCGTGCGGCAACGGAGGACCAGGTCAAAGCTGCAACCAAGAATGCCGTCAATTATGATGATGACACCAGCAAGACCATCACGCTCCGCGAGGACACGACCATCAAGAACGTGGCCAATACAGCCATCGAACAGGGCTCCAAGAACGCTGTCAATGCTGGCACGGTCTACAATGAGACACGCGTCAAGCAGGATGGCAAGTACGTCAAGGCGTCCAATACGGCGGGCGAGAACCTGTCCGTGCTGGACAATCAGGTGGCCTCGAATTCGTCGAACATCACGAACCTCAATGGCCGCGTGAATAACCTCGACAGCAAGGTCAACAAGGTCGGTGCCGGTGCTGCGGCTCTGGCGGCATTGCATCCGCTCGACTTTGACCCGGAAGACAAGTGGGACTTCGCCGTTGGCTACGGCAACTACCGCGATGCGAACAGCGTGGCCGTCGGTGCGTTCTACCGCCCGGATGACGACACGATGTTCAGCGTCGGCACGAATTTCGGCAACGGCGAGAACATGATAAACGCCGGCGTCAGCTTCAAGTTCGGCCCGAAGGGCAAATCTCAAGTCCGCCCAGGCTCCACGCAGGAGATCACCGAGCTGCGTGCAACCGTCGCTCGCCAGGACGACCAGCTCAAGAAGCAGGACAGCGAGATCAAGGAACTCAAAGCCATGGTCCAGCAGCTGATGGCGAAACAGGACAAACAAGCAGCAACTAAATAATCTATCTCGTTACTAGTACAGCAAGAGGCATAGGAGTCACGGCTCCTATGCCTCTTGCTTTCTTTACCTTTTTGGAGATGTATTCTCTTTACCGAGAGAATATGCTATAATAAAAAAATGGGGAGCATTAGATGCTCTCGATGGCCACCAACGGTAGGCGGTTGTCCTCTCTATCCGATTACTTTTCTGTTTGACGATGGAGGGATTTTTGTACGCCCTCCACAGCAGACTGTTGCTTTGCGGCAGATCTCAACTGGAAGGAGGGGATGCGCATGAACGAAGGAACGCTCTATGGCATTGTCCTGAATGTCCTCGGATTTGCGATTGCTTGCTTTTCCCTAGGGTATGCCCTCGGAAAAGACAGAAGCACAAAAAAATGACCGCCAAGCTCGCAACTATACGGTCATCTTTTTAATCAATAGATGAGGGCAACCGTCTACGGTGGCCTCTTTTTCTATACTCATTATAGCACACTGACAGCGTGTGCGCAAGCTCTGTAGCGATGTCATAGCAGGAATCCAGGAGCTTATTTTTGCGGAGTAGTTGATGTTGTAGCAATCGACGGTGAGTTCCAGCGTGTTGGCCGCATGAGCAAAGGCATCCGAAAGGCGAAGTTTCTGGTAGTCGGGCTCGTCCTGATTGCCATTCGGCTTCATGCTCATGCATCCTCCCTTTTTGCTTTTATTATATCATGCCGAAAGATGTGTCGCCAGAGTCCCCGGAACAAACATCTCAATGATTGCAAGCCTTTCTAATAGTGGTACAACCTCGTCCGCATGAAGGCTGGCATACTTTCCAATGCTTCCAGGATGACAAGCCGATGCTGCCCTGCAAAGAGGCCTGAGCGTCGACTGATATATAGAAAAAGCGAGCTGCATGTGCAGGACAATGCCTGTACGTGCAGCTCTTTTTTACTTGAGGCATTCGATGAATGCTTTGACGGCTGCTGGCAGGTAGCGTTTGGGGCTGGTCAGGGCATGGAAGGTGCGGTGGCTCTCGGGGTGGGAGAGGCGGTAGAAGTGGAGGTGGCTTTCGCTGGTGACGAGGCGGTCGCTCAGGAAGGTGGCGGCGAAGCCGGCTTCGGCGAGGCGGCTGGCGGTGGCCATCTGGGAGAGCTCTATCTTGATGATTGGCTCGATGCCGGCCTCGTGGAAGAAGTGCATGGCGCGGTCGTGCAGGTTGTTGCCGCTGCGCAGCAGGATGAAGGGCTCGGCGGCGAAGTCTTTGAGGTCAACGCTCGGGCAGCCGGGCGCGAGGTGGCGTCTGGCGAGGATGTCGGCGGCGGTCAGGCTGTATTGCGCGCGATGTGCGGGGCGGGTCACATCCTGCGGGACGGCGAGCAGGATGGTGTCGGTGAACACGGGCGTGCTCGTGAAATCCTGGATGACAGCCTCGTCGCAGCTGAAGGTCAGGTCGATCTCGCGCTGCTCGAGCATGCGCGCCATGGCGTGGGAGCTTCCCTCGAGCAGGTTGAGCTTGACTTGCGGGAACCTTCGGTTGAAGCGCGTCAGGACCTCTGGCAGGATGCAGGCGTTGATGAAGTGGCTGCTGCCGATGGTGATGGTCCCCGTGCGCAGCGCGCGGATGTCGTCGAGCTGGTGGCGCAGGTCCTGCTCGAGCGCCCGCGTCTTCTCGATGGTCTGGAGGTAGATGCGCCCGGCGGGCGTCAGGCTGATGGGCCGCGTGCTGCGGTCGAAGAGCGGCATGCCGAGCGAGGCTTCGAGCTTGCCAATCGCGATGCTCAGGGCGGGCTGGGTGATGAAGAGCGCCTGAGCTGCCTTGGAAAAACTCTTCTGCCGGTAGATTTCATAGACGTAGCGCATATCCTGCTGCATATGCATTCCCTCTTTCATGTTTTTTCGATGTATCTGTGCCTATTATTATATCAGATTTATGGAGCTGTAAAATCTATAGATTGGAAGAAATACTGGAATTGCGGTATGCTATAAGCAACGAAAGCGATACGAGCACGGTCTGGAGAGGAGAGCTAGCATGATCAATGCATTGAAGATGGATGAGCGCGACAATGTCGTGACGTGTGTCAAGGAAGTGAAGCGCGGGGAGGATGTCGTCTATCAGGAGGGCGCATCGGAAATGTCGCTTGTGGCAGAGGAGGCGATTCCCTACTGCCACAAGGTCGCACTCTCTGACCTCGCAGAGGGGACGGAGATCATCAAGTACGGTGAAAGCCTCGGCAAGCTCGTCGCGCCGGTCAAGAAGGGCCACTGGGTCAATGACAAGAACCTCAAGAGCGTGCCGCGCGACTACGAGAGCGAGCTCGCGGGCGATGATTTCGTGATGCAGGCGAAGCAGTCGGCCGGCGCGCCGGACCTCGAGCCGTTCTCGTTCTGGGGCTATCGCCGTGTGGAGGGGCGGCCGGGCATCCGCAACCACGTCCTGATCCTGCCGACGTGTGCCTGCGGCAGTGAGTGCTGCCGCATCGTGGCGAGCCAGGTGCGCGGCGCGGTCAACATCGTCTTCAACACGGGCTGCTCGGATGTGGCGGCCAATACGGCGATGAGTCAGAAGGTGCTGACGGGCTTTGCCTGCAACCCGAATGTCTACGGCGTTGTCATCATCGGCCTCGGCTGTGAGACGGTCCCGCATGCGGCGCTGCGCGAGAAGATCCAGAAGATGACGAGCAAGCCCGTCGTCTCGTTCGGCATCCAGGACGAGGGCGGCACGCTCAAGACCATCGAGAAGGCGGTGCGCGCGGCGCGCGACATGGCACAGCAGGCGGGCATGCAGCAAAAGGAACTCTTCCCTGCTTCGGAACTGCTGCTCGGCATCGAGTGCGGCGGCTCGGATGCGACGTCGGGCATCGCCTGCAATCCGGCCGTCGGCGAGCTCAGCGACATCCTCGTCGACATGGGCGCTTCGGCGATGATGAGCGAGTCCATCGAGTGGATTGGCGGCGAGCACGTCCTCGCGAAGCGCGCGGCGACGCCTGAGATCCAGCGCGAGATCATCCGCGTCTGCGAGGAATATGAGAAGCATCTCGCAGGAGCGGGGCAGGACTGCCGCGCGGGCCAGCCGACGCCGGGCAATAAGGCAGGCGGCCTCTCGACGCTCGATGAGAAGAGCCTCGGCTGCATCCGCAAGGGCGGCACCCGTCCCATCGTCGAGGTTCTGGAACACAGAATATATGAATACCGGCAAAAATATCATACTGAGACTTCTGGCAAGA
>OHBJ01000829.1_pt1 | contig 20878 bp, 13 predicted proteins | sample 1577241 | NCBI WGS metagenome assembly OHBJ01 (sample SAMEA3541594, study PRJEB24748) | human gut metagenome | biome: human gut; feature: human-associated habitat; material: faeces | place: China | collected 2012 | reverse complement strand
ATTATCTCAGACATATTTTCGATTATCTCCCTTGTATTTTGAATTATCTGCGGGAGGTTTTTCATTGCGAAAAAAAATAAAAAATATTTTTTTACTGTGCTTTTTTGTTCAGCCGATGAAATTGCCGGAAATGCTTACTTGCTTTCGGGAGAGAGTATCTTGTCGTATTCCTGCCGGTTGTTCAGCACGGCTATGGCTGTTTCGAGCTGCTTGTCGCCGTTGAGCGAGTTCCTAACAAGGCCGCGACGATAATAATATCGCAACATTATTTCGTTGTTGAGCAGCTTTTTTATTTCCGACTTCCAGTGGTCGAAATCGTAGTCCTCGTCGTGTGTGAGCTTGGCCTCGAGGTTCTTTATTTCCTCTGTCACGTCGTAGCCTTCGAAGCGTGCCACCTTTTTAAGATTGTCGAGTAGTTTTACGCTCTGGCGGTCGTAGGTGAACTTGTGCTCTTTGGCGTAGCGCTTGAAGTTTTCGTATTCTTCGTCGGAGATGTCGAATTTCTCGGGAGCGTCGACAGTTGCGTGTCTGTGGGTGTATTCGGTCACGAAGTTGAACAGCACATCGCTCGTGGTCATGCCGGGATTGAGATAAAGCACTATGTTCGCCACGCTGTCTAATTTTACTATGCTGTCGGGGGTTATGCCTCCTCCGTCGCGCACGGGGCGGCCTGCTGCCGTGTGGAACACGCTTGTAAGGCTGTCGGGAATGCGGTCTGCGGCGCCTGCGGCGTTGCGGTGGGAGTAGTCTATTGCCTGGATACAGCGGCCCGAGGGTATGTAGTACTTGCTGGTGGTGAGTTTAAGCACGCCGTCGTATGGAAGCGGGCGCGTTTGCTGCACAAGGCCCTTGCCGTAGGTGCGCGTGCCTATTATCACTGCGCGGTCGTAGTCCTGGAGCGTGCCGGCAGTGATTTCGGACGACGACGCCGTAGAGCCGTTCACCAATATGGCTAACGGAATGTCGGGGTCGAGGGCCTCGCGCTGCGTTTTGTAGATTTCGTTGGCTGCCTTGATTTTGCCTTTTAGTTCTACAACGGTTTTGCCTTTTCCGATAAACAGGTTTACTATCTCTATGGCTTCCTGCATGGAGCCGCCGCCGTTGTTGCGCAGGTCGAGCACCATTTGTTTTGCGCCCTGCTGCTTGAGGTCGATTACGGCGCGGCGCACGTCGTTGGCCGCACCCTCGGGAAAGCCCGAAAGGTGGATATAGCCGGTTTTTCCGTCTATTATGCCGTAATATGAAACAGGAGGCGTCTTTATGGCCTGGCGTGTTATTTTTATTTCGCGCGGCTGCTCTTCGCCCGGGCGCTGAATCTTGACTATGAAACTCGTACCCGGTTCGCCGCGCAGGGCATTGCTAACCGAAGATGTGAAGTCGTTTGTTTCCTGTGCGCCTTTCGGACCGAATTCCTTGCCCGATATGCTCAGAATTATGTCGCCAGCTTTCAATCCCGATTCGGCGGCGGGAGTGTTTTCAAAGGGTTCGGCTATTATGCAGCGGTCTTCGGCTTTGGAATAATGGATGAGCGCGCCGATTCCTGCATACTTGCCTGTGAGCATCTGCTTTAGGTCGCTCCGCTCGTCGTCGGGAAAGTAGTTGGTATAGGGATCGAGCGTTTCGAGCATTGAGCCGGCGGCTTCTTTTATCAGCTTGTCGGCGTTCAGCGTGTCTACGTAGTAAAGATCGAGCTGCTTGAACAGGCTGTTGAAGATTTCAAGGTTTTTCGAAACTTCGAAATTATGGTTTTTCTGCGCGGCGGCGGGCAGCGCAAGCCATGCCGTTGCAGCTAAGAACAGGATAATCCGTTTCATCGTTTATGTTTTTGTTCTATTTACAGATGTCGTTCACGCGGCGGCGTATGTCATCCCACCGTTCTGCCGAAAGCGTGGTGCCTATTACCTGTATCACTTCGGTAGAAAGCACTGTGCCTGCCTCGAGACAGGCCTTGAGCGTGCAGCCTCGGGAAAGGGCGTGCAGGAATCCGGCAGCGAAAAAGTCGCCTGCGGCTGTGGTGTCGACAATGTGGCTTACTTTTCCTGCGGGGCATGAGGCCGTTTCGGCCATGTTGCCGGCGGTTGCTTTTTTCGCGGCTGTGGAACCTTGCGCTCCGAGTTTCACGACGGCTATGTCGCAGTCGGCGGCGATAGCGTCGAGTGCTTCGCGCGGGGCGAGGCCGGTGAAGGCGCAGCTCTCCTCCTCGTTGGCAAAAACAATGTCGACGTAATTCTTTACAAAGTAGGTGAAATATTCCCTGTCGGCTTCTACTATGTTGTAGCTCGCCATGTCGAGGCATATCTTTATTCCGCGGCTGCGGGCAAGCTCTGCGGCGCGCTCCATGAGCGAATGATTCTGCACGAGGTAGCCTTCGAGGTAGAGGTACTTGCAGCCTTCGAACATCTTGTCGCAGAGTTCGGAGGGGGCAAGTTCGGCCGCTGCACCGAGGTAGGTTGCAAATGTGCGTTGCCCGTCGGGCGAAATGAATGTCGAGGCTATGCCGGTGCTTGTGTCCGAATGCAGAAAGTGTGTTTCCGCTCCGGCCTGACGGCATACTGTTTCGTAAAACTCCCCGTGTTCGTCATTGCCTATTTTACCTATGAGCGCGGGAGTGTTTCCCAAGCGTGCGAGCGCTATTATGGTGTTTGCCGCCGAACCGCCCGAGGCCAGACTCGGATTGAGCGCGTTTATGCGTTTGCTTACTTCTGTGTATCTGTCCTTATCGATAAGCTGCATTGAACCTTTGGGCAGATTCATTTCCGCAAGCACGTCATCGCTTTCAATGTGTGCGAGAATGTCGACCAGAACATTCCCCATTCCTATAATTTTGTCCATTAAAACAAATTTTTAATGCAAATATATTCTTTAATTCAAAAATAACGCGTACTTTTGCACCGCAAACTACAAAAAGACTGCTTCAGTAGCTCAGTTGGTTAGAGCACCTGACTGTTAATCAGGGGGTCGTTGGTTCAAGCCCATCCTGAAGCGCAAGAAGAGAACGTCCGGGAGGTCGTTCTCTTCTTGTGTTATGACGGTAGCTTTTATACTATCGCGGCGCTAAGTCGCGTTAATAGGATATGAAAAAGAGAGTCGTTTTCCTACTGGCAGCATGTGTGGCACTCTGCTGTGGGTCGGCATCGGCGCTGAGCTTCGCCCGTTCCGACGTCAAGGCCCAGAAGCTCCGCGGCCCGGTCAAGAAGATCACAGCCTACAACCTCTACGAGGCGAAGTATTTCCACGCCGACACCTTGGCCAAGTACAAGCGTCTGGGCAAGCCGCTGCCCAAGTTCGTGCGTCATCTCGACATGATCACCACTTATGACCGTGAAGGCCGCAAGACAAGCGAATACGACGATAATATGGAGCGCAAACAGGTCTACGAATACGATGCACCCGGGCACATGCTCTATTCCAAAGCCGTAACCGAGGGTAAGTACAGCAACCGCATCTACACCATGGACATCGGCGTTGACGGCCTGCCTCTGAAAGGTGTGGCGGTGCAGAAGGACGGTACGCCAATCTTCACCGAGAGCTACTCCGCGACCCGGCTGGAGAACGGCAACACTCTGCTGCGCATAAACCACATTCTTGCCGACGGCAAGGCGCAGGAGAGCGAAATGGAGCTTCGCCCCGACATGACCATGCAGAAGCTCAACCAGAACGGCACCTTCATCTTCGACCAACAGGAACGCCCTGTGGAGTTCATCTCTCCGAACGGCTCGCAGCATCTGATTATGGAGTATCTGCCCGCCGCTCAGAGAATCTTCCGGATAACACCCGAGGGAAAGAAGTACATCTTCAAGACCGTCGCCGAAGACATCTACGGCAATCCGCTTATGGAAGCCACCTATATGCCCGACGGAACGCAGCAGAGCGTCAGCTACGAGTATCAGTACGACAGCCAGGGCAACTGGATACGTCAGACCAAGACCGCAGGAGAGGCGAAGACCTATTCGGAGCGCGTCATAGAGTACTATAAGTAACCTGTCCGGAGGTGGCCGGAGGACTGGCAATGACGGCACTGTCAGAAAATTTTTGTATCTTTGCAGCGAGTTGACAACAATGGCAAAGAGAACCGACCACGAAGATACCACAGAGCGCGACACAATAGAGGCCGAGGAGCTGACCATCGGCTCCGGCACCGGCACATACGACGAGGAGTCCATCCGTCACCTCAGCGACAAGGAGCACATCCGCCTCCGCCCGGGCATGTACATCGGCAAGCTCGGTGACGGCTCGCACGCTGACGATGGCATTTATGTCCTCCTCAAGGAGGTCATAGACAACTCCATCGACGAGTTCAACATGCACGCCGGCAAGCGCATCGACATCCGTCTCGACGAGCTTACCGGCCGCGTCAGCGTCCGCGACTACGGCCGAGGCATACCCCTCGGCAAGGTCATCGACGTGGCCTCCATAATCAACACCGGCGGCAAGTTCGACGACAAGAACTTCCAGAAGTCCGTGGGCCTCAACGGTGTCGGCCTCAAGGCCGTCAACGCCCTCAGCGAGGAGTGTGTCGTGGCCAGTGTCCGCGACGGCCGCCGCGTGGAGGTAGACTTCGAGCGCGGAGACGTCGTCCGCGAGAACCAGCAGAATCCCGACGACACCACGCAGGCCAACGGCACCCTCGTCGAGTTCCTGCCCGACCGCAAGCTCTTCGGCGACTTCCGCTTCCGCATGGAGTACGTCCGTTCCATGCTCAACAACTACTCCTATCTCAACACCGGCCTGACGCTCACCCTCAACGGCGAGCGCTTCTTCAGCCGCCACGGCCTGCTCGACCTGCTCCAGGCAAACCTCAGCGGAGACCCGCTCTATCCTATCATACACCTTCGCGGCGACGACATAGAAGTCGTGCTCACCCACACCGACCACTATGGTGAGGAATACTACTCATTCGTCAACGGCCAGTACACGCCACAGGGAGGTACTCACCTGGCAGCCTTCCGCGAGGCCATCTCGCGCACCATCAAGGAATATTCCGGCAAGGGCTACGAGTATGCCGACATCCGCTCCGGCATCGTCGCCGCCGTGGCCGTGCGTGTCCAGGAACCCATGTTCGAGTCTCAGACCAAGACAAAGCTCGGCAGCCGCACCGTCGCCCCCAACAGCGACCTTACCATCAACAAGTTCGTGGGCGACTTCATCCACAAGGAACTCGACGACTACCTGCACCGCCACACCGACACCGCCGAGGCCATGATGGCCAAGATCGCCGCTACCGAGAAGGAGCGCAAGGCCATGGCCGGCGTAGCCAAGATCGCCCGCGAGCGTGCCAAGAAAGTCAGCCTCCACAACAAGAAGCTGCGCGACTGCCGCATCCACCTCAACGACATCGTCAAGCCCAGGCTCGTCGAGGAGGGCAAGGACCGCCGCCCACTCTCGTCCATCTTCATCACCGAGGGCGATTCCGCCTCCGGCACCATCACCAAGGTGCGCGACGCCGAGACCCAGGCCGTCTTCTCCCTGCGCGGAAAGCCACTCAACTCTTTCGGCCTCACACGCGAGGTGGTCTACAAGAACGAGGAATTCAACCTCCTCCAGGCCGCCCTCAACATAGAAGACGGCATCGACGGCCTCCGCTACAACCGCGTCATCATCGCCACCGACGCCGATGTCGACGGCATGCATATCCGCCTGCTCATCATCACCTTCTTCCTCCGCTTCTTCCCCGACCTGGTGCGCAAAGGGCATGTCTACATCCTCCAGACACCCCTATTCCGTGTCCGAGACAAGCGCAAGGAGAAGCGCGGCAAGAGCCGCAGGAACCAGGGCGACACCGGCGCCGTCTACTGCTATACCGACGAGGAGCGCGAGGCCGCCATCGCTCGCCTGGGCGACAACGCCGTCATCACTCGGTTCAAGGGCCTCGGCGAGATAAACCAGGAGGAGTTCGCCGACTTCATCGGCGAGGGCATGCGCCTCGACCAGGTGCGGATCCATCCCGGCGATCCTGTTGACAAACTGCTGGAATTCTACATGGGTAAGAACACACCAGATCGCCAGAACTTCATAATTGACAATTTGCGCGAGGATGTCTGAAATCAACAAAATTAACACTTTGGAGCGGGCGGCCTTTTTCGCCGGCAGCTTCAATCCTTTCACGCCCGGCCACGCCGACATCGTGGAGCGCGGCCTGCGCCTCTTTGACCGTGTCGTGATAGGCATCGGCATCAACGACGCCAAGCCCGACAGTGCCGACGGTGCCGCCTCGCGCCTGGAAACCATCCGGGTACGCTATGCCGCCGAGCCGCGTGTGGAAGTGCTGATATACACTGACTTGACAGTCGATGCGGCCCGCCGTGTCGGTGCCTGCTGCCTGCTGCGCGGATGCCGTTCGGCCGCCGACTTCGACTACGAGCGCAACATCGCCGACGCCAACCGCCTTCTGGCTCCCGAACTCGATACCGTCATTCTGCCCGTCCGCCCGGAGCTCGCCTGCATCTCCTCGACCCTGCTACGCGACCTCGCCCGTCACGGCCGCTCCCTTCCCGCAGACTTCGCCGAATAAACCATATTTCCCGAAGGCTGGAAAGGACGTGAGACCCCAGGCTCGGCAACGGTACTTTCATGGGGCGTGTTTGTCAACGGCCACGCCGCGCCTGTCGCCGACCCGGCAAGCGGCATCAACCTTGTAGTCAGGGTCGACGGCTCCATCAAGGTCACCTACACCAAGTGGGTGAGCAGGCAACGCGACAAAGCGAGTAAGGAGACAAATCGACAAAACTACAACAGCGGTCGGGGAGTGGCTTCCCGGCCGCCTTGTATTGTATGACACAGTGTTGTAGGGGCAGGGAACCGTATTATTTGGGCCGGAAACATACCACGGCGGGGTGGTTTGGCGTTATTTATGTAATTTTGCATGAGAAAGAACCGTCTACAAGGTATGAAGAAGATATTCCTGCCGGTCGTGGCGCTGCTGGTCGGGCTGCTCGTCATGGTGGCCCGTGGTCCCATGACGCCTAACGACAAGCTCCGCGTGGCCGAGGCCGTCGTGGCCAACTATTACGTCGACACCGTCAACGAGGACAAGCTCGTGGAGGCCGCCATCGTCGGCATGCTCAAGGAGCTCGACCCGCATTCGTCGTACACCAACGCCGAGGAGACAAAGGCCATGAACGAGCCCCTCGAAGGCTCCTTCTCCGGCGTCGGCATCAGCTATAACCTCAACCAGGACACCCTGTACGTGCTCCAGGTCGTAAGCGGCGGCCCGTCCGAGCGCGTCGGCATACTGCCCGGCGACCGAGTGATAGCTGTCGACGACTCCATCATTGCCGGTGTCAAGATGACCACTGCCAAGATCATGAAGAAGTTGCGTGGTCCCAAGGGCACCAAGGTGAAGATGCAGGTGTTGCGCCGTTCCTTCGGCAAGCCCGACCAGACAATCGACTTCGTCGTCACCCGCGATGTCATACCCATCCACAGCGTAGACGCCGCCTACATGGCCGATCCTGCCACCGGCTACATCCGTCTCAACAAGTTCGCCGCCACCACTCCCGACGAGTTCCGCAAGGCAGCCGAGAAGCTGCGCAAGCAGGGCATGAAGAACCTTATTCTCGACCTGACCGACAACGGCGGCGGCTATCTCTCGGCGGCCACTCAGCTGCTCGGCGAGATGCTTGCCCCCGGCTCCCTGACCGTCTATACCGAGGGCGTCAACTCCCCTCGCCAGGAGATTTCGGCCAGCCCTCGCGGCTCCATGCCCCTCTTCGCCGACGGGCGCCTGGTGGTGATGGCCAACCAGTACTCTGCCTCCGCCTCCGAGATTCTGTCGGGAGCCGTGCAGGACTGGGACCGCGGCCTCATCGTCGGTCGCCGCACCTTCGGCAAGGGACTGGTGCAGCGCCCGTTCCCCTTCCCCGACGGCTCCATGATGCGCCTCACCATAGCCCACTACTACACCCCCACGGGCCGCGACATACAGAAGCCATACACCAAGGGCCAGGGCGACGCGTACGCCAAGGACATCCTGACGCGCTACAACCAGGGCGAGCTCATGCATGCCGACTCCATCCACTACGCCGACTCGCTGCGCGTCAACACGCTGCGCTTCGGTAGGCCCATCTACGGCGGAGGCGGAATCTCCCCCGACGTGTTCGTGCCACTCGACACCACTTTCTACTCCGACTACTACCGCGATCTCAACGCCAAGGGCCTCGTCAACCAGTTCGCCATCCGTTACACCGACGCCAACCGCAAGGCCATCAAGCAGCAGTACAAGAACGCCGAGGCCTTCGAGAAGAACTTCGCCGTCACCAACCAGATGGTCGACGACCTGGTGGCGCTGGCCGAGAAGGAGGGAGTCAAGCTCAGGCCCGAGGGCCTGGAGCGCTCCCGCGCCACCATCGAGAACGTGGTCAAGGCCATCGTGGCACGCGACGTCTACGGCGACGACGACCTCTTCTTCCGCATTCTCAACTCCAACAACGACATCTACCGCGAGGCGCTCCGGCTCATCCAGTCGCCCGACTATGACCGCCTGCTCTCCGCCCCGCAGCAATAATCTCAACACCGTTTCAATTGGTCTGGAAAGCCATGCGAAAACTGCTAATGCTCATAGCTGTCGTCCTGCCGGGTCTTCTCGGCGGGACGGTCTACGCCCGACCGTCGGCGCAGGCGTGGCACCTGCGCACCGACACCGTCACCTCCCTGGCAGCCCAGGAGCTGCTGCGGCGCCTGCCGCCATTCGTCTATAACGACACCGCCCCGGCGCAGCCCATGTCGCTGCTCATCTACAGCGAATCCGTCTACGAGCCCTCGCCCTTGCGTATCGACACTGCCTGGAACTGGGAGCGACAGCGGGCGCCGCTTTTCCCGGACGAGCTGACGAACCCGCGCTGGCTCTCGGAGGCCCGCATCCGCTGGAACACCGCCTGCCTTTTGCGGCAGCGCCTGATGACCGGCCCGGCACACCAGGTCGACTACTTCGCCTGGCAGCTGCCCGATCCGCCGCAGCTCCAGCCCATCACAGAAGCGCCTGTGCTCCCCGCCATGGACGCCATTCCCGACGCCCTCCCATCCCTGGGCAAGACTCCCGAGGAGGTCATCCGTCCCCGCCACTGGCTGCACATCGTCGGCCTCGGCCTCCAGTTCTCCCAGGCCTACGTATCGCCCAACTGGTACCAGGGCGGTGACAACTCCCTGACCATCCTGGCAAACCTGGGCTGGAATGTCAAGCTCAACCAGGTCTACCATCCCAACTTGCTGGTGGAGAGCAACCTCAGCTACAAGCTCGGACTCTACTCCACGCCCCACGACGAGAAGCACAAGTACGCCATCTCCGAGGACCTGCTGCAATACAACCTCACCACCGGCCTCAAGGCCTTCCGCCACTGGTACTACAGCTTCTCGCTGCTGTTCAAGACGCAGATGCTCAACAACTACGCGCCCAACTCCACGGACCGCAAGGCATCGTTCCTGGCCCCCGGTGAGCTCAACCTCGGCCTCGGCATGACCTACAAGAAGGAGAACAAGAAGCGCGGCATCGTGTTCCAGGCCAGCATCGCTCCGCTGTCGTACAACCTGCGCACGTGCATCGACAGCCGGATAGACCCGACGCAGTTCGGCATCAAGGTCGGCCGCAAGACAGTGAGCCAGTTCGGCTCCAATGCCGAGCTGACCATGACCTGGCAGCTGGCTCCCAACATCAGCTGGCGGCAGCGCCTGTTCCTGTTCACCAACTATGACTACTTCACCGGTGACTGGGAGCACACCTTCGACTTCGCCATCAACCGCTTCCTGTCGACGCAGGTCTATCTCCACGGCCGCTATGACACTTCCGCCCCCGGCTCCTCCAAGGGTTGGAAGAAGTGGATGCTCAAGGAGATTCTCAGCTTTGGCTTCGCCTACTCCTTCACCACCGTACCGCCCAAGAAATAAACGACCTCACGATGATTTTTCGAACGATTAACGATTGCACGATTTGTCGTTCAATCGTTAACGTCAATCGTGCAATCGCTCGAAAAAACGTTGGGTCGATTAATCGCCGGGGAAAGGATTTTTAACGCTGTAAATTTGGCGGGGCGTGGGAAATGTAGTAACTTTGCGGTGCGATGGCTACGGACAACGGACAGGTCAGGGGCGCGCATCGCTCGCTCCGCGTCAAGGCAATCATCCTGGTTGACTTCCTGTTCGTGTCGCTGGCCCTGGTGGGCGCCGGCTGGTTCGCCGTCCGCGAGTACCTGGAGACGCCGCCATACGTCGACGAGGCACGCTTCCCGGTGCGCGGCATCGACATCTCCGCCCACAATGGCATGATGAACCTGGACGCGGCGCGTGCCGACGGCATCGACTTCGCCTTTATCAAGGCCTCCGAGGGGGATCGGTACGGCGACCCCAACTTCGCTCTCAATTACGACAAGGCCACGCGTGCCGGCATCAAGGTCGGCGCCTACCACTTCTTCCGCTTCGACGTCGACGGCGTGCGGCAGGCGCTGAACATGCTCGAACGCGTCGGTGACCGTCGTCTCGACCTGGGCCTGGTCGTGGACGTGGAGCAGACCGGCAACGCCTCCGGCGTGGACCCGGCCCTCATCTCCGACCGCCTCGGAGCAATGCTCGAGTACCTCGGCCTCAAGGGGTACCACGTAACCCTCTACTCCAACCGCGACGGGTATTACCAGTACCTGCAGGGAGGATTCGGCGACCGGCCCCTCTGGATCTGCTCTTTTTCCAATCCGCCCATAGCCGCCGACTGGGTCTTCTGGCAGTACAGCCACAGGGGGCGCGTCAAGGGCATAAACGGCGACGTCGACCTCAACGCCTTCAACGGCTCCACCTCCGAGTGGTACGACCACCTCAGCGAGATGCACAGCGAAGACTTCGACATACAGCGCGACTGACCTGACCACAACCCGCAGTGCGGACGCAATATTCTGCCCGGCACCGCGTTAACATGACAACGTTAACATGACAACTGACAACGAACAATGACGGGCACAAGCATTTCCCTTTGCGACTGGCGGCCGCTTCGGCGCGTTGCCCGCCCTCACGTTCATAACACTGCTCCTGGTATGAAGCACCGTATACACTCTCGAACCGCGGCCTGGCGCCGCGTGCTGGCGGCAGCGTCTTTGCTGCTCGTGTGCGTAGTGGCCGCGCAGGCAATCCCTCTCGACCACTATGCCGCTTCATCGCGCCTGGCCAAGGGGCGCTGGCGCAAGGTAGAGGTCACCCAGACCGGGATGCAGCTGCTGACTAACACGCAGCTCAAGGCCATGGGCTTCTCCGACCCCGCCAAGGTGAACGTCTACGGCTACGGCGGCCGCCGTGTCTCCGAGCTCCTCAACGCCAGGAACTACATCGATGACCTGCCGGTGCAGCCTGTGGTCCGCACCGCCGACGGCATCATCTTCTACGGCGTCAACACCATGATGTGGCAGGTCTATTCCAGTCGCTACACTCCCTACCAGCCTTTCTCCAACCCCTATTCGGCACACAGCTACTACTTCGTGTCGGACGTGGCCCTCGACTCCGTGCCCGACATGGCAGTGCTCGACTGGAAGCCAAACCTCGGCATAGAGGAGCGCAGCAGCACTTTCACCGAGCGCCTGCTCCACAAGAAGGAAATCTTCTCGCCCGCCAACACCGGTTCTTGGATGCTTGGCGAGGACTTCTCCCAGCAAGCCAGCCAGGACTTCACCTTCAGGCTCCCCGGCCTGGCCACCAACACCGCCGCCCTGATGGTTGGCTTCGGAACCTTGACATTCCCGCGTGTCACCCGCTACTCTGTGAGCGTCGACGGACAGAAGCTCGCCGACGAGTCCGGGATGTCCATAATTGAGAAGAAAGGCGACGAGAACTTCCTCAACTATACCGTCTGCCCAATGGTGGTGCCTCTGGCCAAGGAGGATATGACCGTCAACATTACCTACCATCCGGAGGGTGGTGTCTACCTGGCCCGCCTCGGCTTCATCGAGGTCTGCTACGAGCGCAGACTCGACATATCCGACGGCCCGCTGAACTTCTACACCAGCTCGCTGTACAATATGCCGTGCGTGTACGAAATCTCCGGCATCACCGACGCTACCCAGGTGTGGGACGTCACCGACCCCGCCGCCCCGGCCCGCATACAGTACCAGGTGGTCGACGGCAAGGCCCTCTTCACCCCCGGTGTCACCACCTACCGCGAGTACGTGGCCTTTAATCCCGCCACTGTCAAGACCGCGCCGAAGGCCGACAACACCTACGTCCAGAACCAGGACCTGCACTCCGTGCCCACACCGGATATGGTCATCATATCGCCACGCGAGTACACCGAGCAGGCACGCCGCATCGCCGAGATGCACGACCGCCTGAGCGGCATGGACACATATATCGTCACCCCCGAGGCCCTCTACAACGAGTTCTCGTCCGGCACTCCCGACGTCAGCGCTTACCGCAAGGCCCTCAAGATGTGGTACGACCGCGACCCGGAGAAGTTGCGCTACGCGCTCATCCTCGGACGCCCCACCTACGACCAGCGGCTGCTCACCGACAACGTGCGCAACTGCGGCTACCCGCGTCCGTTGATATGGACCACCTGCGGCGAGGAGACAGCCTCAACCAACTCCTGCAATTACAATTCTCACGGAAGCTCGTTCGCCACCGACGACTACATCGGTATGCTCGACGACAACAATACCTCGTCGCTGGGCATCCGAAGCGCCAACATTACAATCGCCGTCGGGCGCTTGCCCTTCCGTGGCGTCAGCCACGCCCGCACCTACGTCGACAAGTACCTCGACTACATGGAGAAACCGAAGATGGGGTCCTGGCGCAACCAGATTGTCATGGTCAGCGACAACGGCAACTTCTTCAGCCACTTCAACCAGACCAACTCCACCTACAGCTGTTTCCGCGCCAACGGCGCGGAGAGCTTCAACATCGACAGAATCCACATGAGCGGCGAGGAGCCGACCGTGACATCCAAAGGCCGCGAGTACCCGCGGTCCAAGGCCCGCTTCCTGCGCAGTCTCGACCAGGGCACCTCGCTGGTGTGGTACATCGGCCACGCCAACCCCCGCGAGTGGACGCACGAGAACTTCTTCAACTACACAGACATCTCCACGCTCAACAACCGATATCTGCCCATCTTCTTCACGGCCACTTGCGAGTTCACGCGCTGGGATGCCGACGAGATTTCAGGCGGCGAGATCCTGCTCGATTATCCCGAATCCGGCGCCGTAGCCCTGCTCTCCACCTCCCGCTCCGCCCTCATCAGCGACAACTCCATACTGTCGCCGGCAATCGCCTCGCACATGTACGAGCGCGACAGCAAGGGGCGCCAGGTCGGCATTGGCGAGGTCCTGCGCCTGGGCAAGAACGACTTCACACGCCAATGCGGTGGATCCGACAATAAGCTTCGCTTCCATTGCATCGGCGACCCGGCCATGCCGGCCCTGCTCCCGTCACTGTCCGTGGATGTGGAGACCGTGGACGCATTCGACCCCGACACCCTCCACGACCCCGACTTCCCCGTCTTCAAGGGGGGCGGCTCGATTCGCTTCACCGGTATTGTCAAGCGCGGCAACAACCTGGCCCGCGACTTCAACGGCACCATGTACCTGACCCTCTACGACGCCGAGCGCACAGAGATGACACACGACCCGGAGATGACCGACAGCCTGCAGGTGGCCTATAACGACCGCACCAACCGCCTCTTCGACGGTCGCGTGCGCGTGACCAACGGTCGCTGGGAGGCCACTGTGCCCCTCAGCACCGACATCGAGAACAACTTCTCGCCCGCGCTGCTAACCTGTTATGCCTATTCCGACAATGGCACCGAGGCCCACGGCAAGTGCGACAAGTTCTACCTCTACGGCATGGAGGAGAACATCAACGACCACGACGGGCCGGAAATCACCGGCCTGGGTCTGAACGGCTACAATTTCAAGCCCGGCGCCTACACCGGCGCCAACCCCGTGTTCTACGCCTCCTTCACCGACCCGAGCGGCATCAACCTCTCGTCGGCCGGTATCGGACACAGCATGGAGCTGCGCATCGACGGCAAGAAATCGTACACCGACCTGACCGACTACTACCTGCCGGGCGCCGACGACCACACCTCCGGCTCCGTAGCGTATCCTCTCAGCGATCTCGAGGCCGGACGCCACACCCTCACCTTCTACGTCTGCGACAACCTCGGCAACTCCACAGAGCAGACCCTCGACTTCGCCGTGGTTGACAACGACAAGCCCAACTTCTATGAAGTGTCGCCCGACTGCAACCCGGCCCGCACCTCCGTCACCTTCACCCTGATGCACGACCGCCTGCGCGAGGCTACCGACTGCAGCGTGTCCGTCTATACCCTCTCCGGCCGCAAAGTGTGGACCGGCGAGATTTCCGGTCGCATCCAGGACCTGGAATCCGGAGCCGCCGTCAGCTGGGACCTCTGCGACGAAGGCGGCACCCGCGTGCCCAGGGGCATATACCTCTACCGCGCCACCGTCACCACCGAGAAGGGCGTGTCGCAGTCCAAGACCGGCAAGCTCGCCGTCACTGAGCGATAAAGCATGAAGGCACTGGCGATAGCGGAACTCACCGACAGCGCAGGAGGGCGGCACCGAGGCGAAATCCTCGCCCTCACCGACGCCTCCGTGCTTACCGGCGGCAAGCCCCTCTTCCTGCCCGAGGAAAGCCACCGCTATGTGCTGTGCCCCTCTTTGGGCATCCTCACCTGCAACACCGGGCGCAAGATTGCGCCCCGGTTCGTGCACCGCTACTGCCAGAGCCTGACTGTCGCCGCCCTGCTTTGGGACCTTGACGAGCTTGACCGCTGCCGTACCCTCGGCTTGCCCTACACCCGCGCCTGCAGCTTCGATTTCAGCCTGCCGCGCGGCAAGACAATCCCATTCAGCGTCGAGGCCATGGAGCGCTTCAGCTTCACCTTCCGCGCCGGAGACCGTGAGCAGACATGGTCCGTAGCCGCTCAGGCCCCCGACTGGCGAGAGCGCCTTGGCGCAATGAGCCGCCTCTTCACATTCCGCACAGGCGACCTGCTTCTGCCTGCCCTCGGGCCCGGTCTGCCAGTGGCCGTCGACACCCATGTCAGCGCCCGGTGCGCCGATACTGACAACTTGGAACCATACCATATTCTCGACTTCAACATCAAATGAAAACGATACGATTCTTATTATTCACGCTGCTTGCCGGGGTGGCCTGCATGGCCGGCGCCGCCACTGTCACCTTCGCCGGCAACTCTCAGATGACAGCCGGCAAGTGGGTCAAGATAGGCACCCCCCGCAACGGCGTCTACGAGATTTCCTACTCGCGCCTGCGCCAGATGGGCTTCTCCGACCCCGCCAAGGTAAAAGTATGGGGCGAGGGTGGCGTCATGTACGACCGCAACTTCATCAACCCCAACACCCAGAGCCGCCTCATCCCCGACTCCATGCCGCAGGTCGCCTGCTGGCACCACGGCGACAAGCTCTACTTCTACGGTCGTGGCCCGGAGAACATCACCTGGGAAAAAGACGACAGCTTCGATGCCGGTGGCCTCTTCTGCAACTCCGGGCTCAACATCTACACCTCGCAGGGCATATACTTCCTGACTGATCAGGGCGCCGACATGCCTGTCACGGCCCTCGGCGGCCAGGGCACCGTCAGCGGCACGCCCCTGGACCGCGGCTACGGATACTACTATCACGAGAATGACGTCACGCAGGGCGACAGTCACAGCGGACAGACTTTCTGGGGCGAGGACTTCGCCTCTGATGACAAGTTGCGCCAGAGTTTCCCCTATTCCGCCCCGGGTGTAATCGACACCCTGCCGGGCGCCGTAAACATCCGATTCAACGGTCGCAGCTGGGGCGCCTCCCGGCTGTACATGACTCTTGACGGGAACCAGTACGCCAGCGCCTACATAGAACCCCGTCCCGACCAATACACCTACGTCATGGAGAACTCCGTCAAGCGCTTCTCCACCCCGGGTCTCAAGGCCACCGGCAGCCTCGAACTCTTCTGGAGCCAGATCTCGCTGTGGCAGGCCCAGGCATACCTCGACTACTTCCTCTTCACCTATCCCCGCCGCCTGGAATTCCAGGACGGCGAGAAACAGTTCGCCGTCCTGGCCCCGGTCAACGAGGCTTCCTCCATTTCCCTGCCCAGGGATCCCGGCCTGGCTGTATGGGACGTCTCCGACTACCAGTTCCCGCGCTACCTGGAACCCGACGCCGCCACCGGCGTCGCCATGCTTCCACAGGGTTCGCGCCAGCTCGTATTCTTCCGCACCTCAGAGACCCAGCTCGAGCCCAGAGTAATCGGTGACGTCTCCACCGAGGATTTCCGCGCCCGCCTGCTGAACGAGAACCCCGAGTATATCATCCTTACCACCGGAGAGTTCAGGCCCCATGCCGAAAAACTCGCCGATTTCCACCGCTCCGCCGACGGCCTGTCCATCTCCGTGGTCACCAACGAGGAGTGCTACAACAGCTTCTCGGCGGGCCGGCCCGACCCGATGGCTTACCGCGCAATGCTCCGTATGGCTTACGACAAGGGGGGCAACCGCCTGCGCGGCGTCCTGCTCTACGGCCCGCAGCGGAGCGACATCCGCGGCCTCAACAGCCCCGAAGCCCCCGATGCCCTCATCGTATACCAGAATCCCTCGGCCGACCGCGTAGCCACATCCATAGCCCTGACCGACATTTACGGTATCTTCAGCGACTGCCTCAAGAATTACGTAGAGACAGAGCAGATGAGCATCGCCGTCGCCACCATGCCCGTCGTCAGCGCCAGCGAGGCCGACCGCTACTATGATAAGGTGGTGCGCTACAGCTACGACGACTCCCGCGCCTACTGGCTCGAGCGTGCCCTCTTCACCGCCGACGACAAGGACTCCAACTCCCACCTGGAGCAGTCGAACATACTCGCTGGCGAGCTGCAGACGCATTCCGGCAACAACCTCACCCTGGACAAGGTGCACTTGGGCGAGTACGGCTATCCGGGTGTCAAGCAGCCCCTGTTCGACGCTTTCAACGAGGGTGTGTCGCTGGCCGAGTACATAGGCCACGGCTCGCTTGTGCAGCTCGGCCACGACGCGGCTATCCTCAACCCCTCCGATATCGGCAGCTTCCGCAACAGGCGTCTGCCGGTCATGACAATCGCCTCGTGCGAGACGGCCCTCTACGAAATCGGCCAGCGCGGCCTGGCCGACCACCTCGTGCTCTCCACCGACAACGGCCTGGTTGGCAGCCTCGGCACCGTCCGTACCGCCTTCGCCGGCGACAACCTCGCCTTCATGCGCAACTTCAACCGCATGGCCGCCAAGCTCTGCGACGCCTCCACCGGCACCCCCGAACAGCTCGGCGAGATAGTGCGCCGCACAAAGAACGAGACTACCGGCTACATGGGCAAGTATAAGTTCCACCTTATCAGCGACCCCATGCTGCGTCTGGCCAGGCCCACCATGAAAGTGGTTATGACCGCGGCCCCGGATGTTGCCGTCCCGGGCGCGGACTATACCCTGCAGGGACGCGTGGCCACCCCTTCCGGCTCCAGTTCCGCCGACTTCAGCGGCGACCTGGTGGTTAAGTGGTACGCCCCCGCCTACTCCAAGAAGGCCGACAGCAAGGTTGCCAAGGACCCAGGCAACGTCATGATGACCTACGACCATACCCTGGAGGCTGTACAGGCCTTCAGCGTCACAGGCGGTCGCTTCAGCGTCACCGCCAAGGTGCCGACCGTCATGCGGCAGTTCATAGGCGACACTGTGCGCGTCACCGCCGTCACCTACGACGCCGACAAGTGCGTAGGCGGCAGCTGGGCAGGCCTGGTAGTCATCAGCGAAAATGGTTCCGGCTCCGTACCCCCCGACACTCAGGCCCCCGTGGTCGACGTCATGCAGGCCGAGGGAATGGCAGGCGGAGAGATGCTTCCCTCCGAGTTCATCCTCGTAGCCGAGGCCACCGACGACACCGGCATTCGAATCGACGAGAAGGCCATGGACGGTCCGCTTGCCCTCAGCCTCGACGGCCGACAGATGCCAACCGGCGTCGCCTCACATATCCGCCTTGAGGACGGGGCCCGCAAGCTCCTGCTCCGTTACCCGCTGAACGGACTGAGCGCCGGGCGCCATTCCCTGATGCTCACCCTCACTGACTATGTCGGCAACGTCACCCGCCGCGAGTTCTCCTTCGAGGTCGGTTCGTCGGAGGCCATCGCGGCCCCGCTGCTGTCCGAGGGCGCCTGCCGCGACCAGGCCACATTCACCCTCCCCGCCGAGGTGCAGTCGGCAGTGTCATCCGTCCCCGAGCTCGTCATAACCGACGCCCGTGGCCGCATCGTCGTCACACAGGCCTGGAAGCCCGGCGCCGACGGCCATGTGTGGGGTCTTGAAGACGACAAAGGCAACGCCGTGGCCCCCGGCCTCTACAAAGCATACGTCCGCTTCGTCAACGCCAAGGGCCGCAGTGCCGTCACCCGTGGCGCTTACGTGCCGGTGCTCACCCGCCGCTAACACATCTTTTTTCTTTAACGCATACCATGACTCGCAGGGCAATAATTCAGTGCCCTGCGAGTTATTTTTATAGAAAGGCCAATACCTTTCCCGTACTTTAAGATGAAGAAACTAATCACGTGCCTGCTGCTCGTGCTTGTCGCGGCGCCTCTGGCGCTGGCGCAGGGCGGCAGCAACGACATCAAGGAAAACGACTTCAACCCGGTCAACACCGGCGTGACCACGCTCGGCATCGCCCCCGACGCGCGCTCCACCGGCATGGGATACCTCGGCGCCGCCACCGACCCCGACGTCAACTCCCAGTACTGGAACCCGTCGAAATACGCATTCGGATACTCCCAGGGCGGCATGGCGCTCAGCTACACCCCCTGGCTGCGCAAGATCGTCAACGACATCTTTCTGGCCGAACTCGCAGGCTACTGGAAGCCCGGCAGCGGCGACAACCAGGCAATATCCGCCTCCTTCCGCTACTTCTCGCTCGGCGAGGTGACCTTTGGCGGCAACCAGACAGGCGGCGGAGCCGTGCAGACCATCAACCCATACGAGATGGCATTCGACCTCGGCTACTCACGCAAGCTCTCCGAGCACTTCTCCATGGGCGTCGTGCTCCGCTACATCCTCTCCGACCTCTCGTGGACCGACACCTATACCTCCGAGTCCAACTCGGCCGCCTCGGCCTTCTCGGCCGACATCTCCGGCTACTACGTATCCTATCCCATGATAGGACGCAACGAATGCCAGTTCGCCTGGGGCTTCAACCTCTCCAACATAGGCACTAAGGTGAGCTATGACCATGGCGCCAACAACGCTTTCCTGCCCACCAACCTGCGTCTGGGCGCCAACTTCATGTTCCCCCTGGCCGACTACCACACCCTCGCCTTCGGCGTGGACGCCAACAAGCTCCTGGTGCCCACCAAGCCCCGCTCCAAGGACTACGATACCTCCACCCCGGAGGGCCAGCTGGAGTATGAGGAGGCAGTGCAGAAATGGAACGACCAGAGCCCCATCGCCGGCATCTTCAAGAGCTTCTCCGACGCCCCCGGCGGCTTCAAGGAGGAGCTGCAGGAGATTACCTGGAGCCTGGGTGCCGAGTACGCCTACAACCAGCAGTTCTTCGCCCGCATGGGCTACTACTACGAGAACGCCAACAAGGGCGGCCGCTCCTACTTCGGCTTCGGCGCGGGCTTTTCGCTCAACGTAGTCCGCCTCGACGCCTCCTACCTGCTGGCCACCTCGCAGAATTCGCCGCTCGACCAGACCCTGCGCTTCACCCTCAGCTTCGACCTCGACGGCCTCCGCGACCTGCTCGGCAAGCGTCGCAGGTAGCCTAGAGCCGCCCCTTCCGGGCTGTATGTTTTCCTTTGCAACTGGCGCCTGCTTCATCGCGGCGCATCCAAATCAAACTCAATGCTACCAATACGCACAGGATTAGGCATCGACGTACACCGTTTCAAGCCGGGGCGCAAGCTCCGGCTTTGCGGCGTTGACATACCGTCGCCCGTCGGCCTGCTCGGCCACAGTGACGCCGACGTGGCCCTCCATGCCCTCTGCGACGCCCTGCTCGGCGCCGCCGGTCTCCGCGACATAGGATACTACTTCCCCGATACAGACCCCGAACTCGAAGGCATCGACTCCCGGCGCATCCTGGAACGCGTCGTCGCCCTGCTCGCCGATGCCGGCTGGCAGGCCACCAACGTCGATATCACAATCTGCGCCCAAGCACCGAAGCTGATGCCGCACATCGACGCCATGCGCCAGAGCGTCGCCGAGATTGTCGGCACCGACGTCGACGCCGTCGCCGTCAAGGCCACCACCACCGAGCATCTCGGATTCACCGGCCGCAAGGAGGGAATCGCCGCCTTCGCCAACGTCCTCATCCAGCCTCGGTGAGCCACGCGGCTCACCCGTCCCCCTGGCTGTAGGAACGCACGGCCAGTGCGTCCGCAAGACTCGACAATTTCCCTTAATTCCGACATTTTCTTTAGCATTTGGCGCCAGCCTCAGCGCGCCGCATACGTCAAAAAAATGAGAAGCAAAGAAGAACTCCAGGGCGTGACCCTGCTCGGAAACCAGAACGTCAAATACCCCACCGACTACGATCCCCGACTGCTCGAGACTTTCGTCAACAAGCACCCGGACCGCGACTACCTCGTGTGCCTCGACTGCCCCGAGTTCACAACCCTCTGTCCCAAGACCGGGCAGCCCGACTTCGGCCACCTATACATCAGCTATATTCCCGGTGAGCGCATGGTCGAGAGCAAGAGCCTCAAGCTATACCTCTTCTCCTTCCGCAACCACGGCGACTTCCACGAGGACTGCGTCAACATCATTCTGCGTGACCTGTGGGAACTCATGCAGCCCCGCTATCTCGAGGTGCGAGGCCGCTTCATGCCACGCGGCGGCATTAGCATCAACCCTTTCGCCAGCCGCGCCGACCAGGCCCAC
>OHBJ01000828.1_pt1 | contig 20885 bp, 16 predicted proteins | sample 1577241 | NCBI WGS metagenome assembly OHBJ01 (sample SAMEA3541594, study PRJEB24748) | human gut metagenome | biome: human gut; feature: human-associated habitat; material: faeces | place: China | collected 2012 | reverse complement strand
TAAATGAATCCATTGAAACACAATCAGATTTCAACCTATAAGTGTTGAAGTTGGGTTAGATATGAATCTTAAACCATTTCAATTATTAGAACTTGAGCGGCACTTAGTCGGTGCTTGAGCGGTAGTTGGTCGCAACTTGGTCGGTGGCAAATTTGATTGATTGTTTAGCTTGAGGGGTACTTAAGGGGTACATAAGGGGTACTTAGGGGGTACATAAGGGGTGCTTAGGGGTATTTCCCATATCAAAGACTTCTGTCAAACTTCTTAAATTGTCTGCATTATTCTGTGGTTTTCACATCAATTCCCTCAGCTTCGAGAATGGCGCGCACTGCATTTGCCGAGTTGAGCGTGATTTGGGTAGAAACAACAAAACGGATTTTATCGCCAGACGTCATCCATGCTGATTTCTCAAGAAAGTACCATCGGGAAATCTCCGCATCGGTTGGCTTGCGACCACGAGTCAGAGGTCTCTTTAAATCTGCCTCTGAACATAAGAATCCCAATCGTTTGAATTGTTTCAGTAAAGAGTCCTTGAATACACTCTTCAGCTCCGCAAGTGTTTTTTGAGGATGTCGGTTAATATACAACCTGATACCTTCAAGTACAAAACGATTTTTTGATAAGTAAGTTTGTCCGTTATCTAACGAGAACTTGGTCCGGTCATTGTTGCTGTTGATTTTTTTCCGGCCTGCTTCTGTTGAGGAAACAGTATCAGTTGTACCGGTAACTCCGGTGCCCCCAACTGTGATAGCATTTCCATCAGATTCGTGTATTTCATGACTGCTGGCTTCGAATTCAACATCATTGAAATTCCAAATTGTCCTTGCATTATCAAAAAGCCAGTCTGCGCGGGTGTCTATTTTACTCTCGTCCCAATCCGTTTGGGACAAGACATATGTCATTGTATCAAGTCCTGAAGCGTATTCTTTCAATCCCTTCTTTCTGCCGTTTCCATTCAGTTTGATATTCCAGCTATTGTTACTTATGGACGAATTAAGACTCTGTGTTAGGAGTGCCAAATTTCCTAATGTTTTGAGTTTCAAATTCCGAAGTTCTATTTGTGAGGAATCTGAAATAGGCCATGTCGTTGGATTCCATTTCTTGGGCATTAAATGTTCAAGAGTATATGAGTTGAATGATTTAAGGGCTGTAGAATGTCGAGGGCTTCTGATTTTTGATTCCAATAAATAAAGTACTCCCTTAGCTCTGACATCAAGAAGGACATTGTCTTCAAACGCATATATCATTTCTTCATCTCCAGGCATCGCAAGTGACGAGTCATTTTCTTTGGACTCAAGATATTCCTGCAGAAACAAAGCGGTAAGGAAACGGGCACCAATAAGCGACTGTGAGAAAAGGTCACTATAATTATTTGTGCTACGTTTGCACACAAGACGGCGCATCAGATAGGATTCCAGTATGCGGGCTATTTTATTTACTTCATTTTGATCACTTTGATTTTTTAGCACATAAAGTAAATACGGTATCAATGTCGTGGCATCCAACCCGAATACGATAAGATTCAGACGGTCAAGACCATATTCTGCCCGGATTTCTTCGTTGAGGATTCGAGAAGAAATGTACAGCCGGTAGATTCTCGCATATTCTGTTAAGTCATCAACCAAACTGTTAGTATCTATACCAGTCATGGATATAAAATCTTTATATTGACTGAATAAATCCTCCGTTCTGTTAAAACGTTCCTTTTTTACTGAATCAAAGCCGTATGCAGGATCGTTAATCTTGATATGAAGGTAGGCGTTAAGAAAAGTCTCAAGATTCTTTCGAATTTTACGCCCTTGAGTTACATTTGAGTCCCAGTATTTTAGCGTATCTTCGTCTGCTTCAAATACTGGTTTCCATTTAGAATTATAAGTGTGGATTGTATCCTGACTAAAGAGGTAATTTTTCAAAAGTTCACCAGTAGTCAATGTAACACCGATTGAATTGATGGTGTCAAATATGACTTGTTCATCATCCTCATTGTTGAGATCTATCCCGACAAATGATATATGTGCCAAAATAGTTTCAAGGTTGAGCCTTTCAACATTTACATTTTGCAGAAAATAATCATACGCCTTGGCCAGCTTACTTTCTGAGAATACCGGGACAAGTTCTTCTTGTGCTATAATTGTGTCAAAAATGGCTTTGTCGAACATATTATGGACTATTGCGAACTTGTCTTCGTCAAGGATGAACATGTTTTCAAATTTTCGTTTTTTCCCAGTCTTAAAACATAGGACTTTAAGGAAAAGTGCAAGTGTCGTCAAGCGTTGTTGACCATCTATTACAGTGCGCACATCTCCTACTGTTGAAGAAGTGGAGGTCGGCATTTGTTTCAATATGACGGAACCAAGGAAATATTCTTTCCCTTTCTGTGAAACCTGCTCCATACTTTCAAGGAAACGCTCCCATAAATCTTTTTCCCATACATAGGAGCGCTGGAAGAACGGAATTATCAACTGCCGATTTCCGTTGAGTATATCATTAATCTTTTTCTTACCAGCATCCATGGCATATCAATAATTAGGCTGTTGATTATATATTTCTTTTAACTCTAAGTAAGTATGTATCTGACCGTTCCAATTGCGGAACTTAGGAATTTCTACAATATGGTCGCCGAGGGGTGTGTATGCTCCGAGCTTGATGTTCAGACACGGCATCTTGACCATGATTTCTTTTCCATTGGCATCCAATATCGGATTGGCATCATCGTCAAGCAATGGTTGCTTGCGAGAACCAAAGGTGATACCTTTTATTTCATAATATCCTGCAATGCCTCCATCGAACATCGGCACGAAGTATTTTGCCTCAGAGATGTCTCCACCGGGCATGTTTCGCATCACAAACTCGTCAGCCTCCCGATTGACAAATGCCAAATATTCCTTTGATACCTCCATGTGCCCGTCCTTGCAGCGTCTGTTTTTGTTGACGATACCGAAAAGGAACTTGCCGTGCATTGCTGTTGCTGAAGGTGCTGCAGTGCCCGCTGACGCAGGTGGAAGAAGTTCACGCGGATCTTGTCCGAGCGGACATTCCACAATGGTGAATGCCTCCCCGAGTTCTGCAAGCACATGTAAGTTTTCCTCATCAAATTGCTTGCGGTTGTCAAGTGCGAGAGCAATGACATCCTTGTCATCGTATGGAGCATACACCTTTCCGAGAATGTCACGGAAATGCGTTTCGATAAATTCCCGGGCATCAACTCCCGGCTTCGGCCGCATGGCAAAGAATTTAAAGCGTCGCTCAAGTTCTTTCTGTATCTTATCGCGGAATATCCCTCGCACCTTATCGCGCCATTCTTTCTTCCGGTAAGCGTTATTACGGGCATAGAGGGAAACAACATATAGAAAATTGACATCGTAGTGTGTCACCAAAAGTGTGTCGCGGTCAAACAGACGGTTGCGGAACTGCTGCGAGACAAAAGTAGTCGCACTTTTTTGCGCCTTTTCGACAGTGTCAGTATATGAAAGGTCATCAAGCACAGTAGCACTGATGAAGAAGTTGGGGATGATGTTGTAGCCCTCCGTTATTTCATCGCGCAGACAGAAGTCGGTCTCTCGTGGCTTGCTGTCGGAGTCTTCACCAAAGAAAAGGTTTAGGTTCCATTGTATTACATTGCGGGCGTAGGTGTATTGCTTGGCAACCGACTCTTTGGAGATGGGGTTCTTCTGTTTGTAATACTTGGAGTCACCTATGTAATAGACCTGCTTGTCAGGTTCTACTGAAGTCAGACTCTTATACAGATACATGTGGTCAACCTGCTTGCCATCTTCCTGCTTCTTGTTGAGTCTGTCAGGAAACTCCGAGTCGCCGATAAGCTCGTCAATAATCGCTTCAAAGACGATATTGAAGTTTTTGGCAAGCAGGAATTCATTGAGCTGTGCATTGATGCGCACGTTCTTCGATTGGTCAAAGAACGCGAAGCACAAATCCCATAATTGTAATGCCTTGTCGGAAAAATACTTGTATTTTATCTGACGTAGGCGACGGACGCCAAAGCCGCAATCTGTGGTGCCATCCTCGCGACGGTGTGACATATAGCATTCAAAACGCTTGCCTGTAATGAGATTGTAATTGAGATCTACTTCTACGGGAAAGCCGTAAGTCTGCCTGACGTAGTTGAGAATCGAATAGAAGATGACGAGCAGTTCTTCATCAAAGTTGATGCGCCGTTTCTTCGTTATCGGGTCAATGTAGACAGGCTCATTATCTTGTATCACCACTTGCGATTTTGCAATGGTCTTGCTCCAGTTTATCTTGTTGAAACCGCTACGGTTATTCTTTAAGATAAACAAGAACCAGTCTTTGTTCTGCCGTGCAAACTCAATGAGCGAGAGAATGATGTCAAGGAATGTGTTTCCGGTACGGTGCTTGCCACGCCCAACCTTTATCGCGCTCTGTTGGCGTATGATGGTGTGGTCCTTGTTCTGACGTACGCAGTTATCACGATAGACGGCTATAGCACGGTAGATCCATACCGATAATCCATAGATGAACTGCCGCTGCCCTTGCGAGAGCGGATTCCCGGGTTCATCAAGGTTAATGACATGCTCGGGACGCAATCCTTCTACGCCGAAAAGATTGTCGCGATGGTCTATTACTACCTTGGGGAGAATGAACACCGCTTGGCTCTTTTCGGCATAATAGTAGTAGCCTACGTAATTAACGGAGGCTACGCCATCCACAACATCAAGTTCATCGATGTTGGGAAACAGTTCCCTTATGCTTTCAAACGGGTACGGGTGTCCCTCTACAAGTAGTTTCATTCTTTAGCTTCCGAAATAGAAAAACCTAATTCTGTATGTTCGCTCAATGCTTTTTGAAGTTCCTCCATTTTGCTTTTGGTGCCCCATCCATTATTAGATACATATATGGTTTCACCATTACACTCAATTTTGTCTACTCGACGACTTTCAGGTAAATCTGTTCTGTTGTCGTATTCCGTCTGCGTTTCCACAAAGTGTGAAACGATATTTCCAAGCGTTTTCCATTTGGATACAACTTCGTCGGCGGGCATATCAGGATGTTGTTCTACATATTTTCCGATAATGGTGGATGCTATATGTTTCTTTCCGTATTTTCCTTCACCGTTTATTGCATATTTGGTGAAATCCCGATTACTCTTGCTATTCCCGGAGTCATCGTCATCAAGATCATCGTCCTCTGAATTCAAAATATCCGTTTTAATCTCGTTGCCATCTATCGGCAATAATTTAAGATTCTTCAAGAATAGTTCTACTCGGCTTTCCTCTACTTTACCAAGGTGGTCAAAAAATGATGCAAAAGTCATCGTTTCGCCATTCTCGTCTTTGAAGAAAGCTTCCTCAAGGCCAAAGTCCTTGAATACGTCATTGTAAAGGTAGAACAGCACTTTAGACACAAAAGTCTCGGCACTGATTTTACCATCACATGCCTTTGCAAAGAAATAACCGAGTTTCTTGTCCTCCTGTTGTATCTCTCCACCTTCAATCTCTGCGTTAATGGCAGAAATAAACTGCCACCAATCGTATTGATGTCCGTTGGAGAATGTTATGCGGTAACCTTTCTCTGCATCCTTGATTTTGATGTACTTCCAATCCCAGCGACGTTTGAAAGCGGAGTCAATGGGGAATAGGGATTGGTCGGAAGTGTTCATCGTCGCCCAAATATAAAGATTGTTAGGTAACAGCAGGTGTGACCCTAACTTCACTTGTGCAACAACATCCTTGCCGCCCTTGTAAAGAGCATTTATGTTCTCAGCACTAACTATATTGAAGTCGCCAAGTACACGCTTCAACTCTTGTGCAAGATCATCGTCTGCCACAATTGGATAGTCTGAGAATCCAGCTTCATTCCGGTCAAGCAGTTGGAAAATATCACCGAAAATTTGAGCGCAGTTGCCACGGTTGATTTCTTCGATGATAAGGAACACAGGCTTTGGCTCCTCGTTTTGTTGTTCACGCCATGCAGCAATATAGGCTTTGAGAAAAGACTGAAAAATGTATCGGTACACAATACGGTCTTCCAGTATGGTCTTTCCTTCCTCATCACGAAGTTTCGTGCCTTGTATGCCATAAACGGGCACACGGACTGTAATGGGCTTGTACGATCCGACAAATGCCGCATAGTCAGTGTCTGGATGAAACGTTGTGCGATAGTTTTCGTGTTCGGCACATATCTGATTTATGGTGTGTGACTTGCCTGTGCCTGGCGCACCAAAGAATATTTGCTGGAGAGGTAAGTTAATCTTTTCAAAATTATTGGTTGGCTCGTCCATGTCTACGACCTGTCCTTTGAACTTATCAAGAAGTGCCGATGCTGGAATTTCATTCGAATGTATAGCGTATAGATTGAATGTTTTGCCGTCGGTGCCAATATCTTCAAGAACAAAGTAATCTTGCACAGGAGTCAAATGTAATTCTTCTGTAAAGAATTGTTTCAGTACGCAAATTCTATCTTTGTTTGCGTATTCTTTACAGTCAACACCAACTCTATCACCACCTCGTTCATCACCTCTAACCTTAAAGGCCGTTTTAATTTTCACTCCGTTTAAATCCCTTTGGTCTTCTGACAGGGCTTGAAAGGTAAGGGTTACAGGAATTTCTCCTGCATCCCAATTGTGGTGAGACATAAATACTTTGCCAAGTTCGACCTGCTTGCCATAGTCGTCACCAATATCATTGCTTCTTACTCTCTGGATATAAATCATTGCTGTATATATTTGCCCCATTGTTCTGCAATCGCTTGTGCAAAACCCGGGAATGTTTTACTTCTTAATTTCCTTCTTTCTTCAGTCGATATCTTCGTGTTAAAGGAATCGGAGTACCATTTGGGTAACGAACGTCCGCTTGAAAGCACGACTCTTTCGCCGGGTTCAACAATATCCGTCGCGACGAGTGGCGGAAGATCATGAAGCCACAGGCACGTTTTTTTTGATGCGGAATCTCCGAACCAAAAGGGCTGGACTGTCTGATCAGGCCTTCTATAGTGCGAATTCATAACTCCGACAGGGTTCTCAATGGCCCAATGTTTTATGCCTGTTTTCGTTAAACGCAGAAAGAACTCTATCGCTTCTTTCTGCTTTTCTCTGCGTCCTAAATGATGTGGATGCTCACGTCTCTCAGAAACGGGAAGGTGTGAGTCATCCGGATGGTACATCCATCGTGCACCACTGACAGAAAGATATGTGCATGGAGGATGCGCTATCATAAGATCCCATTCTTCTCCATCTGGCAGATATAGGACGTTCCCATTCTCAAGATGTCCACCTTTATCCCTTATGATTTCAAAAACATCTTGATGAAAGTGCCATTCCGGATGCCCTCCGCTGCACTCTAATATATCACAACTGAAAGCATTGAAACCTCGTTCTCTAAAGGCCTTGCATACAGCTTGACTTTCTTCACATGCTACTAATATATTCATGACAATACTTTAGCTATTCCATTTGCAATACCTTGTGCAAAGAGGACAGGAACCGCGTTACCTATCATTCTGTAGCACATGGCATTTGTGCCAATAAAATCAAAATCTAACGGAAACGTCATCAACGTGGCAGCTTCCCTTATCGTTATGCTGCGTGCTTGAGATGCATCCGGGTGTATGAACATATGGCCATCCTTACAAAGATGTGCCACTACTGTTTGGGATGGTTTGTCCCATTCTAAACTCTTATATTTTGCATAAAGTGTCTTATGCCCTGTCACATTGAAATAGAAATCAATTTTCTCTTGATGAGAAATGTGGTTTAACTTCTCATTAACCCATCTTCGATAGACACCAATATCTCGAATGCTTAGATATCGAGCTTCATGTTGTGTATAGTTTGGATCAGAATTTGCTGTGTGAGAGATATTCTTGCGACCATATTTTTGAGGGTGGGGCAATGGATATAGAGGCGGGAAATTCCCGAGGGCATCCCTTACAGTTTTAATAACGCCTTTAGTCGAGCACCCATCTATGGATGAATAAATCTCGTCAAGATTCAATTTTGAATTTTGAGGAATTCCAATTAGAATAACGCGCTTCCGTTCCTGCGGAACTTGATAATCAACTGCGTTGAAAATACATTTATCGAGTTCCTCAGGTTTCCTGATTACATAGCCAATGGAAGTAAATGCTTCATAGATCCGTTTTGTGACTTTGATGCCTCCAGGGTGAGCGCTCAACATTCCCGGGACGTTTTCAAAAACGAATAGTTTTGGCTTGAACGCATTGACAATTTTTACGAAACTCTCAAAAAGATAATTTCGATAATCATCATTCATTCCGTTTTTATCTTGTGCACGACCATGAATTGAATAAGCCTGACATGGAGGTCCACCTATAATCAGGTCAACTGAAGAATCGCCAATTTTTCCACGCAATCCTCGTTTGCAAGTGATTGAAGCATTTGAAGAACCATATAATTGTAAAGTTTCCTCAGACCAATCTCCATTCAATAATTCTTCTGTTTTTTGAATATCAAAATGAATCACATCCTTCATGGCTTCTAGTTCTGTGTAACCCCATTTTTTGACTAGGCGATGCCTCAATGAATCGACCATTGGCATTTCCCATTCCACATGAGCCAAAGATGTAAAATGACCAGAAGACATAAACCCTTCAGAAAGGCCGCCGCATCCTGCGAATAAATCTATGAAAGTATATTTATTCATTGTTATTCGGGCATTCTTACCAATTCTTGAATCTGCACATTAAGAAGCTCGGCAATCTTGAGAAGAGTGTCAAGGCTCGGTTGGATAGTGTTCGTGCACCATTTGGAGACAGTAGCTGGATCCTTGCCGAGTTGCTCGGCAAGCCATTTGTTGGTTCGTTTCTTCTCCACAAGTATGACTTTGATTCGGTTTATATCTTTGCCCATGATGTTTATTACTTGTTCAATGGCACAAAGGTAACAATTTTCATTGAGGAATCACCCAATTCAAGCCATATGATTGGTTTAATATTTCAATAAAGTGCATTTCGTGCAATTTCAACCTTCGGAATAAGTGGATTCAGACTCTGCAGCCACAAGAATATCCGGTTCTTCAACAGAATATCTTTTAACGGTAGAACACGTTATATCATTAAAGAGTTTGTTCAATGCCGCCTCCCGGTTGCTTTTATTGCGGAGTTCACACTCCCAAATACTGATTACTTTCCAACCAAGAGCGGTCAAGGCTTGTGTTGTCTCCTTGTCGCGTTCAATGTTCCGCGTAATTTTAGCCTCCCAAAACGGAGTATTGCTTTTGGGCAGTCTGAAATACTTGCATCCTTCATGACCATGCCAAAAGCAACCGTCAACGAATATGACGGTCTTGTATTTCTTCAACACAATATCTGGTGACCCAGGAAGTTTCCTGTTGTTCAGGCGATACCGAAGCCCCTTGCTGAACAAGAATTTCCGCACCAAAATCTCCGGCTTGGTATCCTTGCCCCTGATGGCCGCCATACAGCGACTCCGTTGCTCGGGTGTCATCACGTCTGCCATTATTTTTTCCGGAAAGATGTAATTCCAATTCTTGAAATATGGGACGAGTATTGCAGTCCCAACATATCCATTGACTCCTTGCTTAATACAAAAACGGGGCCATTTAATACATTGGGCGTTTTGGGTAGGTTGAATGTATAATTTAAATTTAAAGCTATTGTGTAATTTTCGTTGTTATAGCAAAAGTCAAATGGCAAAAGAAAAATCTGCTCTTTTAGTTTTTCATGTCGTAGTTTCTTGCCATAACATGACGGCACCATTATTCCTAAAATATATTTATTCGTTCTATCCTTGTTTTGACTAAAATCACATGCGGCACTAAATTCTACTGCTATGAGTTGAATGTTGGAGGAATCAACATCTGATAATTTCTTAAATGAGTCACTTAACCACGCTTGATAATGAACATGAAATAGTGAATTAAAAATTTCTTCTTTGTCATGTTGCGCAAACGTACAGACTGCACCTCTGTCCGAAATACGTTTGTGCTCCATTCTTGCAGTATCTATATGATAGATAGAATTTAGTTTCTCAAGAGAAAATCCATCCGGGAAGGAAATATCTGTGGAATGATTTGCATTTTGCAATGGGGTAAGATATTCCTTCCAATAATCATCTTGATTCTGACATAATAAATGTTTGAATATCGGAGCTAAACTTTCTTTTAAGGCTAAATCCGGTTCTAATTTAGCTTGTGCTAATCCGAATGTACTTTCGGCAATTTTAGAAAACACCAACCTGCACGCTTTATCAAAATTTGTTTGTTCGCCCCAATTATCGGATACGTTAATTGTGGAAATTATTGCATTAAGTGTTTTGGTAGCTGCCTCAAGAACGGATTCGTCAAACTTGAAGATGCATTTTACCAAGTCGGATGAAAGAATTTCTTGAATTTTTGCATCCAAATCAGATTCCGCACTAAGGAACTCCACTTTATCTACACTTGTTACCAATATGGGCTTGATCTTTTGTCTAAACGAATCATCTGTTCTATTTATAAAATCTTTGAATGCGGCAATTTCTTCAGTAACTTTTGTCCAAAATACTAAGATAAAAGGTCCGTTTTCTGTAGAAATATATTTGCTGATAGCGTCCTTGAGTATTGAGTTTGCATCTGCAGATTGAGAAAGTTTAATGTCAAAGAAGGCAAATCTAACACCAGTTAAAGGAGCCTCAGGAAATTCAAATCCATCGTATAAAAATCCCTTACAACCGATACCATGTTTATAAAAGACATCTCTCAGTTGGTTCAATTCTTCCTTTTCGTTATCAACGATGATGATGCGGTTATTTTCAATCATACTATTCTTTTGGGAAAATTATGGCTACTATTGCGCCAGTATATGCATGTGGTACAGAACAATCTTCATTGGAAGGAAAAAGAATTTTACCTCCAATTGTCTCCATTACCAAATTTGAAAAGTAAAGGCCTAATCCCATTCCACCAGGTTTGAGAGTTCTATATGGTTGCACCAATTCGTCAGTTCCCATCTTAAACCCTTCTCCATTGTCAGCGATGACAATTGCTGGACCATCAAAAGACTCAATATCGGTATTAATATAAATTGCTTTGGGTACATTGGAATCAGATTTTTTCTCCTCCTTAATGCAAACCCAATATATGGCATTGTCTATTATATTGGAAATCGTGCTAAGAAGAAGGTTTCCTGGACCTTTGATTTCAAAATCATCAGACTCTTTAGTCAGTATTGGCGTGGAGTAGATAATTTTGTGATAAAGAAAACGAGAATTATGAATTTGTACAGCCCGTTCTACTAATTTTGATGCTGAGGTTTTGATTTTCTTGTTTTGTTTTACAATTGGTGCAAAATTCTCAATCAAGTGAACTAATGATTTCACCCGTTGCTTCAAAAGGCTCTTATCGTAATCAGAATTATTTAATGAAACATTTATAAAGCGAATTTCACGTTCTATTTCATGAAACACAAGACTGAGGTTTAGACCGCTCATTCCTGAATTGAGCATCAAGTCCCTCATTTCATTGTAATCCTTTTCTACTTTCTTTAGTAACGGATTAAATTCTTCGATTAGACCTTTCTTTGCCAATTTAGCATCAAGTTCTTTAATTGTGTCTGATAGACCTATTTTTTTGACGTTTGGGGTATGGGAAGTAAAGGCTTCTATTTTGTTTCTGTCATCAATGACTATCCGTTCAAACACGCTAAACACTTCTTGAATAATGGAAGTGAACAACCGAAAAGTTCCATTATCAGTAAAACCTTCTCTATTTGTTTTTTCCTTAAGCCCATTTTCGCTTTTAAGCAAATCCAAAAAGACTGCGCCAATTGTCACTTTTTTGCTAAAATGGTCTCCTGCCCGTTGAACTTTTGCTAACTCTAGGCCGAGCCAATCATCGGAAGGCTCTCCGTAGTTGTATACACGTATGTTATCTCGGAATATCTTTACTCCGCAATTGTCTTTTATGAACGATTTAATTGCAACCCTTTTTCCGGCTCCAAATGTGTAGTCAATGATATTTCCATTCTGATTGAATACATGAAATATGCCTGATATTGGACCGATTTTTGATAAATCCTCATTTATTAATATATTATGGGGTCTATCATTGAAAGATTCTTGTTTTAATAAAAGATCCTGCTCCCCAGATAATTCTCTATTTGCCATTTTAGCCGAGGCAGGAAAGTTAATTGGATTAAACCTATAGTCCCATTTAAAAACGGCACAGCCACTATCAGATGGTTCAATAACAAATTGAAAAGTATACAAACTTTTTGCTAAGACCCAAAGAGGTGTTTTGGCCTCGTCAATCCATTTCTGTTTCTCTTCATCATCGCATACGATTTCAATCTCAAATGAGTCAAGAACCTTAAATGGATTTTTAATATTCTCTATCTTTTGCGCTAAATCTTTCAAAATGGATTTTGTCCATTTTTTCGTTTTAAGTCCGGAAAGAACTATACGGGTGCCATGACCAAGTTTGAACAAGTCGGATATGCCGTCATTAACCTCGACCGATAGATTTTCAATATATTCTTCCGACTGGATTAATTCTTTCCAGTTGATATGGAGTCTAGATCCGAAAAGTTCTCCTTTAGCTTGAGATTCTAAAGTTATTTCATCAGCCAAGCGATGTACAGCAAGACGACCTACTCCCTTATTACCTAAAGAAGAACGTTTGAAAATTGGGCTGATTTTGGCTTTTTTCTTTTTGTAATCAGTTCCAATCGTCAACCAAACATTTTGAATGATATCGATAGTCATACCGCTACCGTTATCTTCAATTATAATTTTACGCTCAGAAGAATCTAAATTTTGGAAATAGATAGTAACCTTCGTGGCGTCAGCATCATAGGAATTTTTGACGAGCTCAAAAATTGCTAGGCTATCACTACCAATAAGTTCATCACCTAGTAGATTTATTATGTGGCTGGTTGCTTTTATTGGAAATCTTTCAGAATTCATAACAATTGTGCTATTGCTTTGGCAATGGCATGAGCCATCAATGGAGGCACAGCATTACCAATTTGTTTAAACATGGCTGAACGTGAACCTTCAAAGAAAAAATCATCTGGAAATGATTGTATTCTTGCAGCTTCGCGCACAGAAATAGATCTAATGTATTTTGTAGAAGGGTAGATATAGTAATGGCCGTCTTTGGATATATGTGCCACTACTGTGTGACATTTTCCGTTTAAGTCTACCACTTTGAATCTATCCAAAAAGGATGTTATATTGTTTATAGTTCTGATTTCATCAGGGAAATCAGAATTTTTAATTCTGACCCCATCATCCAGCCACATCTTAACAGCCATGCGATATTTTTCGGTATCTATACGGTTTATTGGCCGTGCAGTATGCAGTGTCAGTATATCGGAATCATTGCGCAAATCGAATCTACGAAGATAATCTGATGGCGCAGAACTATATTCAGATGAAGTTCCTCCAGCATAAATAGAAGGAAGATCCGAGAATATATCTTTACATGTCCAATTATTTTGAATCTTCTGAACTATAGGACACCCACGGTCAGAGGATTTTCTCCAACCAAATATAATCACCCTCTGTCTATTTTGCATTACGCCATAATCAGATGAGTTCAAAATAGCAAAATGAACTTTATATCCGAGTTCTCTAAAATGTGATTTTATATTCTCAAAATGATTTTTTTTTGAACTCAGAAGACCCAATACATTCTCAAACACAAATCCCATCGGTTTGTATTTAGCTAGGAATTTGCCATATTGCAAATATAACAAACAACGTTTGTCGTCTGCAATATCTGTGTTATGACGATTTAGCATAGAGAATGCTTGACATGGAGGTCCACCAACAATAAAATCGACCCTTTTTCTGCGTTGTCGTTTTAACACGAAGTCTATCGAATCAAAAATTGATTTTATCGTTGTATCGGAAATTTCTTTATTGATTACTGATGAAATTAAATCCCTAGGAAGTAATCTATAGAGTTCCTCTCTTGTTATTTCATGTTTGAGATAACTTAAATAATTGTTATACAGATTATTTTCCTTAAGGTAATGATAAGCCAATCGCGTTTTAATGGTATAACAAGCGTCAGTATTCATTTCCACATGGGCAACCGGCACAAAGCCACATCGCAAGAACCCCTCCGAAAGAGCTGATGTTCCTGCGAATAAATCGATATATGTATATTTACGCTTTGCGCACATTTTTCCAAAGATAATTCCGATGCAAATTTAGCCATTTTTTCTTATCTATCAATCGTTTTTCTCTCATTTATGCCAAAAAACATGTTTTCAATTACGCAAATGGCATGACTTCGAAGATTTATCGTGGTTTATCGCTGGGCAATTCAATAGATTTCATACCTTTGCATCAAGAAATCAATCACTTCCGTGACGTAAGATGAGCGAAGAAAACAAAATAATACTCTATCAGGACGATGACGAGGTAACTCGTGTGTCGGTTCGCTTTGCTGACGAAGACTTGTGGTTGACACAAAGTCAGTTGGCGGAGATATATTGTACTACAAAACAGAACATAAGCCAGCACATTGACAACATCTTAAATGGTGAGTTAGACCCTAATCGAACTGTAAAGGATTTCTTGACAGTTCGACAGGAAGGCAAACGACAAGTGCAGCGTAGTGTGTTGCACTACAACCTTGATATGGTTATCGCTTTAGGGTATCGTGTACAGTCTCAAGTAGCGACCCGTTTTCGCCGTTGGGCAACACAACGACTTCATGAGTATATCCAGAAGGGATTTGCGATGGATGATGAGCGGTTGAAGCAAGGTGGCAACCGTTATTTCCGTGAATTGCTACAGCGCATTCGCGATATTCGTAGTAGTGAGCGTAACTTCTACCAGCAGGTGACGGACATTTATGCCACAGCCACGGACTATGACCCACGGGACGAGATGACTAAGATGTTCTTCGCCAGCGTGCAGAATAAGTTGTATTATGCTGTTCATGAGAATACGGCAGCGGAGGTTATCTACAATCGTGTGGACAATGAGAAGCCGTTTGTGGGTATGACCAACTTCAAAGGCAACTATGTCACGAAGGACGATGTAAAGATTGCCAAGAACTATTTGTCTGAGATTGAACTTCAACGCCTGAATTTGCTTGTTTCCGGCTTCTTGGACTTCGCTGAGTTCCAAGCACTGGAAATGAATCCAATGACAATGAAGGACTGGATAGAAGCCTTAGATAACCAGATTATCGCTCACAAGCGCAAAGTGCTGATTGGCAAGGGAAATATCTCGCACAAGCAAGCTATCGAGAAAGCCGAAAAGGAGTTTGAAATCTACCGCAAACGCGAAATGGAACTGCTCGAAAGCGATTTTGATAGAGAGATTAAGAGATTGAAGGACAGGAATTGATGGTAAACCAGTTCTCACATACATAGCAGGAGACCCTTATCTGAGGATATTCACTGAAACGCTTGAACATACAGTGGTAAGGATGGTGTGTCGTGGCTTCAACTGCCTGTAATGTTACTGTTTGGTTGTCCAATACCACTCCATCCGCATATCTCATTCTTGAAATTCAGGAATTCTTGCGTATTATCAGTACGAGGACATGAAAAAGTCGAAATCAACACATTCAAAGTTCTTTTCAAGCATTCTATGACATCAAGTAAAAGCGGAGGAAGTACCACATTAAATGTTCGAGTACTATCAGGATAGAATTTCTTACGTGCTTTCACGCTCTTAAATGTTCCGCTTTCTTCCATGTCAGGAAAGAAAATCCAATGTACAAGATTATTATCAACTAATCCGTGATAAAGAGAGTAATGGAAATCCAATGACCCATTATGAATAATTTCATCCCGTAAACTCTCTATAGTACGTACACATACAATTTCTTGTTTCGCAAATAATGTGTCTTTCACCTTTAGATTTTCATCAAGCCATTTGCGTTTCCCGTATGTAATATCTTTACTTTTCATGTTGGGATACGATGTAAAATCTACTTCATGCATTTTTTGTAGTTCGTAGGCAACTTTCGTTATGAGGTCAAAACTTGAAGCCAAAGTTATGATAAGTGAGTGGAGGTACGTATATACATCTATTCCCTGTGCGTCAATCCCAAAAGCCACATCGTCATATGTTTTAATGTCTAATGATAAATCGGGTGTTAGTATTTCATATACTCGATTAATCAGTCTTGCCAACACCGAGGTTCTATTCTGGAAGGATGACATCAACATTTCGCAATCATGATAATAGAGCACTTTATGTGTTAATTCATTGTTGTTGGCATTCAATAGCGATTCAAACTTTTCCTTAGAGCAACAGCCCTCTTGGCTGTGCCCGTCATAGCGAATCCACATAGGTATTAATCCTGCGATAGAATAATAATCAATACCCTTAAACACGTTTCTTGTAATTACTTCATGCAACTCAACCTCCAACAGATTGAGATCCATCAGCGAATTATTTATACGTACTCCAATAGGATTATAGTATGTAAATTCTTTAATCATATCTTCTGGCTTGGATAGAGTTGTCTTTAGCTTGTCAATGATGTTTTTAGATTCTTCTTCCATATTAGTCTAATTCAGGATTTTTGTAGGTTCTTTTGCTTGCAGACTGTTGATGCATGCCATTGATATAAATAATTTCAGGTATATACTCCCCTTTATTCTTCATATCTTTTTGCACCTCCGCCATTTTTGATTTAATCTCATCTATGTTATTCTTTTCCATGATTATCATAAAAATGCCTGATTTAGCCCTTTCTGCTTTCATGTAGGCGGGCAATTGAGTTCTGTATCCATGGACAAGATTCTCGTTGGTAGAGCGTTTGATTTCTATAACCGTATTAGCTCTGGCTCCTTTTGTTATATGAAAATCAATTTCACCAATGCCTGGATTGTCTTCTCGTGTTATGGACAAGTCCAACTTTCCGGCAGTTTTATATGTATCAGCCACCGTATAAAGCAAAAGTTGCCAATCTGTTTCGTCTGGAGTCCGATTATGCCGATAAAATAATTCTGAAATTCTATTATGCTCAACTAAATGTTTGAACTGGTTGCACATGGCCAAAGCAAGTTTATATATTTCATCCTCGTCGTTCTCATATTCTATTGGTTTTTGAAATGGAATTTTTTCCAATAGTTCTTGAAGTAAGACATCTCGATATTGATCTTCTTTATCAAGAGTAAAATTATAAGGTACTGCATTAAGACTCTTATAAAATCGAATTGCAGCATCATAGCATTGTTTATTGTTAATGATAAGATTCTTCCAGTCCTTTTTCTTGTAATTCCGATATTCTGCCCAACTAACTCCAATTAGCTCTGCAACCTTTCTCTTAAGTCGATTATTGTAATTACACACATCATCTATCTCTTCGAAGTCATGTGCAATAGGAAGATTTGTCAAAAACGCTTCTGGAATAAAATGAATAGGCTTCCCTTTATAACAAGGAACTTGAAATTTAACTCCATACTCAAATACATAAGGATGAGTTGGCAACCCCATTTCCAAAGCTATCCTTTGTGTATACTCTAGAAATTGTTTTTGGAGAATGGCGATGGTCATGTCACTAATCCTATCTGCCGCAATATTATCCTCTAACAACTGCATTAGACCAAAGATTTCTGGATCTTCAAGACCCGCATTTATTATAGTATATGCACTATGAGCGAGTTGTACGGAAATTGCGCCACTGATGCCTCTTCCCCTTGTGTTACCTTTAGAGAATCCCAAGCCTGTATTGGGAATCTCCCTAAAAGTGAATCTATTTACTATTTGCTTAAAGAAATAGTCTTGCAAATTTTCTGCTTTTGAAGCTTTAACTAAAGGCACAAACAATTTAAAGTAGTTAAAAAACTCAGCGTATGCATTTTTAAATTCTGGTATTTCACTTCCTTTCAGAAGTAATGGGTCTATATGAAGTAGAGAGTCACGATCTAAAAAAGCATTATATACTCCTTTTTGAAGAAAATCCTTATGCTTTACTTTAAGATATTTACTATATGTTAATGCCATAGTTGTTATAGATTATAGCCAAGAAGTTAATCAAATTAGTTTGTGACAAGTACATTTAATAATTCTATTACCTTATGTATCTCCGAATACGCCTTCAAATCCTCTGGCGATTCTTGGCAGAGTTGGCACAACTTTTCTGAGTTGGACATTGCTCGTTCCAAGTCGCCGTTTTCTGTCAAGTATTTGTAGAGGTTCGTGCGTATGAAGTAGCGTTTTGTTTTCTCGTAGCCCGGCATATATTTCTGTAATTCGGGGAGTAGTTGGTCATAGCTCTCATAGCGCCGACAAACGACATTGGGCAGGAAGTGGAGCAGGAACCAAAATTCCGTGCATGGGTTCGTTTCTATGAACAGCACCCTTCCTGCATACTTCTTTTTGCTGTACTCCTTCTTTGCCCGCTGGTACTGCTGCATCTCTGAAGGGTATTGATACAGCCTATCCATATCGAACAGGCATACGATGTAATCATATTGCTTGCTCAAATAGGATTCAACCAACTTCAGGATGTGGCTGATGTCGCTATGCTGTGGGAAATCCGGTGCAACCTTAAATGGGTAGCGACACGCAATTCTCAGAGAATCGAAATAGAACCATTCCGTTTCTCCTTCGCCAATGATGGCGATACTCTTTGTTACTGTGCGCCCCATTTCATTACTCGTTTAAGTTAATATACTGACTACCGAGGAACGGCAGCTTTATGAGTTTTCCTTGCTTGTAGGCATTATACGGGGAAAGATTCTTGTGCAGTCCCAAGTTAGAAAGCCGTACTACCTTAGTTTCGCCAAGTTCGTCCTTGTCGGTGAACCATATCGTGTCACGGCGGATGAAATCTTCATTGAGAAGATTGATGTCGTGAGTTGTCAGCAGCATTTGTGACGTCCCTTCGCTGTTTGCCAAAAAGACTTTCAAGAAGTAAGCTAACAGTTCGTAGTGGATACTTGTCTCTACCTCGTCAATGGGCACAAAGCGATTGGTCTTCAACAGGAAATTCAGAATCACTGCCAGTCCCATGAATCGCATGGTGCCGTTGGACTCGTATTCTTCGGACAAGTCGTATAGGCCATCTCCAGCCTTATGTTTGAATGTCAGTTCTGTATTTGTGATTTTGCCTTTTCGAAGCATTTCGGCTTTCGCTTCATTACCGATAGGGGCATTCTGAATCAATTGTTCCAATTCCGGTGTAATCAGTTCTTCTTCTTCATGCAGGACAACATCTTCGATATTAAAATCGGAAGCCTTCAGAAAGTTCAAAATAAATTTTTTCAAGTCTCCATTCTCATCCTTGTCCAAACGGGATTTTACATAGCCGGAGAGCAACATACCGGGAGCCAAAACATCCTTTACTTGATTTGCGAAGTAATCATACACATCATTCAAGCGTGTACGTTCTACATTGCTTTTACCGAATGCAGCCAGCACACTACAATTATTGATTGTGTTGCCGGAAATCACGTCCTGGCTTTTCTTCGTCAGTTTCAGATTGCCACCAAAGTCTATGGCCGTGGAGTCTGTTTCCGCATCATAGCTGCGACTATACAATTTGGTCGGACGAATAGAGTCATATACTATCAGCGTCTCGGAATAGATGTATTTAGCATTCAATTCAAAAGTAAGGATGAACTTCGACTGATTGATGTAGAAACTCATTGACATCTTTGTCATTTCGTTTCTTGACGTGTCATCCAACATAAAGGGGACAACCCTTGTCTTTTCATTGCGGTCTTTCGGCATTCTCAGAACTAACATTCTGAAAAACTCAATGGCATTTAATATGTTGGTTTTGCCGGAAGCATTGGCACCATAGATGATGCCCACTTTCAGCAATCTAACCCCATCCTTAACTTCACACGAATACTCATCAGACATAAAGGTGTCTGACGAAGGTTCAAAACTTATCTTTTGAGGTGATTTAATGGAGAAGAAATTCTCAACACTGAACTCTGCTATCATAATCGTTGACTTTACTATGTTGTATGCCGCAAAAATACCAATAAAATCCGTTGTGTGCAAATTATAATAATAATATCTGTAGAATAATTACGAAAATGGCAAACAAAATCACATAAAGATATCCCAACGATAACAATTACTTGATTTTATCAGCTTGACTAAAGCTTTTCGTGAATTTTGACGAGATTCATAAATATAATACCCTAATCCTTTCGATTTCTCACCCTAAAGTTGTACCTTTGCCAACAAGAAATCATCCGCTTCCGCGATGCGCAGAATGGGGCAATTTTGCGGTGGAGCGATAGGAGGAGATTACGGAGTTGGCGATTCCTCAAAGTGAAGATATAGAGCTGCTTAGGTTTAGATTACGATTCCTGGTGGCACCACCTACAAGAACGCTTCTCATCTACGAGGAGCGTTTTTTTTGTTTTAGCACAGTAGAGCAAAGAACTAGAAGAAACATTAACACACGGTATATGATACAAATGAATTCCAGCAATTACTTTTGCAGAAAAACCAAAAATGAATATAAAAGCCTTTTTTTTAGCAACTTTATTCGGGTTGACCGCCTCCCCATTCTATGCCCAACAACCGAACAATGAATGGAAAGAAACGCCCAACAGAGTTACATTAAGTGGCTCTTTACTCACATATGGCAGTGATCCCGGTTATGACGTAACAATAAGTTATACCCGCTTTCTGAACCGCTTTCTAGGAATAGCTGGAGGTATTAGTTTTCAAAGTTGGTACATGGATGACTACAAGCCCCAATGGGAAGTGACCGACCACAACGGAAAAACATATCAGCTGGACAATGATGAAAGCACACTGAAGAAATTGATTTTTCAAGTAGATCCGGTTTTCCGTCTCCCGTTCCTGACTTTTGGACGAGACAAGGATATGACAATTTCCTGAGAATGCCACCCAGCTGCAGCATTTACCTTTCCAAATATGACATTTAGCTAGTCGTCCCTTAAGAATATCTTTTTCAGTTGATATTCAGTAATTTAGTTTGTAA
>OHBJ01000823.1_pt1 | contig 20948 bp, 14 predicted proteins | sample 1577241 | NCBI WGS metagenome assembly OHBJ01 (sample SAMEA3541594, study PRJEB24748) | human gut metagenome | biome: human gut; feature: human-associated habitat; material: faeces | place: China | collected 2012 | reverse complement strand
TTGGAGCAAAGGTTACTTTTACTGATATCCGTCCTGGATTTGTTGATACTGATTTGCTGAAATCCGGGCATTTTCCGATGATGATGAGGCCTGAATTTGTTGCAGATAAAATTGTTAAAGCGGTTGAGCATAGGAAGAGGGTGATAACCATTGACTGGAAATACCGTTTGCTTGTTGCCTTTTGGAGACTTATCCCTAACTTTATATGGGAGAAACTGAAAATCGTTAAGACTGAAAAATAGACTTTGATTTAGAAATTAAAAAATTTATAATATGAAGAAATTACTTATATCACTATTTGCAGGTGTGGCAGCATTGAATGCTGCGGCTGTAACACCGCTATGGATGCGGTATGCGTCGATATCTCCTGATGGCAAGGAAATCGCTTTTGCATATAAGGGAGATTTGTATAAGGTTAACTCTGCTGGTGGAGATGCCGTCAGGTTGACAAGTAATGAGAGTATGGAAACTGCTCCAGTTTGGTCTAACGACGGTAAGCAGATTGCTTTTGCAAGTAATCGCTATGGCAATTATGATGTTTTTGTGATGCCGTCAAATGGTGGTGCCGCAAAGCGTCTTACTTTCAATTCAGCAAACGAAATGCCGAGTGCGTTTACTGCCGACGATAAGGCGGTTCTTTTCTCTGCTGCTCTTTTTGATCCTGCTGAAAGCGTATTGGCTCCTGAAGGAGTGTTGAGCGAACTTTATAGCATTAATATTGCAGATGGAAATATTAAGCAGTTATTGGCTACTCCGGCTGAACTCGTTTCTTTGACAAATGACGGTAAGAAGTTTGTTTATCAAGATGCTAAAGGCTTTGAAAACCAGTGGAGAAAGCACCATACGTCTTCTGTTACAAGAGATATTTGGGAGTATGACTGCATAACAAAGAAACATACAAATTTGACAAATATCGGTGGAGAAGATAGAAATCCTGTTTATTCTTCTGATGAAAAGAGTTTCTTTTTCCTCAGCGAGCGTAATGGACAGTCAATGAATGTTTATCAGGCAAGTCTTGCCAATCCTAAGGATTTGAAGGCAGTTACTGATTTCAAGAAGCACCCGGTTCGCTTCCTTTCAATCAGTAATAATGATTTGCTGTGCTACACATACGATGGCGAAATTTATACGCAAAAGGTAGGAGCGAAACCTGTGAAGGTTCGCGTAAATATCGTTAATGATGAAGAAAACTTTAGTACAACATTAAATCTTTCAAGTGGTATAAGTTCTGCTGCAGTTTCACCTGACGGAAAACAGGTTGCTTTTGTAATTCGTGGAGAAGTCTTTGTTACTTCTGTTGATTATGCAACAACAAAGCGTATTACAACAACAGAAACAGGTGAGGCAGGAGTTGATTTTGGCAAGGATAATAGATCTTTGGTATATGCCGCTGAAAGAAACGGTTCTTGGGGAATTTACAGAGCAAAGATTAACCGAGCAGATGATTTGAATTTTCCAAATGCTACTATTATCGATGAGGAGCGATTGACTCCGAATGACGGTAAAGACCGTACTAATCCGCAATTGTCGCCTGATGGAAAGAAATTGGCTTTTATCGAAAACGAAATGAAACTAATGGTGATGGATTTGGAAAGTAAGAAAATCACCCAAGTGACAGATGGTTCGATGTGGTATTATGACAATTTCAATTACAGTTGGTCGCCAGACGGAAAATGGTTTGCGCTTGAGATTATCGGTAACGGTCATGCCCCTTATAGTGATGTTGCAATTGTAAAGGCTGATGGTTCTCAAAAACCGGTTAATATTACTAATAGTGGATATTTCAATGCTGATCCCAAGTGGGTTCTCGGTGGAAATGCTATTATGTTTGTAACAGACCGCTATGGTATGAGAAGCCATGCTTCATGGGGCTCTTTGAATGATATTATGTTTGCTTTTGTTAATAAGGATGCTTATGACAAATACCGTTTGAATAAGGAGGATTATGAACTTCTGAAAGAATTGGAGAAAGAGCAGGCTAAAGCAAAAAAGGACGAAGAGAAAAAGTCTGACAAGAAAGACAAAAAGGATAATAAAGACGGCAGTGATGAAGAAAGTGCAAATAAAGACATCACTGTTGAGTTAGAAGATATTCAAGACCGTATTGTTAGAGTGACTGGTTACTCTTCTCTCATTTCGGATGCTGTTGTTGACAAAGATGGAGAAAATTTGCTTTATTTGTCATCAACTGGAGAAGGCTTTGATTTATGGAAGATTGATTTGCGTGAGCGTGATAATAAGTTGGCAAAAAAATTGGGTTCATCTCCAGCATTTATGATGCTTGATGATAAGGGTGATAACCTTTTCATCGTTAGTGGCAGTTCAATTCAGAAAATGGGAGTTGTTGGAGAAAAACTTGAAAAAGTCTCATTCCGAGCAAAAATGGAAGTTGACCTTGCAAAAGAAAGGGAATATATGTATAATCATGTTTGCCGACAAGAAGAGCGTTTGTTCTACCGAGCAGATATGCATGGTGTTAACTGGAAGGAAATGACAAAGGCATATCGTAAGTTCTTGCCGCACATTAACAATAACGAGGATTTTGCTGAGTTGCTCAGTGAATTGCTTGGCGAGTTGAATGTTTCCCATACAGGTGGCAGATATAGAAGTACTGCTGGTGGTGACGCTACTGCAAATCTTGGTTTGCTGTATGATTGGTCTTATTCAGGAAAGGGCTTGAAAGTTTCTGAAATTATTGAAAAGGGACCTTTCGACAGGTCAACAACAAAGGTTAAGGCTGGTGATATTATTGAAAAAATCAACGGTCAGGAGATTTCAACAATGACAGATTTCTTCAGATTGATGAATAATTTGCGTGGACAAAAGACACTTGTTTCTTTCTATAATGCTGCTGACGGTTCTCGTTGGGATGAGGTTGTTAAGCCTATCAGTAACGGTGCATTTGGCAGTTTGCTATATAATCGTTGGGTTAAGGGTCGTGCTGAAGATGTTAAGAAATGGTCAAACGGCAGACTTGGCTACGTTCATATTGAGTCGATGAATGATGAAAGTTTCCGTACTATCTATGCTGACATTCTGGGTAAGTATAATAAGTGCGAGGGTATAGTTATCGATACTCGTTTCAATGGCGGTGGACGTTTGCACGAGGACATTGAGGTGCTTTTCAGTGGCGAGAAATACCTGACTCAAGAGTTTAAGGGCAGAGAAACTTGCGATATGCCGAGCCGCCGTTGGAATAAACCGTCTATCATGGTTCAATGTGAGGCAAACTATTCAAATGCTCATGGAACGCCTTGGGTTTATAAATATAAAGGTCTTGGAAAGTTAGTTGGTGCTCCAGTGCCAGGTACTATGACCAGTGTTTCATGGGAGACTTTGCAAGATAATTCGCTGATATTCGGTATCCCTGTTATTGGTTACAAGACTGCTGAAGGTAATTATCTTGAGAACAGTCAATTGGAGCCGGATATCTATGTATTGAATTCTCCGGAAGAAGTTGTTAAGGGCGAGGATGCACAGTTGCGTGCCGCTGTTAACGAATTACTAAAGGAAATTGACAGTAAAAAATAATTGATTTATTATGCAGCGAAGGAAGGAAATAGTTTGGTTGTTTGTCGTCTTCATACTCTGTCTTTCAGTGAGGGTTTACTTCATTGGCGAGAAAAAGGGTCTTGATGGCGATGAACACACTTCCTTTACGCTTGCTTATAATGCTGTTGGTTGGGGCGAGAATGCTTATCAAGAGGGTACATACGAAGCCGAAAATTTAAGGAAGATACTTTTTGTTGACGATTGCGGTGGTTGGAAAGGTTATTGCAGTGATGTAAAGTCACTTTGGACTGATAACCGTGACCCGTCGCATGCGTCGCTATACTATATGCTTTTGAGAACGGCTTTGATAGGGCAGAACTCAACTGTGCTTTCCGATGCTGTTTGGCGTGCCTGCGGTTTGAACTTGCTTCTTTTCGCCGTGTCGTTTGTGCTGATGGCTTTGCTGCTTTTCAGAATTTTTCCAAATTGCAGGTGGATTCCGTTTATTCTTTTGGTTGCATATATTAACCCTGTTTCGGTTTCTATTACTTTGCTTATAAGGGAATATCAGGCAGCGGAGATGTTTCTTGTAGCCTTTGCTTTGGTTGCTGTATGGGTTTACGGCAAGGTAAAGGAGAATAAGCCTATTTTGAAATTTATGCCTGTTTTGGCATTTTCAGTTATTGCTGCTTTGCTTGTTTCGGTAGGCTATTTCAATGCCTTTTTTGTTATTGCTGTCAGCCTGTTTTGCATATACAGATTGGTCGTTTCTAAACAGTATTTGCAACTTGCATTTTTCCCTATTGTAGCGGCGTTATCGGTTCTGCTATGCTGGTTATTCTATCATGGTTTCTTCAATTTCTTTGGAGATGCAAGAACAGGGGAGGTAACTACCAAACTTTCTGGAGAGAACTTTTTTTCGAATATATATTATAGCGGCGGGGCAGCGGTAAAGTTGCTTGTCTTTGATGTTTTTGGCTATCTTATGCTTGCGGTTCTGACAAGTTCTGCTATTTATTTCGTTGCAAAAAAGCGTAGATTGCCGAGAATTGATAATGTCTGGATTTTTGTAATAGCCTATATCTGCTTCGGTGTTGTAATGATTTTGTCAACATGGAAACTGTCGCGATATGTTTCAGCATATATCCCGATGATGCTGGTGCCTGTTGCTTATTGCGTTGTAAAGGTGTTGAGGTCGTGGAAAATTGTTGCGGCGGTTGCGGTAATTGCTCTTTCCCAAACATTGTTTGCCGGGAGGGTGAAATTCCTAATGGATGATTTTGCCGACTTCCCTAATGATAGGGTGGTATATCTTTATGCGACCTGTGATGGTGACAGAAATACTTTGTCGCTATTGATACCTCATTTGCACGTTGGGCAGAAAGTGCAGGTTATTAGTGATATTAATCAAATATCAGATTATAATGCCAACAGGGAGGCTGTCGTTTTTGCCGATAATGATATGCAGGCATTGCTTAATTGCCCATATCTGAAAAGCGTTACGCAGTTTAATTCGTGGCAGAAGATATATGTTTTAAAGTATAAATAAATTTTGGTATGAGATATCTATATATTTTTTTATTTTCTTTTTTGATTTTTGGGTCGTCTTGCAGTCAGAGCAATGTTAGAGTTTTGGATTCAAAGGCATTTTTTGAGGGTGCAAAAACCGATTCTATGACGGTTATCCTTGATGTTCGCCAGCCGTCAGAGTTCGCAGAAGGCCATATAGAAGGGGCTGTTAATCTTGATTGGCTTGATGAGGAGGCATTCAAGGAAGGTGTTGCTAAACTTGATACAGCAAAGACCTATTATATCTACTGCCGTAGTGGCAGAAGAAGCAATGCTGCTGCTGAGAAAATGCAGTCCGATGGCTTTAAGGTCTATGATTTGAAAGGTGGTATTAAGCAATGGAAAGCAGATGGAAAACCAGTTGTAAAATAAGTGTTTGCATCATAAAAGAAAAGGCTGTATCTTTTGAGATATGGCCTTTTCTTGTGTGATGTGTTACTATTATGATATTAAATTTATGCTTTATTTTTGGGTCTATCGTTAGTAATAAGAGGTTTACTACTAAATCATTCGGTATATTAAGGCGGTGTTATAAGCCTCTATAATATTTTTTGCTCCGAATTTTTTAAGTAATTCTTTTCTATAAAATTTGATTGTATCGTATGAGCAGCCAAGTTCAGTTGCAATCTCCTTCATACTTAATCCCATTGCACTTAATCTTAGAATGTCTTTTTCAACGTCTTTCAGTTTTAGCCATTCCAGTGATAGCCACTGCTTGTCGTTTTCATCATATTTCCATATTTTGTTTGGATTTTCGGTGTATGCAATAATTTCCTGCTTTGTGCCGGCACTTGCTATAGATTCAACGCAGAGAATGAGCCAAGCCTCGCCTGTAGATGAAAGTCTTAGTGGTGTTGATTGATGGCAAAGTAGCAGTTCTTTTTGTGTTTGTTTATTTATTGTGCTATATGTATCAACCAATATTAACTTGGTTCTATCTTCAATGGGCAGGGAGTGTATTAGTTCTATTGTTTTGTCGTTGATTTCTGATATTTTAGATAGATTTTCGTTATTTGTTGATTTAATGAAAAAATCAAAGCCGAGTTCTTTTATTTCTTCGGCAGTGTATCCGGAAAAGAAAAGAGGATTTTCAGAAACAAAAATAAAATTTTGCTTGTATAAATCCATAATATATACACTTTTAGACGAAAGCCTTGCAAAGGCTTTCACGCTTTCTATCAGTGAGTCTATATCTTTATATGATTCCTCGGTTACTCCGTTTATTTTAATGTTTCTAAAATAATTCATGCCTGTTATTAGGTTAGACGCTGGCAAACATAATTATTATTTTTAAAATTTTAAAGTGTTTAGTTTAAAATTTACTGTTTATTACCCTTTTGGGTAAAAAATACGTGTTATATGTTTTTTTGTCGTTTGTAAATATGTTTCTATCTTATTAATATCATAAATTAGAAAAACAAACAGAGGTGTGGCTGTGCTGCAAAATATTATACATTGTTTCGATTGCAGCAGGCATCTATTTAGAGAAATCATATAGCCAATTTTCCCTTGATTTGGAAATATACACGAATATTATAAGAATAGTGACGCAGTCAGAAGATAGTTATGCAAAACGTGTTGGCTTAATGTTTGCAGGTCGGATAATGAGAGATTTGCGTAAATTACTTGATTTAAGTAAATAAATATTACCCAAAAGGGTAAAAATACTAATTGTTTTAATTTTTTTGTAAAAAGATTTGGCTTGAGTTTTTCAATAGATTATATTTGTAATGAAATTGAATTTTTAAATTACTTTAAAAACCAAATCATGAGCCTGACCTTCAAAATAAAGGAGCCTTTCTGGCATAATTTTGATTTAAGTGTTGTGATTCCTTTTTATCATAAGATGAAGGAGTTCAGGCATGTATTTCCTAAAAACAGAAAGTACTTTGAGAGAAACGGAATTGAAGTTGTTATAGTTCTAGACACTCCTGATGAATCTCAAGAATTACTTGATTATATTAGCCAATATCCTTTTATAAATTGGAAAGTTGTTATCAACGAGAAACCACATGAATGGAGGAATCCTGCAAAGCCTTTAAATGTTGGAATCCGTCAGGCGTCAAAAAGTTATGTGATGGTTTGCTCACCTGAATCAGAAATGGTAACTGATGTCATATATATTTTGAGAAAGTCATTTGTTGATTATGCCAATTATCCGCACTATGCCATAGGTAGGGTGTGCTTTGCAGATGAAGAGGATATAACGGAATGCAATTTTGATAAATATCAGTCTATACCATTTGGAAGTATAATGTTTGAGAAGGCACATGCAGAGCAAATTAGAGGATATGATGAAACCTTGTTGAAATGGGGTGGAGATGATAATAATATAAGGTCTCGTTTTGAAATGAATGGGATTAGAGAACTTTATTTCAGTGGAGCAATGATGGCTCATCGGGATATTGATAACAAGGAGGGAAAAATAAGGAGAGGAGAACCCTTTGAGAAATTGCCCAATGCTGCATTGCGTCATTTCTTTTTTCCAGAAACTGCATGTGTGAATGGAGAGGATTGGGGAACCGATTTTGATAAGATAATATTTGATTGGAGATATAAACCTTATGCAGAAAAGCAATTGACTGCTTTTTCAGAATCGGTGTTTACTGACTTTTATGTGCAACCCGGTTTGGAAAGTAAAGAGTACCCTGTTTTGCTCTTGGTTCAGAGTTATAATGAAAGTAAGAGAATTGTCTCATTTATAGATAGAGTGTCGGAATGCTTTGATGCTATTGTTTTGTTGGATGATGGAAGTGCCGACAAAACGTACGAATTGGCAAATAACGAAAAATTGATATTTAAAGGGAAAAAGGTAAGAACGGAGTTCAATGATTTGCAAAATAGAAATTTGTTATTGGATTTGGCTTCATTTGTAAATCATAAAATTGCTTTTTTCTTGGATGTTGATGAGTGTCTTGATTCCCGCTTTTCTGATGTGCGAAGGTATGCAGATAGTGAAGATGCTGATTCGTTCATGATACCATACATTCATCTGTGGGATTCTCCTGAAAAGTATAATGCTGAGTATCCAAGTTCATTGGACGGAATTTGTTTTCGTTATAAGATGATTAGAAATATCGGTCATTCGCAGATTTATTCCAATAGAGGAAAGTTACATTTTCATCAAGCACATTCTCTGGCAAAATCGGCTGTGGCTGATGATTTACTAATTTGTCATTATGGTTTAATGAGGCAGCAGGACAGATCTGCCAAGTATGACTTCTATAAAGTAGAAGATAAAGAATGTTGCCAAAGCAGTTATGAACACTTTGGAAGGGATGTTAGACCTCGGTTAAAGGAGGTAGATTCCATTACTGCTGGCATATTGCATAAATTTTCAAAACAATTAATATCCGGCTCATTATGAAGATATGTATAACAAAAACTGATGATAGACCAAAGTATGGGTTTCTTTATAAATCCATATTAGAGATATTTTCTAAGGAAAATGCTTTAGAACTGGTTGGCTTGAATATTTCTTCAGAGTGTGTCGTTTGTATAGGAGATTTTACTCAAGAGTTGATAGAGTTGAAAAGGAGTAAGGAAATTGTCCTGATAAGGTTTTTATTTAGGTCAGATGTCTCTAATCATTTCTATTCAGATATGTCATTGGTTGATTACACTTTCTGGGTCTGTGACTTGGATATAAATATACTTTATCCGTATTTGCAGACTTCTTCCAAAATAAACGTACCCTTTGACTTTTCTTTGAGTAATGATATTAGTAATATAAAGCCTGAATACGATATATATGTTAATACAGGGGAGTTCCTTTATGCAGATAGTGCGTTATTTAAGATAATCAGAACCCTAAACAGATTGACGAAATTAAGAATAGACGTTTGTAGCAAGAATGACGACCTCAAAAATGTTGTTAATCCTAATATCGAAATTGCGGACAGTTCAGCGGATATAGAAGAGCATGTAAAGCGAAGCAAATTGGTTATTGGCTCCGGTTATCCGATACTTTTCGCAATTAAGTATGGTAAGCCATTTATTGTGCTTGGGGAGAGAGGCTATGGAGGTATTCCTACTGTTAATAATATTGGGCAATTTTATAAAGAGTTTTTCCAAGGGACTATTGGAGGACGCTTAGACGGTGCATTGCCTGAAAATCTTGTATATGAGGATGTGCAGGAGATTTTGCACAATAGTAATAAGCAGACTGCCGAATTTGCAAGTTGCCTTTCTGTAGTTTCAAATTCTCAGAATACTAATATTGTAAAAGCAATAATTAATATAGTTGGTACTGCAAACAAGGCAGATTTGTCAGAATTGTGTTTCAATTCAGATTATACTATTGTTGAAAGTAATGGAAAGTATTGGCTTCTTAACAGGTTTACAAGATTCGTTGTCGCCAGTTTAGATGAGCGGTATATGAAATTATTGCGAAGCATAATAAATAATACCGATATTGATAAAAATAGTTTTCAAGAAGAAATTTTGTTAGACCTATTGGAGAATAAGGTGTTATTGAGAAAATTATAAAATTAATTCATTTACCTAAATTTTTTAATATGAAAAGCGAAAAAGAAGAACTAAGAGAATTTGTAGAAGGACTTGAAATGACAGTATTGTCAGAAGAAGATGCAGTTCTATTGGAAGGCATGGTAGGAACAAGTGGAACAGGTTCAAATAATTGTGAATGTGGGCTATTTAGTTCGGATAATTGTGAATGCCACGGATCTAACAATTGTAAATGTGGACTATTCAGTTCGGATAATTGCAAATGTTAAATTTTAAGCCAGTCCATAGTAATTTAATTACTACGGACTGGCTTCCTTAAAAAAAGGGAACAAATGAGGTTAAGTAAATATAATAATCTTATAGAAGTAACACAATCAACAGTTGCTTTATATAATGCTTTGACCGATAAAACAATGTTCTTGCGAAAAACAGAACTTGAAAAATTATCAGGTGATATAGAAAAAAAGATGATAGCACATGGTTTTATTGTGCCAGATGATTGCGATGAAACAGCGCAATTTATTGAATATGCAAAAAAAATAGAGAACTCAAAAGAACCATTCCACTTAATTATAAATCCAACAATAAATTGTAATTTTAATTGCTGGTATTGTTACGAGAAACATGTTTCTTCAAAAATGAATGAATCAACTGTAACAAAAATTGGGAAATTAGTGGAAAATTTGTATCAACAACATGACAACATACAAATATCTTTTTTTGGTGGAGAACCGCTACTATATTATAAGAGCGTAATGCTACCAATTTTGGCACACATAAAGAATTATGCTCAAAACAACAATAAAGATTTCTCTGTCAATATGACCACTAATGGATATTTACTTAATGAACAGAGAATAACAGAATTGAAATTATATAATTTCAATGGAGCTCAAATTACATTAGATGGTAATCGTGAGAAACATAATAAAATACGATTTTTAAAGAATGGTGAAGGAAGTTATGATATTATCATACGAAATATAAAACTATTGGCAAAACACGAAGTACCAGTAAGATTAAGGATAAATAGCACAAATGAAAATATTGATTCTTTAAATGATGTTACAGAAGATTTTTCTGATTTAAGAGAAGAAACAATGAAAAATATACATATTGATATGCACATTGTTTGGCAAGAAACACATAAAGAATTATTAGAAAAGAAAATGTCTAATGTAATCGGAGTGTTCAAAAACAATCAACTAAATGCTACAAAAATGAACTTTAGAAATTTTTGTTATGCAGATAGAAGACACCAATGTGTAGTTCATTATAATGGAGACATTTACAAATGTACAGCAGTGGATTTTGAGAACACGAAGAGGGATGGTTTCTTAAATGAAAAAGGAGAGATTATATGGGAGGATAATAGCATAGAAAAACGTATGAACTCAAAATTCAATAATAAGAAATGTTTCGATTGTAAAATATTTCCACTATGTCATGGTGGTTGTTCAAGTTACAGATTAAATAACGAAAATGGATGCATTCATAATTACGACAATGAAAGTTTACAGAAAATTGTAAAAGATCGCATAATGTATAATTTATCCATGCGTCCTCAAAAATTAGAACATAGTTAAACCTCAATTACATATTATATATGAAACGACTAAATATATTAATAGTATTACTCCTAACTATAGCATCTGCAAATGCATATGTTATAAAAGGGAGAGTAATTGAAGAGATAGATAAAAGTTCTATTCAAGGTGCGGTAGTTGGTATCACAACAATTGTTTCGGATTCAACGCTAAATCAAGTTACTACAGATCCTGAAGGAAAATTTGTATTTAAGAATATTCACTATAATGGAAATGTTGCGATTAAGATATCATATGTAGGTTGTAATCCAATAACAATCGAATTAAAAGGAAATACAAAATCATTGGATTTAGGTGATATTTTAATGAGTTACAAAACAGAGAGTCTTGACGAAGTTGTTGTTGTAGCAAGCGAAACAATAGAGAAAAATGATAAAATTTTAATTTTCCCAACAGCAGAAGAAAGAAAAAATTCATCAGATATAATCAATTTGTTAGGAAATATGAGAGTTAAGTTGCCTGGAATTGATGTAGATGAATTAACCAGAAGAATTAGCATTGATGGAAAAGAACCTATTTTTCAAATTAATGGAAAGGTAGAGCCACTATCAAAAATACGAATGATTAATAAAAATAGAATATTACGCATAGAATATAAGAATCAAGCCGACATTAGGTTTTCTAACGATGGAATAAATTCAGGAATAATAAATTTTATATTGAAAAATGATTTCGAAGGAGGTAGTTTACATACTCGTACAGGCGTGACTATAACAACGCCAAGAATAAATGGAGAATTAGGATTAACATACAACAGAAAACGTTCCGAATGGTCGTTAAATTATGATAATGTATGGAGAAATAGTTCCCAACAATATACAAATATTATTGAAAAATATAATGGAAAAAATTATACTATTGAAAGGGCGCAGATTGGACTACCATCGAACTTTAAAGATTTCGACAATAACATATCATTAGGTTATTCTTATAAATATAATAAAAATACTATATTTTCTACAGATTTATGTTTGAGATATCATAATGTAAAAAGTAAAGATAATTACATTATGCAACAAAATAATGATATTTCCGATTATACTAAAATAAACACCCGCAGTTCTAAAACAATCGATCCAACATTAAATATATATTTCAATAAAATAATAGGTAACCGAACGATTGAGTTTAATTTAACAGGAGTATACTCTTTCGGAGATTATTATAGAAGCATAAATTATATTTATAAACCAGAAGAACAATATAGTCAAAACAATGTAACCGATAATAAAAGCTATTTAGTTAGTTCCGAGATTTTATATTCAAATAAATTCAATTATTTTACAACTCGATATGGAGTAAATTATTCGTACAATTATGTAACCAATGGTTATTCTGAAAGCAAAAATATAATTATTAACACTTTAGCAAAGCATAAATTATATGTATATGGAAGTATTGGGGGAAATATAGAGAAACTAGGTTATTCTATAGGAATAGGTGGAAGATATGAATCTGTGTCAAACGATGGAATTTCGAATCAATGTATACGACCAAATATATCGGCTTCAATTAAGTATCAGGTTCTAAAAAAAACAGTTCTGAGTTTAAATTATAATTATATGCCGTCATTGCCCGCACTATTCAACTATTCTGAAATAATGCAAACCATTGACGATATATCATACCAAACAGGAAGTTTAAATATTAAACCAATGGAATACCATAAAGCAAAACTTTCGTCTCGAACAATGATAGGCAAAATAAATGTTAATTTATCTATGGAATATTCAAGAACAATAAATCCATTGGTTAATATATGGGAATATGATTCTAATCCTGAAAGCAAATATTATGATAAATTTATAAGTAAAACAACAAATGGAAAATATGATGATCGTATCAACATTCAAATGGATATTTCAACACAAAGGTTCTTGAAATATTTTGCTATATTCGGACAATTCGGGTGGTCTAAGTTTAATCTATTAGGAGGAGATAAATATAATTATGTTTTTGATAATTTTTATGCTTCAATAGGTATAAATGCTATGGTAAATAATATTAACATAATTTCAAAATATGATATACTTCCAAGATATAGTGTTAATAACTTAAATATATCCAAGAGTTCAGGGAGTTTTTATATTGGTTGTAATTGGAGATACAAAAACATAACAGTTGGAATTATTGCAGGAAATTTATTTACATCAAAAGCTAATAAAGTAGAAACGACTTATATTTCATCCGTAAGACCATATAATCAAGAATATTATATCAAAGATTTTTCAAATTTGGTAGAACTAACATTTCAATATAATATTGATTTTGGTGAAAAATATAGAAATGTACGCCGTTCCTTATCAAGAGAAAAAATTGACAGAGGTGTAAATAACGCATATTAATATGGGATTGAAAGACTGCATAAGAAAGAAAAATTTCAAAGTTTTTTGGCAAGTAGAGAGTACGGATTGTGGTCCTGCTTGTTTACAAATGATTTGTAATTATTGGGGGAAACCTCATTCTCAACAGTATATAAAGAACGGAATAAGTATCTCTCGTATTGGTGTAACAATAGGAGACATAAAACGACGTTCAGAAGACTTGGGATTTAATACTATGGTTGTAAAAGCATCCACACAACAATTACAGAAAATATCTTTTCCTGTAATTTTACATTGGAGGAAAAACCATTTTGTAGTCTTATATGATGTGAAAAATAAAACAAATAAACAAACTGAATATTATATAGCTGACCCTTCAATAGGAAAGATAAAATTTCAGGCAGAAGAATTTGAACGTAATTGGTTGGATGGAGAGTGTATGGGTGTAGCAATAATATTAAAACCTTTACAATCTTTTTATGAAAAGCCCATAGAACGAGAAAAAACTGATTGGTCAATTGCTACATCCATATTCAAGAAATATGTTACAAAAAAAATCAAATTATCAATAGCATTATCATTACTAGTATTGTCCATGTTTTTGGGTTGGATGATTCCATATATATATCAACTAGTAATAGATAATGGCGTAATTGAAAAAGATATATCACTAGTTTGGAAATTATTCATAATACAATTATCTTTTTTTATTGGTTATGTATGTTCAAATACATTAAGTTCAATAATAATAAGTAAGGTGAACTTTTATGTAGGTATAGAATACATAGAAGAATTGCTAAGAAAATTAATGCATTTACCAATAAAATATTTTGAAACAAGATTAAATACAGAGTTCATGCAACGGCTAGATGACTTTAATAGTGTAAGGTCGTTTTTAACGGATAATCTTATAAGTTTAGGTTTTTCGTTGGTAAATGCATTAGTTTATTTAGCGTTTTTAGGTTATTATAGTAAAGTTGCAATAATGGTGTTTTTAATAATATCAATTATTGGTATTATCTGGAATATGTATTTTTTGCATGAAAGAAAATTCATAGATTATTCTCTATTTATAGAGCAAGCTCAAAATAGAAATTTAATGTATGAAATTTTGAATGGTATGCCAGATATTAAGATTAATAATGCTCAATATAAACAAACAGGAATATGGAGAAAAAATCAAATAATCATCAATAACTTGATGATACGCCAACTCAATGTAAATTTTAAACAAAATGGAGGAATCCAAATGATAAATAAATTAAGAGATATTGCGATTATCTGTTTTTGTTGCATATTAACAATAAAAGGAAATCTTACACTAGGAGTATTAATGAGTATTAGTTATATTTTAGGGCAATTAGCTGCTCCGATAAATCAATTTCAATCTTTTGCAAACAAACTACAACAACTGAAAATTTCTATGAATAGGCTATCCGAAATAAAAAGAAAAAAAGAAGAAAATAGTAATGGTGTCACAACAAATAAAGAATTGCCTATTGATGTCAGATTAAATGCAGTTACATTCAAATATGAAGGAAGTTTTAGTCCCAATATATTTGAAAATTTATCTATTATATTTCCTTGCAACAAAACAACTGCAATAGTAGGAAATAGTGGAAGTGGGAAAAGTACTTTGATAAAATTGATATTAGGGTTTTATGAACCACAGAATGGCAATATTTATATCAACAATTCTCAATTAAATGAACTGAATATTGATAGTTGGAGGGAATTATGTGGAGTTGTGCTACAAGACGGGAAAATATTTAGCGGGACTATTGCAGAGAATATTGCCTTAGGCGTAGAAAATATTGACTTGCAGAGGATTGAAGAGGTTGCAAAACTTGCTTGTATTGATGAGTTTGTAAATAGGCAGCCTGGAAAATATAGTATGTTAATAGGACCTTCTGGTCTTGAATTGAGCCAGGGGCAGAAACAGCGTATCTTAATTGCACGGGCGATATATAAAAATCCGCAGTTGCTTATTTTTGATGAAGCGACTTCTTCTTTAGATACCGTCAATGAGCGGAGGATAATGGATAATCTTAATGAGTTTTTCAAAAACAGAACGGTTATTGTTGTGGCTCACCGGTTGAGTACCGTTGTCAGGGCAGACAATATAATATTTTTGGATAATGGAAAAATCGCAGAACAGGGTACGCATAAGGAACTTGTTGCAAAGCGAGGAAAATATTTTGAATTGATTAAAAATCAATTGGAATTGGAACAGTAATTAATAATTTAACACATTATTATGAACAAACTAAGAGTACTTTTTATTATATGCTCGTTGCTGTCAAGTGTTGCGGCTTTTGCGTATAATATTACGGGTCGCATTACTGACAGTGACGGCAAGCCTATCAGAAAGGCGGTTATCATCGCCCGAAATGATACCCTGAAAGTTGTTGCAGGCATTGAGTCTGACCAGAACGGTCGCTTCCTTACATGCCAGATTAATGAGCCGAGAGTTATTATTGAAGTTCAGTATGGAAAAATGAAGACTGTATATTTGCAGGTTGCCGGTTCTGATATTGAGACTCTTGATATAGGAACAATTGCATTAAAACCTCGTTCGGTAGAGTTAGAGGAGGTTGAGGTCGTTGCTGATGCGGTTGTGCAAAAACCTGACAGATATATCGTTATTCCTTCTCGCGGAGAGGTTGAAAGAGCGGCAACATCGTTGTCTTTGCTTAATGCTTTGAAGATGAATATGCCGGGTCTGGCAGTCGTTGAGGAATTGAATAAGATTACCGTTGACAACAGAACACCGATAATCAAGATTAACGGAAAAGCCGTTGATATGATGAAGTTTAATGGTTTGAACCCTAACGACATCTTGAAGGTTGAATATTTCGACAGTCCTGATATTCGCCACAATTCATACGTTATCAATTTTGTTACCAAGCCTCGCCGGGACGGAGGCTCTATAATGCTTTCCGGAATGAGTTCGCTTAATACCGGTGCCATTAACGGTAATGTTGCGGCTACATACTATAACAAAAAGTCGGAATGGAATATCAATTACGGCATCCAATGGCGTGATTATAAAAAGCAGGAAATCAGTTCTTCTGCCCGTTATATTGGCAGTGAAGACGGTGATTTTGTAAAGACTCAGGTAGGATTACCAAGTGGAATGAGATATACCGACAATGGCATTAATTTAGGCTATACGTATATGCACAGTGCTAATACAATGTTCTCCATCGATTTGAGCGGTGCGTTAACTGACTCTTATCGTACAACTTTTTCAAGCAAAATAACTAAAAAAGAAGCAGAAAAAAAGGTCAATAACCGCTTGATTTGGTCAAGTGAATTTAAAGCTCCAAGTGTTTCTCTTTTCTTCAGAAAGCAGTTTAAAAAAGGCAATATGCTTGAAATCCTTGCCAATGGACGATATAATGACGGTGATTATGTCCGTGATTATCTTGATACTGATGCGTCAGGAAATGATGTGTATGGGATTTATACAACCACAGCCAATAAATCAAAGGCTGTTGGAGGTGAAATTATGTACTCCAAGCAATTTAAGAATGTTACTGCAAAGTTTGGTATTCAGGATAATTACAACCGTGCCGAGAATGAGCAACGTGAGAATGGGGTGATTAATAGACCTGTTCTGGATTTCAATAAAATGTATTTCTATGGGTCTGTTACCGGTAGAGTCAAGAATTTGGGATATACAGTCGGCGTTGGAGGTGTCTATCAGCATAGTTCCGACGGAGTGAGGACAATGAATGCTACTCGCTTTAAGGGTAATATCAATCTTAACTACCGAATTAAGAGATTCTTGTCGTTCAACTATCTCTTTATGTATGATCCGTCAATGCCATCATTCAACCAGCAGTCGGAAGTGCCGTCTTTGGTAGATGATATAGAAGTCAGTATGGGTAATATGAACCTTAAACCGTCCGTTTGGTACCGCAACCGCTTGTATATACGTGGTACTTATAAAAAGTTTACCGGGACTTTCTGGGTTAGTCATAGCCGCACTAATGACCCGATTTTAAGGGATTTTCAGTATATTCCGAAAACTGCTACAGGCGTTATGGAACCATATAGGAATATGTTCCTGTCGAAGCCGGTCAATGGTTTGCGTGATGACAGAATTAACCTTCAGTTGGATTTGGGTTTCAACAATATTCTTAACCATTTCTCAATCTATGGTCAAATAGGTTGGGACGATTATACGATACATAAAAAGAGTCTTGCCGACGGTTCAAGGCAGAAGTTTTCTGACAAGAGACTGTATGCTGGCGTAAGTGGCGGTCTATACTTCGGAGCATGGACAATTAGTGCGAACTACATCATCAAGCCGCAATACAACCTTTCCGGAACAACATTTTCAAGAAATGAGAGATCAAATATGGTTCAAGTTCAGTACCGCTGGAATAACTTGTTTGTCAGATTGTTTGCCGTGAACCTCTTTACAAAACAAGGCAGCAACTATCATAGTTTCGACTTGTCAGACGTTCGTCCGTATAGTTCAAGTACCAGGTTGAATAATCCTAACCAGATATTCCTTAGCCTTGTTTATAGAATGAACTTCGGTAAGGGCTTCAAGAAATTGGGCCGCAGCCTCAAATCAGGCGGAATGGATACCGGCGTCAATACAAATTATTGATAATGCCCCCTCATGGGCGATAATAAAAGGTTTTCCGCAGATTGTTGGTTTCCCGCAATCTGCGGAAAATGTTTTTAACGGTAAGTGTTGATAATAAATGTTTTGATAAAATGTTATTCTAACTATAAAATAAAAACCCCTCGGTGTTTGAAGTGCCGAGGGGTTGGTTATTAAGATTGATTGCTATTTGCTGAGGTGCTATTTTAGGAGTTCGTCCGCTTTTTCTGCGAGTTTTCCGAATGGAAGTCCTCCAACGTGTCGCTCAATGTTTCCTTCCTTGTCGATGAAGAAGAGCGTTGGGATTGACTGGATTCTTGCAGCCATTGCGAGTTGCTCGTTCTTGTCAACGTCCACTTTCAAAACTTTCACTCGTCCTTCATATTCCGCTGCGAGTTTCTCAACGTGAGGAGCGAGATTTCTGCAAGGTCCGCACCATGTTGCGTAGAAGTCGATGATAACCGGGATTCCAGTAAAGTCATAACCACGAAGATACGGCAGGTAAGTTTGAATATTTTCCATAATTTCTAATTTTATTTTGTTATTATTATTTTTCTTTATTTTTTCAGTTCCATAATCTTTATAGGGCAGGCAGTTACGCATTGTCCGCACTTTATGCAGTCAGGGTGTAGGTACCCGTTTTCCTGTCCTCTGCTGTCGTAAGGCGTCAGTTGCATAGGGCAAAATCTTTCGCAACTTTTGCATTTCATTTGGCAAGTGCTGCTTACGTGTATGCTCTTATACCCATTTGGCAGTTTACCTTCTTTTGGAGCCACCCAGGAAGATAGTGTTCCCATCGGGCAGAACGAGCACCATGTTCTAGGAGCGTAGATGAAAGAGAGGATAATACCGACGATTGTTGTTATAAGGATGATATTCCAAAATACTCGCCCCATTGCGTTCCAATCTCCCCACGCGAAGTACATTTGTACTGTGAACATCGTAAATATAAAAAATACCATAAACAACCGGAAGCCAAAAGTCCTGACAAATTTTGGAATAGGTCTATGAGGAGAGTATTTTGATAATATCTTGTCGTAGAAACTTCCTCTCGGGCAAGCATTACCACACCACCATCTGCCTTTCCAGATAGAGAATGTTACCGGTGCGATCATGCAGATTAATGCTATCAGTCCGATAATAGGGTAGAAGTAACCCAAGACCAGGTAGCCTAATAGTAGCCAGTAGAGGGGAAATCCCTTTTTCGCCATGTATCTGTGAAATCTCTTTGTTGCCATATTTTTTGTTTTATTTCTAATGCAAATTTAGTTTGTTTTTAATTGATAAACGAATGATATTTCTTATCTTTGTATAGATAAAATCTATTGATATGACATTGCAGCAGTTAAGATACATAGTTGAAATAAATCGTTACCGCAGTTTTGCCAAGGCAGCGGATGCTTGTGGAATCTCGCAGCCAACATTAAGTGCTATGCTTGTTAAGTTGGAAGAAGAACTTGATGTGAAGATATTCGAGCGAACCAATAAGAAAGTAGAGCCAACATCGATAGGAGAGAAGATAATCCAACAGGCAGAAACAACGCTTGTTGAGGCTGGTCGAATAGAAGAACTCGTTGTAGAGAGTAAGGGTGGCATTTCCGGTGACTTGTCAATTTCCGTAGGTCCAACCATTGCACCATATATATTGCCAGACTTTATCAAGAACTATATAAATGATTATCCCGATGTAAATTTGTCTATCACCGAGATGAAGTCTGACGCTATGGCAGAATCCCTTTTGCGAGGAGACTTGGATGCCGGAATTGCGATTAGCGGCAATCTGACAAAAGGAATAACCGAAATTCCATTATACAAGGAGAAATTCTATGTCTATCTTTCCGAGCGATGCTGGCGAAAATTGCCTGTTTTCAAGCCAGAGAACCTCGAGCATGAGAATATGTGGATAATGAAGGAGGCACAGTGCCTACGAGAAAGTGCTTTCAGTTTCTGTAAGGCACGTGCGAAAGGACGTCATATATATGAAGCAGGCAGTATTGAAACTCTGATACGAATAGTTGATATTAATGGAGGATTTACTATTATTCCAGAAATGCATTTGCCATTTTTGAGTGAGGGTCAGCGAGCCAATGTAAGACGGATTGAAGGCGACTACTTGTCGCAGCGAAGGGTTTCTCTCTACATAAAAGATGACTATATAAGAGAGAGGATGCTCAATACAATAGTTTCAGTGCTTGGAAAGTTCTTGCCAAAAGGAATGCTTGAAAACAGAATAGAAAAGTATGGAATAAGGCTATAATTTCTCCATTTTGGCAGAAATTAGGGATAAAAAACGGCAAATGGTGCTGATTATGTGGAAAATAATTGGTACCTTTGCAATCGTTAATAAGATTTTAAACAATATAATTATATTTTATGATTAACGCTCAAGATATTAAGAACGGAACTTGCATCCGCATGGATGGCAAATTGTATTTTGTTATTGAATTCCTTCACGTAAAGCCAGGTAAAGGTAATACCTTTATGCGTACAAAGTTGAAAGACGTTGTTGACGGTTATGTATTGGAACGTCGTTTCAACATTGGTGAAAAGTTGGAGGATGTAAGAGTTGAGCGCCGTCCGTACCAATACCTATACCAGGAAGGTACAGATTATATTTTTATGAATCAGGAAACATACGAGCAAATTCCTATTCAAAAGGATATGATTACCGGTGTTGACTTCATGAAAGAAGGTGACGTAGTGGAAGTTGTTGCTGATGCTACAACAGAAACCGTTCTCTATGCTGAGATGCCAGTAAAGACACAATTGAAGATTACTTACACAGAACCGGGTTTGAAAGGCGATACAGCAACAAACACATTGAAACCTGCAACAGTTGAAACAGGTGCAGAAGTACGCGTTCCTTTG
>OHBJ01000816.1_pt1 | contig 21106 bp, 15 predicted proteins | sample 1577241 | NCBI WGS metagenome assembly OHBJ01 (sample SAMEA3541594, study PRJEB24748) | human gut metagenome | biome: human gut; feature: human-associated habitat; material: faeces | place: China | collected 2012 | reverse complement strand
AAGCATGACGGAAAATGGGTGCTTTGTAAGCACAAGGAGCGCGAGACGCTGGAGTTTCCGGGTGGGCACAGAGAGACGGGGGAGTTGATCTTGGAAACGGCGAAGCGCGAGCTTATGGAAGAAACGGGTGCGGTGAAATTTGAGATTCGTCCGATCTGCGTGTACTCCGTGACGGGCAAAACGCGCGTGAACGAGACGGGCGAGGAAGCGTTCGGCGGGCTGTTTTATGCGGAAATCGCATCGTTTGGGGAAATACACAGCGAGATGAGAAAATTGTATTATGCGACGCTCTGCCGGAAAACCAGACGTACCCGGAAATTCAGCCGGCGCTTTTGAAAGAGGCGGAAAGACGGAGGTTCGGCGTATAAACGGACATAAAGAAAGCACGCAGAGCATGAAAATCTGCGTGCTTTTTGTGTGTATTGTATTGACTTGAAGCGCCGGGGCGTCTTCAGTTTTTCGGCTTGTTTTTTTCAAAGAGGATGGAGAGCCCTTTGAGGAGCAGGTCGTCATCTAAGATGATCTTGTTGCGGCAAAGGGGCGCGATGACGGAGGAGAGTCCGCCGGTTGCGACGACCGTGCAGGGAGCGTTTAACTCCGCGTTGATGCGGTCGATGAGGCCGTCCAGTGCGCCGGCGTTGCCGTAGAGCAGGCCGCTTTTGAGGCAATCTACGGAATTTGTGCCGATGGTGTGCTTCGGCAACTCGAACGGGACCTTCGGCCGGAAATAAGTGTGCACAAACATCGTTTTATTTCGATTTCTTTTTTGTGCAAATCAACACTCTCTCCCGAAATGTCCAGCAAAATCCGCCTGAAATTTGCATAAAAGAAGGTGCCACCACTGCCATTTCCATCTATCCGATGGCTGTCCGGGATGTCTCCCGCACATTCTGGCAGCTGACTGGCACCTTTTTTCAAGCTTATTTGCAGACCTGTTTCATGCTTTGAACTTTTTATGCTTCTGTCACCGGAGTTTCAGCTTCCCCTGACGGCTTTTCTCCATCCTGGAACAGCGCTTCAAACTCAGCCTGACCGATCTTCTCTTTCTCCATCAGCAGGGCACAGCAGGAATGAAGGACATCCTCGTGATCGAGAATGATCTGTTTTGCCTTGGCATAGCATTCGTCGATGATGCGTTTTACCTCGCTGTCGATCTCGCTCGCCACTTCCTCGCTGTAGGTTCTCGTATGCGCCAGGTCGCGGCCAATAAAGACCTCGTTGTTGTCTCCACTGTAGTTGATCATGCCCAGTTTTTCTGACATACCGTACTCGGTTACCATCGCGCGCGCCATCGAGGTCGCCTGCTTGATATCCTGGGAGGCGCCGGTCGTGATGTCGTCAAAGATAATCTCCTCGGCGATTCGTCCGCCCAGCGAAACCATGATATTTTGAAGCATTCTGCCCTTCGTCATATGAAGCTCATCCTGCTCCGGAAGCGGCATCGTATAGCCTGCCGCACCGACACCGGTCGGAATGATCGAAACGGTGTGAACCGGTCCCACATCCGGGAGGACATGGAACAGAATCGCATGACCCGCCTCATGGTATGCGGTAATCTTCTTATCTTTCTCGGAAATCACCTTGCTGCGCTTCTCAGCACCGATTCCCACTTTAATAAAGGCTTTCTCAATATCCGTCTGGGTCAGGAACTTACGTCCCTCTTTTGCGGTATTGATCGCCGCCTCATTCATCAGATTTTCCAGATCGGCTCCGGTAAATCCAGCGGTTGTCTGCGCGATGCGGTGTAAATCCACATCCTCGCCCAGTGGTTTTTCCTTCGTATGGACGCCGAGAATCTCCTCGCGTCCCTTGACGTCCGGTCGTCCGACTGCCACCTTTCGGTCAAATCTGCCCGGTCGCAGAATCGCCGGGTCGAGAATATCCACGCGGTTCGTCGCCGCCATGACGATGATGCCCTCATTGACTCCGAAACCATCCATTTCAACCAGGAGCTGGTTGAGCGTCTGCTCTCGCTCGTCGTGACCGCCGCCCATGCCGGTACCACGCTGTCTGGCAACCGCATCGATCTCATCGATAAAGACAATACACGGGGCATTTTTCTTGGCTTCCTCAAACAGGTCGCGGACACGGGATGCGCCGACACCGACGAACATTTCAACAAAATCCGAACCGGAAATCGAGAAGAATGGAACGCCTGCCTCACCCGCCACCGCTTTGGCAAGCAGGGTTTTACCGGTTCCTGGAGGTCCGACTAGGATCACGCCTTTCGGGATGCGCGCCCCGACACCGGTGTATTTCTGCGGATTTTTCAGGAAATCTACGATCTCCTCCAGTTCCTCTTTCTCCTCTTCCAGACCGGCAACTTTGGTAAAGTTGACCTTGCTGGTCGATACCATCCGGGCACGGCTGCGTCCAAAATTCATCATCTTGGCATTTGCCCCGCCGCCGGAACGGGAATTGATAAACATAAACAGGAAGATCAGGACGCCTGCGGACAAAGCGATCGGCAGGATCACCGTCATAAAATAGCTGTCCTGGCGGACGCTGGTGGTCGTGTACGGAACCCCCGCCTTGCGAAGCGCCATCTCTACTTCCTTCACATCCAGCACATTGAACTCCTCCCGGTCGCCGGAGGTTGTCTCAAAAATAACCTCACCGGTCGGCACCTCGCGGTTCGGGCGGATCTGTGCGCTCTCTACGGTCTTATTTTCCAGATATACCATGAACTCCGGATAGCTTAATTCCCGCTCCGTCGCCATTCCAGGGACCTTCAACGAGAAAAACATGATAACGAGCAGCATGAGGATCAGAAGCCCCACGCCTCCCATCGACTGACGTTGTTTCAACTGGCTTCCTCCTTATACTTCCACAACACCGATGTACGGCAGGTTGCGGTATTTCTGATCGTAATCCAGGCCGTAACCTACGACAAACTCATCCGGGATTGTAAAGCAGGTATATTTAACCTGAACCTGTTTTTTCACGCGGCGCTCCGGCTTGTCAAGCAGGGTGCACAGCTCGATATTTTTCGGATTCCTCTGTTTTAATACCTCGATCAGATATGCCAGGGTGCGTCCGGAATCGATAATGTCCTCCACGATGATGACATTCTTGCCCTCCAGCGGCTCGTCCAGATCCTTGATAATCTTTACCACACCGCTTGACTTGGTGTCGGAACCGTAGCTGGATACAGACATGAAATCCAGGGAAACCGGAATAGTCAGGCGTTTTGCCAGTTCGCAGGTAAAAAATACGCCGCCCTTTAAGATACAGATCAGGTGGACTTCCTTTCCCTCATAATCTTTGTTGATCTGTGCTGCCACTTCACTGATCTTCTTGTTTACTTCTTCTTCCGTTAATAATACACGAATCTTATCAGCCACTGCTTTTTCCTCCGTTAAATTCCACCTCAAGGATGGTTTTTGTCTGTTCTGTTATCTTATAATATGCGCTGATCCGGTGCCCCACTATCCACAGGATATGTTTTTCTTCCGCCAGAAGCCAGATTTGCTCCCGCTCCTGTCTCGGAATTTTCTCATCAATCATCCAGGATTTCAGTGTTTTCCGACCACCAGACGGCAGTGTCAGGTAGTCCCCCGGCTGCCGGTGTCTCAGCGATAAGGTACCTTTTATTTTATCATAGTCAAACCATTTCGTATACTGGTTTTTCGGAAATTCATCCCCATTTTCACAGGGGAAAGTATGCATCTGCAAAAGATTCTCATCCTGGCTGCCCGGAAGCAAAACCTCTTTTCTTTCCCCTGGATGACTAAGCGAGCGCACTTCAAGAAATCCATATATATTCACCGCCCGGAACCCATGCGGCAGCGAAATACTCTTTCCGGTTCCCTGATGCAGAAGTTCCCGCACCGCCTGCACATGCGTCTCCGTCACGTCCCGGAGCGGCATTTTGCTCTTTAAAAACAACCGCCGCACGATATAACCCTGCACAATCTCCGCCTGTTCTGCCAGCGCTCCTGCATCCGCCTTTCCGTCCGGTGCATGCTTTTGAAGCCATTCCTCTGCCACCTCTTCCAGATAGGCATCTGCCTGCCGGATGCGTCTGCCCGCCTGGTCGATATGACGGACTGCCTGTACATTCAGGCGCTCTTCTACCGCCGGAAGCAGTTCATTCCGAAGCCAATTGCGGCTGTATTCACTCTCCTGGTTCGTCGAGTCCTCGACCCAGTCCTGTCCCTGCTGCCGCAGCCAGGTCTGAATCTCGCTCCGCTGCGCCCAGAGAAGAGGACGGATGATGCGCCCCCGCACCGGAGCAATGCCGGAAAGCCCGGTCAGACCGCTTCCGCGGAACAGGTTAAAAAGAACCGTTTCCGCGTTATCATCCGCATGGTGGGCGGTGGCGATATGAACCTGCCGAATCTCTTTCTCCCACGCCCGCGCCGTCTCCTCATACAGGCGGTACCGTGCCAGTCGTCCCGCCTCCTCGACGGAACATTTCCGGTCAAGCGCCTCTTTCGCCGCATCGATACGGAACTCATAAAAAGGAACTTCCAGCCGTTCACACAGCATCCGTGAAAATGCCGCGTCCCGATCCGCCTCCGCGCCGCGCAGCCCGTGATGGACATGGAGCGCCCGCAGGGAAATCTGAAACGTCTCCCGCAGCTTCCAGAGTACCAGCAAAAGACCGACGGAATCCGCTCCCCCGGATAAACCGACCAGAACGCCATCCCCCGGCCTGGTCATATGATTTTGTTTCATATAAATTTCTGTTTGTTTCTGCATTCTTTTATATTTCTTTTTATCCCTCTTAACATCCACTCGTAACTACTGTTCCGTACCTTCACAGTATAACGGATCTCCTCTTATTTCTCAACCTGCCAGATTCTACGTTACTGTTCACGCATACGTGCCCAGTAACGGAATTTGCCGTGGCTTCGCATTTAAATACGGCAAATTCCTGCTGCCACCACGTTTTCTTACGGCACTTTCGGTTCCAAAAGTGCCTACCCGTAAACAGTAACTACCCACGTTCCAGCACCGTCCCGACCAACACTGTGCAGTCATCCACCACACCCCCGTCCGAAAGCCCGGACGCAAACGCCAGGATCTGTTCTGCCAGTTCCTGCGGGTTGCCGCCGGAAAGGTTTGATACAAATTCCATGAACGTCTCTTCCTTGTGTTCCCCCGGCATCGCTTCGAGAATACCGTCGCTTATCATAATGATTTTCTCGCCGTCCCACATTTTCCGCGACATCAGAACCGGCTCCGCGTTCTGTACAATTCCCATCGGCAGCCCGCCTGCTTCCAGAAACTCAACACCCTCACGCCCCAGAATAAAGGTCGGCACCGCGCCCAGCTTCATCGCTTCCAGCACACCTGTCCCCAGATCGATACAACATAGATCGATTGTTGCCGGATTCTGCTCCGTGCCCGCCAGCAAAAGCACCGTATTTACCAATTTGAGCGCCGATCGTGCCGAAAATCCCGTCTCCAGCAGGCGCTGGGTCAGCTCAATGACCTTCTCGCTGTCCTCACTGGCGCTTCTGCCGCTTCCCATGCCGTCCGACAGGCTCATAATCACCTGCCCCGGAAGCCCGGTCTGCACCGTACACGTATCGCCTGAAATCGGTTCTCCCTCCCTGGGGCTGCACGCCATGCCGTACACCATCCGGTATTTACCTTCTTCCACAAAACGGAAGGTCGCCGCATTGCGGGTGATCAGGCTTTTGCTGTCTTTCGCCACACTCCAGTGGCTTCCAGCGATCGCGCGTCCCAGAAGTTCCGCCACATCCCGCGCCGTCATGCATCGCCCGTTGACGCTGCGGAGTGTGAGAAACGCCTCCTTCTGCTGATTTTCATATTGAAGCACCAGCATGTTGTCCACGCGCAAATGGCTTCTGCGGAGTATCCCTGAAAGCACCTCCTCCCAGGATGCCGTCACATCCGCCGCCTGTTCCATCTGGTTGGAAAATTCCTCCAGAATCGCCGCCAGCTCCCGGAACTGGACGATCACCGCGTCCCGGCTTTCCAGAAAACGGTTTTTCCACCCCAGATTCATCGTCGCCCGCCCGAGACTCCGGTTCAATTCCCGCAAATATGCCTCTCTCTGGGAACAGATCTCATGAAACAGGCGAGGCATGTCCTCCAGGTCGATTTTCCCTTTCTGCTCGAACGTCCGAAGCAGATAATAGAGATAATAACTGTCGTCCCGGCGGCTGCCATAATACAGGTTGCACCGTGTACAATCGCCGCATACCGCCGACGCCGCCGTCTGCATTGCCGCCAGCCCGTCCTCCTTCGTCAGATGCCCCTGCCCGCCGATCTCATCCGCAAACGCCTGCGCCAGGCCGCCCAGCGACAGTGCCATGCTCTTTAAACGTCTTGCCGTGTAGACGTTGACATCCGCCATATCTCTATGTAAAGTTCTCCGTTTAAGCACAAAAAATCCCTCCTAACCTGTATAACGCCATTATATACAGGCTGGAGAGAAATATTTGTCAAACGGACAGAGCAAAATCAGGGAAAACTTCGACATTTTCCGACACATCCAGGAATGCTGCTCCCCTGTGTGGCATGCCCCGGACATTCTATGATGCACCGCAAGCCTAATTCGAATTGGACGGTTTGAGCAGGATCTCATTGCGGTTTACAAGTCCCAGCTTCTCCTTCGCTACCTTCTCGATATACTGCTTGGTCTGCACGTATACGCGGTATTCCTCAAGCTGTTTGGCACGTTCTTCTTCTTTCGCAACCTGTGCCTCCAGATTTTCCTCACGAATTGAATAACTCCTATCCTTTTCCTTGAGATCGATGCCCTTGATGTGCACGGCAACCGCCAGACTCAGCACTACCATCGTAACGCCCACCAGCGCCATCCGGTTGTTTAAATTATCCTTTTTCTTTTTCCGCACATTTCCACCCGGTCTGCCTTCCGACATCTGTCTACGCATTCTCATCTCACTTCCTTTCCATGTTTTCTGCCTGTCCCCTTGTTGTACATTTCTTTCCGGTCTTCTGGCTTTTTTTGCCTCTTCTTTTCATTTTAATCCATCCGCTGCATTTTTTCAATACCGCAAACAAAAGACGGCTGCCCGTCCGGTCATAAAACGCCATGCCGCCGAGCACGCCCGCCACCGCATAGCCGCGCAGAACTCCGTCATTCTGCCCGAACAAAAGCCGGAACGTCGCAAAGCTGGCAAAGAGCCAATACGCCGCATCCTCCATGCCTGTCCAAAATGAGCTGTGCCGTACCAGCCACCGGAAGATCCTAAGCCCGTCATACATCATCATCAGCGCGATCCCCGTACACACACTGCCGCCAAGCAGCCATATTTCCCCTCTCACCGTCCCGCTCATCCGCCACCGCCTAACGGAACAGCCGTCCAAAGAACGACTCCTGCGATTTCCGGTGGGACTCGTTGCAGGAATACGAAAAGCTTTCAAACTCGCCCTCAATATCCACTTCGCCCTTTTCCAACGTCAGACGGCTCACATGCAGCGCCTTCCCACGCACCGTCAGAAGCCCCATGTTTGTATCGAGAATCATCTGGTTCTCATCAAATGACACCACATCCTGGATCCCCGTCATACTCCCCTTTTCCCGGTTCAGAAGCTCCAGCTTGTGAGGTCTGGCATCCAATTTTTCTTCCATGCAAAAAACCTCCCAATTTATCTAACTTATAGCCTATAGCTGCCTATTGTTAAATATATTGGGAGGTTTTCAGGTTTATGAATGATTATCTGGCCGGTTCCCAGACACCGTCTGCATTTACATAATAGCCGTCCGGTGTCCACTCAGCCATATAAAGGGAGCCGTATGGACGCCCTGCGCCCTCCATGTAAACCCAGGTTTTTAATGCTTCATCATACGCCCAGGTCGGCTGCGGTGCATACGGATTTAAGTATACATATCCTAAATCCGGAATCAGCTGCCACTCCGTCAGCATCTCTCCCGTTGCCGGATCCAGATAATACCATCTGCCGTCCTGCGGATCCAGATACCAGCCCGTCCGCATGCCTGTGTTTTCATCCACATAGTACCATTCGCCCGCGCTGTAATCATAGACCCAGCCCGTCCGGATATATCCGTCGGCTCCAAACGCCCACCATGCGCCCCGGAGCTGTTTCCACACAACCTGTTCAACCTGCCTGCCGGTCGCCGGATCCAGAACCAGGCTTCCGGACAGATATGTACCATTTGACAGGCGGTAACGCCATCCGGTGCTCTCTTTTACCCATGTGCTGGTACTTCTGTCGCGGCCGGAAGTGGTCGTTCCCTGCGGATTGCCTGGGGTCGATGGATTCGGGTTCGACGGGTTGGGTTTCGTCGGATTGGACGGGTCAGACGATGCTTTCTTTGTCTGGACCGTTACCGCCTCGCTGGCTGCGGATGCCGTCGTATTGACACCTTCTTTGAGTCTCACATAGAAATTGTAAGTCGTTTCCGGTGTCAGCCCGGTAAATACCGGTGAATCCTGCCATTCTCCCTGATCCACGCAGTATTCCAGTTCGTATCCCGCTGGAATCGCGGTTCCATCCACAAATGCAGACGGTGCTTCCAGGGTCACGCTGGTGTCTGTCCACGCTGCTGCCTGCGGTGCTTTCGGGGTCTTTGTTGCTATTTTTTTGATCGTCAGGCGCACTGTAATCGGATCACTCATATAACTTACGGTGCTGTCCGGGATCTTAATCTTACAGGAATACGTTCCCGCATTGGTCGGCGGTGTCGTGCTGGAATAAACGGTTCCGTTCACACCTTTATAGTACACCTCATACTGGCCCTGAAACTGTTCCGAAAGATCCTGTCCACCTATCGTTGCCTGAATTTCATCCCCAACAGACTTCGGCGTACCATCGTAATCAACCTCTTTATCCGTACCATTCAGTGTAACCTTATCTTTGTCCCCAAAATACACATGTGTCTCAATATTCTGCGCCGGCATCTTAAAGGAAGCGGTCCATTTGCCGCCTGATTCGGTAAATTTCGGCGGGTAAACAACTATAAGTAAACCACCGCTGTATGTAAGGCATGCATTCTTGTTCTGCATCTCCTTCATCTGCTCAACACCTGCATCTGTCAAGGTCGCCGTTACCAGCTCCCCGGCTTTTGCCGTAATCTTGTCCAGCGTATAATAAGAACTGCTTTCCAGCTTCTGCGTAATTGAAAATACTGCATTCAGATCATCCTGGACCTCGATATCCACAGCTACCATGCCCGGTCCATCTAAGTATACATAGAGAGTCGGGAGACCGGTTGTATTATCTTTTTCGATGTAATAATCGCCGTTCTTTTTAAGTTCTGCTCTACTATTTACCTTGTTCGGTGTAACTGAACCTTTCTTATACAGCGACATTGATTTTATATTAAATTCTTTAAACAGCTTGCCATTGATAATCTTTGTTACTTCCAGAGAGCCAATATGATCCCCTCCACTCCACTCTTTGGTTTCAAAGGCTGCCGTCGTTCCCCAGGTACCCCATTCCTGTCCTACGAACCAGGTATACTGGGTTGCATTTAAGTTTACTGCATAAGAAACCTCCACCGAAGCATTTGAGCACGGCATTGTAAAATAATATACCGTTGGATCTTCAAAATTGCACAGAGTCGCATCCACCTTTGAACCATTTGCATCGGTAATTGTTACTTTGCTTACGATATCATCCCGATCCAGACCCGTAAATGCAAGGTAAACTTTTTCTCCGGCTTTCTGTGAAAATGTAAATGTACTAGTTTCACTACCTGTCGTAGAAATTGGATTTGTTCCCTTTTTTGCATCATCCATGGATGCATACGCTTTCACGACTGCATTCGGGGAGTTTATCGTATTCTCCCGTTCTACTGTAACGGTGTGTTCCGCCGTATCAACTGTCAGATTGCATACTGCCTCCTTGGAAGGATCCGCCACGCTGGTGGCTGTGATCGTATAGGTTCCCGCTTTTGCCACATCCGCAGCAGTTACCCGTCCGTCCTCTACCTTGACTGCCAGATCACTGCTTTTCCATTCCACATCTCTGGACGCTCCGTTTGCCACATCGACGGTCGCAGTGAGCTGGACGCTTCCTCTCGGGTAAATCGTCTCATTGGTCTTATCCAGCGTAATTCCGGTAACCGAAGGTGTCAGATCCAGCGTCAGATCCGGAGATAAGGTCTGGTTTTTCAGAATCGGGAATGCATACCCGCCGGTTGAATCCATCATCCAGATAGAATCAAAATCCCAGCCCAGACCTTTATAAAATTCCGGATCTTTCAGGTTTGCCGCCGTTGCGTCCGCTCCATATAGCTTGTCTGCCCCCATCGTATCCGGATCCGGGGTCAAAATCGTTCCATCTGATTTTCTCGCAACTGTGCCGGCAAAGCCGTAGTTATCCCGGCAGCTTCCCGTTGTTCCGCCAATCCGGTTGAGCGATCGCATCTCCGGGAAAATGCTGACACAAGAGGAAATCGAACCGTTGGCGGAAATGCCTGCCACGGATGCGCCAATGGGATTTTTTGTCAGGGCTTCGCCTGCCGCGTAGCTGTTGGAGATCGTTACGTTGCCGCTTCCTACCAGTCCGCCGATATAATATCCCTTATCAAGGTCCATATCCACAACTGCATAGCTGTTGTCAATTGTTGTAGTTCCAACACTCAAACCGACCAAACCACCTGCAAACCCCCTGTCAGTGGTTCCTTTGATTTTAGCATCTGCATAGCAGGACTGAATCTTTACTGAATAATTCTTCATTACGTTTCCAATCAAACCACCTGCCGATTCAATCTTATTCGTTCCATCTGCAGTTTCGATTGTTCCACTGACGTAACAATTTTCTACTGTCAGAGAACCACGTACATCACCAACCAGGATGCCAACTCTCGCCTCATCGCGGGAAGCTTTAATCTCCGCATTTTCTATGGTCAGATTCTTAATTTCACAATTCGAAGAAATTGCTTGAAACAATCCCACATAAACATTACCGACCACATTCAAGCCTCGAATCGTATGTCCGCATCCATCAAATTCAGCTCCGGCATTACGAATCGAAGCAAAGTCGTGACCGCCCATATCAATATCGCACATCAGTTTCGCTTTCCAGTTTGAAATGTTCGTATCTCTGAAATACGCAAGCTCTGCCCCTGTACTAATTTGATAATAACCATGTTCGTCTTTGGTCGGTTCCACAGCTGTTATTCCATCCCACTGATCCTGCACCCATACCGCCTCAAATGCCACATTTCTTTCCGGCATTGTATAACCTGCACCACTGGCATATGTATTAGTTCCGTCACTCCAGCCTTTAAAATTCATGCCGTATACCTTAAAGGTATTCTCCGGAAGCCTAATCACAGTTTCGGCTGCTGCATTTCCCAGTGTCGGCGCAGTTCCCTGTGAATCCTGACGTCCAGATGCAAAGGTAATTGCATACTTCGCCGCGATTAGAAGATTTATTTCGATTGTTTCTGTTGACGCGCCCTCAGATGTATTGCTCAAAACTATCGTTCCTGTGATACTTCCGTTATGTCCCGGATCTTTTCCATCCGTTGCCGGTGTTAGCTTGAACCCATTTTCATCGGACCAGTCCGCATGAATTTTTTTATTTGTGATAACCTTCTGTACAACCTGAAAAATTTCTTCCGCTGTTGTCTCATTTGTCACTGTCATCGCCTGCAGCGCTGCCTGTGCCGCTTTTTTGACATCCTCTAAGGTCTGCTCGGAAAATTCATAGGTTCCACTCGTCGCCTCCTCGCTGTCACCATAGGTTGAAGCAGCTCCCGTTGCCCGGACTCCAAACCTATAGGTTCCGCTCTCTGCAATCTGGGCGGTAAAATCGTAACCGGTTTCACCCGCCCCAAGTGTAACCGGAACCCCCAGTGCTGAACCATCCTTATAGAGCTGTACTTTATAGCCCGATGCATACGCAACCGAACTCCAGACGGCCTTTCCTTTTACTGTCTCATCCCATTTGACATCCGCAGGCGCCGCAAGCTGAACAAGATTCACCTTTTTTTTCAGCACAATTGAACCAATCGAACTTCCCTTGTAATGGACATATAAGGTTATTTTATTCGTATTGCCAAGATTCAGCGATTTAGCAAATTGAATCTTTATACCGCTTTCATTTTCTGTATTGTCCACTCCAAGAATTGTAACTCCGTCATACTCCGTTCCATCTTCCTCGGATGAAAGTTTAAAATCCCCCGCCTGTAAATCTTCATTTCCGGTATACGTAAGCGCAATTTTTCCATCTGCCGTGACAGTGTCCGCATCGGTTGTCTGGAAAGTTCCTGTCACAGTTTGTCCCGAAAGCATGGAAACCGGGTTTGTTTCCATGGTGAAATTAAGAGCTTCTAAATCGGCATCCGAAATCGTAACTGTTGTCCTAACCGTAATATATCCGGTCTTTTTGATCGTTACGTCATAGTCTCCATTGGCAAGATCTATGCTAAAGGTTCCATCTGAACCTGTTGTCGCCTTTTTCTCGCTGCTGCCCTTCTTAAAAGTAATCTCTGCGCCTGCGATTCCGGTTTCTCCAGACTTTACTGAGCCTGTTTTTGTCTCGGTTGCCTCAAGATACTCTGGTATGTCTGCGCCGGAGAATATAATTACTTCTTTATTATCCCTTTGCATCTTTAGCGTCGGAAGCTGATTAGCGGCAAATTCCCAGTTTTCCGCATCACTTCCCCAGCCAATCGTGTTTTTCCAGAAATTGGTTGTTAAAAGGTCTGGTTTGAAAACACTCTCGCCACGATGCAACTCTGGCCATTTTCTATCTTTATCATTCTCTTTATCAAGAAGGGTTTCACCACATTTAACCCTCATACCCTGATAGGCGAAATTTCGTCCACCAACTACATGAACTTGATAATCACCGAAATAGCCAAAAATTCTATCTACATAGTATTGCGAACTGTTTGTGGAAATCTCTTCTTGCAATGCTGCGCTCTTATTAATTGTAACTGTTTTTCCTTGTCCACCAACTAATCCACCTGCACCGCGACCTGAATTTGTCGAAACACTTCCCATTGCAATACAGTTCATAATATTCAACTGCGTGCCATTTTTCACTTTAACCGAACCAACCAAGCCTCCAGCTAAAGACTCCCTATTATTATTATCTTTGTTTTCAATCTCTGCATTAACAATACAATTTTGAATTTCCAGCGTCCCCGACTGAACCTGTCCAATTAATCCACCTGCGGCACAATTTCCTGTAGTAGCAAGACTGCCACTGATATAACAATTTTCAATCTGCGAATCAGCACCTACAGTTCTCGCAATCGCTCCTACATGCTTTCCATCTCCCGTAATGGTCACATTGGACAAAATCAAATTTTTAACAGTTCCCGCCAAAACATTAAACAACGGCTGCGAAATTCCACTCAGCTCATATCCATTACCATCTAAACCAGCCGTTAGTGTTCTTGACTCCCACGACTCACCGCTTAGATCGATATCAGCCCCCAATCTAATATATTTACTTACACCAGAGGATTGATTTCCATTATATTGATTCTTTTGGTTTTCACCCATAACAGTAAACCACTGTTTTACATTACAAATCACATAGGGATACTCTTTCGTACCTTTTCCCGTGATTCCTTCATCTGCATACAACGCAATCCCCGCGTCTCCCACCTGCACATGGATCTCCGGCAAAGCAGTGTCTTCCGGTATCTCTTCGCTTTCCGGAATCACCGGAATATAGGTATAGATCGCCCCATTGTATTCTTCATTGGCTTTATCGTAGCCCTCCCAGGTCTTTTCTTCAGTTTCTTCTGGTTCACCGTCCTCATCGAAGCGGTCAAAATAGTCCTCCGGTGCCAGTCCGCCCCGAAATTCAGAATAGTCGCTGTTTTCTGCATCCAGTTTCCACGTGATACCCGACAAAGTCCGCTCGGTGGTTTCTTCTCCCATCGTCTCACGCACGGTAAGAGTCTCCGGGAACTGGATATCGGATTCTTTGCTTCCAAGCGGGAGAATCTGATCGGTGATCGATTCTTCCAACGGTACAAATTCCAGCGTTGTTTTCACCTGCTCTTCTTCCAGGACCGTGATCTGGATCACCGGAAGTTCGTCCTCATCTACCTCATAATTGCTGCTTTTCAGCTCTGCACGGAACAGGTAGATGCCCGGATTTTCCCCATCATAACGGGATGCCTGGCTCTCTTCTTCATCCAGAACCCAGCGCACCCTTACTTTTCGCCAGAAACCTTCCTTTTCGTCAATCTCTTCCTCGGTTTTCTCATCCGTCTTGACATCTTCCTTCGATTCATCCGTTTTTCCATTCGAAGAATCGGCATCTTCATTCAAATCTGCATTTCCACCCGAAGAACCGGAATCTGTCTTACCGGAATCGTCTTTCTCATCGGATTCACCGTTCCCCGGATTTGCATTTTCATCCTGAGAGTCCCCATTTTCCGCCGAATTTCCATCTTTCCCAGAATCTCCCTGTTCACCTGAACCGGATTCCGCTTTCTCTAAGCCCTCTCCACCTTCGCTTTTGTCTTTGCTATTCTCTCCGGCATCTTTTCCTTCGGTATCTTTTCCTTCGGTATCTTCTTTTTCTCCATTCTCTTCACTGTCCGTCTTTTCCAGCACGGCATCATCATTTGTGCGGTTGGCAAACGCTGCTACATTCTCATCGCTCCCTGCGTCAGGCACATCTTCATTTTGCCCCCCCCGCTGACAAAAACGTCTATGCTGTCCGGCATCTCCAGATCCTGATACCGGGTGCCATAGGGAACTTTCTGATACAGAACCTGTTCCGATAAACTCTCGATCTCCCTGATCTGATAAAAATTCGTGTTCGCATAAACTCTAGGCACAGAGCCATATGAACTGCACGTTATCACTACCACCATTCCTGCTGCCAGGATTCTTCTTTTTCTCCTTCTCATACGCTTTTTCCTCTCATTCTCGAAATGTTGATTATCCGTCATAAAGTGTGTATACACAAATGAGTCGTCACTATATTTATATTATAATAATCAACTCTCACAAATTCAAGACAGAATCTGTTCTTTTAAGCGCATAAAGAAAAACGAGACGACCGAAGTCGTCTCGTAAAAGTCTAACTTTGAGGGGGCACCTCAATTCTCTTGACTTCTTTTTTTATTTCCGTTCTTTATATGATTATTTCTCCAGGTTCTCCGGGGTTCTGCACCATGTCAGGAGCATTTCTTTTAAAAATTCCAGTTCCTGCGTGTGGTCTTCCTTGTGATCGTCCGCCCACACAATTCCCTGTGCATAGCGCTCAGCCACCGCCAGCATCGCAATCGCAACGCTTGTAAATAACTGCTGCTCCGGGATATCGGTCCGGATGCTTTTATCGCTCCTCGCCGGCTCATAGAACTTATGATACAGCGCTCCTGCCGGCTTCAAAACATCCAGATGTTCAGCCAGCGCTTCCCCCTTGACTTTCTCCCGGGAGATAAAGTTTTTATAGTTATTACTGAACCGGAGTATTTCCGGGCGTTCCCGGTAAATCCGGATGATCTGGTCCGTATAAAACTCAATGTACTGATACGCCGTGAATGATTCAAATATCTCCGGTCCCTTTTCTTCCAGAATCTCCTTCCAGAGATCGCCCCAGATTTTTCCGCTGATCGCTATCACAAGCTTGACCTTCGTCTGATAATAGTTATATAGGGTCGCAACGCCCACTTCCGCAGCGTCCGCCACTCTTTGTAAGCTGACATTCTCGATCCCATATTGCGAAAACAGCCTGAATCCAGCTTCCATCAGCTGTTCTTTCCGGCGCATCGCCTCTTTTTCATCCCGCTCTATATTTCTTGGCATTTCGTCCTCCGCGCCTTTTACTGACGTCTCTTGGATTTTTACAGGTATTCAAACATTTCTTTGGCATCTTCCTTGCGGATAGTCTCCTGTACGCTTGTAACGCGGACCTTCACCGATTTATTGCCGAAAGCAATTTCAATCACATCCCCAACCTTGACCTCCGCGCTGGCTCTTGCCACTTTATCATTCAGCATCACTCGTCCGCTGTCACACGCTTCATTGGCTACGGTTCTTCTCTTGATGATGCGGGACACTTTCAAATACTTATCTAGCCTCATATTTTTCCTTTCCATAGCCCCTTGCAGGGCACTTTCATCCTGGCGGAATCCCTTCGCTCCTATAATACTAAAGCCCTCCATGATATTTTATCACGAAGGGCTGTCTGTCACACATATATGTCTGAGATAATTATGCGTTTACCATATCCTTTAATGCTTTACCAGCTTTGAACTTCGGAGTCTTGGAAGCTGCGATCGGCATGGTCTCGCCGGTCTTCGGGTTTCTTCCCTCTCTAGCTGCTCTCTCAGCTACCTCAAAAGTACCAAAGCCAACCAGCTGAATCTTTCCGCCCTTAACCAGTTCCTCGGATACTGCATCTGTGAAAGCCTTGATTGCCTTCTCTGCGTCTTTCTTGGAAAGCTCTGCTTTCTCAGCTACAACTGCGATTAATTCTGTCTTGTTCATCGTATATTCCTCCTAGCTTATATCTTTGCACATGAATCCTCTTAGTTTTCTTCGTACATGCCCGCAAATCTTACTTTACATTTATATACATTTCTCCTTGCTTTGTCAAGGTTTTTTGCACTTTTCCTCACATTCCGAACCGACAATCGTTACGACTCGCAAATAGGAATTTTCTAAACTGAAAATTCCGTACGATGCCGTTTAGGCAGCAGATTTTTCCGATTTTAAATGCGAAGCATCGCCAAAATCATAGTGCGAAGCACACGCAAGCACTTCACACTGTGATTTTTTGATGAAAACCCGTGTAGTATCTGTGAAATCCCTTGTGCTTTTATCACATTTCCGATCATGTTTTCTATCTTTTTTGCATGCTTTTCTCCATCTTTCAGAATATCGTTTTTACAGGCTTTCGTCAACCTTTTCGTTACAGTTACACTATCTTCTTTACTTGCCTGAACCCCATTCTTATGGTAAGATCAAATAATGTACTTCAACGCCTTATAGTGCCAAAACCACGCTGCTGTCTGCATCTCCTGCAGCCGACTGCAAATATCCGGCCTATTACGGCAAACATATAGAAAGGCTGAAAATTATTATGAAAAAGCAAAAACTATCTTCCCTTCTGCCTATCGCTGTATTTCTGATCTTTTATCTGGGGCTAGGAATCTGGTCAGAATATATCATGAAGATCCCGATGGGCTTTTACAACATTCCGATTGTTGTCGCATTTATGCTTGCGATCCTGACGGCCTGTTTCCAAAACCGTTCTCTTTCCTTTGACCGGAAACTGGAGCTGATGGGGCAAGGCATCGGAGATAAGAACATCATCACCATGCTTCTCATCTTCCTGACAGCCGGAACCTTTGTCGGTGTCGTAGGACGAAGCAGTGCTGAAAGCGTTGCTTATCTGATGCTGTCTCTTATCCCGGCCCGTTTTTCCGTTGCTGTTCTCTTTGTGGTAGCGTGCTTTGTCTCTACCTCCATGGGAACCTCCGTTGGAACCATCACCCTGATTGTTCCGATTGCCACTGCCGTATCTGAGACCTCTGGTTTCTCTCTGGCCCTTTGCGTCGCATCTGTCATCGGCGGTGCCATGTTTGGAGATAATCTCTCTTTCATCTCCGATACAACCATCGCAGCCTGCAACGGTCAGGGATGTGCTATGAAGGATAAATTCCGTGAGAACTTCGGCATCGCACTTCCGGCTGCCATCGCTTCCCTGGCACTTATCCTGGTCGTTTCCTTCCATCAGGATCCGGGAGCTGCCATCATAAAACCATACAACCTGATTCAGCTGATCCCCTATCTTCTGGTATTAGCAGGCGGCATTGCCGGTATTCAGGTATTTGTCGTTCTGTTAGTCGGAATCGTATCCGGTGCCATCATTATGCTGGGCTCCGGCCAGACTACTCCCTGGGAAATGCTTACCAACATGGGGTCCGGCACTTCCGGCATGTTTGAGACCAGTATGGTTGCCATCTTAGTTGCAGCTATGTGCGCACTGATCCGTGAAAACGGTGGCTTCGATGTTCTTCTTAACGTTATTCATCGCATCTTCCGCGGAAAACGCGGCGGTCAGTTTGGTGTCGGCCTTTTAGTTACCCTGCTGGATATCGCAACTGCCAATAACACAGTAGCTATCGTTATGGCCAACCCTATTGCAAAGGAAATTTCTGAAGATTATGGCATCAGTGCCAGAAAGACAGCCTCCCTTCTGGATACCTTTTCCTGTATCTCCCAGGGAATCCTGCCTTACGGTGCTCAGATGCTGGTAGCATTATCGGCGGTTCATGAGCTGGGCTATGAACTGTCTGCCTTTGAGGTCATGCCGCTTCTGTTCTATCCAAGCATGCTGTTTATCAGTTCTTTAATCTGTATCTTTCTGCTTCCAGAGCGCGGAGACCGTGTCAAAGCAAAAAAATAACAGCGGAACCCTTTCCACTGCACACATAAACGCATTGAGGCATAAAGAAGAGCTGTCCGACTTTCTCGTCATCAGACAGCTCTTTTATGAAATATCTCGAAGTTTCACTATATAACCTCTCTTTCTTAATTTTAACAAAAAAGGGGGCGTGTTCACAATTTATTTACTCATGCGTTTGTCATGCGCCTTGCTGTGCTTTTTCTGTGAAAAATCATGGAGTATCTGTGAACTCTCCTGCGCTTTCGTCTGTTTTTCGATATATCTGTTATATCAAATACCAGTTTTTATCAAATACAGGACTATCAAAAACAGGATCGATGGACAACCGATCAGGAGTTTTATCTCTCTTTACGTTTTCCATCGATCCCGTCTTCTTTTTTCTCTCACCGCCTGTTTCCAGGCAGATTTATCTCATTTATCTTTTTTATCCTTCCATCTGACGTCCCAGAAATCCGGCTGCCGTCGCTGCCAGCTTCATCTCCGCCCCTCCAAGCGCCTGCTTTGCCTCCCGGCTGAGGAGAATCACCGCCCCGATCGCATCGCCCTCGCTCAAAATCGGCACAATCACCTCGGCGCTGCTCTCCTCCACCTCATCCGAGGTAATCGGGATAAATGCTTTTTCTCCCCGCGCCGCACAGATATTCTGACGTTCGGAGACTGCCAGCTCCAGCGCCCGGCTGATCGTCTTCTGGTAATATTCCTTCTTTGGTCCCCCGGATACCGCGATGATCTGATCCCGGTCCGCGATGCAGACCATCAGCCCCGTGGACTGCGCCATCGCCTCCGCGTACTGCACGGCAAATGCCGCCAGCTCCACCATCGGTGAATATTTTTTCAATATAATCTCGCCTTCGCGGTCCGTGAATATCTCAAGCGGCGTCCCTTCCCGAAGGCGCAGCGTCCGGCGTATCTCTTTCGGGATGACAACGCGACCCAGATCATCGATTCTTCTCACAATTCCTGTAGCTTTCATGATTCTTCCTCCTGCATACCACGTTTGCCATATCGTGTGTCTTATGGGTAGTATGTGGAAATGCAGGCGGATTATACATCTGAAATGGTTCGTCCTAATTTTAGAACTGAAAATTTTTGCGTTTTTTATTCCTGCCGTTTCTTCGGATTCGGATTGATCGCCACACCGCGGTTGATGTCGCCCTGTAAATTCTTGCCGAACTGGTAATCATTACCCGGAAGAATCACATTGAGCAGAACGCCCGCAATCGCTGCGATCGCAAGACCTGTCAGGGTAACCGAGGTTCCTGCCGCCTCAAAGGTCAGACCGTCGGAGAATCCCAGCCCGCAGACCAGAATTACCGCAGCGATTACCAGGTTCCGGGATTTGGTTAAATCCACCTGGTTTTCGACCACGTTGCGGACACCGATCGCAGAGATCATACCGTATAGCATGAAACTAACGCCACCGATGATGGCAGACGGCATCGAACCGATGACCTCTGCCATCTTCGGAATAAAGCTCAGAATCACAGCAAAGACAGCTGCAATCCGGATGACACGCGGGTCATGGACACGGCTTAATTCCAGAACGCCCGTATTTTCGCCGTAAGTCGTATTGGCAGGACCGCCAACGAGTGCCGACAGAGATGTTGCGATACCATCGCCGACCAGCGTCCGGTGCAGTCCCGGATCCGCAAGGAAATTTTCTCCGACCGTCGCAGAGATCGCCGACATATCGCCGATATGTTCCATCATCGTCGCAAGCGCGATCGGCGCCATTACCATGACCGCCGTCGGGTCAAATTTGCACAGCTGGAACGGAGGAAGTCCGACCCAGGAAGCCGTCGCTACCTCTGAGAAATTCAGGATCGCACTTCCGTCCGGGTTTGTCATTCCCATCATCTGGAAAACTGCCGCCGCTGCATAGGAGATCACAACGCCCATCAGAATCGGAATGATCTTGAACATTCCCTTGCCCCAGATATTAAAAATGATGATGGTTCCCAGCGCAATCAACGCAATCAGCCAGTTTGTCGATGCGTTGGCAATTGCGGACGGCGCCAGCGAAAGACCGATACATATGATGATCGGACCTGTCACAACCGGCGGCAGATAGTGCATGACACGCTCCACGCCTGCCAGCTTGATGATCAGCGCCAGAATCAGGTACAGCGCACCAGCTACCACGATACCGCCGCAGGCATATGGCAATTTCTCACCCATCGTCATATCTGCAAAAATACCGCTGTCCAAGTTTGCCACCGTCGCAAATCCACCGAGGAATGCGAACGAGGAACCGAGGAACGCCGGGACCTTTAACTTAGAGCAGGCATGGAAAAACAGTGTTCCCAGACCCGCACACATCAGCGTTACCTGAATCGAAAGTCCCTCTCCCTCAAAATAGGTATTGACCAGAATCGGCACCAGGATCGTTGCGCCGAACATCGCGAACATATGCTGCAAACCTAAAAGCAGCATCTTCGGCAGACCCAGTGTTCTGGCGTCTTTAATGACCATGTTGTTTTCATTCATTTTAAATAGATACCTCCAACAATTCCCTTCATTTTGTAATGTATATAATTTTCATTCTCCAGAATATCCTTTTTGACTTCATTCGTCAACCTTTCTGCTGCGCTTGCTTCGATTTTCTATGAAACAAAAAAAGAGCTGTCCGACTTTCTCGTCATCAGACAGCTCTTTTATGAAATATCCCGAAGTTTCACTATATAACCTCTCTTCCTTTTATATTTTGTTTTAAATGTGCTATGGACCTCTTCCTTTCATATGAATCTCCTCCTTTGATTACATGTATCTATGTAAACTCTTTTAGAGATTGTATGATGAT
>OHBJ01000814.1_pt1 | contig 21120 bp, 15 predicted proteins | sample 1577241 | NCBI WGS metagenome assembly OHBJ01 (sample SAMEA3541594, study PRJEB24748) | human gut metagenome | biome: human gut; feature: human-associated habitat; material: faeces | place: China | collected 2012 | reverse complement strand
AGGGAGAAAAGCTTTTATAAGTCCTGATTCTAATATTTTTAAGATTTTAACAAAATTCGGGGATAATTTAAAATATTGTTATTAAATTTGCGTTTGAATAGTAATAACCTTTAAAAACTATTGCCGATGAAACTATTAACGCGAGTTCGGGATTGCTTATCCCGAACTCGCGTTAATAGTCAATGCTCCAACCGCCATACCGCTGAGAATAATTGATTTACAAGGAACAACGTTGTATTCGGGAGTTACGGAAGGAAAAGTCTCGATTCCTGTGAACGCTCCGTTCGTCATCGTCCAATATGAAATTAACGGCAAGATGGCCTCAAAAAAGATTCTTATAAAATGACCGTGACAAGAGCGCAGACATTAGCCTGCCGTGTACCGGGCGTATGTCAACGGTATGCGACATCGGCTTAAAAAGAAAGTACAAGAACCGCAGCAAGACGTTGGCTTGCTGCGGTTTGTTCGTTTGTATGCGCGAATATTAGCGGACGGCTATTTTGGAGGTACCGGCGCCGGTCGTTACCAGGTATAGGCCTTGTGGCATCGGAAGGCGCGTAGCCGCGGTGGCGGAGATGGTTTTCAGCAGACGACCCTGGAGGTCGTAGATTTTGGCTTCGCCCGCTTCGCTGCGGAAGATTATCTCCCCTTCGCCGCCTATGACGGTGGCGCCGTCGGCGTTTATATCACCGATACCGCTGCCCGGGGTTATGCGCAGCGAGCAGGCGGCGTCGGCCCAGCCGTCGGCAAGCGAGGCGGCGTCTTCCGTCCACGTCCGGCTGTCACCGTCGAGGAATCTCCCTTTGTAGAGTGTCACGGTGTAGCCGGGAGTGACTTTCAGCGAAGCCACGTCCTTTGCCGTAACGCCGTAGAGCGCCATTTCGGGCTGCGAGAACTCGCCGGCGGGGAGTTCCACGGCATAGCCGCCGAAGTCCGCATCGCCATACACCGTGGCGGCTACCTTATCGGCCTTCACGGTTGGGAAAATACGGTTAATGGCCGTTGCCCATTCGTTGAGGTTGCGGCGCTCGTCGTTGTAGTTCCAGAGGAATCCGCCCTGCACTCCGGCCGTCTCTTTCCAGTTCTTGAACTTGCGCTCCATGTAGGCGCGGTTGGCGCTCGACTCGCAGTCGTAGCCCACATACATAGGAATGTCGCCGAATACTTTCCATGACGAAGGGTTGTTGCCGCTACCTCCGCCGTAAGTCTGGAGATACACTATGTCGCAGGTGCCGGGGGTCTCGTTGAGGTTGGCGACGAGCGTCTGCCAGAAACTCTTGTTGGTATAGGGGGCGATGGTGGTCTTGTATCCTATCTCGGCCATCATTCGGTGGAAGGCGGTGGCGGCAGCCACGTCGTAGTCCTGCTCCTGGTCGTTGTTTATGGCCACGACTTCGGGCAAGGCGTCGTGCAGCGCCTTGAAGTTGCGGTAGAGGATGGTTTCCGGGCCTGTGCCGTCACGCTCTATGAGTTTGCGGATGTTGCCGTACGAGCCGTTGCCCCAGCCGCCGATGCAGAACTCCAGGCGGCTGATGGAGGTGGGTTGCCGCAGCAGCGACTGCACGTCGGAGATGTATTCGGGCTGCACTTCGCCGAAGACATACTCGCCGTCGCGGCAGATGATGCCGCCGGTTTCGGCCGGACGCTGATTCTTCCAATCGTAGTCGGTGGTGAGCGTACCGTCTTCCTCCACCGTCACGTTGAAGATTATGGCGGTGGTGTAGCCGGAGTTGCGGAGGTTGTCGTATGCTTCGGTGCGGTTGCGGCGGATGTGTCCGCAGGCGTAGATGGCCGACTGGGCGTAAAGCTCCGGCGCAGCGCACAGACCGGCAAGAGTCAGGAGGAGGGCTAATTTTGTTTTCATATTTCTGTCAGGTACATTTCAAATTAAATATGCATTATCAACGGCGATGCCGGCGGCGGCGCGGCGCGTTGCCCCTTTTCTTGGCAGCGGCGGCGGACCCGGCGTAATTCACCTTTCTGTGCTTGCGGCCGTAATGGCTCTTTTTGGCTTTATAAGTCTTCGGCGCGATTGCTCCGGCAGTTTTCCGCGAGCCTATGGTGCGGAACGTGGGCGCCACGGTGTCGGGGGTAATGACTATCTTTGTGCCGACGTCCACAAGCTGGCGCAGTTTCAACAGGTCTTCGTTGTGGAGGCGTATGCAGCCCAGGGAGGCACGCGTACCTATGGATTCGGGGCGGTTGGTGCCGTGGATGCCTACATGCTCCCACTGTCCGCTGAGACGCATGAACCATGGGCCGTAGTCGCTGCCCGATGCATCGCCCTCCCAACCGCTGGAATCCTCGATAGAGCGTATAGAAAATGTGCCGTCGGGAGTGCGGTGGTCACCGTGCCGCTGTTTTTGTCCGTAATTGATGCCGAGTGCTACCGGAAAACTTGCCACTGTATCGCTTTCCTGTTCCACGACATAGAGGCGGAAGGCCGGTTTATCGATTATGATGGTACGGTCAATGGGCCTCACGGCGTTGGGCGAGACCGACTGAATCATCATCAGAAGAGTGAATAGTACGTAGTTCATATCTCTAAATTGACACACAAAGTTAGCAATTAATTGCCGATAAATTCAATTATTAACGTCCGTTAACTTTATTTAATCTGATAAATTGGTAATTTTGCACCCGTGAAGGATAGCATACGCATAGCACCCGGTTTCGAGCATCTGCGGGCTGAGTTTGAACGTATCCCGGCGGGCGATTACCCGGTGGAACACGTGTTCTGCAACAAGCGCAACGTTGTAGAGGCATCGGTGACGGGCGACGTTCCGTCGGTCATCAAGCGTTTCCGCACGCCAGGAGCCATCAACGCCATGGTATACGGCCGTTTACGTCCCTCGAAGGCAGACCGCAGCTTCGACAACGCCCTGCGGCTGCGCGCTTTGGGGATTGCCACTCCGGAGCCGATGGCGGTGATAACGCGGCCCGACGGCGTGCGCTTCGCCCGCTCGTGGTACGTATGCCGCCGCCTCGACGCTTCCTCGATGAAAACGCATCTCCCTAACGAAAAGTTACCGTTCCTCATGGAATTGCTCCAGGGTGACGAAGTCCTCGCCGAATTCCTCGACACGACGGCGCGCTTCTTCGCCGAAGGTGTATATCCCATAGATTTCAACCGCGGCAACTTCCTGCTGCTGCATGGCGACGACGGGCGCTACCTCTTCCCGATGGTGGACCTGAACCGAATGCATTTCGGCCGCGTCACGCCCCGCATGGTGGCGCGTGCACTCTATCTCTTCACCGATGGGGTGTCGCCCGAGGCGCTGCGCGAGATGACGCTGCGTGTGTGCCGCCGTATGGAAATCCCCGATGCCGAGACGCTGCACGGCCTGCACTCCTTCTGCCGCGCCCTGCCACTGCGCGCATTCCGCCGCAAAATCAAAAAAAGTATTAAAAAAATCCTATACAGGAATAAATGACGCTCTCCGCGGCGTTTTTATAATGATATGCCGCAGGGAAGTCCATGCCTGCCCTATATAATACCCCGCCACCGCTATGAAAATTGTAGAAGAAAACTTTATAAAGATTTACGAAAAGAGTTTCATCGAGAACTGGGAACTCCCTGCCCTCTCGGAATACACCACCCGCCAGTCGCTCACCTATGCCGAGCTGGCTCAGAGCATAGCCCTTTGCCACATGCTATTCCAGAGCATCGGCCTGAAACAGGGCGACAAGGTGGCCATCTGCGGCAAAGACTCCATCTCGTGGGTGGTGACATATATGTCGGCGGTGACCTATGGCGCCGTGATAGTACCCATCTTGCCGGAGTTCAATCCCCTGGACATCACGCATATCATCAATCACTCCGAGGCCGAATTGCTCTTTATAAGCGAGAGCATCTGGGAACACATAGACCCGTCGTCGCTGCTGAAGGTTCGCGGCGTGATGTCGCTCGACAACCGCACGCTGCTCTTCGAGTCTCAAGGGATGGAGATAAGCCGAGAACAGCGGTTGCTGCGGCGCCGTTTCCGCACCAAGTACCCGGACGGCTACAAATCCACCGACATCCATTATGCCCGGCGCGACAATTCCAAGCCGGTAGAGATAAATTATACTTCCGGCACCACCGGTTTCTCTAAAGGCGTAGTGCTTACAGGCCGCAGCCTGGCGGGCAACGTCTGCTTCGGCATCGCCACGCAACTGCATTTCCGCTCGTCGCGCGCACTGGCCTTCCTGCCTCTGGCCCACGCCTACGGCTGCGCCTTCGACATGCTGACACCCCTGGCCGTCGGCTCGCACATCACCCTGCTCTGCAAGGTGCCCTCGCCGCGCGTCCTCCTGAAAGCTTTCGCACAGGTACGCCCTAACCTCATCATCTGCGTGCCGCTGATTCTCGAAAAAATCTACAAGAACCAGATTCTCCCCATGATCTCCAAAGGGGCGATGCGCTGGACACTGGCCATCCCCTTCCTCGACAACGTAATCTACGCCAAGATACGCAAGAAACTCATCGAAGCCTTCGGCGGCGAGTTCGAGCAGGTGATAGTGGGCGGCGCGCCGCTCAATCACGAGGTGGAGGAGTTCCTCCACCGCATCAAGTTCCCCTTCACCGTCGGCTACGGCATGACGGAGTGCGGGCCCCTCATCAGCTACACGCCGTGGCGCAAGTTCCGCGTCGGCTCCTCCGGCAAAGTGCTCCCCAACATGGAGGCCATGATACTGAGCGAAGACCCCGAAAACATCCCCGGCGAAATATGCGTGCGGGGCATGAACGTGATGAAGGGCTACTACAAGAACCCGGAAGCCACGAATCTGGTGCTCGACAAGGACGGCTGGCTGAAAACCGGCGACATGGGAACGCTGTCGGCCGACGGCACCCTCTACCTGCGCGGCCGCTCCAAGACGATGATTCTGACCGCCAGCGGCCAGAACATCTACCCGGAAGAGATAGAGGCCAAGCTCAACAATATGCCGTTCGTGGCCGAGAGCCTCGTGGTGGAACGCGACGGCAAGCTTGTGGGCCTCGTCTACCCCGACTACGAGGCGGCCGACCGCCTGGGGGTCACCGGCCCGGACCTTCAGGATTCGATGGACAATATCTGCAAAGAGCTAAACAAGCTGGTAGCGCCCTACGAGCGCATAACCCGCATCATATTGATGCCCAACGAGTTCGAGAAGACCCCGAAGCGAAGCATCAAGCGCTTCCTGTACACGCAATAAATATAGAGCGCAGGCCTCCCGGCCTGCGCTCTATATTTACGGTCACTCCTCGCCGAGAAGGTCGGGGCGGAGTCGGCGTGTGCGTTCGAGTGCCTGGTCATAGCGCCATTGGTCTATCTTCGCCTGGTGGCCGCTCAGCAGGATGTCAGGCACTTTCCACCCTTTATAATCGGCCGGGCGCGTGTAGACCGGCGGCGCAAGCAGATTGTCCTGAAATGAGTCGGAAAGCGCAGACTGCTCGTCGCCGATAACCCCCGGGATGAGGCGCACCACCGCATCGGCGATGACGGCCGCCGGCAGTTCGCCGCCCGTCAGCACATAGTCGCCGATGGAGATTTCGCGCGTCACGAAGTGTTCGCGTATGCGGTAGTCGATACCTTTATAATGCCCGCAGAGGATAATGATATTGTCGAGCAGCGAGAGGGCGTTGGCCGTAGGCTGGTCGAAGGTCTTGCCGTCGGGCGTCACAAAAATCACCTCGTCGTAGTCGCGTTCGGCTCGCAATTGCGTTATGCACTCGTCCACGGGCTGCACCTTCATCACCATCCCGGCTTCGCCTCCGAAGGGATAGTCGTCCACCTTGCGGTGCTTGTCATGGGTATAGTCGCGGAGGTTGTGCACGCATATCTGCGCCAGCCCTTTGTCCTGCGCGCGTTTAAGTATCGAGCAGTTCAACGGGGATTCAAGCATTTCGGGCATTACTGTCAGTATGTCGATTCTCATTTCCTTAAAATTTTACCGCAAAGTTAGCCAAAATTCCCCACACGGCAAAAATACCCTCTTCGCCTCGCGAAATGTTAAAATTTAGACCACAGAAGTGTTAAAAGCCTTTAATAATCCTTCAAGTTCTACACTTTGCTATTAAATTTCGCTAAACTATCTTATAGAATACCAACCGGATTTGACAATTGCTTCTTCTTGAACTACCTTTGCAGTCGAAATGAACCTGACCCAAAGATATATTTCCTCACTTTTCGCACTTGCACTGGTTTGCGCAGCCTGTGGGCATAAAGCCGGCAAGAGTTCCGACTCCGACTCCGTGGCCGACGCCAAGGAGCAGCAGGCCGAGAACCTCACTCCATTCCCCGACACGACTTTCGCTTCCGTGGACCAGCTCAACTATAAGGTAGAGATAATTGACAGTGCCGCTCAAAAACCACTCTCGCCGTTACACGACCTCTACGCCGACGCTCCCGGAATCATGACATTCCGCGGCAACGCCCACCGCGACGCCTCCTTCACCGGCGCCGTGGACAAGCGTCCCTCGCAGGTCGATGTAGTGTGGCGTTTCGAGACTTCGAGCGACGCCAAATGGGGCGGCGGAAGCGGCTGGACCGGTCAGCCCGTGTATGTGGCATGGCCCGACTCGATGGTCAAGAAGTTCCGAGCCGCCAATGTGGTGAACGCCGGCTTCTCAGGCAAGGAGGTGATCGTAGGCTCGCTCGACGGCAAAGTCTACTTCCTGAACCCCGATAGCGGCAAACCCACCCGCGAACCAGTAGACATGGGCAACCCCATCAAGGGGAGCGTCTCGCTCGACCCTACGATGAACGGCTACCTATACGTGGGCCAGGGAATCCCCAACGTGCAGCCCTTCGGCGCAATGACCATCGACCTCAAGAGCAACGAGGTAATCTCGAAATTCGGCGTAGATTCCAAGGCACAGCGTACCTGGGGCGCCTACGACTCCTCGGCGGTACGCGCCGGACAGTATGTGTTCCGCCCCGGCGAGAACGGCACCCTCTACAAATGGCTCCCCTCCCCCACCGGGATGACTCTGGTAGGATGCCTGCGGTTTACCCGCAACGGCTCGGCTCCCGGCATAGAAAGCTCAATGAGCGTGTGCCGCAACTACGGCTACTTCAACGACAACGCCGGCAACGTGCTCTGCGTAAACCTCAATACACTGAAACCCGTGTGGTATTACGACAACCACGATGACTCCGACTCGTCGCCAATCGTGATAGAGGAGAACGGACATCCCTACGTCTACACCGGCACGGAAATCGACAGACAGGGACAGGGGCAGGCTTACTACGTGAAGCTCGACGGCCTCACGGGCGAGAAGATATGGGAACACCAGGTGCCCGGCCGTCAGGCAACAGTAGGCGAAAAGCACTTCGACGGCGGCTTCTACGCCACGCCGCTGCCCGGACGCGCCGACTGTCAGGGAATGCTCTTCGCAAACGTAGTGACCAACACACAGGGACAGAACGGCCATCTTGAGGCCATCGATATTAAAACAGGTAAAACACTGTATAAGACAGACTTGAAACACTATCCGTGGTCGTCGCCGGTAGCCCTTACCGGGAAGGACGGAAAGATGTACATCTTCACGGGCGACACCGCCGGAAATGTGTATGTAATAGAAGGTAAAACAGGTGAAATCCTCGTGACTAAGTCCGTAGGGAACAATTTCGAATCGTCACCCGTGGTGGTCGGCAACGAAATTTACGTAGGCTCGCGCGGCAACAACATATTTAAAATGAAAATTTCATGATGAAGAAACTCATAATACTTTTCATGGCCCTGGTGGCCACCGTCGGCGCCTTTGCCGGCAACCTCTCCGCCAAACACGGCACGGTGAAAGACAGCTATAACTTCTGGTTCTACAACCCGGCCGACTCCGTACAGTCCTCCGATGCCAAACCGCTGGTTATCTTCCTTCACGGGCGCTCGCTCTGTGGCCGCGACCTCAACCGCGTAAAACGCTACGGCACCATAGACGCCATCGAAAAGGGACGCGAACTCGACGCCTACGTCATCGCCCCGCAGAACCCCGGCGGCGCCTGGAAACCCGCCAAAATCAACGCCCTGCTCGAATGGGCCTGCGCAAACTATAACGTCGACGCCTCGCGCGTTTACGTCCTCGGAATGAGCCTCGGCGGTTACGGCACACTCGACATGGTGGCCGCTTATCCCGAGAAAATAGCAGCCGCCATGGCGTTCTGCGGTGGTTCCACTGCCAAAGAATTCGAGGGCATGAGCCGGGTGCCCCTATGGATAGTCCACGGTACCGCCGATGCAGCAGTCCCCGTCAGCGCTTCCGACAAGGTGGTGGCCGGCATCCGCGAAACCGGCGACGATTCTCGCCTAATCTACGACCGCGTTCCCGGCATGAACCACTCCCGCCCCGCACGCTTCTTCTACCTTAAGGAAAGCTACGACTGGCTCTTCGCCCACTCGCTCAATGACAAAGACCGCACGGTAAACAAAGACCTCACCTTCTCCACCGACCTGCTGGCCACCGCTTACAAGGACCTGAGCCGCAGCCGCGCACGCCGCACCACGGCCACTGCCTATACCTCCGGCCGAACCGCCCGCAACGCAAAGGCAGCCATCTCCTCACAAACCCGCGCATCGGTGAAGAAAGAGACCGCCTCGAAATCGAAAGCCTCAAAATCGGCTTCCGTAAAGAAATCCGGGAAAAAGACCTCTTCGACCCGCACCCGCCACTCCCGCAAGAACGGATAAACCCGCTCCTTGCAACCCGGAAGCGGTTGCAACCCCGCAATCAGCCAACATAAAAGCACAAAAACACACAACGACACGCTAAAATATATAACCCAAACATATCCCCACAGCGGCGCTACCCTCCCCGGCAGCGCCGCTGTTGTTTTTCATAAGTCACCAATTGCATTCGCTAAGTAGAGACGCGCCATGGCTCATCCGCATTATACTGACACTCAATGCTTTGGTGGAGCGCCGTAGCGCATCCCTACAACCCGACCTCCAAAAACACTCACAAACAAACTCCGAAAGACTATAAAAATTATCAAATAAATTTTCCAAAGCCAACCAAAAGCATTATCTTTGCAAACAGAAACCACGGTTTCTATTAAACATTTCGCTTATGAGATTCTTTGACCGTAAAGAGGAAATCAAAACCCTTCGCAAAATCAGGGAGAACGCCGAAAAGAACGCACAGTTCACCGTACTGACCGGGCGCCGCCGCATCGGCAAGACATCGCTTGTGCTAAAGGCTTACGAAGACAGGCCGTTGCTTTATTTTTTCATCGGCAGAAAGGCCGAAAGCCTTTTGTGCGAAGAGTTCCGTCAGGAGGTAGAGGAGAAATTAGGGGTAAAGACGGGTGGCACTCCTTCCGGCTTTGCAGAACTTTTCGACTATCTGATGCAACTCTCCCGCAAACAGAGCTTTACGCTCTTCATCGACGAGTTCCAGAACTTCGAGCGTGTCAACCCCTCCGTCTTCAGCGACATGCAGAAAATCTGGGATCTCAACCATTCCGCATCGCGCATGAACTTGCTGGCCTGCGGGTCGGTATATTCGATGATGACGAAGATATTCCGCGACAAAAAGGAGCCGCTTTACAACCGCCAGAACCGCTTCATGACCATCCGCGCATTTAAGCCGTCAGTGCGAAAAGAGATTCTCGCGGAATACAATCCGGGTTACAGCAAGGAGGACTTGTTGGCCCTCTACACTTTCACCGGCGGGGTGGCAAAATATGTGCAACTACTTGTGGATGACAGAGCTTTGACACTCGATGCCATGATAGAGAGCATCGTCAGCTCCAACTCTACCTTTGTCAATGAAGGGCGCGCCATCCTCATAGAAGAGTTCGGAAAGGATTACGACACCTATTTTTCGATACTTTCAGCCATCGCCGCCGGGAAGACACGACGCAGCGAGATGGAGCAGATAACCGGAAAGCCCGTAGGCGGTTATCTTACACGCCTCGAAGATGATTACGGCGTGATTGCCAAACAACTGCCCGTCGGCGCCAAGCCATTGAGCAAAAATGCGTTATATGTGATAACCGACAACTTTTTCACCTTTTGGTTCCGCTTCATATTCAAGTATGCCCACATCATAGAAATCGGAGCCTACCGGCAACTCCGGCTCCTTATAAAGAGGGACTATCCAACGTTTTCCGGACTGACGCTCGAACGTTATTTCCGCGAAAAAGCCAAGGAGAGCCAATGCTATACCCTCATCGGACGGTGGTGGGACCGCAAAGGCGAGAACGAGATAGACATGATCGCGGCGAACGAACTTGACAAAACGTTGGAAATCTGCGAAATAAAAAGGAACCGCAAGAACATAGACCTTGAAGTGCTGGAAAAGAAAACCGCGCAGATGCTGACAGCGACGCACCTCTTCAACGGCTACGAATGCCACCTCCGCGCCCTCGACCTGCAAGACATGTAGAAAAACATCGACTTAACTTCAAATAGCAACCACGGTTGCGGAAACAGCGGTTGCTATTATAGACAACGCGTAAGTCGTTATACACATTTTGCTGTGTAATGTATCGTGCTGACGCAATACGACAAAAGCAGACTTGCCGGAAGCGGCAGGTCTGCTTTTTCTATTGGTTGTTCCCGCAAGCGGGATTTAGAAAAGCGTTATTCAGAGGCGGAAATACCTGTGGCGTTTATCTGGCCGCCGAGGAACTTCACGAGACCGGTGACCGTGCACGTGTTGGCGACATCCAGAGTCACTGCCGAACTGCTGCTGTCCTTGGCGCGTACTACGATTGCATTATATTGAGTGGGTTTAGCAGACGTAACCTTGGTTGTCCCTCTAAGATTTACAGTGACGGGGGCGGAATAATTGTCCGGATCAAACCAAACCACGCCCATTGATTCATCTTTCACGTAGTTGCCGACCACCAGGGCACCTTGGGCCGTTGCAACACCTTTGCCCCACTGGTTCAGATTACAATATACAGCAATATCGTAATCGGACACATCTCTGAGCGATGAGACAATCTCACAGTCGGTCAGGGTCGCTGTGCCTTGCCGCACAGTAAGGCCGTTCAATGAAGACTCGATATGGGTTCCGACTGCTATAAACCTACAAGGAATATCTATTATCACAGCGCTGCCGATAGCATTATAATCATTAATGGTTTGCAACCTCGAGTTTTTAACTGCGATTCTTGGATTTCCGGTTGTCACTCCATCATAATTTGTCTGCAATACAGCGCCCGAAGAGCTGAGGTCGGAATCTTCGATGTACACATCGTTTACACCCTGGTCAACAATAATAAGGGAACTGTTTGCGACTCTTGACCTTGGAGCCGTAATAGTCGAACTATTGATGGTAAGCTTTCCTCCTTTTTCTACCCTTATAATTTCCTGACGGTTTGCCGAATTTATTTTTGCCGTGATATCCGCGTTGTCGAACTCCAGTTCTCCACCTTCTTTGACCACGAACATGGGAACTCCCGACTCGGCTTCCAGATAGCCCGGGAACATCGTGCCCGGCTTAGCATACTGCGGCGCTGTGAAAGTACCGGTGTTGTCAGCATCTGAGTTTTTAACGGTAAGGTGTCCTTTTACCTCGATATAAGTGCCGTTAAGGGTGTGGCCGTTAAGGTCGAGGACAGCTTCATCTGCCGTAAAAGAAAGAGGTACGGCTTCACTCTGGGCTAAAATGCCGGTATTGCCGGCATTCTTATCCTGTTTGAGAACATATTCGCCCCCTTGGTCGGCCAGCGCTTTCAGTTCTGCGTCCACGACTATGTCATTCTCAAAGCCGGCGTCCACGGAAATCTGGTAGTCGGTCTTGGAGGTCAGGAGGTTACCGTAGATGTTGGTGCGGTAGTTGCGCTGCACCGGAACGTTGTTGATGTTGAAGACGGCGTTTCGGCCGGAGCTGAGCGCGGCCGTCACCGTGCACTCCACAAGTTCGCCCTGTGCCTGCTGCACGTCGTTGTCCACAATGTCGGTACCGGTCAAAATGTAGTTCATCTCCAGGTACTGGTAAGTTTTATCCGAGCCTTCGATTTCGGGGAATGCCTGTGCGGGAAGCGGTGCGGCGGCGAAAGTCACTTCGGCCGGTTCGCCGGAAGAGGCCGAGGCCACGCCGCTGAAGAGGTCGAGCCGGTCGTAGACGTTCGTCACTTTCAGCGATACGTCGCTGACGGTCACTTTGCCGGGAAGGGATTCGAGGTCGGCGGTTCCGAAGTTCACCTGTGCGAAGGGGCGTTTCAGCGTTACCGGAACGGTGGCGCTGTTCTCGGCGGTGTAGTTCTTGATTGACTGGAAGAAGGCGTCGCGGCCCTCGTCGTTGGCTACGGCGCCTTCGTAGCTTACGGAGATGTTGTGGTCGGTTGCCGAGAAGGTGTAGGGGCTGTCGGTGGCGGCGTCGGCCCAGAACACTACATTGTAGGTCTGCCCTTTGATGAGGGTCACTTCAAGGGAGAAGCCATTGTTGTCGGCCAGTGCTACCGGTTCCGGGGAATCGGCCTGTCCGGTGGCGAAGAGGGGCGTTGCCGAGATGTTTCCTTCCGCGTCCACTTCGTAGATGGCGTATGAGAGTTTCTTGGTCTGGGTGCCGTCGCCGAAATCGCGCGTCAGCGTTTCGGCAGGGAACTCGGCGATGAAAGTTACCTTACCTCCGTTGGCGTCGGGGCCGGCGAAGGGTTCGTCGCTTGAGCAGGAAAGCCCCGGCTGCAAGACTTGCAATAAACAATCGGTTCATGTAATAAAAATTTGTGGATTATTAATAGAATATTGTGAAAAACAGTCAGGCGATGTCCCTCCCGTCCGGGAGGGACATCGCCTGTGTAAGAAGTAGAAAAGTTTCGTGAGGTCAGAGCCGCTCTACCCCCCCGATTTTGAATAATATACTGATTACCAGAGAGTTAACTATACTACTACTACTCCCTGTTACATCTGTATTATGGGTAAAGGTCTGCGACATGTGGATTAAATTTTGTGCAAATATAAGCACTTTTAACCAAATAATGAAATAATTTAATAAGAAGTTTCATCCATTCGGGATTTTTAAGTTACTGTGCGGTGTTAACAACTCGCGTTTTGGATCAACCGGTCGAACAACGTAGCACCGACTTTTAAAGGATTTAGCTAAATACTAAACTTGAAAAACCTGACAGCTCCCGCGCGTGAACGAATTGCCGTTCCCGACCGTTAAATAAGAACCTGCATGGCACGCGCCGAGCAGGTGCTTATTCTCATTTTAAAACACCTTCAATATTAAACACACACTTCACTATGTATCAACGGCAAGTAGGATTCCTTGAAGCCATCTCACGGGCATTCAGCAATTATTGCAACTTCTCGGGGCGCGCCTCGCGTTCGGAGTTCTGGTATTTTTACCTTTTCAACGTGATAATCAACATAATATTGGGCGGCTACGGCGGTGTCAGCGACCTGTGGGAACAGCAGTCGTTCAACCTCTTCAGCGCAGGGTTCGGCCTTTACAACCTGATAGTCCTGCTGCCGACATTAGGCCTTTGCTGGCGGCGCCTCCACGACACAGGCAAAGGAGGCGGCTGGTACTTCGTGGGCCTCATTCCCCTTGTCGGCTGGATAATTTTACTCGTATGGTTCTGCCGCGCCAGCGAGCCGACGCCCAACCGCTTCGGCCCCGTCCCCAACCTCGTGGACCGCGACGGCCGCCGCGTCAACTGACCCCGGGCTCCATTTTAATAGCAGCGCAGTAAATTAATGTGCAATTTTTGTAAGAAGCAAATTTTCAAATTAGCTTAACTGATTTTATTGCACAGTATAACGATGACCGTATTGCGTAGTGCATAGCGCTTCCGTCAGGAAGCGGATTTAGCAGTAGCCCCGTACACCGCCAGGCGTGCGGGGTATCCGACAAACGTTATGAACATAATTGCGGCTTTTGCTCCGGCTATGTTTGTTTATAGATTAGTGTTCACAGCGCGATCGTTTACAGCAGAGGGGCGACTGTTAACGCTTTTTAGCGTAGAAAGTCTTGACATGGGGGGCGTTTTTTATTATCTTTGCATCGCCCTCTTGTGGGGTGGCGCATTTTTATGCTCTTGCTTTTGCTATGGATTCACACAAACAGCTGAATGTTAGAGCTTTAGGCGTCTTTAATATGAGTATTAATTTTAATAAGATTTGGCCGGCCGGCACGTCCGGATGACTGCGAAGAATTTGTCATGGCAAATTTTTATTGGTCTCCACGTCTCCGGCTACGCTGAAAAAACTTCGAGGCTTACCGTCTTGCGTTGCTATACGCGCGCGAGAAACGGCGCCTCCTGACAGACCATTATGAACATAAAGGGACAGAACAAGCAGCCGCAAACCAGCCCGGCCGCTGCCGCTTCAAAGACGGCACCCTTCGCCGCACGCAAAAGCGACGTTGACACGTTGAAGCAGGATGACAAGGCGTCATACCCCTTCGGAAAGATAAACTTCATCTGCATGGGCGTTTGCCTGGTGCTCATCATCGTGGGTTTCCTGCTTATGGGCGGCGAAGGCAGCTCGGTGGAACGCGGCTTCAATCCGGATATTTTCTCCACACGCCGCATCGTGGTGGGACCGCTGTTGGCCTTCCTGGGTTTCCTTTTCATGGCTTTCGCCATCATCATCAAGCCCGGCAAATGCCCCTTCGGCCGTTGCCGCAACAAAAACGCTTAACGCATGGACTGGATTGACGCGCTAATCCTGGGTATCGTACAGGGGCTGGCCGAGTACCTCCCTATCTCTTCGAGCGGACATCTTGAAATTTTTCGGCAGATTCTGGGCATCGACATCCCGTCGGACCAGACGTTGCAGTTCGACGTCATAGTGCACGCCGCCACGGTGTTGAGCACCATCGTCATCCTTTGGCCGATGTTCTTCCGGCTGTGCCGCTCATTCTTCACTTTCCGCCGCGACGCCGATTTCTATTACGTTTGCAAGATACTGGTGAGCTGCATCCCGGTGGCCATCGTGGGATTCTGCTTCAAGGACTTTGTTGAGCAGTTTTTCGGCAACGGGTTGATGACGGTTGGCATCTGCCTGCTGGTGACGGCGGCGTTGCTGAGTTTCGCCCATTTCACTGGCTTCAACCGCAAGACGGGGAAGATGGTTTCGGGCGAAAAGGGACGCGACATCACGTGGCTCGACGCCTTCGTGATAGGTTGCGGACAGGCGCTGGCCGTGCTTCCGGGCCTTTCGCGCAGCGGCACTACCATCGCCACCGGCATCCTTTTGGGCGACAAACGCGCCCACGTGGCGCAGTTCTCCTTCCTGATGGTCATCATCCCCATTCTGGGCGAGGCGCTGCTGGACGTGAAGGACATACTGACCACCCCGTCGGCCGAAATGGCAGTATCGCCTGCCGCGCTTGCCGTAGGGTTCGTGGCCTCGTTCGTGGTAGGATGCGCGGCCTGCAAGTGGATGCTCGACCTTGTGAAGAAGGGACGCCTGCTTTGGTTCGCCGTCTACTGTGTGGCCGTCGGTCTGCTCTGCATCCTGTGGTAATGCTGACACTTCCCTAACCTGCTGAATGAATGGACTTTGTAAGTGGAGAAATAATAGCGGTAGACAAGCCGCTGCATTGGACGAGCTTCGATGCGGTGAAGCGTCTGCGCGGCGCGTTGCAGCGCCGTCTGGGCGTGCGTAAGTTCAAGGTGGGCCACGCCGGGACGCTCGACCCGCTGGCCACCGGAGTGCTGATAGTCTGCACCGGTCGTGCCACGCGCAGCATCGACGCACTGCAGGCCGGCGACAAGGAATATGTGGCCACCCTACGCCTCGGCGCCACAACACCGAGCTTCGACCTCGAGACGGAAATCGACGCCACATTCCCCACCGCCCACATCACCCCGGCGCTCCTTGAAGAGGTGCTGTCGCGCTTCCGCGGGCACATAGCCCAGGTGCCACCGGTCTACTCGGCCGTAAAGATAGACGGCAAGCGTGCATACAAGTTCGCGCGCCGCGGCCAGGAGGTGGAGCTGAAGGCGAAACCGCTGGAAATCAAGGAGCTGGAAGTAGAAGATATGGACCTCTCGGCCGCCGAGCCGTGGGTGCGCCTGCGCATAGTGTGCGGCAAAGGGACTTATATCCGCGCCCTGGCCCGCGACATTGGCCGCGAACTCGGCTCCGGCGCACACCTCACTGCCCTGCGGCGCACCCGCGTGGGCGATTATCCCATAGACCGTTGCCTGACACTCGACCAGGCCCTGGAACTCATCGAAAGGGTTGACATCACCTTTCCTGACGACTATACTCCCCCGAAAGCAAATTGAAAACAGAGAGGCCGGGGGCGTCCGGCAATCCATAAGGCGCCCAACGCAAACACCGGCCGCTATTTTTTACACATATCATAACATCATATATGAAGCTATCACAGTTTAAATTTACTCTTCCCAACCGACTCATCGCGCAGTATCCCACGGACAACCGCGACGAGTGCCGCCTGATGGTCGTGGACACCCGCTCGGGCGAAATCTCCCACCGTACCTTCAAGGACATCCTTGAGTACTTCGACGAGGGAGACGTGATGGTATTCAACGACACGAAAGTATTCCCCGCGCGCCTCTACGGCAGCAAAGAGAAGACCGGCGCCCGCATAGAGGTGTTCCTGCTGCGCGAGCTCAACGCCGACAACAAATTCTGGGACGTGCTGGTGGAGCCGGCACGCAAAATACGCATCGGCAACAAGCTCTATTTCGGCGATGACGAGTCGATGGTTGCCGAGGTGATTGACAACACCACATCGCGTGGCCGCACGCTCCGCTTCCTCTACGATGGCGAGCACGAGGAGTTCCGCGAGGTGCTCTACTCGCTGGGCCACACCCCGCTGCCCGACTACATCACGCGTGAGGCCGAGCCGCAGGACGCCGACGCCTACCAGTGCCTCTTCGCCCGCAACGAAGGAGCCGTAATGGCGCCCGCCGCCGGCCTGCACTTCAGCCGCGAGCTGCTCAAACGCCTCGAAATAAAGGGCGTGGAGCAAGGCTTCCTTACACTTCACGCCGGCCGCGGTAACTTCAAGGACATCGACGTGGAAGATCTCACCAAACACCGCATGGACTCCGAGGAGATGTTCGTGGACGAGGAACTGGTGAACCTCATCAACGCAGCCAAGGACCGCGAGCGCCACGTCTGCGCCGTGGGCACCACCGTGCTGCGCGCGCTGGCGAGCGCAGTCTGCATGGACGGACACATCATGACCTACGAGGGATGGACCAACAAGTTCATCTTCCCGCCCTACGACTTCACCGTCTGCGACGCCCTGATTTCCAACTTCCACATGCCGCTGAGCACCATGCTGATGATGGTGGCCGCTTTCGGCGGCTACGACACCATTATGGAGGCATACCGTGTGGCCGTAAAGGAGGAATACCGCTTCGGCGCTTACGGAGACGCCATGCTCGTGCTCAGATAACCCCAATAAAAACCTATTATAATGAGACATTTACCCCAACTGCTGACCGCTGCCGCCCTGCTGACGGCCGGCTCGGCGCTGGCCTGCACCAACCTGCTGGCCGGCAAGAAAGCCACTACGGACGGCTCCGTGATGGTGACCTACGCCGCCGACTCGCACAACCTCTTCGGCGAACTGGGCCACTCCCCCGCCGCCGACCATCCCAAAGGCGCCATGCGCAAGGTGATAGAGTGGGACACGAGCAAACCGCTCGGCGAAATCCCCCAGGTGCCCCACACCTACAACGTGGTGGGAAACATCAATGAAAACCAGGTGGTCATAGCCGAATCCACCTGGGGCGGTCGCCCCGAACTCCAGGACACCACTGGCCAAGCCATCATAGACTACGGCTCGCTTATGCAAATAGCGCTCGAGCGCTCCAAGACCGCCCGCGAAGCCATTCAGGTGATGACTTCGCTGGTAGAGAAATACGGCTACGCCTCCTCCGGCGAGTCGTTCTCCATAGCCGACAAGAACGAGCTGTGGGTGCTCGAGATGATCGGCAAGGGCGCCGAGAAGGGTGCCGTGTGGATAGCGGTGCGCATTCCCGACGAGGCCATCTCCGGGCACGCCAACGAACCCCGCATCCGCCGGGTCAACTTCAAGGATAAGAAGAACATCATGGCGTCGAAAGACGTCGTCAGCTTCGCCCGCAAGCGCGGCTGGTACGACGGCAAGGACGCCGACTTCAGCTTCGCCGACATCTACGGAGAGCACGCCGTGGACACGCGCCGCGGCTGCGACGCACGCGTGTGGAGCTACTTCCGCCGCTTCAGCAAGGACGCCGACAAATATTACGACTGGTGCTCCGGCAAGAGCGACGAACCCATGCCCCTCTACATCATCCCCGACCGCAAGGTGTCGCTGGCCGAGATGCAGGAGCGTATGCGCGACCACTTCGAGGACACCCCTTTCGACATGCACAACGACATAGGCGCAGGTCCCAACCACGTGCCTTACCGCTGGCGCCCGATGGACTATAAGGTGGACGGCAAGGATTATGTGCACGAGCGCGCCATCGCCACACAGCAGACCGGCTGGAGCTTCGTCACACAGAGCCGCGCCGACCTTCCGGACCCCGTGGGCGGCGTCATCTGGTTCGGTACCGACGACACCAACACCTCCGTCTACATGCCCTTCTATTGCTCCATGACCGAGGTGCCCCACGAGGTGGCACACGGCAACGGCGACATGAACACCTTCAGCAACGAGTCCAACTTCTGGATGACGAACTGGGTCGCCAACCAGGCTTATAACCGCTACGACCTGATGATTCCCGACATCCGCAAAGTGCAGTCGGGACTGGAAACCAAATTCATCGGCGCACGTCCCGACCGCGAGAAATATCTCGTGCAGCTCTACGAGAGTGGCAATATGCCCAAGCTCGTTTCCGAGGTCAACGCCGAGGGCGCTGCCATAGCCAAGGAAGCTACCGACAGCTACCGCGACCTGGCGCAGTACCTGCTCGTCAAGTTCATGGACGGAAACATGAAGAAGACCAACCCCGACGGCTCCTTCATCTACGATGAGAACAACCATCCCGTTTCCCCGAATTTCCCCGGATACAACAAGGAGTATTACGAAAACATAGTGCGAAGCACCGGAGACCATTTCCTGGTGCCGCCGCACAAGTAAGACCCAACCGTTTAATTGACCGGGCACCGCACAGGCCACAGGCGCCCGCGGTGCCCGGTCGCTCTTATTATCTGCCTGTATACCGACTCTTTGGCGATATCAAGCAATTCACCATCTCTCCCCAACGTTAAAACACACTGCGTTATGACTACTGACATCTTATCCGTCGCCCGGGCTCTCGCCCTGCCGCTTCCCATGCGCAACGATACCATTGACACGTTGCTCACTGACTCACGTTCGCTGACTTTTCCACGCACATCGCTCTTCTTCGCCATCCCGACTAAGGAGAACGACGGCCACCGCTATGTGCGGCAGCTTTACGACGCCGGAGTGCGTAATTTCGTGGTGAACCATGTGCCGGATGAGTTGGAGGGGGTACGCGACGCCAATTTTCTGATAGTGGCCGACACCGTGAAGGCGCTACAGCAAGTGGCCCGGAGTCTCACGCCGCGCGCCGAGGAGGTCGTAGCCATAACCGGCTCGGCAGGAAAGACCACCATCAAGGAGTGGCTGTTCCAGATGCTGGAGCCCTCGTGTGCCGTTACGCGCTCGCCGCGCTCCTACAACTCGCGCATCGGAGTGCCGCTGTCACTGTGGGAAGTGGCTCCCAAGACCGACGTAGCCATCATCGAGGCCGGAGTCTCGCACGCCGGCGAAATGCAGCCGTTGGCCGAAATCATCGACCCCGACACGGTGATTTTCACCAACCTGGGGCCGGAACACGCCCACGGTTTCGCATCGCCGCTCGAAAAGGCACGCGAGAAAGCCCTCCTCGCCCGTGCGCCGCATGTCCGCACCCTTATATATTGCGCTGACAGCGAACTCATTGCAGAGGTGTTGAAAGACGTAGACGTGCCCCTCCGCCTGACTTGGTCACGCCGCGACCCGGAGACGCCCCTCTTCATTGAAAAAACGGAAACCTCAGGACCGATATCGCTCGTCTCCTACCGTTTTAAGGGCAAGAACCGGTCGCTCACCGTCCCGTTTGTAAGCGACGGCGAACTGGAAGACGCCTTCCACGCACTGGCTTACCTACTCTCGCGCGGCATCGCTCCGGAGGAGATTGCCGCCATGTTTTCAACTCTCCACCCCATTGCCACGCGCCTGAACGTCAGCGACGGCGTAAACGGTTGCACGTTGATTTACGACAGCTATACCTCCGACTATTCGTCGCTGCTTCCGGCACTCGACTTCCTGCGGCGCCGCTCGGCCGACGGCCGAACAAGTACCGTCATTATCAGCGACTTGCGCCATGAATCGCGCCGTCCCGGCGTGTACGGCGACATCGCGCGGCTACTGCGCGCCACCGGCGTAAGGCGCGTTATCGGCGTCGGCCCGGAGATGCAGGCAAACATCGCGCTGTTCGGTCCCGATGCCGTGGCGTTCAGTTCCACGTCCGAGTTGCTGAAATCACTCTCCACTTCCGATTTCCAAAACGAAACCATCCTCATCAAGGGTGCTCCGGAGTTCGGTTTCGAGCGGTTGCCCGAGATGCTCGAGGCGCGGAAACATGAAACCGTGCTCGAAGTGAACCTCGACGCTGTGGTCAAGAATTTCAATTATTTCCGGTCGCACCTTGCCCCCGGAACAGGACTCATCGCCATGGTGAAAGCCTCCGGCTACGGCGCCGGCAGCTACGAAATAGCCAAGACATTACAGGCGCAAGGCGCTGCTTACCTGGCGGTTGCGGTGCTCGACGAGGGTATAGAACTGCGGCAGCGCGGCATAACGATGCCTATCATCGTCATGAATCCGAAGGTGGTGAATTACCGCTCGATGTTCGCCTACCGACTCGAACCGGAAATCTACTCCATGGAGATGCTGCGCGACGTGGCACGCGAGGCCGCGAAAAACCGCATCACGCAATATCCGCTCCACATCAAGCTCGACACGGGTATGCACCGAATGGGCTTCGTGGAGGAGGAACTGCCGGAAATGCTCGATTTCCTTGCAGCGCAGGATAACGTCACCATCGCGTCCGTGTTCTCGCACCTCGCCACGGCCGATTGCCCCGACATGGACGACTATACGTTGCTGCAGCTCGACCGCTTCAAACGTTACACCGACTACATCGCGGAGCGCTGGCCACACCCCTTCCTGCGGCACGTGCTCAACTCGGCCGGCATCCTCCGTTTCCCGCAATACGG
>OHBJ01000813.1_pt1 | contig 21138 bp, 23 predicted proteins | sample 1577241 | NCBI WGS metagenome assembly OHBJ01 (sample SAMEA3541594, study PRJEB24748) | human gut metagenome | biome: human gut; feature: human-associated habitat; material: faeces | place: China | collected 2012 | reverse complement strand
ACTGCATCGTGTCGCAGGATATGGTGAACGAACACACCGTGCCTGGCCTGACGTTCACCTTTGACCCGACCTGCGGGGACTGGCCCGAGGAAATGCACCTGACGGCCAGCCGGGAGGACGCTGTGTTTTTCACGGCAGACTACACGCCGGACGCCGCCGTATACACTACGCCCGACGCCATCGAGCGCTTTGACGCACTGGCAATCACGTTCCCCCGCATGACAAGGCCGTACCGCCGCATGCGGCTGCAGCAGCTCATGTTCGGTTTTGGCCTAGTGTTCGACAACCGCCTTGTGGAAAAGGCGGTGCACAAGCTGGATGTGGACCCCATTTCCCGCCGCCTGCCCACGAATACATTCGATTTTACCATCGTCAACATCAATACGCTGACTGGTACGGGCGGTCAATATCTCTACGACCCGGACAACGCCTCCGGCATCTACAAATATATCTCCGAGCAGAACCCGGTGAAGGTGGAGTACGGCCAGTATCTTGCCAGCGGAATGACGTGGAAAGACGTTGCAGCGAACACTTGGGCGGAGCTGGAGTTGAACGGCTGGCGCGAGGTGTACGAGGGCGGCATCACAGAGTGGGTGCCCGGCGGGCGGTACTACCTGACGGGACAGCCCACGGTGGACGGGCTGTCGGCCAGCTTTAAGGCGCAGGACGCTTTGAGCGGGCTGGACGGCACTTATTACAAAGGGGTGTATGCTCCGGCCGGACGCACCTTGTACCAGCTTGCGCTGGATGTGCTGGAGGACAGCGGCCTTGCACCGTTCAGCGGCACCGCGCCGCCCTGGAAGCTGTGGGAGGGACTGGCGGATTTTATGACCACCGCGCCCTTGCCTGTGAAAAAGCACAAGGAATTGTTACAACTTATCGCCCACGCGGCGTGCTGCGTGCTGTACACCGACCGGGAGGGGTATATCCGCATCGAGCCGGCCAACGACGTACAGGACAATTTTAAATTGGACTTCCACACGATGCTGGCGCGGCCCAAGGTGAGCCAGATCCCCACGCTGTGGGCCGTGGAGTGCCCGGCATATACTTACGCGCCGGAAACTGCGGCCAGCGAGCTGCACAAGGAAAGTTATACCGTAAACGGAACGCTTAAACTGCATCTGACCTTTTCGCAGGCGGCGGACGTGACGGTGGATGTGACGGGGGCCACGGTGGCCGCAAAGGCCGTTTTTGCGGCTGCGGCGGATTTGACGCTTACCGGGAACGGCGAAGCCGTGGTAACGGTGACGGGGCGCAAGCTGGAAAGCAGCGCCCGCACCGTGACGGCGCCCGTGGAAAAACCGGACGAAAACGGCAGCGTGGAGACGCTGGACAACCCCCTCGTCACCGATGCCGTGCACGCGCTGGCGGTGGCCGAGTGGGTGCGTGACTGGCTGCTTTTGCGCAATACCTACGAATTTGAGTATCGGGGCAGCCCGGAGCTGGACCCCGGGGACCTGATCTGGCTGGAAAGCCAGTTCGCTCCATTTGCCGCGCCCGCGCGGGTGCTCAAAAATGAACTGACGTTCAGCGGCGGATTGAAAGGAAAAATGATCGCCAAAAGGATGGTGGACGAAGAATGAGACGCAGCAAATTCTACAACATGCGCCTGCCGGAGCGCGGCGCCCGGGAAGGCGAGGCAAACGATGCGGCCGACATCGAGGACCTGACCTATGACCTCGGCATCATAGACGCTGAGATGGAGCGCCAGCGGCTGGAAGATGTGCGGCTGGAAAAGGATAAGGCCACAAAGCTGGAAATGTCGCAGCACAAATCCGCCGCCGTGCTGGACCACCCGGACAGCAGCGTCACGGACGCAAAGCTCGGCCAGCGCACGGTGCTGACGACCCGCGGCCCGCTGCAAACGCTGCTGACGGCCATCGGCAACGCGGTCAAGGCCATCAGCGGCGCATCCACTTGGAACGGCGCGCCGGCAACCACGCTGAAGGATGCAAAGACGCATATGGACGATGCGGTAAAGCACATCACCGCCCAGGAACGTGAAGGCTGGAACGCGGCGGCGACCGACAGGCACAGCCACACGAACAAAAGCGTACTGGACGGCATCACGGCGGCGATGGTGACGGCCTGGAACACGGTGAGCAGCAAGCTGCCGCTGGCAGGCGGCACGCTGACGGGCTTCCTGACGCTGCATGCCGCGCCTGCGACGGATATGCACGCCGCCACGAAGAAATATGTAGACGACAAGATGGCGGCTTCCGGCAGCGGTGATATGACAAAAGCTGTTTATGACCCGGGCGGACGCGAGCTGCCGTATATCCCCAAGCAGGACGTTGATGCCCTGGCATGGGGCGGTGATTTTGGAGCGTCCGGCACCCCCGTCTCCATCGCCTACGCGGGGGCGCAGCGTATCGCGTCCATCACAGCTTACGGTGAAAACGCACAGGGCGGGACGACAGAAGCTCCTGTGGCGCTCACAGGGGTGGACAGCGTATTTGTGAGCGGCAATAACCTGCTGCCGAAAGCGGTGAGGACAGAAACAACTGGCGGCATAACCTTTACGCCTAATCCTGATGGCAGCATTTTGGTGTCCGGCACTGCTACGACTAACGTTGGGTATAGTTACGCGCATTTTGAACGCGCGCTGCTTGGCCGGACCGTGTGTCTTTCCGGTGGGTCAACGCAGGCGCAAGTGCTTATCAACGAGAGACTGTCCAGCGGAGCGTTTGTGCGCAATGTGCTTGTTGATAGAGGACAAGGGATATCTGGGATTCTCACTAAGCAGAAAGAGGATAATATACTCTATGCCACTATCCAGGTGCTAGCCGGGACTACTGTAAACACCACCATCTACCCCATGCTCAACCTCGGAGAATCTCCGCTGCCCTACGAACCCTATCAGGGCAGCGTGACACCTCTCCCCATCCCGCGCCCACTGCGACGTGTGGGGGATGTCAAGGATAAGTGCGTCACGCGGCAGGACTACGAAAGCGCTGAAAAACTCGTTGTGACGTACAATGTGGGCTTCGTGGAGCTGAACGGGACGGAGGCTTCACATATTTTCGAGGGCATGTTTTATCTCGATTATAGCGCCGCATGGCCAACGCCTGCGAATCGAGTCAATGGTGTGTGTTCTCATTATCCATATGGGGCATATGGCAAAGGAAAAATCGGGCTTACTAATAACGGTGCGGCAGTAGTATATAACCCAAACGGCGATTATACCGGCGACGAAGGCGGTCTGGCGAACTGGAAAGCCTACCTCGCCGCCCAAAAAGAAGCTGGCACACCCGTTCAGGTAGCCTACCAGCTCGCCGCGCCGGAAGTGTACGCTACGGACCCTGTTGACTTCGACAACGCCGCGGGCCCGCTCACCGTCATGACGGGCGGCGAGCTTGAGGTGCGGATGACGGAGTTGGTTGGCTCCCGCACATACGATGCGGACGGCGACGGTGTGGTGGACCGGGCGAACAGCGTGGACGGGGGGACATATTGATGGCTTGGATAAACCCTAAAACCGACTGGAAGAAAACAGACCCGGTTATGCTCGACCCCGACTATGCCCGCATTCGTGGCAATATTCTGCATCTGCGGGACATGGCCCGGCAGTTATATCTGCCGTTCCATCTGGCAGATATGGCAGACTATGGCCCGGCAGGATTTCCGTATGTGGAGTTCTTCGCCAACGTGGACAACAATGTGGACGCGTTGCTGGACAACACGTTCCGTCCACCCCGCTCGGAGCGGGCGCGCGCCTATGAGGTCAATGGCCGTGTATGGAGTTATGACGACCTGAACCGAATAGAAAGTGCATTGCTGGGGCTGTACACAGCTCTGACGGCACAGCAGAATGCAAGGCAGACATTGGCCTTTACTATGGGAGGTGGCATATTTGGCGCGTGCATTTAAAGATATGATCGTGCAGGAAGCGGACGGAAAGCCCCGGCTGACGTTCCGCAACCGGCAAGGCGCGGCTGTGCTGGAAGATGTTGCCGTAGAAGTGTCCAGTACAGTCCAACAGCAGGGCGACGCCTGGGGTGCGCTGGCTGCAAATCTGTTGCTGGAACTGGATGACGACGGCGTGCCGATTTTGAAATTGGATGGAGGGACATACTGATGGCCAAACAAGGAAGCATCAAACATTACCGGCAGAGCGGCGCCACAAAAGCACCCGCTGATTTGCCATACAGCGAGATCGCTGTTGCCAAGGACGGGACCGTCTATGCCGGCAACGAATCGAACAAACCCGTAGAACAGGCGAAGGCGAGCCACACCCATGACGACCGTTACTACACCGAAACGGAAATGAACACCAAGCTGGCCGGCAAGGCCAACAGCAGCCACACGCACACCAAAGACCAGGTGGGGCTTTCCAAAGTGAATAACAACGCCATCAGCATGGGTTATGATGGCAATTTGTGGATTAACTATTCGTGAGTAACAGGGGGATGAGACATGGCGCTATATTACAACAGCAACAACGTCCCACAGTCGAACAATGTATATCACAACAGTAATGCCAGCAACAAGGTTTATCACAACAACAACCTTGTTTGGCAAAAGCAATTTTTCATTTACAATAACGGCGTAATAGGGAATAACGGAAATATTTGGGTGCACTGGAGCGCCTATCCCAACAACTACGAATTTAACAAAAATGAAAACGGGAAACTGATAGCCCGCGGCGGTTATGGTGATACGCAGCTAAAAATTATAAGCGGCGGATATAACGTTTCCGGATACAGTATGTTGCACGTTGTGGGAAATTATGAACTGAACATAGCAAACTACGGTGAGGATTGGTTCGGGCTTTCCAGCGTTGCAAATGACTATAACCCGAATATTTGCAATCAGTATATGAAGATAGGCGACACAGCAAAGAGTTTTCACCTTCAAATCCCGTTCAGTTTTAACGGCACAGCTTATTTTAACTGGCGATTCCTGACGTTCCACAAGATGTACATATCACAAATTTATGTTGTATAGGAGGTACACAAAATGCTGAAAATCACACTGGAAAACGGCAGCGCCTACGAGGTGCTGTCCGATACCGCATGTTACCCGTCCATGTCTACCACGACGCGCAGCTATCTTGAAGTCCATATGTCGGAGGACGCAATGACGCTGGACGAGTTCTATGCGCTTATGACAGACAGCGAGGCGACGAAGAAAATCACCTTGCAGAACATCGACGCGGAAAAACCGGAAAAAGAGTACACCAACATTTATGCAGATTTCACCTATCCGCGTTCTATCGGCAAACAGTGCGTGACAAAAGTGAATTATGCGACGGGCGAACCTGTCGAGGAAGTGCACCTCGTTGCCACGCTGGAACAGCTCACATTCGTGGAGCGCCAGCTTGCCGCGCTGGGGCTGTAAAGGAGGATAAACACATGATGATTTTCAAAGGCAGAAACCGTGTAACCTCCGGCTTTCGACTGGCAGCCCGCCCAAGCCACAACGGCATCGACATCGTGGGAGACGATGATAAAACCGTGCACGCCGTCGCGGGCGGCACGGTGGGGTTTGCGGGCGTTGTGTCCAAAAGTGCAGGCGGCCTGACGTGGCAGTGGGGCTATTATGTGCGCATCGACGGCAACGACGGGCGCAAGTATTATTACTGCCATTTGGTGGCGGGCAGCCTGCGTGTACGGGTCGGCCAGCGCGTGCAGGCGGGAACGGCGCTGGGCACGATGGGCAACACCGGGTACAGCTTCGGCGCGCACACGCATTTTGAAGTGCGCAATGCTTACGGCACGGCCATAGACCCGGCAAGTTATGCAGGCGTGCGGAATGCGGTTGGTACTTATGCAGATACAACGGACAAGGAGGACAACGACATGAAATTCTTGAAGGTGACGAGCGGCAAATGCGAGGTGTTCACCGCGCCCGATGTGAATGCGGTGGACAAGCACTATAACGGCGGAAAGCTGACCGAGGGCGTGTGCTACCCGGTGCAGGCCGAGGTGGGCAGCTCCGGCGGATACAGCTGGGTTCGCATCTTCGTGGCGGGAGTGCAGCGTTACGCCGCCGTGCTGGCCGACCGCTGCCAGCTTGTGACGCTTTCCCCGGGCGATGCGTTCGCGGCCTGTGTGGCGCAGGGCGGCGGCGAAGACACGGCGGAATTGGAAGCGCAGCTTGAAGCAGCAAACGCCCGCGCCGATGAAGCGGACAAGCGTCTTGCAGACGTAAAGGCATACGTCGCGGGGGTATAGATGTGGCTCAATATCAAAAAAAGCCTGTTACAGTGGAAGCTGTGAGGTTTGATTATTCTACAGAGTGCATTTCCGCGCTGCTTGCACTCGGGCTTGACCCGGTCCGCATAAGCTATGCGGGCACAGCACCAACATTGCGTATTGGTACGCTTGAGGGAACGATGACCGCACAGCTCGGCGATTATATCATCCGCGGGGTGAACGGTGAGTTCTATCCTTGCAAGCCGGATATCTTTGAGAAAACTTACGAGGAGGTATAGGCTGTGTGGGACTTCCTCCAAAACCTGTTTACGGCGCTTCTGCCCATCGTAACGGCGTTTGCCGGGTGGGCGGGGGCGCGCATCCGAAACACAAACCAGAAGGACAAAGCTGTGGAGCGCGGCGTGAAAATGCTGTTGCGCGCGAAAATCATCGATTTGGGCCTGCATTACCTTGAGGCCGGAGAAATTCCGCCATATGGTATGGAAACGCTGAAAGGCTGCTACAAGGAATACGAGGCGCTGGGCGACGGCGACCATTCTGTGGGAGATATCGTCCGGCGCTGCGAAACGCTTAAAATCAGAAACGGATAGAAAGGAAAAGGACAATGAACATGATCGTACTTATACTTATGATGGCCGTAACGGTGGAGGCGCTGATCGAATACGCCAAGACCTTCGGCAAAGCAATCATCGAAAAGCAGTGGAAAACCGCCGCCACGCAGGCGGGGGCCGTCGCGCTGGGCGTGCTGCTGTGCTTTGGCGTCGGCGCGGATTTTTACGCCGCGTTGGGTGTGAACTTCAACGTAGCGTGGCTGGGCATTGCGCTTACGGGTGTTTTTGCCAGTCGCGGCGCGAACTATGTATCCGACCTTGTGCAGAAGTTGCAGGCGTTGGGCGCGGCGAAAACTGAATAATATATGACGAAAGCCCCCGAATCTCGGGGGCTTTTTTGCATTGTATTTTGCATTGTATTTTCGATGGTTAGATTACTCAATATGGCGTTATGTTACGTATGCAAGTGATTAAAGAACACTCGGAAAAGCGCATAACACAGCCATTTTTAATGCTTTTTTAGTGGCTCGATAAGGGAGCGTATGAAAAAGTGTAGTGCGGTGGAAAACCGCACAGGCCCTTTCCGTTTATCATAAAGCTGCAGCCTCAGCTGTTTTTCAGGATGACGCGCTCCACAACATCGGCCACATCCTCGCATTTGTCGCAGCATTTTTCCAGGCGGTCGAACAGCGCCGTCCAGGCCATCACGTCCACGGGCGTGCTGGCATCCGCGTACAGCGTGTGCATGGCGTCTGTGTACAGCTTATCGCCTTGCTCCTCCAGGCCGTTTATCTCAACGATCTGGGTGTGGATGGTCTTGGATCTGCGGAAATTGGGAAACTCCTCCATCATGGTCTTGAGCGCGGCGCAGCAGTCTGCGATGACCTGTGCAAAAGCCTGCGCCTCGGGCCGCAGCGTGCGGATATTGAACATATACAGCCGCAGCAGAACATCCTCAATGCTGTCTGTCACGTCGTCGATAGTGCCGGAAAGCTCCATGATATCTTCCCGGTCAATGGGGGGCAGGAACTCACGCACAAGCTGTTCCATCGTGCCGTGCTTTGCGATATCGGCCGAGTGCTCAATTTTGTGCATAGCCTCGATATGCCCGGGCAGCGCCTCCGGCTCATAGTGGTCAAACACCGTGCAAAGCATGTCCGCCGCAGCGCAGGCGGAATTTACGCCGCCCACAAAGGCCTCAAAATAATCCGTTTCCTTTTTTCGTGCCATTTTCACGTTCTCCTTCCTATTCTCAGAACAGCCACATGAACAGCCGTGCCATCAAAAAGCCAATGGCCCCGCACCCGGGGAACGTCAGCGCCCACGTCAGCCCCATTTCCTTTACCACGCCCCAGTTCACGCTGGACAGCCGCCGCGCCGCGCCCACGCCCATAATGGCGGTGGTCTTGGTGTGCGTTGTTGAAACAGGGATGCCAGTCAGCGAGGAAAGCAGCAGGCAGGCCGCGCCCGCCATGTCGGCGGCAAAGCCCTGGTATTTTTCCAGCTTCACCATATCCATGCCCACAGCCTTGATGATGCGGTAGCCGCCGATGGAAGTGCCCAGAGCCATTACGGCACTGCACAATACCATCAGCCACAGCGGGATCTGGAAATTGGTGACGTTGTCCTGTCCGTTGGCCAAAAAGATGCCCAGCATGAAAACGCCCATAAACTTCTGGCCGTCCTGTGCGCCGTGCATGAACGCCATAGCCGCGCCGCCCGCAATCTGTGCGCCGCCGAAAAAGCCCGTGGTGCGCCGCCGGTCCATGTTTTTGCACAGGAACTCCACCAGCCTGGCCGCGGCCCAGCCGAATGCGAAGCCCAGCAGAGTAGACAGAACCAGGCCGTACAGGACCTTGATCCATTCGCCGCCGTTGATGCCCGCAAAGCCTCCGTGCAGCGCGATGGCCGCACCGGACAGCCCGGCGATCAGGGCGTGGCTCTCGCTGGTGGGGATGCCGAACCACCAGGCGGCCGTGGCCCATGCCACGATGGCTACGAGCGCCGCGCACAGCGCCGTCAGCGCGTCTGCGGTGTTGCCGCCGAAATCCACCATGTTGTAGATGGTGGCCGCGACGCTGGCGTTCACCATGGTCATCACCAGAACGCCCAGGAAGTTAAAGACAGCCGCCATTAAAATGGCGCTGCGCGCGCTCATCGCGCGGGTGGAAACACAGGTGGCGATGGCATTGGGCGCATCCGTCCAGCCGTTCACCAGCACCACGCCCAGCGTCAGCGCCACTGTGACGGCCAGAACCGGGTTCGCGGCAAGCTGCGCCAGAAATTCACTCAGGGAGATCGTCAAGCAAAGCCCTCGCTTTCTTTTTACAAAAAACTTACTATACCTTTACAAGTATAATGGCAGTTCCTGACAAAAGCCAGAGGGAAAGGACATGATTTTACATTTCCTTTACATAACTTGCCGAAAAAACAGTCTTTTCCGGGGTCCGGCCATAGAAAAGGCCGGACGGCACACAGAAAAAGCCGCGCCCGGAAAGAGCGCGGCACGTATTGCAGAAAAAGCAGAAAGGAAAAACGCTCGGAGAAAAGCCATTGTGCCTTTGCGAAGTAAAGTGCAAGCCACGCGGAGGGTGCCGCGAAACGGGATGGCGGCGCGCCCGCGGGCATGTGCAGATGCTGTGTAGGGGTTCTGGTGCAGACAACCGCGCCGAAAGCACGGCCTCTGGTGCAAACACGCCCTTTTTTCATTCAAAACAACTCCGCGTCACCCTGCAGGGCTGACGCCGGGGCGTATAGAGAGCCGGCTCTCGAAGCGCGGTTCAGCACGGCATTAGGCGTTACAGCGGCAGGTCCCGCCGGCTGAACACGGCCGTGCCCAGCGCGTAAAAACCAAGCCCCAGCGCCAGCAGCACGGCCGCGCCTGCGTACGCGGCGCTGTCGCCGCGGAAAAGGCCGGTGGGGTCAAACAGGGTGAACACGGTGGCGTATTTCAATTTTTCCAGCCGGCCGCCCATGTTGGCCAGCATGCGGATGAGGAAAAACAGCACGGGAACGCCCGCGCCCAGCGCCACGGAAAGGCGGCTCTCGTTGAACAGGCAGGAGGCGAAAAAGCAGAACCCGCCCAGCGCCAGATGCAGGCACAGCAGCCCGGCGTTCACCACGAGATAGGCGGGGACATCCAGCTCGCCGGGAAACATCGCGGCGGCGCAGCCCACGGCCAGCGCCGTACAGTAGGCGGTAAGCAGCGTACCGCCCGCAATGAGCACCAGCGCCTGGGTGCGCGCTACCCGCGCCCGGGTGTTGGGCGAGGCCAGCAGATAGGCCATACTGCCCGTGTCCACCCAGCGCGCGACCAGCCGGTTCGCCGCCAGAATGGAAAATACCAGAGGCAGAAGCAGCAGCAGAAAGCCGTACAGATAGTTGATGAGAAACCCGCCCAGCGAGCTGCTGCCCGCCTGCATGCCCACCATATTCATGAGCTGAGGCATGGCCGTCACGATCTCGTCCAGTGTGGCGTTGAGCTTGGGGTCGAACATGGCTGTGATCATGGACACATAAAGCGAAAGCACGGCCGCAAAAACCACCCATGTTTTCCACAGCGATCTTGCGTTGCGCCGGAAAAGCACACCGTTCATCAGCTCTGCGCCTCCTTTCCGTAATAGTGCAGGAACACGTCCTCCAGACTTTGACGCGGCGCGTCGATGGACGTCACCGGAAAGCGGGCCATCGTGGTGGTCAGAGCGGACATGCCGTCCCGCACGCGCACCGTCACCGTGCAGCCCTGCGCAGCCTGCACCCGCAGGCCGGGCGCGGCCGCAAAAGCTGCCGCGGCATCCGGTGTGGAAAGCGTGACGGAATAGGTGCGGCTGCGACGCGCCTTCAGTGTGCCGATCTCCTCCACGGCGGCCAGGCGCCCCTCCCGCAGAATCCCCACGCGGGCGCAGGTGCGTTCCACCTCCTCGAACATATGGGAGGACATCAGTACGGTCTTGCCGCGCTGCTTTTCCTCCAGGATCAGGTCGATGAAGCGGTTCTGCATCAGCGGGTCCAATCCGCTGGTGGGTTCATCGAGGATGAGCACCGCCGGGTCATGCATCAGCGCACATACAATGGCCACCTTCTGCTTCATTCCCTTGGACATGCGCCGTATCCGGCCCGAGGCGTCCAACTCAAAGCGCTCGCAAAGCTCTCCGGCGCGGCCCGTGCCCCGCATGCCGCGGTAGGCGGCCAGAAAGCGGATGAACTCGCCGCCGCGCATATCGTCGGGCAGGGCGGGCTCGCCCGGAATATAGCCCATATTTTTTTGAATGGCCGCAGTCTGTGTGCGGCAGTCAAGGCCGTTGATCGTGCAGGTGCCGGAATCCGGCGCAAGGAACCCCATCAACTGGCGGATGGTGGTGGTTTTTCCTGCGCCGTTTGGGCCAAGAAAGCCGAACACCTCTCCCTGCTCCACGGCGAACGAAACGTCGAACACGCCGTGCCCGCCGCCATAATCCTTTGTGATGTGCGAAAGCGCGATCACGCTCATAAATATTCCTCCTTGTAGGCGATCTTGCGGAACATTTCTTCCCAGCCGCTGTAATCGGCCAGGATATCCTCAAGCCGCAGCGGCACGCCGGCGCGCTGCTTTTCGTTCATGTAGCCCTCGGTCATCCAGGTCAGCATGCGCAGAAGCTGGGCAGGGTCCACACCGGGACGGAATTTGGAAAAATCGATGTTGGAAAAATACTGCGCGAAGCTGCCGGTGAGGTCCCCGTTCAGCCTGGCCTGTACCGCGTCGGAAACAGCCTCGCCCCGGGAGTAGAAGGCGCGGATGGAAAATTCCAACAGATAAGGGCAGCGCGTCAGCAGTTCCAGCTTGGCCCGTGCGCCGATGTGCATCAGCTCGAAAAAATCCGTCACGCCGTCCAGCTTCTGCCGCAGCACCTGCCCGCGCACCTGCTCCAGCGCATAGTCGTACAGATACAGGTACAGCGACTGCTTGTTGCGGAAATAGTAAAATAGAAGCCCCTTAGAGATGCCTGCCTTAGCCGCGATATCGTCGGTGGAGGCGTGCTTGTAATCGTTGCGGGCGAACACCTCCAGCGCGGCGTTCGTAATGCGCGCCTGCTTTTCCGGAGACAGTGTGAAAAATTTTTCGTTCAAGGCAGTCCCTCCCGTTCCGCCGCAGGTTTGACCGGCCGGTCAAGTTTCATTATACGGCATTGACCGGGGCGCACAAGCCCCCTGACAGATTAATTTTGTATTAAGACGCACAGCGGCGCGGCGGAATGCCTCCGGTCTGCCGGCCGCGCCCTCCTTCCTGCGGAGAGGAAAGACCGCCCCGCAAAAAAATTTACAGATCGTTTTCTCAGCCATTTTCCGGGGCGCGCGGCGGCACAGAGCGTCAGAGCGTTCAAAAAAGCGCTCCGGAAGCAAAACGGGCAGATCCGGCCGCCGAACGGGGCGCACGGGAACGGCGTGCGGCGTCATACCATAGAGCAGGCGGCCGGGTGCTTGCGGCCCGCGCCGCGATCAACAGAAAGGAGCGATTGAAGACCATGAACGAAAACGACCTGCAAAACGCAGGGCAGAGCTGCCGCTGCCATCTGGCCATTGCCACAGTGCCGATGCAGCGCTTTGAACAGATCTATCCGGTGTCCGAGGCGTTGTGCCGCGGCACGCTGTTCGCGGCGCTGGACCTGCCGTTTTGTCCTCCGGAGGTGCGGTATGAACACTGAATGCACCTGTGTATCCAAGGTGGAGCGCGAACTTGCCCAGCTCAGCTTTGCAATGGACGACCTGCGCCTGTTTCTGGACACGCACCCCTGTGACAAAGCGGCCCTTGCGGCCCACGAGGAAGTGCGCGCCCGGCGCGGCATCGCGGTAAAGCAGTACGAACGGCTCATCGGGCCTGTAAACTTCTATGACGCAGGCGGCACGTGTACCTGGAACTGGACGTGCGCGCCCTGGCCGTGGGAAACGGAGGACGAAAACGATGTGGATCTATGAGAAACGCCTGCAATTCCCGGTCAGGATCAAAACGCCTAACGCGGCGGCGGCAAAGGTGATCATCACCCAGTACGGCGGCCCGGACGGCGAGCTGGGCGCGAGCATGCGCTATTTGTCCCAGCGCTACACCATGCCCTGGCGCGGCGTGGCGGGCCTGCTGACGGATATCGGAACCGAGGAGCTGGCCCATCTGGAGATGGTGAGCGCCATTGTATACCAGCTGACAAAGGGCCTTTCCGCGGACGAGATCAGGCGGCAGGGCTTCGACACCTATTTTGTGGACCATACGGCCGGCGTGTGGCCCCAGGCGGCGGGCGGTACGCCGTTCACGTCCATGTGCTTCGCCAGCAAGGGCGACGCCATCACGGATCTGCACGAGGACATGGCAGCAGATGGCGCGACCGGAAAAGAACAACAATGTTGCCTCTCCGGATCTGTGCGTTTTTCCTGTGCACTTGCCAGAGCAGCGAAAATATAAAAAAACAGCCGCACATCCGCCAGGGATGCACGGCTGCTTTGCAAAAGAAAATGAGCCAAGAGATTCGTTTTACTTTTTGATTCCGTAGCCGGACCCGATATACCCGCCTTGCTCCAGGTGTGCCGCCACGGCTCGCTGTAGGCTGGTTTGCCTGGGAAGCAGAGCAAGGGGCTTTTTGCCGCCGAACAGCCAGAGATAAAAAGATTCGCTGTCAGTGTCGGCCGCATAGATGTTATAATCCCTGCCAAAACGGGAAATGCCGGAGTCCGGGGACAGCAGCGCACGCAGCGCGGGCGAGAGCAGCCAAGTGCCGCACAGCACAGCGCGGGGCATGCCGCTTTTACACAGTGCCGGGCCGTGCAAAGCAAAAAATTCATCGGCCTGTCCGTACGAGCCGGGCAGCGCGTCGTCTGAAAGCCGGGCGTCAGAGGGGATATGCACCGACAGCACAGGGGTGCCCGGGCCAATACCGGATGGGAGGGGCTCATCCGCGCCGGCTGCTCGGTATTCAAATTCCAGCGTACCCAGCCGGAACAAGCGGCACGCGAGGTGCCGCCATGCCCAAAAGGCACGGTCAAATATGAACCGGCCGGAACGGGCTTTGGCCTCCCGCAAAAAACGGGAGAAACAGCCCATAGTGTCGCGAAAGATTTCGTCCGGAATGCACATCATACGGTATTTTTCCCGCGTGCGGCAGGCAACTGCCAAATACAGCGCCAAAATCTGCATGCCATCCGGGTCACGCCCGGAAAACTGGGCTTCCAAGTGCTTCCAGGCAGGAAATGCAGTGTCCGGTGCGGTGAGCGCCATACATTGTGCCGCACAGGCATCCAGCAGCGCCGGTACAGCCGTTTGAACAAGCTGTTCGCAGACGCAGGAGGGCAGTTCAAGTTCCCGCGCCAGTGCCAAAAGCTGCGGCGGGGAAACAAAAGAGCTTGCGTTCATACAAACGCCTCCCTTTTGGCCCGGCCGGGCCTACCCATCGATCTTGCAGGCGGAGAGGATCTCGCCTACACGGTAGCTCCCGTCCAACGTTCCGTCCGGGAGAAGCGTATACGGCAGCGCCGGTTCGGCCAGTTCGGGAATGGTGTCACACTCACCTGCCGCGAATGCACGCATCCGGCGCTGTGCGGTATCCAGCCGCGCGGCAACGCCTCCCAAACGGCCGTCGATCACTTCAAAGCCGTGCGGTTTGTTGGTGGCGTTCCAAAGCGAAAGCCAGGCGAGGCGCAGCGCTTCCACCGCGCCGATGGTCTCCGTAAGGCCGTCCGCAAGTTGTTTTGCCAGTGCTGTATCATGGCTGACGACAGCCTGTGAGGCTTGTTCATGCCAAACGCATTTTTTTGCAAGAACGTCTGCCAGCATCGCATAAAATTGCCACAGCGGGGCGAACGCGCCGCCCTCGGCCGTATAGGCTTCATAACGCGGAGCCAGAGCGGCGTAATGGCGGGACAGCGCAAAGCCCTGGGTGTCTTTGGTAAACAACTGGACCAGCGGGTCCTGATACAGCAGCATTTTCGCGGCGTTCACCGGGCGGAATTCGCCCGAGCGCATGCCTTCCATATGATTGAACAGCGTCAGGTCCCAGAACGCCCGGGCGTCCGCCTGGCAGCAGACGCGCATACGCTGCGCCAGCCATTCATCCTCAAAGGAGCCGTGGTAGGTAAATTCGGCAAACATCTGCATGCCCAGCAGGGCGGTGTAGAGGTTTGCTTCTGCGCCGTTGTCGCCCCAGGCTGTGGCGAACACGAGAGGGACCCCGGCCTTGCGGCAGGCGGAGAGGCCGGCCAGCGTGGCGGTGCGCGTTTTGTCGTAATCGGGCGCAGGGCCGCACCAGGTCCAGATACCGCCCGCGAACACCGTGGGCGCATGCAGCGCATCGTGCTTTTTCAGCTGTTCGTCGTATTCCGCCTCGCGCATATGGTAGTAATCCCAGTAGACAAGCTCCACGCCGGGAACCACGGCATCCACGGCCTGCTGAGAGGGCATCGGCCCGTCATAATATCCGTTGGTGGGGGATTCCAGGCGGAAATACATATCGCTCCACATCATGGGAGAAAGGCCCAGTTCGTTTACGATATCCAATACGCGCTTCAAATGACGGCGCAAAATATCATAGGGCTTTTCATAGCCGTGCAGACGCAGATGAGCGCCCATGCCCACGCCATGAGCTTCGTCCATACCGATGTGGATACGTTTGGAGCGGTAGGGCGCGCTGGCGGCAGTGAGAATCTGCCGAAGAAAGGAATAGGTCTCCTCGCTGTCCGCTAAAAGTACTTCGTCGTTGTCCTGCAGGCGCCGCATCGCGGGCCAGTGCAGCGCACGGTTCAGATGTCCCAACGTCTGCACGCAGGGACAAAGTTCAATGCCCAGCATATCGGCATAGTCATCCAGAGCGTGCAGCTCCTCGTAGGTATAACGGCCGCGCTGGTAGCCAAAATAGGGCTGGCCGGGAACCTCGTAGGTATCCTCGGTGTACATCATACCCAGGTTCATGCCCATCAGCGCCATCTTGCGCAAAAAGCTGCGGAGCGTATCGGGCCGCAGTACTGCGTTGCGCGAGGTGTCGAACATCATGCCGACCGTCTCAAAGCAGGGCTCTTCCCGGATATCGCAAGCTGCCAGCGGACGGGGCAGCAGGCTGAGCGCACGGTAGAACTGGATGGGCTGCGCCCACTCTATGGTGACGGATGCTCCGTCGCAGCAAACGGCAAGGGCTGCGCCCCGGTGCCCACGCACAGGCACCCCTTCCGCCGCGGGTACCATGCCGAGTTCCGGCGCAAGGGCGGCCAGTGCATCGCTGCAGCGGGCGGGAAGATCGCCGGAAAGCGCAATTTTCAGGTCCATATTCATCTCTCCCAATTTTGAAAATTTTAGGCCAGAGGCATCTCCAGGATACGCTCCAGTTCACGCTGGTACAACCGGTTCGGATAGCTGCGGGATTCAAAAAACAGTTCAGCCATTTCCGGGGTCAGCAAGCGGGCGAGGATCTCGCGCAGCTCCGCTTCTATCCTGTGCAGATTGGCATACTGTTTGGGCGCGCGTTCCCGCAGGCAATCCAGTTCCACTTTGCTGTTCGGGAAAAGATCCCCGCGGAACGCGGCAAAATTCACCGAGGCAGCATATTCCTGCCGGTACATGACATCGATGAGACGGGCGGTGTCTTTGTTGCGCGTTACAAGAGGCAGATACTGCCCCATCAATTTGTAGTAATCGTACCGCCGCTCCGCGCCCGTTGTCAACTCAATTTTATACGCTCCGTGGTAAACGCCCATAAAGCGTTCCAGAAAAGCCGCGCTGTTTGCGCGCAGGTTCCAGCAGCGGTCCGCGGCGTAGAAAGCCGTGTAGCGGCTTGTCTCGAACAGTCCATAAGGATTGCCGAAGGAGAAGGTGCTGCACCAGTTGGTGTTTACCATGCCGTCGCAGCGGCTTTGAGCGATCAGTTCACACCAGGCGTCCACATTGCGCAGGCGTTGTTCGATGCAGGGATAATTCTGCATACCGCAGCGATCGCTGGCGCGGATAGCGCAGCAGGGCAGCGTTTTTATGCCATGGGCGTGCAGAGTTTCCATCAGGCGCGGCGCAACGATGTTCACACGGTCGGGGCTGTACAGCCAGATGGCCACCACGATGTTTTTGTTGATGAGAGCGAGTTCGTCATAGTTGCCTGCTTCGCCCATATCGCCGTCTTTCCACACGTTGGCCAGCATGTCGTGCCACACGATGGGCGTTTTGCCCAGAGAGAGGACCTTTTCCGCCAGACGGTTGATGAATTCAATGGCGATGCGTCCGCGGCTTTTGCCGCTGGCCCTGCATTCCGGGCTTTGGCCCAGGCTCCACACTTCGTCGCAGCCCAGGTGCAGGTACCGGCTGTCCGGGTGCAGGCGCGCTGTTTCCTCGATCAAAGAGGCCGCCAGCTCAAACGAGCCTTCCCGAAGCGGACACATCTCGCCGGGAGCCTCCGGCAGTTCGCGCAGATGCTGGTACTCCGGCAGCTTGAGCGCATACTCCAAATGGCCGAAGCTCTGCTGCAGCGGGATCACATCGATAAAATGGTCGTGGGCCGTTTTCAAAAGCAGCGCATGCTGCTCCGGCGTCAGAGCATCCAGCGGATGACAGAATTCCTTCCGGCTGCGGGGCAGCTTATCTTCGTATTCGATCACCAGCGTGTTCAGCTTATACCGGGCCATTTCCTCCACATATTTCAAAAGATTCTCGAACTTTGGAAACAGGCCGCGCATATCCAGATAATCGCTGCGCATCGCCAGTTCAGGCCAGTCGTTGATCTCCATCGCGGGATGCTCCGGCATTTCCAGATACTGGCGCAGCGTCTGTATACCGTAAAACAACCCCGGCGCATCATGAGCGGCAAGTTGAACGGCGGGGCCGCGCACATTCAGTAAGTATCCCTCCGGACGCCGTACGGGACACTCGGGGGCAAAGCTGTTTTCCGAATACAGCGCGAAAGGCCCCTGTTCCGTGCGCACATGTTCAAACAGTTTCCCGGCAGCCAGCACCAGCCGCTCGTCCGGCTGCGGCATGCAGAGCACAACAGGCGTTTCCCGCCCAATGTCCGCGCTTCCGGTCAGACAGATGCACCGCTGGGGCTGGGGGATGAAAAACAGGTTCATGATCTTATACCTCCGTCAGAAGCTGGGCGCTCTCGCGCTCCAGATAAAGCACCGCACCAGGGCAGGTGCGAAGGATGGATGCCGGGCACGCGGTGGAGACAGGCCCTTCCAGAGTGTCGCGGACAGCTTTTGCTTTGGTGGGCGCGGGAACGATGCACAGATGATGCTTTGCGCCGGCCAGCGTGGGTACTGTCAGTGTCAAGGCGTGGGTGGGCACCTGGCCGATATCAGCAAAGCATCCGTCGTGTACCTGCTGGTTGCGGCACACTTCGTCCAGGGCGACAACCTTTACCGCGGCCGGATCGTCGAATTCCGCCACAGGCGGGTCGTTGAAAGCGATATGGCCGTTTTCACCGATGCCCATGAATACAATGTCGATTGGCGCCTGTGCCAGCAGCCCGGCGTAGCGGCTGCATTCGGCCTCAATGTCGGGCGCGTTGCCGTTCAGATAGCATACTTGGCCAAAGGGCAAACGGTCGAACACGCGGGCGCGCAAAAAGTTGCCGAAGCCTTGGGGCGCCGCTGCATCCAGGCCCACATATTCATCCATGTGGAATGCGGTAACGCGTTTCCAGTCGATATCCGGCGCGGCGCACAGTGCTTCCAGAAATTCATTCTGAGAAGGAGCGGCGGCAAATACGGCGCGCACGGTGTCCTGCTGCGCCAGCAGACGGCGCAGCAGAGCAGCCCCGTCCCTCGCGGCCGCCGCGCCCATTGCGGTGCGGTCGGCATAGATGCGGACGGCAAGAGAATCCTTGCAAAAAGAACGGACAGGTTCCATGGTAAATTTCCTCCTTGGGGCGGTCAGCCCTTAACAGCGCCGATCATGACGCCTTTGACAAAGTATTTTTGCAGGAACGGATACACGCACATGATGGGCGCGATGGACACCAGAACAGTAGCATATTTCAGCGATTCTTCCACGACAAGCACGTCGCCCACGCCCACGGTGGCATTGTTGGACGAACCGGCCGACAGCAGCTCGTGCAGGATGAGCTGCAAAGAGAACAGATCGGGGTCGTTCAGATAGATGAACGGAATGAAATAGGCGTTCCAAAGGCTCACGGCATAGTAAAGGCCGATGGTGGCAAGCACCGCCTTGGAGGTGGGAAGCACCAGGCGGAAGAAAACGCCCGCGTCCGTAAGCCCGTCCACTTTGCCGGATTCCTCTATCTCAGAGGGATAGTTGTCAAAGAAGCTGCGCATGACGATAAAATTCCAGGTGGACACGGCGCCGGGCAGAATCACGCCCCAGATGGTATCCAGCAGCCCATAGCTTTTCACTACCAGATAGGTGGGGATCATGCCGCCCTGGAAGAACATCGTGAATACGATCATCATGGAAAAGAACTTGTGGCCGATCATGCGCTTGGCGCTCAGCGCGTAAGCGCCCATGGCCGTGATGCTCAGAGAGATGGTGGTGCCCAGCACGGTGTACAGGATGGTGTTGCCGTAGGAACGGAAAATACGGTCGTCCTCGAACACATAGCCGTAGGTTTTGGCTGTGAAGCCCTTGGGCCAAAGCCCTACTTTGCTCTGCATGACGTAAACGTCCGACGAGAACGAGACCGCCAGCATATGGATCATCGGCAGCAGGATAAGCAGCACGACAATGATCATAAAGATATATAGAAAGAAATCAAAAAGTGAAAAACGGAATTTCTTTTTTGTCAACATTTAAAAGCCCTCCTTCAGCATCAGAAAAGCCCGGTGTCGCTGAACTTTTTGGAGAAATAGTTCGCAGTGACAAGCAGGACGAGGTTGATGATCGAACTGAACAGGCCGATGGCCGATGCGTAGCTCATATTGCCGGATACCATGCCCTGCCGGTAAACATAAGTAGCGATGATGTCGGAGGTCTCGTAGATGGCGGGAGAATACAGGAGCAGCACCTTTTCGAGGCCGACTTCCAGAATGGAGCCCACGCGCAGGATCAGCATCGTCGCCACAGTGGGGGCGATGCAGGGCAGTGTGATGGACCAGATCTGGCGCAGACGGGAGGCACCATCCAGCTTGGCGGCTTCATAATACTGCGGGTCCACATTACTGATAGCAGCCAGATAGACAATGGCGCCCCAGCCCAATGTCTGCCAGACTTCGGATGCCACATAAATGGTGCGGAACCAGGCAGGACTGGACAAAAAGTTGATGGCTTCTCCGCCGAACATTGTAATGATGGTATTGATAATGCCGCGGATGGGGGAGAGGAAGCTCACAAGCATGCCGCAGACGACCACGGCAGATAAAAAGTGCGGCATATAGCTGATGGTTTGGACAAACTTTTTGAACCGGGTACGGGTGACCTCGTTCAGCGCCAGAGCAAAGATAATGGGGAACGGGAAACACCATACAAGGGAATACACGCCCAGAAACAGCGTGTTGCGGATGATGCGCCAGGCATCCGGGTTGGAGAAAAAGTTTACATAGTGCTTCAGCCCCACCCAGTCGCTGCCCATAAAGCCGATAAAGGGCTTAAAATCCTTAAATGAGATCAGCACGCCCCACATGGGAACATATTTGAAAAGGATGTAGTAAATCAGGCAGGGCAGGAACAGCAGGAGCAGATAGCGGTCCCTGTAAACGCGCTGCCAGAACGTTTTTTTGTGGTGGCCGTCGGCCAGCGGGGATGCCGCCTTACGGCGGAAAGAAAAACGGCGTTTTGCTGTGGTGGAAGTGCTTGTCACACAGATGACCCCCTTTTAGTGATAGAGTAGCTCGATGGTGCGCACGATGGACGCTCCGTAAGTGCCGTCGCAATACAGGATACGTCCGGCGCGCACGCCGGAAATGAAGTCTGCCCATTGCGCTTCAAATGCGTTGGGATAACTGCTGGTATCGACGGTTTCATAGCCGCTGCCGCAGGTGACCGACAAGTCGCTGCCGGTGTGAAGACGCAGGGAGCCATTGGCAAAAAACAGCATCGTTTCGTCGATGGGCACCACGGAATAGCCGCACAGGGAAATGGAAGCGCTGATACCGCTGCTGGTGCGCAGCAGCATCTGCGCGCTGCCGTCCACATCGGTGCCGGGCTGCAAATAGGTGCAGCTTCCCGTGGCCCATGCGATATCGCTTTGCGTCAGATAACAAATCTTATCCAGGGAATGGGCGGCATAATTTATGGAGATGCCGCCCCCAGCCATCGCTTTTTCCAAAAACCAGCGCGGACGGCCGGGCTGAAAATAGTTGTTGGTGCGCAGATCGCTGATCATGGCAAGCGCGCCAAGCTTTCCGCTCTCAATCAGCGCGCGGGCGGCCCGGTTCTGGGGAATATAGCGCTGCACATGGCCCACCTGCAAAAGAACTCCGTTTTTTTCGCAGGCCTCGTTCATCCGGAGGCAGGAGGCGTAGGAAACGGACATGGGTTTTTC
>OHBJ01000812.1_pt1 | contig 21139 bp, 15 predicted proteins | sample 1577241 | NCBI WGS metagenome assembly OHBJ01 (sample SAMEA3541594, study PRJEB24748) | human gut metagenome | biome: human gut; feature: human-associated habitat; material: faeces | place: China | collected 2012 | reverse complement strand
GGCGATTGCACAGACGGGTGCAGTGCAGTATCTGTGTCCGGGTGTATGTGGCTGGAACCAGTGGGCAAACTTAATAGAAAATTCTTATAAAAATATTACAAGAATGTGCGGTTATGCGGCAAAATATCAGGGCATCGGCGTGTTGAACACAGACTGGGGAGATTTTGGACACATCAATGATCCGGCATTTTCTGTTCCGGGGATGATCTATGGTGCTGTATTTTCATGGAATGGAGAGGAGATACCATTCGCAGAGTTAAACCGTATGATCTCACGGATCGAGTACGGGGATACTACCGGAAATTATGTTTCCCATCTGGCAGAAATCTGCGGACAGTCGGTATTTCAGTGGAGAGAAGCTGTCATGTATTATGAGAACCGGTGCTTAAAGCATGAACTCGAAGATGGCGAAGATCTGTTCCGCGGTGTGGATCAGGCGGGTGTAGATGCTGCAGCAGATGCCCTGCGTGATGTATACAAAAAACTTTTGGAGAGCACACAGGCGATGCCGGAAACCAAAAAACAGATGCAGCTTTTATCCGTGACACTGCAGGGGATCGGTATCTGGAATGCCGTAGGACTCCTGACAGAAAGCAGGGAAAAAACGGGAAGTTTTGATATGCAAAAAGGTCTGGAGCTGGCAGAAAAGTTAGAATGCTGGTTTATGGCTTATAAAGAAAACTGGAGAGCCACCAGCAAAGAAGGCGATCTGCATCATATTGCAGAGATCGTGTTCTGGTATGCAGACTGGATGCGCCGAAAATGATAAAAAATTATAAATTCTATCAGGTGATAACTGATTAATCATCAGGACTTTTTGGGATGTTATGGAGACAATAGCCGATCAGTCTACTTGGCAGAATGAGAATGGTAAATTCTAAAAAATAATAGAAACCGCAATCTGTACTTTGAATTTTGAGTGCAGATTGCGGCTTTTTTTATTCTTGCTCTGGTGTGAATTTGAATCGTGAGTTTATCTTCATCCACTTCCAAGATGATATGCAAATTAGAGCCGGACGACAGAAACCATATTATATTAAAGCGGATGGTTTGGAAAATGGTGTGTATATCCGTGTGTCTGGCACTACTCGTCCAGCTGATCGTGAGATGTCAAGAGAATTATACTATGAATGCGATGGACACGCTTTTGATTCTGTAATTCGCAGAGATTTGAAGGTGACGGATGAAGATATTGACACGCTTTGCAAGCAAATGAAGGAGGTTGCCATTGCGAACAGCAAGTCTGATTTTCAGAGAGTAGCTGTAAAAAATGTGACAAAAAATGTTCTGATCAGTTGGGGCATTTTGAAAAGAAGTGAAGACGGAAATGTCTATCCAACCAATGCGTATTTTTATCTGACTGGGCAAGGTGGTTTACGTTCCATGATACAATGTGGTGTGTTCAAAGGAACAACCCGTGCAGTATTTTTGGATCGACGGAACTACGAAGGACCACTTTGGGAACAAGTAGACGAAGCGGTAAAATTTGTTCTGCGAAATATCCGCATGGGTTGCCGGTTGGAAGGTGTGTATCGTCAGGATATTTATGAACTACCACCGGATAGCATCCGTGAGTTGATTGTAAATGCGGTTATGCATAAGTTATGTAAAGCTTTACATAAGCAATTTTATGCGAAGTTAATAGTTATGCAAAGTCAGCTCCGAGAATGGTTTGTAAAAATGGAGCAAAATGATCCTGAAGCATTAGAAATCTGGAATTGGTTCAAGGACATCAGTATGGTTGAATTTGAACGTATTTATGACTTGCTAGGAATATCGAAACATGTATAAAGGTATGACTGGCTTGTGAACTTATCTTCCAGATACAGCTCAGACAATGGCTGAAACGTCATGCCGGGGCTGCCCTGCATCTTCTCCAGAAAAGCACGTTCCCACTCCTTGGCCGCACGCTGGAACTTGAACCCACGTTTCATTTTCTGCTGTCGGGTCTCGGTGTAGTCGGAAATCCCGGAACTGATGCTGAAGTTATTATACAACGATGCATGGAAAGACACAATGGGATGTGTTCTTTCTGTGCACTTTTTTATGAGTTGACAATCATCCGATTTCGGATTATAATACAAAATTATCCGATATCGGATAAAATGTATTTAAAAGGAGACTGGAAGCGTATGGAAGAGCAGAGAAGAAAAGCCATGAAACAAATGCCCGTTTCATTCGCTCTCGATGAGGTTACAAGTGTAGATACTCCGTTGGAGGCACTGACCGCATCCCTCAACAAATACGGTGAGGTCAATCTCGAATATATGTCGTCGCTTGTGGATATGGACGAGGACGCAATGGTTGAGAACCTTGCCGGACACATCTACTACAATCCGCTTGTGAGCAATTACGAGATAAAAGACCGATTCATCGCCGGCAATGTCGTTGCTAAAGCCGAGGCAGTCAAGGCATGCATTGACCGGGAGGAAGAACGCATCAAGGACTTTCCCGGCTATGACGGTATAGAGCCGTTCATCGCCATGTCGCAGGACTCTCTCAAAGCGTTGGAGGAAGCCCGGTCCCGTCGTATCGAGTTTGATGAGCTGGACTTCAACTTCGGTGAGCGATGGATTCCGACGGGTATCTACTCGGCATATATGAGCCATCTGTATGAAACAGAAGTGAAAATCGCTTATTCTTCATCTATGGATGAGTATTCGGCAGATGCGCCACGCAAAAACATGAAGATCTGGGAGGAGTTCTGCGTCAGGGGCTATTACCGTACATACGACGGCATGAGCCTTCTGAAACATGCCCTGCACAATACTATCCCGGACATAAAGAAGTCAATCGACAAGGATGAGGACGGACACGACATAAAAGTTCCTGACAACGAGGCTATCCAACTCGCCAATGCCAAGATTGATGAAATTCGCAATGGATTCTCGGAATGGCTGGAGGCTCAAAGTCCGGAGTTCAAGGAAAGGCTTGTTGAGTTGTATAACAACAAGTTCAATTGCTTCGTGCGTCCTCAGTACGACGGCAGCCATCAGACTTTCCCGGATTTGAACATGAAAATTCTCGGTGACCGCTATGGAATCAGCTCGATCTATCAGTCTCAGAAGGACTGTATCTGGATGCTGAAACAGAACGGCGGTGGCATCTGCGACCACGAGGTCGGAACGGGTAAAACGCTGATAATGTGTATTGCAGCACATGAAATGAAGCGTCTGGGACTGGCTCACAAACCGATGATTATCGGTCTTAAAGCCAATGTAGCCGAGATTGCCATGACCTATCAGTCGGCTTATCCAAACGCCCGCATCCTGTTCGCCGATGAAAAGAGTTTCAAGGCTGACAACCGCATCAACTTCTTCAACCAGATCAAGAACAATGACTACGACTGCGTTATCATGTCGCACGACCAGTTCGGTAAGATACCTCAGTCGCCGGAGATACAGCAGCAAATCCTTCAGGCGGAACTTGACACGGTTGAGGAGAACCTCGAAGTGGTGAAGCAACAAGAGCATGATGTGTCGCGTGGGATGCTCAAAGGTCTTATCAAGCGAAAAGAAAACCTGACAGCTAAGATTGCCACTATCCAATACCAGATGGAGCAGAACAAGGATGCCGTCGTTGATTTCAAGCAAATGGGTATAGACCACATATTTGTGGACGAATCGCATCAGTTCAAGAACCTTATGTTCAATACCAGACATGACCGAGTGGCAGGATTAGGCAACAGTGAGGGAAGCCAAAGGGCACTCAATCTGTTGTATGCCATACGCACCATTCAGGAACGGACAGGTAAGGATTTGGGTGCTACTTTTCTCAGTGGTACCACCATATCCAATAGCCTGACAGAATTGTATCTGTTGTTTAAGTATCTTCGGCCGAATGAACTTGAAAGGCAAGAGATTAGATGCTTCGACGCGTGGGCGGCAATCTTCGCTAAAAAGACCACGGACTTCGAGTTTAATGTTACTAATCATATTGTGGCAAAGGAAAGATTCAGGTACTTCATCAAGGTGCCGGAATTAGCGGCGTTTTATAATGAAATCACGGATTATAGGACTGCGGAAGATGTCGGCGTTGACCGTCCCCACAAGAACGAGATACTCCATAACATACCTCCAACACCGGCACAGGAGGCTTTCATCGAGAAGCTGATGAAGTTCGCCGAAAGTGGTGATGCCACTATACTCGGACGCGCCCCGTTGAGCGAGACCGAGGAAAAGGCGAAGATGCTTATCGCTACTGACTATGCACGCAAAATGGCACTGGATATGCGCATGATTGACCCTGAATATGGCGATGATCCGAACAACAAAGCCTCACACTGCGCCCGGATGATAGCGGAATATTATCGCAAATATGATGCCCAACGTGGTACGCAGTTTGTGTTCAGCGATTTATCAACATACAAACCCGGCGAGTGGAATATCTATTCCGAAATCAAACGAAAGCTGATTGAGGACTATGGTATTCCCGCGCATGAAATACGCTTTATACAGGAGTGTAAAACGGAGCGTAGCAGAAAGGCTGTCATTCAGGCTATGAACGATGGCGATGTCCGTGTGCTTTTCGGCTCAACAAGTATGCTCGGAACAGGCGTAAATGCCCAGAAACGAGCCGTTTGCCTTCATCATTTGGATACGCCGTGGCGACCGTCAGACCTCACTCAAAGGGATGGCAGAGCCATTCGAGCCGGCAACGAGATTGCCAAGCTGTACGCTGACAACAAGGTGGATGTAATCATTTATGCCGTGGAGAAGTCACTGGACTCCTACAAGTTTAATCTTCTTCACTGCAAGGCTACATTCATCGACCAACTCAAATCCGGCGCACTCGGCGCGAGAACCATTGACGAGGGTGCTATGGATGAAAAGAACGGCATGAACTTCTCGGAATATATGGCTATTCTCAGCGGCAACACCGACCTATTGGAAAAGGCGAAACTTGAAAAGCGTATTGCCTCACTGGAGAGTGAGCGCAAGGCGCACAACAAGGGCATCTCCGATTCCAAGTTCAGGTACCAGACAATCACCCACGACATTGCCAACAATGAAGCGGCAATCGAGAGGATGAAGGCGGATGTTGTTCGCTATGAGGCAGTGGTAATGCGAGATAAAGACGGCAATCCCCTGAACAATCTCACCATCGACACCTGCAACCTCTCCGATGAGAAGAACATGGGTATCCATCTGCAAGGTCTGGCACAGCGTACCGACACTCACGGTCAGTATAAACGCATCGGCGAGGTCTATGGCTTCCCGATTTCCATTATCTCGGAGCGCACACTCGTTGACGGTAAGGAGGCAGTTCAGAACCGTTTTGTGGTTGAAGGCAACTACAAATACAAGTTCAACAACGGCTTCATCGCTATGTCGGATACCCATGCCGCCTGCATGAACTTCGTCAACGCTCTGGAGAAAATCCCCGGCATCATCGCCCAATATGAGGAACGTACCGCCAAACTGAAAGCAGATGTTCCCCAACTCGAAGCCATCATCTCGAAGTCCTGGGGCAAAGAAGACGAGTTGAAGCAACTCAAATCCGACCTCGCAGCCATCGACCGCAAGATAACCGCCGCCCTCGCTCCCAAGCATGATGAAAAGGACGGCGAGGAAGTCAAGCGAGATGAACAGCCCCAGCAATCTCATCAAGTGGAAGCATCGGCACAATCCAATGTCTCAAAGAAATCGATGGTAGCGGAACCTAAGGCACATTATACCCAATCGACTAAGGGAACAAACTCTCCTCTGCAATTTACGCCTAATTTCAAAAGACTTTGAAATGAAAAAAACGGATGTTGTTGAAAAATACAACGTCCGTTTTATTTTTAATCCAAAAATAAATTGTAACTTTGTAAGCGAATAGCAATGGCGGTTGGTGACGACCACCGCTTCAACATATTGCATTCGTATTGACTCGTAAAGGAAAACTGCTAATTTTCATTGATAGACGAGGACATACGGAGCAATCGTGTCGTATTTTTACGCAAATACGGCACGGTCTGCATACGTCGGTCTATCAGCCTTTAGCAGTGGCTCCTTTACAGGTGTATGCAGATTCGTGCCTTTTTATAATATCGGCAGGAGTTTGCATTACAAAAATGTAAACTTCTGCCTGTTATATGAAGCCACAAGAAAAAGCCGCCGGTACGAAAGAACGAATATTGACAAGGATATTGCCTCTTTTCCTTGTAAACAACTATGAGACCATAACCATAGGTCTGATGGAGGATGCGACTCGTATGACAAGGGGAACCATATACCGTTACTTTGACAACAAGGAAGACATCTTCAAGCAGGCACTATTCCGTTATTATGACTCACCGCAAAACGTGTTGTTTGCCATATATCCGGAGAAACACAATCTGACCGAGTATTGGAAACTGAAGATACAACAGCTTGAATGCGCCTACTCTTATCTGAGGGAATATGGCATACTTGTTGATATGCTCGCAATATCCCATTACATTGAGATTCAGGGAATGCGCATTATCCCATCATTTAGTGAAATGATAGCATCACACAAACACAGGAATCTAAAATATTGGTCACTGGTTATCAGAAATACACCGGATATATCGTTGAATACTCAAAGAATGTCATATCATAGAGCAGGCCAGATATACCACGCTATGTTTCTGCAATTATGTTCAAGTTACCCCAAAGTAAAGTTAAGCCTCCCGGCTTTCAAATTCTCATGATCTGGATAATCTTCAGTTAAGGAGCACGAATCCCTTGTCGGCAAGGATACTATGTGCTTTTTCAGCATACTCATCAAGATAAACGTGTTGCGGAATTTGAGGTGGGGCAAACATCCTATTTATGCCATGATTTATTAACCATCTCATGATAGGGTTGGGAGACCAAAAACCATAATATATATTCTCAGCCAATGCACCGGACATGGTTTTGGGATAATAGCTTGTCTGCCCAAAATCGACATATGACTTTGCACGAAACTCTGCCTCCTTGACAACACGGAATATGGTATTAAGATATAGAATCTTGGCATCATCTTCCTTGTATTTAAAGCCCATATATAGAGGAATAAGATTATTCTCATTCTCTAATATTATGACCATTACTCGAATCTCATCGGTTTTGTTGTCTTTCGCAACAAGGAAGAATGAATGATCGCCCAATAAATCGTTAGTCGCTTCAAAGAACTTCTCATTAAGGAACTCAAATTTATTCTTAGCCTTACGTAGCACAGCTTGATAGAGTTTTGAGAATTCCTTAACCGGCGTTCCCCCGTAATTGTTTACAATGTCCCAATGGAAGGAGCGGTCAAACAGAGCAGTGAATTTGTGATACCTTTTTCTGTTCTTTTTACGGAGAGCAGTAGGATAATCCTTGGGGAGTATGGGTATTGCCGTTGTCGGATAGGATATAAAGAACTTATATTCGGATGGAAGCATATTCTTTACATGATGTAAATCCCGTTCCCTGATGTCTTTCACAAATACTAATGTGGATTTTGATTCGAGGCATTGATATTTTATTTCATCTCCAATTATTTTTGCTACATCTCGTTTGTCTGCGATAGATAATCCATGGATACATTCTATGAAGTGCTCACATGTTGCTGCATATGAGCCTGTCACGAATGTACGAAGTTTCAGGAATGAAGGGAGAATCTTCCGAATACCACCAATCCACTTCTTCGATTTGACTGCTGAAGCTATATGGATTAGATCCATATTATAAAAGAAACAAGGGACAATTGCTATTATATCGGTTCCCTTGAAAACCTGAAGATAGTGGAACTCTACATCTTCAAATTCTCCAAGTTCATTTGCTTGCATAAAGGCACGGCTTTTGATTATGTCAGAGCCGTATATTCTCTCCCAGTCTTCAGGGATGATGTCGTCAATTGTGGTGCACCATTTGACAGTGAATTTACTTGACATATCTATCTAATCCAAATTTTTCGAACAGTTGAATCAATAGACAGACCAGACCATCCATGTCCTCTTTAGTGTGGCTTGACATTACACTTATGCGGAAACGTGTCAGATTAGCCGGAACAGCAGGAGGTACGATGGCGTTAATGAAGAAACCTTGGTTAAAAGCATCTTGTACCATATATGTGAGAATAGTTGAATCCCCCACAACGAGCGGTATAATAGGGGTTTGCGTGTTCATAATATTAAAACCAGCCTCTCTTAGAGACTTGTGCAGATATAATGTGTTTCTACGAAGTCTCTCTACTATATCCGAACTGTCCATAGCTTTGAACACTTCTATAGCTCCTGCACATACAGATGGAGGGAGTGACGTCGAGAACATATTGGTACGCGCGTAAACTCTAAGGTAATCTATGACTTCTTGCGAAGCGGTGATATAACCGCCTACTGATCCGACAGCCTTGCTTAGTGTGCCGGTTACGATTATGTTGTCCCGTTCCGTTATTCCAAAATGAGAAAGTGTGCCTGCACCTTTTTCTCCGATTACCCCTGTTGCATGTGCATCGTCTATCAGAAGGATGGCGTTATATTTTTGGCAGAGTGCAAGAATTTCAGGGATGTTGGCAATATCTCCATCCATACTGAAAACGCCATCGGTGGCAACCATTATGCCATTGGGATATTGATCAGCATTGGTCGAAAGCATTTTCTCCAGATGTGCCATATCCCCGTGTTTGAAACGAAGCATCTTCGCGCCGGAAAGAACCGTTGCATCAAGAAGGCTCGCATGGTCGAGTTTGTCATGTATAATCAAATGGTTAGGGCGCAAAAGTCCAGCCACTGCACCGATGTTAGCTGTGTAGCCAGATGAAGACAGCATAGTGTCACCGAATCCTGTCTTGGTAGAAATTATATTCTCCAATTCTGTATGGTAGATGGTAGTGCCTGTAAGCAATGGTACGCTTCCGGAGCCTATCCCGAATTCTTTTGTCACCTCAACGGTTTTTTTTATAACTTCCGGTAATATAGTGGCTCCGAGATAACTGTTTGATCCGAACACGATGACTTTGACGGTCTTTCCCGTATGTCGATTATACACAAGGCATTCTCTGTCGCAGGCACTTATATGTGGATGCTTCTTAATACTGTTGAGGCCAGCTGTCTCATGTAGTCGCAGTTCCTCTTGGAAATCAGCGACTTTGCCAAGTATAGACCCGTCCTGACTGACTTTGTTGGCCGACATATTTATAGTGTATTCCATTATTGTTAAAATTATAACATCTATTATAACGCAAAGTTAGCGATTATATTTGATAATCAGATAAAATTTGTTAGAAAAAAAATATTCTACTCCTTGTATTTTCTCGAATCATTATATTTTAGTAACTTTGCAGAAACATATAACTCGCAGAGAGCAATGGGCAAAGGAGAATCTAGCAAGGGCGGTGCCAGCCGTCAGAAAATACTTTTGGAGGCATTTAGGCTATTCGCTACAATGCCTTATGAGCGCGTCTCTTTCAGTGTAATGGAAAAGGAGATTGGCATAAGCCGTGGATCTATGGTTTATTATTTTAAGAATAAAGAAGGTCTGTTTAAAGAGGTTATGAAAAGCATTGTTCTTGATGTATCTTCGGTTATGTTGGTTCCGGATGCCTATAAGTTATCACTATGTTCATTTTATAACTATTTTATTGAAACGCTTAAAAGAGAACAAGAACAGATGTCTCAGATTGGCGTAATTAATATAAACGAAGCCTATATGAGGATTGAGAACTCAGCATTGACATATATAGATAATTTCAAAGAGTTTGGCAATCAATGGTATAATGAAGAAAAAAAGATATGGAAAGCTGTTATTGAGAATGCTGTTTCAACCGGAGAAATAAAACCAATTATAGACACTGAGGCACTTAGTCAGGTTTTTGAGAATTGCTATTTAGGTTGTGCTTTCACGGGTGCGTTTTCCGCAAATGGATATGATATTGATAATCTAAAAAAAAGCTATGATCAGATATACCTATTACTAAAAAAATAACATTATTAATCGCATTAAATTTTGTTTCTTGTGCTTTTAAGTAATAAATATTGATTTATCTTAAGGCATTATTAACCAAATAATTGCTCAATGAGGTTTAAATCTTATATTACTACTATTTTGGAGGTTATTCGCAATGTATCGAATAGGAAACTATAAAATTACTTATATTTTCTTTGGAACATTGAAATGCAGCAAACCATTCTGCCAAGCAAACGTTAGTTCCATCGGAATAGTAAGTCATCGTTATATTTGCAAACTCTTCTTCAGCGTTATATCTTACTTGTGGTACATATCGAGTTATAGCTTCGTCCGAAATCAAAGACACGATAATTACATTTTTGTGTTTGAAATCAACAAATTGCAATTCGGGCATTCTGTCTAAAACTTGTATCGGCAAATTGGATAAATCTTTTTCAGATGTAAGAATTCCACATCTCTGAGGGTATTGTATCGTAGGAATTATTGGATTGATTTTAAAATCTTGATTTTTAATCAATGGATATTCTTTACCTATTTCTAAAATTTTGTCTGGTTCATATTCGGGTTTATTGTTACAACTTAAAAGAAATAGGCTTATTATAATTGTGATATATAAGGACTTCTTCATGCTTTTTTCTATGCTATATAGAACTTGCGCTCGTATATGCGACTATACGGGCGCAAGTATTTATGTTATTCTGCGGCAACTTTATAATTCCAAATCAAATTTTCCGGCTTACAGGGATAATACATATCGTAATTTCTTCCGGACAGATCGCTCAAAATATGGACTATTCTTGTCGTTAAAGTCACGACATCACCATCACTGCCATAAGTGTATCCTCGTGCGTAATCGGTCTTACTTGGGTCGAGGCCACATCCGGGAGAATCAACGATTTTGAATACCGCCCGGTCGCTTGACAAGCCGTCAATTGTTATGCTATATTTTGCAGTAATGTAGTTCAAAACATATATTTGCCTTGAAATACCCATCAGATTTGCTAATTTTGAACTGATTTGGACTTTTTGGTTAGCACTAGTTGACGTTGAAGTGGCTCCTTTGACTGTGTAATTTACATAGTCAAGAAGTGGCATTATATCTGAATTGCCTCTTGTCTGAAGATTTGACTCCGATTCAACTGAATCGGTATCGAATTCTCCAAATGAATGACTATTCTTATGACTGATTTTATATACGATTTGATCGTCATTCACAGAAGCTGCTGTGAAATCAGTTGTATATAGTGGTTCATCTTCAGAGGAACAGCTCTGAAAAACGAATGCCAACACTATTGCCACATACGTTATAAGATGTTTCATATTTAATTGTCTTTACTCTCTTTAAGAATTTATACTTAAAGAGTAGGGATTTTATATTCAAAACTTAGCGCGGGGTATTTATCAGGGTTTTCTCGGCATCAATTAATCCATAACCATAATGGCTATTCCATGTACCGTTTTTGCGGGTTTCGTTGTACACCATTGGTCCAACCTTTTTAGTATTCTTTTCAATGAGGTCATTGACTTGGGTTACGGTTAGGCGAGGATTACGTTCAAGTATAAGCGCTGCCAATCCAGCAACGTGGGGACAGGCCATTGAGGTTCCGGGCCAAGAAATGGTGTCATTATTTGGTATAGTTGATAAAACATCAACACCAGGGGCCACTACATCAAGTTTATCACCAGTTTGAGAAAAATATGCGATAGTTCCATCGCGATCTAAAGCTCCCACTGCAATAATTTTGTCATTGCAATTTGCCGGATATGCCACAGGGAATCTGTTCCCATCATTACCCGCTGCGAAAACTATGATACAACCCTTTCCCTCTCTCCCATATTTGAAAGCATCTGCAATAGCCTCATTTATGGCTGCATGTTGCGTAGTAGAACCCCACGAGTTGGAAATTACATCTACTCCATTTTTATAAGCCCAGACAACGCCATCCGCTCTTTTCAGACGACTGTTTGTCGAACTTCTTAAAGAGTTGCTTATGGAAACTATCTTGGCATCAGGTGCAACTCCCGCTACTTGAATACCATTATTTCTAACTGCTGCCGCAATGCCGGCACAATGAGTGCCATGAGAATCATATAGTTTGGCAGGTGATGTTCCTGATTCTGTGTCGAAACTCAATGGATAGATATTTTGGGCAAGATCTATATGGTTAACATCCACACCCTGATCCAGTATGCCGATTTTTATTCCACGTCCGGTGGCATATGACCATGCGCCACAGATTGAGATGTCAATGTCATCATAATCGGGATTGTAGAGACCCCACTGCTGGGTTACGAAAGGATCGTATGAGCATAAGGCATCATTCTCCGATGAGAAATCCGCTATGGCTTCTGCAAACTGTCCGGATTCATACAGCTTGTTGGCGATATCCAGAGACGTGCCATTTGTCGCGGTTGTCACAGAGAGAATATACCATAGCGGCATAAACTGATCCTGCGAAACGATAGTGAGATTGTTTTCTTTGGCTGCCTTCTCCAACAGCGTGTAATCCGATGCTTTCTTCAGCTTTACATTCAGATAGGGAGTGATGGCTATATTGTCGCCGTTTTCACTTTTATAACACGGAGACACCATAGCGGCTGTTGAAACTCCTTTCAGTTTTGCCTTAAAGGAGACGGCTCCGGAACGAGATACGTTGTGCGAGTCATCCTCGCAAACGAGAATCCGGAATGAGTTGTCTTTAATCTCCCTGACCACTGAGTATCCGGATGACAACGACATTGGTGTCGATGAAGCGACAGCCACACTCATTCTGTCACTTACCTCCGTAAGAGGTATTTTCTCTCCCTGACAGTAATAGTAGGGAGTGGCGGCCGCAGAAGAAATACATCCTGCCACCAGCATGGAAATGAAGAAATAAGCTTTCATTGTTACTTTATTGATTTATTGTTTAACTGCTATTTTATAGGTTTTCCCATCTATTGACAACAGGTATATTCCGGCTGCCTTTATGGGAATTTGTACAGTACGCCCATTGGATTTTGCACTATATACAACCTTACCGTCAAGGGAATACAGTGTAATGTGATTTCCATTGAATGCATTGTCAATGGATATCATTCCATTTACGACAGTTATATTGTGGTTGGAATTTTTTATATCAGATACGCCACTGCTATTTCCGATAGTCATTACATTGCGCTGATTGACAACGATATCCCCATCTTCGGTGACGAGCGTTCCTTCCGGTATAATTATGGAATATCCCTCCTCAGAGACAAGAGGGGTATCCTCAAAATCCGCAGTCAATACCCAGTACTCGTTTTCTCTGGAAATAGTCGGAACCACTTCTTTGACTATGAGGTTTTCATTCTCAATATAAAGCTGGATAAGCGGATTTGCGGAAAGGGCAATCGGAAGGTCGTAGAAGAATTTTACTTCGCCAAGCACATCTGCGGGATGGTGGTCATAGAGACTGCACCAGATGTATTGGATTGGTTTCACCGGCTCTGCGTAACCACCTATGAAACTGACCACTGCTTCTTCATTGACAATATCCGGACGATATAGGGTACTGATACTGCCCTCTTGCAATAGAATGGAATATCTTACTCCATTCTCGAAGTTTATTTTTTCTCCAAAATCAATTCCGGCATAGCCAAGATTCCAATCCCAGCTGACATCACAGTCATATTCCCTTACAGGAACATTCTCGCGAAGCAGCGTTGCTTTTCCGTTCTCGATTGGTGCTGTTTCGACTCCAAAATAGAATCCTATGCGTTTGGCATTCTCTACAATTGAGCCTTCTTCTATAGATGGTCTGGCTGGTCCTATGGTAGCAGGGACACTGAATTCAACACCGATTTCTTCGTTGGAAATATCTGGGTTACCCTCTCTAAAGATTACACCTTTTGGCACGACCAACCGATATGATTTACCTTTCGGGAGAATCAAGGGTGAGTCAAAGGTAATCACCGCAGTTCCTTGTGTTCTCTTTTTCCCAGTATAGTTGGAACACGACAAAACTCCTGTTTCTACTGGCTGTCCATCGAAAAATACTGTCGCAGTTGAGTTTTCAACGATTGCGATAGCCCCATCGAATGTAAATCCTATATCAACAATCGGATAACAGACCGGACGGTCTCCAATAGTACATTGCTCTGGAACCAGACTGGAGGCCAATCCATTCAATGCCGGCGCTATGGCCAGTATTAAAATCAGTCCTATGAGTTTACGTTTATTCATAATTAAGATGTATTGTGGGCTATGCCATAATAAGTACAACTATGACACAGCCCAATTTTTTCAGTTACGGGGTGTATTGATGACAGCTTTATAGGCATCAATCAGGCCGTAGCCATATTTAATATTCCATGTTCCGTAAATCTTATTGGTACTATAAGGAATACTGCCGACTTTCTTCGTATTCTTGGCAATAATCTCGCGAACTTTCTTTGCTGTCAGTGACGGATTTCTTTCAAGAATCAATGCAGCTAATCCTGCAACATGAGGACATGCCATAGAAGTTCCACTAAGTTTCCCTATTTTATTATCAGGCAATGTAGATAATATATTAGTACCCGGTGCGGCGACAAGTAGATTTGGGCCATAACAAGAAGTAGTTGAAAGACTTCCATTCTCAGTCATATTGGATACAGCGATAACATCAGGACTATAGTCTCCAGGGTAAGATATATCATAGGTTGGATGTAATCTTGTATAATTGCCAGCAGACTTAACGAATACACAGCCCTTGCCTTCACGTCCTTTTGTAACTGCGTTATCAATTGCATCCTCAAGTAAATCATTTTTGTAACACCACCATGAGCATGAAATGACATCCGCACCGTTTTCCCATGCCCAATTAATTCCATTTGCCAAATTGGACTCCAAATTAGAGGACAAAGATAAGCTATTGCTGACAGACATAAGTTTTGCATCTGGCGCGACACCGGCAACTTGGATTCCATTGTTTCTTACAGCAGCTATAATACCTGCACAATGGGTTCCATGATAGTCATATAATTTGCTGGGAGATGTTTTTGTCTCCGTGTCGTAACTCAGAGGATAGATGTTGTCGCGCAGATCCTGATGATTCAGGTCAATGCCCTGATCAACGACTGCGACCTTTATTCCTCTTCCCGTAGCGTAACTCCACGCCTGACTTAATGAAATGTCAAGGCCTTCGTACTGGGAATTATACAATCCCCACTGTTCATATACGTTTGGGTCGTATGAGATTTCTATTGCATCAAACGTAAAACTCGGAAATGCAGATGCGAATTTCCCTGTCTCATAGATTGCATTGGCAATGTCAACAGCATTACATCCCGGAGCATCCTTTACTCGCAGATTGTACCATAAAGGCATAAAGGGGTTCTGCTCTATTATTTCGCAGCCTTTCTGTTGCGCTACAGTCTGAAGTATTGAATAATCCGTAGCTGATTTCAGCTTTACATTGATATACCCGTTAGGTATAAGTTCGTTTCCGCATTCGGTCTTGTAACAAGGCTGAATATTTACGGACACAGAGGAATTTGCCACAATGACACGCTTGATTGTGGTGGATGAAGAAAGTTCATACACCTTGATAAGACTGCGTGAGTCCGAAATTGTATTGACAAGTGTGAACCCGTTTGACGGAGAGAGGGTTACATTCTCTGTTTTTGGAGCAATTGACACAATCTGTGTTGCATCCTCGCTCAACGGCATTTTTGTGCCGTGATAGTAGTAGTAACTGTCCTGTGCCGATATTGATAACGACAGACAGAATGCTACTACCATGAAAGTGATGAACTTCTTCATGCTGTGGTTTATTTGATTGTTATTTTTTGAGTCGTTATTATGTTTCCTTTCTCGGCATATGAAACGAGATATATGCCGTCTGCCAGTTCCGGCAACTGACAAGTGCCGTCCACGACTGAACCCGAATAGGTCATTCGTCCGGAAAGGTCAAATACCTTTATCAACCCTTCGGAATGATTGCCTGATATATGAACACAGCCATTGCGGTAGGCCAGACGGACTTTTCCATTGTCCGAAACTACATTTGCAATTCCAGCCTCTTTAGGATTGATTACCGCTCGGATGTTTAGACCGTAAGCTTTTCTGGATGAATGCCCTGAAGAAAAACCGGTTAAATCCACCAACATAGAACTGGCTTTATTGCTGGGTTCAATAGGTCTGCCGTTATAACCACACTCCGGTATTTCAACCCCCGTCCAATAGGCTCCGTCAGTATTGTAAAAAGGATCCGGTTCGCCATACCATAAACCAAACCCGCATACAGGCAAGAATATGCTGTGTTCATTTGGCCCATATCTTCTTACGCCTCGGACACCATTTTCTTCAGACAATCCGTTGCTCCAGCACAACATCTGTAACTCATAGCGCTCCTGTTCATTTGGAAGCCTCCAGCCGTTGCCCCATTGATAACGCGCCGCATCATATTCGGTTCCGCTGATGTCAGAGCCTATGTTTTCAAGGACAGCCCATTCGCCATTGTTCGGATCTACTTCATACCCTTTAAAGAACTTATAGCTTTCCCATGAGAAATCTTCGCGAGGCTCCGTTTCTCCCCATGCAAAGTACCAACCTTTTTCATAAGGGGAAGTCGCACCTACATTATATGTTGCCCATAATGTGCCGCTTGGAAGACCCAGATCCACATATTCATGTCCTCCGATGACTCCGTCCGGTTCGCTTGGTGCCGGTGGCTGAGGTTCATCTGCGAAGCAGTTTATTGCCAGGCCGCACATTAAAAGAGTAATTAAATTCTTCATAACCATTGTTTTTTTGTTGCAGAGGGGCGTGGTATTTTCTCACGCCTCTCTGCAACAATTCATTATTATTTGATGGCTACTTTCTTTGAGGTTACACCATTTGAGGTCTCAACGCTTATGATGTAAATGCCCGGCTGTGTTATATTGAGAGAGGATACCGACAGGTTAACATAGGTTTCTTTACAGTTGACAGAACCAATGCAGTTGCCTGCCAATCCATATACCGAAACTTTCTGAATCTTCTCAGGAGCATTTATAGTGAATGAGCCGCTTGTATTCGCAGGAACAGCAATCTGTACGGATTCGTCTGTGATTGAAAGTCCAGATACACCGGCTGTATTAGAACCTTTGGATCTTGCCTTAGCGACGGACTGCGCAGCCCCATTTGATATACGGGCGAATATACTGCATCGCGATACAGGGTTTGACGAACTGTAGTTGCTGACACTTATACCGGAGGTCTTCATTAAATACTTCTGAGAAATGTAGGAATCCCATGCCGACAGATTATACTGCTCTCTTTTTGCACTTGGCGCATCGTCATTGAATCCTACGATTTTATCACATCCGCCTCCGTGGATGAACAGGTATGGATCATCTTTTCCGAAGTTATTGCAGCAAGTAAATGTCGCGTAATAATTGTTGTCATGAGGGATAGTGCAATCTCTATACGAAAGAGATATGGGTATGTTTTCGTAATAATATGCACCGTTCACATTGACATCTGCTAAAGCAGAGCCTCCGCTTACAGAATGTCGTACTCTTACGAGATATTGACCGGATTTGGTTATCTTCACTCTGGCAGTGGCAACCTGCATTGATGAATTCAGAGTTTTCTGAGAAGGGAAGACCCAACTCAATCCCTGCATTTCCTCTGAAGTGGCCGGCGTATACATAAGGCTGGCTTTTATAGAAGGTTGGACGATTCCTGGATTTACTACAGCTGAATTTGAAATTGCAGGGTTGACTATACCGGGATTGACCGGGCTCACTATACCGGGATTGAGGATGAACTTAGGCGCAGAACCGTAATATACGATATCAATCTTGTGCACAGCGGAGCTTGAGGTGGTGATGAAGATTTCCTGACCTTGTGTGAAGCTGAAGGTCTTGTAGAACGTATAGGTCAGGGGAACATTAGAAAAATGGTCCGGCAGCACACCCGTTGCGTCACTCGCATATTCGGTTATCCCGTCATCCTCGGGAATATCATAATTGATGCCTGCGGCGGCATCTTCGAGATATTCCTCGTATGCCTCTGACGAGAATGTGGCTTCAGCATCATTCTGGGCTGCCTTGAGGGTCTCGACTTCAGGAAACTCAGGCGCAAGGGTTGCGATGGTGATGACATTCTTACCCGCTGACAGATTTAAAGTCTCGTGGCCGTTAACCCGGGCTCCCTGCCAGTTGCCGACAGTTGGATTGATTGTTCCGATGTAGTTCTCATTCACGTAGATCAGGAACGTTGAGTAGCGGTTGTTGGCGTACTTGGTCGGCAGAAGCCAGAATTCCGTGTAGTACGAGCCTGCATCGGAAGCCTCGACCTCGAAACTCTTGAAGTTGTAGTTGCCATCCGTTGCTTCTGTTACTCCCGTAATCGGGAGCGTTGTTGTCGGGGAGATTTCTACTCCCGCAACTTCTTGTGCCACAGCTGTTGGCGCGTTCGCTGTTGCCAGCACTATGCCGGCAGCGATCATGAGTAGACATTTCTTTCTCATTGCGTTTGTGTTTTTGGTTTACTTATAGTTTTTTAATCTCGTTTGGCAGATCGACTATCGGGTCTCTTGGAAAGCAACGTGAAGAGCCACTATCACGACTGGAAGTCCCTGACTCGTCTAACCGATGGCAAAGTTATTAAAATAATTTGTAACAATCGTTATATTTGGGTGAAAATTTTAATGTTCCTCTGATTTTTTAACATTTAATCCGACTCAACCAAATAGCCGTAAAGACCCATATATGTCTGTGTATCAATATATTTATAAGGAATACTAAACAAGTTTCTTGCTTAGGTTGTTATAATGCGTGTTATAATTCCCAATGGATTAGACACGAATTCAACCCTGTAAACAGATTCATTAACTCAAAAACAGCCCCGATAAATGGATGTATTTTCACTTACCGAGACCGAGTTCTTCCGAAAGCTGACCGACGGAGAGAACGACAATCTGCACATAGCCTATAAGGAGTTTGTGCTTCAGGTCAGCGAGTTATGCAACAAGGAGCCACACAAAGGCTGCGTGATAAGCGCATTGCTCTTTGTGGAGGTGGAGATAAGCCACTTACAGACGGCGGCACAACGCCGAGAGGTCAATGACGCGCTCATGTCATTCATCAACAAAGCCCTGTGCTTTGTGCGTCAGACTTTATCCCACTACAAGGAAATAGATTTCCGAACCGTCAGCGAGGAAAATATGCTCGACCGTCTCGGACTTGACTGGAAAGCCAACAAGACCGACCTTATAGAGTTAGGCTACGCCTTCAAGGTCGCCAACTGCTTCGGCACCAAACTCAGCGCGAAAGATATAATCGGCAGGCTCGCCCGTATCTTCAAGGTAGATATGACCGAAAGCTACATCTACAAGAAATATTCGGAAATGAGGATGAGAGGGCGCAACAGCCGTACCTACTTTATGGACACCTTGATTGACGGACTAAACAGTTTTATGTCAAAACAGGATCAGGAGGACTGATGCCTCGGACCGATGTCCAACCACTAATCCATCCAGAAATATTTAATCTCTTTCATAAATAAACAGAGAATCCATAAAATTTTACCATTACTGCCTCTGCGACAGCGGCGTTTATGATAATTGATTCTACGGGTTAATATTTCACAACAAATCCCGGCCACTCGTGATGAATGGTCGGGATTGCCTTTATATGCCTATGCCGGTTTCATGTGCAACAGATGGCGGAGATTTGGGTCTGCCGCGATGCGTTCAAGCTCCTGCCGGACAATATCCTTGACATCCTGCTTAACCTTATCATAGTTGCGTTGGATTGTGGCTTTCATCTTCGACTTGTCGGGTGTGTCGTCCTTGAAATCGGTTATCAGCGGTATGGGCTGATAGGCGGCTGTCTCTGCCGCCACTTTTTTGGTGTCCACTACAATCTCGGCATGAAAAATCTTCTGGTCGATGCGCTCGTCGAAGTTGTCGCTGACGGCACCGACAAACATTCCCTGCGTCAGAGTGGAAATCTTACTCGCCGGAATAAGAGAATCCATCTGCGTGTTGATCGAGTGGCTCACATCCTGACGGTTGATGCTCATTGACTGCCTCTGCTGGAGAACCTTGCCGAACCTTTCGGATAAGGTCTTTGCAGTCTCACCGACAACCTGCCCCGAAAAGATATTGCCCACGGTATTCATCACCACCGCCGCCTCCTTGTCGCCGTAATCTCGTTTGAGCTGGGAAAAGTCCTGGAAGCCGAGGCAGACGGCAACCTTGTTGCTTCTTGCGGTAGCTATTAAATTGTCTAACCCCTTGAAATATATGGTAGGTAGCTCGTCTATGATGACGCCGGACTTCAACATTCCTTTCTTGTTTATCAACTTAACGATTCTGGAATTGTATAGACCGAGTGCCGCGCCGTAGATGTTCTGTCGGTCGGGATTGTTGCCGACACAGAGAATCTTCGGCTCTTTTGGGTTGTTGATGTCAAGAGTGAAATCATCGCCCGTCATAATCCAGTAGAGCTGAGGCGAAATCATACGGGAAAGAGGTATCTTCGCCGAGGCTATCTGCCCGGCAAGCTGTTCAGCCGCGCCTCCCTGCCAAGCGTCGATAAACGGAGAAAGATAGTTTTCCAGCTCTGTGTATGATGTGAGGATAGGAAATATATCCTCATACCGGCGGCAAAGGAACTCAATGGCATGGGGAAAGGTGCAGTATTTTCCGCCGTCGTAAATCTTCAGGAACCAGATGATCGCCGCGAGCAGCACGCCCGCGATGAACGCCGGGAACAGCCGCCGCGCCAGTGTGATGAAGATGGTCTTCTGCATCCCATTCGCCAGCAGCTCCTCCGCCACCAGCATCCGTCCGAAATACGCGATCAGGCACACCGAGCCGAGCGACAAGATGACCCAGATGATGGCGACCGTCGCGCTCTTTTTCACCATCGGGCGCGACCACTGGATAAAACTTCTGACCGCATCCATTTTGCCCATTGTCGTCATTCTGGTGGCAGGCCAGTTCCTGCGCCATGTCCAGTGGACAGAACCCGCAGGCCAACCCATACAGGTACGCCTGTTGCAGGGCAACATCCCTCAGGAATTCAAATTCACCCCCGAACAAATCACCACGGCGCTCACCATGTATGCCGACGCCATCACCGGCAAACAGGCCGACCTGATCGTCACCCCCGAAACCGCCGTACCGGTCTACATCCAGCAATTGCCGGGAGGCTACCTCGAACACCTTGCGCAGTTCGCCGCCCGCAGCTTCTCACACATCGCTTTAGGCATCCCGCTGGCCGACAGTCCGAAAAACTACACCAACAGCCTCGTCGTCATC
>OHBJ01000810.1_pt1 | contig 21160 bp, 21 predicted proteins | sample 1577241 | NCBI WGS metagenome assembly OHBJ01 (sample SAMEA3541594, study PRJEB24748) | human gut metagenome | biome: human gut; feature: human-associated habitat; material: faeces | place: China | collected 2012 | reverse complement strand
ACATATTTTCGATTATCTCCCTTGTATTTTCAATTTCCTGCGGGAAGTTTTTTATAGTGCAAGAAAAAAATATTTTTTTCAGCGAAAAGCTCCTCATTATACGACACTATACCTATTATTTTAAAGTACCTCTCTGTTTTTCGTATGATTCTCTCCCGAAATACAGGCAATCAATCGGCGCTGTTACGAAAGCAAGGACGATAACGCCCCATTCATATATAAACACATTACAAAACAGTTAAAAATCCTCAAAATAATTTGGAATTCAAAAGGCGAGGCATTTTTTACTACAAATACAGAAAAACGCGCCAACCGAAAATAGTTTCTGTTTTTTGTGATTTCATGGAATATCCGTATTTTTGCAACGTATTGAAGGCAACAGCCCATACAATCATACATAACATAATAAAATATGACCGCAATAATAATCATCCTTGTTATATTAGGCTACATGCTCATGGCAACAAGAGCGTGGAATAATATTAGCAAGGCAGCCATAGCAATATTCATAGGAGTTGCGGCATGGTTATTATACATGTTGGACGGAGCGCAATTTGTTCGCAATGAACATGCCGAAGAATTTTCCAAACACATCCTATCGGCAGCGAACAACAGCGTTTCGGTAAAAGATTTTATCTCAACCCACATTTTTGTAAAATACATAACCCAGGCATGCGAGATTGCACTTTTCCTCCTTGCCACAATAGGAATTGTTGAAGTTCTGAACGGGAATAACTGCTTCGGCTTTTTATGCAATCTGCTAAGAAGCCGGAACGGAAAGAAAACAATATGGACTTTAGTAGCGACAACTTTTATTATATCCGCGAATCTCGACAACCTTACTACTACTGTTATGATGCTGGTGGTAATGCACAAAATCGTGGTCGGAACCAAACTGCGCATGATTTACGGTTCGGCGATAGTCATTGCCGCAAACTGCGGCGGAGCGTTGACTGTAATAGGCGACTTAAACGGGCTGACGCTATGGACCAAAGGCTTCATTACACCGTCGGCATATTCGGCTATAATGGTTATACCTATAGTTTTAATGACAGTCATAACTACATGGCTTATAAGCCGTCTGTTGCCGGAACGCGTACCCGTGTCACATCTATACGAAGCGCAGATAATCGGAGGTGACTCCGCCTTGAAAAAGTGGCAGAGAAACGTCATGATAGTAACCGGAATAGGAGGGCTGTGGTTTATTCCCACTTTCCATAACTTGACAAGTCTGCCTCCGTTCGTCGGCGCATTGTGCGTACTATCCTTGCTTTGGGTTGTAAACGAAATATTCAATCTTCCTTTCATACGAAGCGAAAAAATGGTAATGCGCCATTTTCCTATTGCCGTTCAATACGAAAACATACAAACTATTCTGTTTTACATAGGAATCACACTCATAGCCGGCGTGTGTATAGAAACCGGAGCTACCGACGATCTGGCGCTGTGGATAACCCGAAACACCGGCAACATTTATATTCTTAGCGCCATTTGGGGTGTCATATCAATAGTGTTAGACAGCATTATAATAATTGTAAACAATACCGCACTATACTCTACCGAACATTGGCACACAATGCAGTTAATCGACATATTCGGAGTAAACGGCGCGTATTGGCCTATGTTAAATTATTTTTGTCTGTTCGGAAGCACACTTCTTACTATAAGCACAATAGGAGGCATTACGCTGATGCGAATGGAAAACGTATCATTAACATGGTACATAAGGAAAATAACACCTAAGGTTGCTATCGGCGGTGCAATAGGAGCAGCAGCTATGATTATCATAACCAATCTGATCATAAACCAGTGACCGTTAAGAAATAAAATATAAGATCAAAACATTAATTGCTATGACTAAGATAAAAACAATAGGGATTATGACATCGGGAGGAGATTCTCCCGGAATGAATGCGGCTATTCGCGCCGTAACACGCAGTGCAATCTTCAACGGTTTTCAGGTAAAAGGTATCTATCGTGGCTATACGGGACTGATCAACGGCGAAGTCAAAATTTTCACCACGGAAAGTGTCAGCAATATTATTCAGACCGGAGGAACCATTCTGAGAACCAGTCGCAGCAAAGAGTTTATGACGCCCGAAGGACAAAAGAAAGCATATGACACTTTGGTAAAAGAACAAATCGACGCCTTAGTTGTAATTGGAGGAAATGGTTCATTAAGTGGCGCAAGCCAGTTTGCCGAAGTGTACGACATTCCTTGCATAGGACTTCCCGGAACTATCGACAACGATTTATATGGTACAGACGTAACGATAGGATATGACACTACCTTGAACACCATAACACAATGCGTGGACAAAATAAGAGACACGGCAACATCGCATGAGAGAATCTTCTTTGTTGAAGTCATGGGCCGTGACGCTGGTTTCCTTGCACAAAACAGCGCTATTGCGTCCGGAGCGGAAGCGGCTATCATACCGGAAGATTCAACAGACGAAGACCTTCTCGTGAAATTCATGTCGAGAGGTATTCGAAAAAGCAAGCATAGTTGCATTGTGATAGTAAGCGAAAATCCCAATGGGCATGGCGCGATGTATTATGCTGACAGAGTAAGAAAAGAATACGAAGGCTTCGATGTAAGAGTTTCCATATTGGGACATCTGCAGCGTGGAGGTTCTCCCTCGGCGCGAGACAGGATATTCGCTAGCCAGGTAGGCGTAGGAGCTATAAACGCTCTCCTTGAAGGCCAGCGCAACGTAATGGTTGGCATAAAAAATGATGAAATTGTATACGTTCCGCTAAAAAGTGCAATAGGAAAGAGAAAACCTATCGATAGACAGCTTATAAAAGTATTGGACGAACTTTCTATCTAAAGAAAATCAGACAAAAATACAATATAAGCCAAACATTGATAAATAATCATAAACCGTTAGCACAATAAACTGCAAGAATTAAAATAATATTAATATCTTTGCAAGAAAGAATTAAGATAAGCATATGGCAAAAAATAATGGTCGCATATCACAAATAATAGGCCCTGTTATTGACGTAGCATTTGACACTACAGGACAAAAAGCCGAAGATGTATTACCCAAAATACACGAAGCGTTAAATGTAATCAAGGAAGACGGCAGCAAGCTTGTTGTAGAGGTTCAACAACACATCGGTGAAGATACTGTTCGTACTGTTGCAATGGATAACACCGACGGACTTAGGCGTGGCTTGGATGTAGAAGTGACAGGCAACCCGATAACCATGCCCAGCGGCGACCAGATAAAAGGTCGTATGATGAACGTAATCGGTGAATGTATCGACGGATTACGCCCTATGACACACGACGCAGATTACCCAATACATCGAGAACCTCCAAAATTCGACGAGTTGAAGACTTCGCAAGAAGTTCTTACAACCGGAATAAAAGTCATCGACTTGCTTGAACCTTATCTTAAAGGAGGAAAAATAGGTCTCTTTGGGGGTGCTGGTGTTGGAAAGACCGTGCTTATCATGGAGCTTATCAATAACATTGCAAAAGTGCATGACGGTTTTTCGGTTATTGCAGGTGTTGGAGAACGTACGCGCGAAGGAAACGACCTTTTACGCGAAATGATAGAAGCCAACGTTATACGGTATGGTGAAGAATTCAAGAAATCAATGGAAGAAGGACATTGGGATCTTTCAAAAGTTGACTATAACGAAATTGCAAAAAGTCAGGCCACACTGGTATACGGACAGATGAACGAACCTCCCGGTGCACGCTCTTCTGTTGCCTTATCGGGACTTACAATTGCCGAATCCATGCGGGATCAAAGTTCTGATTCGGGAAAATCAAGTGACATTCTGTTCTTTATTGACAATATATTCCGTTTTACACAGGCGGGCTCAGAAGTTTCAGCTCTCTTAGGACGTATGTCTTCAGCCGTAGGTTATCAACCTACTTTAGCAAGTGAAATGGGAGCTATGCAGGAACGTATCACATCGACTAAAAAAGGATCTATTACGTCTGTTCAGGCTGTATATGTTCCTGCAGACGATATGACCGACCCTGCCCCTGCGACAACATTTACCCACCTTGACGCAACAACTGTTCTAAGTAGAAAAATAACAGAATTAGGAATATATCCTGCTGTGGATCCTCTTGCTTCTACATCCAGAATACTTGATCCAAAAGTTATTGGAGAAGAACATTACAATTGCGCCCAAAGAGTAAAACAAATTTTACAGAAATATAAAGAGTTGCAAGATATTATAGCGATTCTTGGCATGGATGAACTATCCGATGAAGACCGCCTTACTGTAAATCGCGCACGTAGAGTACAGCGTTTCTTAAGCCAGCCATTTTCTGTAGCACAACAATTCACAGGTATACCTGGAGTACAAGTTTCTATTGATGATTGCATAAAAGGATTCAATATGATTCTTGACGGCGAGGTCGACGATCTGCCGGAACAAGCATTTCTTAATGTAGGAACAATAGACGACGCCATTGCAAAAGGTAAGAAATTACTGTCTGAAGCTCATGCATAAAAATCAGCTCTTTTATTAAATATGAAACTCACGATAATATCGCCGGAAAAAATAATTTTCGAGGGAGAGACAACAAAAGTGCTTGTGCCTGGAACAAAAGGCCCTTTTGAAATTTTAAGAGGCCATGCACCGTTGATATCGAGTTTACAAAAAGGAGTTATTAGCTTTGACAATAACGGTACACAACAAATAAAAGTAAACAGCGGATTTGTAGAAATTGCTAATGATTGTATCGTTGCATGTATAGAAAAAGGGATTTAGTAATGAGTAAAAAAGTAGCATATTCATTGGTAACTTTCGCTTCACTAACAATAGCGGGAGTATCATTCGTATTGCTTACTTCAACAATGACGGGAACAATCTCTTCATTTCGGGTAATCTTTACAATTATCCTGTTCTATTCTTTCCTAAATGCAATATCTATAAAAATGCAAAATATAATAGCCGCATACAACTCTATATTACTAACAAGATTCTATTTGCTGGATAAAGTTATAAGATTTATATCAACAATTATATTGATAAGCGTATTGTTATATATAGGTCAGAATGTAAAAACAATAATATTTTCTTTTGTTTGCTACATAATAGCAATGCCCATCGAGATACTATACTTTATAGAAGTAGATAAAAAGAAAAAACTTGAAAATGCATAAATATATACTATTATTTGTATTGCTATTCTCCATTTTACCATTTGCAAATTCCTCAAATGATATAAATGGACATTCTGAAGATAATAAACAAATAAACATTCAAAACATTATTTTCGGACATACAGACGATGCTTATGAATGGCACATCACAAATATCGGTAATAAAAGTATTGTCGTTCCACTTCCTATAATCCTTTGGAGTAGGACAAGCGGATGGAATATTTTTATGTCCTCCAAATTTGAAGAAAACAATGGTATATACAAAGGCTTTTACATATCTAACACAGAAACAAACAAAGGAAAAATAGTAGAACGCGATGCCTTAAATAATGAAATTGTTCCTATAAATATTTCAATTACTAAAAACGTGCTTGAATTATTTATCGTCGTAACATTAATGCTTCTGATTTTTATACGTTGTGCTAATTGGTACAAAAAGAAGGAACCATGCGATAATGCCCCAAAAGGCTTCGTCGGATTCATTGAGATGTTCGTAATGAGCATTAACGATGACGTAATAAAAAGTAGTATAGGTGAAAAGCATTACCGATTTTACGCTCCTTACTTATTAACCGCATTTTTCTTCATTTTCATAAGTAACCTTATAGGCCTAATTCCTATATTCCCTGGAGGAGCAAACCTTACCGGAAATATTGCAATTACATTTTTCTTAGCGATTTGTACTTTTTTAGCCGTAAATTTATTCGGAAATAAACATTACTGGAAAGATATATTTTGGCCCGAAGTACCGACATGGCTAAAGTGCCCCATACCGATGATGCCTGTAATAGAATTCTTCGGCGTATTTACAAAACCCTTTGCATTAATGGTACGTCTATTTGCGAACATATTAGCAGGACATGCAATCGTCATTTCTCTTGTTTGCATTATATTCATAACCGTTCAAATGGGAGCTGTAATAGGAACTTCTTTGACCGTAGTCAGTGTTATTATGACTATCTTCATGGATTTCTTAGAATTGTTAGTAGCATTTATTCAGGCATACGTATTTACGATGCTTAGTGCCGTTTTCATAGGACTCGCACATTTAGAACCAGAACAAAGTAAATCATAAAAACAAAAAACTATGTCATCATTATTATTAATTTTATTAGACGCTGCACTTGCAAAATTAGGTGCTGGAATTGGCGCTGGTATAGCAGCTATTGGCGCAGGTATTGGTATTGGTAAAATCGGCGGAGAAGCGATGTCTGCAATTGCTCGTCAGCCTGAAGAAACAAACAACATCCGATTAAACATGATTATTATTGCGGCACTCGTAGAAGGTGTTGCTTTATTTGCTGTCATCGTTTGCTTGTTAGCTTTGTTCCAATAAAAAACATAATCTATGCCATCCTTACTTACGCCTGATCCAGGTCTACTTTTCTGGATGCTTGTTGCTTTCGCAGTAGTATTTTTCGTGTTAGCAAAATTTGGGTTTCCTGTCATCACTAAAATGGTTGAAGAAAGGAAAAACTATATTGATGAATCATTAAAAAAAGCACGTGAGGCTAATGAGAAATTAACTAACATACAAAACGAATGCGAACTTATAATGCGACAAACTCGTGAGAAACAAGCGGAAATATTAAAAGTTGCGATGGTTACACGTGACAATATAATAAAAGAAGCACGTGAAAAAGCTGGTATAGAAAGCCAAAAACTCATTGAATCTGCAAAAGAACAGATAAAAGTTGAAAAAGATATGGCCATGCGCGATATACGTGCTCAAATAATAAATCTATCTTCTGAAGTTGCAGAAAAAATTCTACGCAAAGAGCTCGAGAATAAAAATAAGCAATTCGACTTCATAGACAATTTGTTGAACGAAATCGAAATAGTAAAATAAGATAGGGAAATCTATTTCTATGGATATTGGAACAATTAGTATAAGATATGCACGTGCCTTGCTCAAATTAGCGTTAGAATTAGGCGAGGAACAACTTGTATATAAAGAAATGGAAACAATTACAGACGTATATACTATCGATCCTGAATTGCGTCTGATAATAGAAAATCCTTCTCTGACATCTGAACAAAAAGAAAATATTCTTAATATTACTGCAGGAACTGTTATTTGCGAGTCTACGAAGCGATTCATTAAGTTAATTGTTGCCAATAATAGAACTGATATAATGCCATTTATTGCAAACTCATATATTACGCTCTATTTAAAACACAAAAATATAACTAAGGCCCGCCTAATTGTACCAATAGAAATAACTCAAGAAATTATAATAAAGATACGCAATTGGGTTGAAAATCTGACAAAAAGCGAAGTAGATTTCAATATTAAAACCGACAAATCCATTGGAGGTGGATTTATTCTTGAGTATGGAACATTTCGTATCGACGCAACAATAAGCAGCCAGATAAAAAGAATCAAACAACAACTGACTGCAAACAATTGTTAGCTGATTAAAAACAAATGAACAAAATTTTGTAACTTATATGCCAAACAATATTAAGCCAGCCGAAGTATCAAAAGTTCTACTTGATCAACTCAAATCGTTAAATACGAATATAAAGTTGGAAGAAGTTGGAACTGTGCTTCAAGTCAGTGATGGTGTTGCCCGCATTTATGGTTTGCTTAATGCAACAGCGAGTGAACTCCTTGAATTTGAAGACGGCACTATCGGAATAGTAATGAACCTTGAAGAAGACAATGTCGGAGCTGTTGTCTTGGGCTCATACGAAGGAATAAAAGAAGGACAAACGGTAAAGCGTACAGGACGTATCGCCTCTATCGACGTTTGTGATGGAATGCTTGGTCGTGTTGTAAATCCACTTGGTGTTCCTATAGACGGCGGGCCTGCGATTGAAGGAGAAAAACTAAGAATGCCTATCGACCGTAAAGCTCCTGGTGTTATATACCGACAACCGGTAAATCAATCTTTGCAAACAGGTTTGAAAGCTATAGATTCCATGATTCCTATTGGTCGTGGCCAACGTGAATTAATAATCGGTGACCGCCAAACTGGAAAAACAGCGATTGCTATCGATACGATAATAAACCAAAAGGAATATTACGAAAACAACGATCCTGTTTATTGCATATATGTTGCGATAGGTCAGAAAGCGTCAACGGTTGCCAACACGGTGCAAATACTAAAAGAGCACGGCGCAATGCCATATACTATAATTGTAGCAGCAACAGCAGCCGAATCTGCAGCCCTTCAATATTATGCACCGTTTGCAGGTGCTGCTATAGGAGAATATTTCCGCGATAGAGGACTTCATGCATTAGTTGTTTACGACGATTTATCCAAACAAGCTGTAGCTTATCGTGAAATATCGCTTATACTTCGTCGTCCTTCCGGCCGTGAAGCTTATCCAGGAGATGTGTTTTATTTACATTCCCGTTTATTGGAGCGTGCGGCAAAGATCAATGATCAGACTGAAGTTGCAAAAATGATGAACGACCTTCCTGAATCAATGAAAGGAAAAGTTGTCGGAGGAGGTTCTCTAACAGCATTGCCTATAATTGAGACTCAAGCGGGCGACGTGTCGGCATACATTCCCACTAATGTAATTTCCATTACCGACGGTCAGATTTATCTTGACACAGATTTGTTCAATGAAGGTTTCCGTCCGGCTATTGATGTAGGTATATCTGTATCACGTGTTGGTGGTGCTGCACAAATCAAGACGATGAAAAAAGTTGCGGGTACACTTAAGATAAGTCAAGCGCAATATCGCGAATTGGAATCATTTTCCAAATTCTCATCCGACATGGACAAAGTAACAGCAATGTCTCTTGATAGAGGACGCAAAAATAATGAGTTACTTGTTCAAAAGCAATACTCTCCTATGCCTGTTGAAGAACAAGTTGCAATACTATATTGCGGAGTCAATGGTTTGCTCGCAAATGTTCCTTTAGACAAAGTTCAGGAATTTCAAGAAAATTTCCTACAAATAATGCGCACGACTCACAAAGATGACGTACTTGAGCAACTGAAAAATGGCAATCTTTCCGATGAAGTAACATCTATCATCGAAAACGAAGCTAATGGGATAGCAGCGCAGTATAAGGTTTAAAAATCTTTTAAATGGCCTCATTAAAAGAAGTAAAAACCAGAATAAGTTCCGTTAAAAGCACACGTAAAATTACGAGTGCAATGAAAATGGTGGCATCTTCTAAACTGCACCGTGCACAACAGGCTATAGGAAATATGCGCCCATACGAAAAACATCTATCATGTATAATGTCGCGCTTTCTTTCAATAGCAGAAGATAAAATCGACACATCATATTCAAAGCAACGTGAGGTAAAAAAAATTGCAATATTGGCAATTTCTTCCAACTCCAGCCTTTGCGGAGCATTCAATACAAATCTTATAAAAGAATTTGTACGTACTGTCAAAGAGTATAAAGAACAAGGATGCGAGGTTGAAGTGCTTCCCATTGGACGGAAAATCAGTGAAGCTGCAAAGAAATTAGGATTCGATGTTGAAAGTGACAATTCCACACTCTTAGAACATCCTAATTATACAGATACAACTGTAATTGCGGAGAAACTTATGCAGCGGTTCAACAATGGTGAAGTGGATAAAGTCATTATGATTTATCAACACTTTGCCTCTACCTCCCGCCAAGAGCTACAAAACGAAACATATCTGCCTATCGATGTTCATGAAACGTCTTCCAAAAACAATGAAACAAAGGGAGGAAAACAATTAGATTTCATAATCGAGCCTTCTGCCGAAAGCATAATAGAATCTTTGGTTCCCTCCGTTTTACATTTCAAAGTTTACACTGTCCTACTCGACAGCCTTGCAGCAGAACACGCGGCACGTGTAATGGCAATGCAGGTAGCAACAGACAATGCAGACGAATTAATAGAGCAGTTGACACTAACATACAATAAAACACGTCAGCAAGCTATTACGTCAGAATTGCTCGATATTATGGGCGGTTCCATGCAATAAGACACAATCCTATTTACATAAAAAGCGGAAAAGTAGATACTCCTTTTCCGCTTTTTATGTAAATAATAATTTGATACTGTCTCATCGAATGTGTCTAAGTAAAAAAAGAAAAAGCAAGCAGGAATATGTAACAAGAGGTAGTTTTGCCGACCACATCTCTGAGCTTGACACGAAAAGTTCAATTTTGGCGTTGACTGATTCTGCTATCGCATTTGAAGGATGTTAAAACTATTATTCGTTCGAAACGAGAACTGACTTTTCCTTGCCCACCTGACAAAAATGTCAGGTGTTTTTAATGTCGGCAAAAAGAATCATAAAAATTATCTCTGAGGTATTTTAAAATATGTCTGAGATATTTTGAATTATCTCAGACATATTTTTTTCTACAAGCGGGAGGTATTTTTCCACGTGTCAGAGGGAAGTTCGGACACCTGACAAAAATGTCATGTTCTGAAAAGTCCAATATCAGTTTTTGAGTTGTTACTTTAAGAGATATCATAAGCTTAAAATGGTAAATCGTCATCCTTCTGCAAAGACACTTTCTCTAAAGTAACAAAATCATCACTCCAATCGTTTGCTTTTATATATTTCAACTTATTGTCTTCAAATAAATCTTCTGATATGAATAATTTTAACAATTCATTATTAAAAGTCTTCTCCCATAATTTATCTTCTATATTAAACTTATATCCCCTTGCTCTAAGCAATGCAGCCAAATCTCTTTTTCCTTCAATATAAATATTGTAAGGGATATTCAACAACTTCTTTAATCTACTTACTATTGGATGATTGACACGAATAATTCTGTTTATCTCTTCATCTTTTCCTTGAGAATCCTCCTTTAAGTAATCAACCAAATCTCTTAAAGTTTTTGCCGTGTTTTCTATATCCCGTATTATTAATGTTTCTTTAACTCTTTTATTATCAAGCATAAATTGTTTGAAGAGGCCGGCAAATTGTTCCTTTAAATAGCTTGTTATATCTTCAGCCGTTTCAAATCCCTTTATATTGTTATTATGCGGTAAAGCCTTTATTTCTTCTATAAACTTATAGATATTGACATTATCCACATATTTATAGATTACATTCTCGTTATTCTTATTTAATATATAAGTCTCATACTCCGTAAAAACATTCTTATCTATAAAAACGAAAACCTGCTTATCTTCCTTTAGTGCCGTTTTAAGTTCCAGTTGCGACACAGAATATTCCTGCTCTTTCTCTTTGATTATACCTTTACTGCCATAACGGCTGCCTATTATCGAGACCAAAACATCTATATTAGCTATCTCTTTATAACAATATGCCTGTAAAGCCTCGTCTTTGCCATAAGGTATATCCCCCTCCTCATTTCTAACAGGTTCATACCCTAACATCTCTATAAATTTATCCAATTCTACTCTAATCTGCTTCAAATCATAAAAAGTAGAACTTATAAAAACACGTGGTTTTGCCATATCTCTATAAATTTAAATATTCAATTAATTACAACATGTTACAAACATACTTACAAAAAACTTACAATCTATTCTTTTGCCGATTGTACAACATTACTTACTTTATTTAGCTTCTTACATATTTGGATCTAAATCAAGATTACAAAACATTACTTTATTTTTTTCTTAATTCTTCAATCTGCCCTATCAATTTACCATTTTCATTTTGCCAATATTCCCAACCGTTTCGCGAGCCATGAAGTATGATAGCCGCGGCCGTCGATAATCCTGTAGCGTTTGATCGTTTTGGAAAAACCATATAGTTACGTTCAAAAACAAAAACGCCGTCTCTTTTCTGAATAATACATTCCTCCGCCAATTCCTTGCGCAGTAATTCTATTTCTGGATAAAATTCTACATTAACAATGTCATTGGCCAATTCCGAACCTGCAAGAATTTCTACACTTCCATTCTCTGGATAATAATACGCACGAGCAGAAACATTTTGGGAATTTATACCAATCGGAATCTTTGTAATGTCTGAATCCCTTGCCTCAAAATAAGGATAAAGTCGGGCTATCTCCGCTATTAGAAAATTGGTACGAGCTTCTATTTCATTCAAAGTCCAATGCTCTTTTTCAAGCAATTCGACATTCATTTTCAAATGTCCTGTCGATTTTAATATTTCATTTTTATATCCCCATACTTTATTCCCCATTTTACTATTATCTGAACGTGCAGCAAAAGTTAAATTGCCAAGACGATGAAGATTTTCTTCATAAGTTTCTTTATTTGTTTCAAGCGCAATAAGCCATTCTGTAGTAGGGCTTTGAGGCATTAAATGTTCTATGCTAAGATGCGTAAAATCCACAGGCGCTGGATTGTTATACATTTCCAGTTTTCGAAAAAATATACTAACCCACGTACGAAGATTATACATATTTGCATTCTTGATTCTATCTTGTAATTTCCTGTTATCAGGCATTTCCTGAGAATTGCCTTTATTACGGTTTATGAGATTCTTTTTGAAAATCTCTACGATATTATCATATTTTTCACTGCAATCAGCCAATGTTTCTTTTAATAATGTCGGAAAATAACGAGTTATGTCGCTGGTATCCATACCGCACAGCGCTCTTCGCATTAAATATGAATTCAACACAACTATTATATCCGCCAATTGCTGTGAACTAATTAGAGGATTATTACTTTCATCATATCTATTATGGATTGCATATAGTTCCATAAGCAACGGCGCGGGCATGTCTGACAGAATATAACGGAACTCTTTTATCGCATCTTTCAATTCATTCTCCAATTTATCAAAAGGTGCTTTGTAAATTGCATTAAAATAACGTGCGTATTTTACTATTTCCTCAAGTATTCCTTCTTCTCCATACTGATCCACATTTTCTTTAAACCACTCGGTAAAAGCGTTATATACATTATTCTTGTTTATAAGCGCAAGCCGTTTCGACATAATAAAAAAACGGAAGAACGCTTCCAATTTCTTAGAATCAATATCTATCAGGTCTTCTAATCTTTTCCAATATTTTTCATAATACAAATCCTGCAACTCACTTTTTACAGGCATAAGAATAAAATTTCGTATCAAGTCACTTGCTGTAAGTTTTGCCCCCGTTGCATTAATGCTTTCAAATATTTTTTGCGGATAATCTTCCTGTCTTATTGGAACACAAACGATATACAGTTTGTTCATTGCCGACAATATATCCTCTACGCTGTAATTTGCAAGTGCGTTAGTAAGAAATTTCTTTATATAATTATAATTCAGATAAACATTCGATTTCTTATTATCTATAATATCAAAATTACCGTTAATGATACACTGATATACAGCGTCGTCCGAGACAAGGGGCTTCAACTTATATTTGTTTGTCTCGCTAAAAGAATTTATAAGATATATATTCTCCAATTGCTTTGCTTCGTTGCAAAGACCTTTTTCAATCATATACTCTTTAATTGCATAAAGTATTAGAAAAATGGTAGTAAGTCTCTGCTGCCCATCAATAACGGAGCGTTCTAAAAACAAAGGATTAATTGAACGTTCCAGGTAAATCATTATACCTATAAAATGTTTCGTACGTTCTCCTGACAATACAGCTTTAATATCATCAATCAATTGTTTCACTTCCAAATTAGCCCTCCAAGTATAATTTCTCTGATAGGCCGGAATAACGAATTGCGCCCCCTGACTTCCCCGAAGCAAATCAAGCAAACCAATTTTTATAGGTACATTCTCTTGTATCATATTTATAGTTCTATCTTATAATCATTAACATACAATGAGCAAATTTATCGAATCCTTTAAATATAAAGCCGTATAGAGAGTAAAACAAACATATTCTGCTATAAAAATTATTTATGTGTTTTAATTTATTCAACATGCTAACATTCATCTTTCCAAAATCAACTTGAAAGAAAAAAATTATCTCTGACATATTTTAAAATATCTCAGAGATAATTCGAAATATGTCAGAGATAATTTTTTCTTCCTCCCGAAGCTAATCCTGCAAAAAACCTTTTCCCTGCCGTACAATAGAATAACCGCCGTTTGTACAGTCAACTATCGTACTCGGAAGCGTTTCGCCCACTCCGCCATCGATTACAAGATCCACCAAGCTGCCGAAACGTTCGTTTATAAGCTCGGGGTCGGTTTCGTATTCCGGATCTTCATCGTCTGAAAGCGGTAAAGATGTTGTCATTATAGGAGCGCCTAAAAATCCGGAGATTTCAGATATTATCGTATTCGAAGGCATTCTTATTCCTAAGGTCTTACGGTTCCTGAATATCTTGGGCAGTTTGTTAGAAGCCTCGAGTATAAACGTGAACGGCCCTGGCAAATTACGTTTCATCAGTTTAAAAGCAACGTTATCCATACGCGCATATTTGCTTACCTCGCTCAAATCATAACAAATTATCGAGAAACGGCTCTTTGAAGGATCTATTCCTTTTATTTCACAAATACGCTCTATTGCATTGGATTTAAGTGCATGGCAACCTATTGCATATACGGAATCTGTAGGATATATCACAACACCTCCACCATTAAAAACATCTGAAACGCGCTGTAAAATACAGGGATCATTGTCATGCGCATAAAGTTTTTGGAGCATAGATAATCTGTAAGTTTTATTTTTCAAAAAGTTTTTAGTCTTGCATAAAGCCTCTGCACCGGCAAACCCATTACATTGAAATAACTGCCGTGCAACTCGGACACGCCTATCATCCCTATCCACTCCTGTATTCCATAGGCTCCGGCTTTATCGAGCGGACGGTATTTATTCACATAATAGTCTATTTCCTCATCGCTCATAACATCAAAACAAACCCTACTCACTGTCGAGAATGTTTCAATTCGCTCTTTTGTCATGATAGTAACCCCTGTTATCACACGATGAGAGCGCCCCGAAAGAAGTTTAAGCATGTCACGGGCCGCAGTTTCATCGGCAGGCTTTCCGAGAATGCGTCTTCCTGCCGCAACAATCGTATCTGCTGCAATAACAAGGTCGTTCTCCCCCATTCCGGGCCTATATGCTTCAGCTTTCTTGCGGGATATGTGTTGAGGCACCTTTGCAACAGGCATATTTGCAGGAAAACTTTCATCTATATCAGGTAGAATTTTAACATTAAAGTCAATATCCAACTTAGACAGCAATTCTTTCCGCCGTGGCGAAGCACTTGCCAAAATTATGTTATAACCTTTCAGCCTTTCCAACGAACTTACCATCCGAATGCCTTTTTATCTTTCATCCAAATGCCCTGCGCTTTCATAACCTGTTCTATAATGTCGCGGGCACAGCCGTCGCCTCCTTTATATGTTGAAACGTAACGCGAGATTTCCTTTATCTCCGGAACTGCATCTGCCGGACAACACGGGCAACCTACACGTTTCATAACTTCATAATCGGGAATATCATCTCCCATATAAATAATCTCATCTTCTTTCAGATTGTATTTGTTTATCCAATCCTCAAAAATCTCCACTTTAACCCCTGCTGCAATATAAATGTCCTTAACCCCGAGCTTTGAGTAGCGAATTTTTATCGATTCGGTGCGTGCGCCAGTTATTATAGCGATATTCAGTCCTGACTTCACGGCATACTGAATGGCATATCCGTCCTTTGTATTAACGGTTCGCATTGGTTCTCCCGCAGGGTGAAGAGTAATTGTATGATTGCTCAACACTCCGTCTACATCGAAAGCAATGGCACGGATTTTCTTCAAATCATAATCTATCATGAGTAAAACTATTTGTTCTGATTACTGTTTTCTTTGTTTCCCAAAAAACTCTCATATTCTTTTTCAAGAGATTTTTCATAAATGCTCCTACTTATCAAACGGTACATATCGAGTTCCCTTCCATTAAGCAGTTCCTCCTGCCGTCTCATTACTTTCCTGTCATTCCGCACGGCGGGACCTGTTTGTGCCTCACGAGGAGAGAGAGTATGAAGTTTGTTGCAAGTCTCTTCTATCAGCGGAAACAACACATCGAACGATACACCGGCAGATTTTACTATATCTTCGGCACAGGCGTAACAGTGGTTCACGAAATTCGAAGCGAAAACGGCAGCAAGGTGCATACGCCTGCGGCTTTCGCTGCACAACCTTATTACAGGACGCGACGATATTTTCTCTGCAACATTTGCTATAGCATTTTCGGTTGCAGGATTATTCCCTTCTACAAACAACGGAACTCTGCAAAAATCCAGCGGACGTTCCTTTGTAAATGTCTGCAACGGATACAACACGCCGTAATTCACGGCCAATCCCCTGAATATATCTATAGAAACGCTTCCGGCTGTATGCACATACAATGCAGCCGGATTCTTCGAGGTTATTTTTTCAGCCACTTCGGATATAGCGTCATCTTTCACGGATACAATATACATATCCGCATTTGCCGCTACATCTTCAAGGCAATCTACGGCCTTACATTCAAGAACCCCCGCCAGCTCCTGCGCCTTGTTTATGTTCCGACTGAACACGCAAAGGGGTAAAAAGCCGGCTCCCGATAGCGCCTGCGACAAATGCCAGGCCACATTGCCCGCACCGATCATTGCAAAGGTTTTCATCCTCGTAAATCAGAATTCAATTAAACTCAGAATTTATCTATATGAACCTGTTCCCAAAGCAATTTTGATTCGTCCTGCTCTTTACGCTCTTTTTCTTTCCGCCCCACACCGACAATAGCCACAACGCGCATGTTTTCGGGCAAGCCTACTATACTGCGCACCACTTCTTCGGCCGAAATTCCGTCCGGAAACGACCTTTCCCGTATCTGAGCCCAACAAGCCCCGAGCCCTAAAGCCTCGGCCTGCAGCAGAAGCATTGTAGCAGCAACGGCGCCGTCTTCTATCCACACATCCGATTTCTCGGAATCGACAGCCACCACGACTGCAAGCGCGGCGCCGGCAAGAAACTGGGCTCCGGCAGGCTTGCTCTCCGACAAGCGCTCCAACATATCCTTATTGTCAACAAGCACAAAGTGCCACGGGCGTTTGCTCTTTGACGAAGGCGCCATAAGCGGCGCTTTCATCAATTCAACAACCTCGTCCTGCGACAAAGATTCGTTCGTGAACTGTCTTATGGAACGACGGCGCCGAGCCAACGATGTAAAAAATGAGGGGATTTCCTTTTCTGCCATAAACTTATCTGCTATAAATCACCACAAGTAAATAAAATTCACTGTATTATGGGGTTGTTTTTGCAAATTTACTAAAATCATAGTACATCACAAAGTCAATTCCGAGACATTTAGTCCCAACCGGCAACAACCATAAAGTTGAAAAGCACGGCCTTTTTGCCACAAAAAGATACACATTAAACATATTTCGACGTTTGCCCGATATGCAAGCGATACAGCCCGGCAAAAAACCGAAGGAAAAACTATTTTGAAAAAACGCACCCCTAAAGAAAAAAATATTTTTTTTGCACAGTAAAAAAACTTCCCGCAGCAAATTGAAAATACAAGGCACATAATTCAAAATATGTCTGAGATATTTTAAATTATCTCAGACATATTTTTTGCCATATATACATATGCTGATTTTCAAGTGCTTGGTCGCTGACCGTTTTTGTCTGCAAAACTCTACGGAAAAGCATCATGAATTTCCAGCAATACATGCAACAAAGCGTATAATCAAATCTGCCTTGTAGACAAATACATTTTCACTACCTTTGTTGCAAACAACTAAGACGAACCTTGATATTGTGGAATAAACAACATTTCAAAATATCCGATTTATTATCTTTTATTTCTTGCAGACAAGGAAACTATACTGTCTGACATTTCCAATCATTAAAAAAAGATTAAAAGGATTTCAATTATGAGCGACAATAAAATTTCTGTCAACGACGCAGATTTCAATCTTATATGCGAGTATTTCTCCGCCACCGACCGTCAGGGGCCTGGCAGCGACGAAACAACAATGAGAGCCATGCAACTTCTGACCGATTTACCTGCATGCCCGCACATAGCAGACTTGGGCTGCGGAACAGGTTCGTCGGCCCTGCTTTTAGCAAAACAGACAGAAGGACATGTCACGGCGCTCGACCTGTTTCCGGAATTCATCGGAAAATTAAAATCCAGAGCCGAAAAAGAAAGTGTTTCAGATAAAATTACTGCAATCGTCGGTTCTATGGAAGCACTTCCGTTTGATGAAAAATCGTTCGATTTAATATGGTCGGAAGGCGCCATTTACAACATAGGCTTCCAGCACGGATTGCAAGAGTGGTATCGGTTTATCAAACCTAACGGATACATCGCAGTAACAGAAATTTCCTGGATAACGAATGAACGTCCGAAAGAAATCGAAGATTACTGGCAGGAAACATATCCCGAAATAGATACTGTAAGCAACAAAATAAAACAAATGGAACAAGCCGGTTATCGGACAATAGACACTTTCGTTCTTCCCGAGAATTGTTGGACGGAAAATTTCTACCAACCTCAACAAAAAGCCCGACAATTATTCCTGAAACGCCATAACAACAATCCGGCGGCGCAGAATCTGATTAATGACCTACAGAAAGAAATATCGTTATATGATAAGTATAAAGAATATTACGGATATGTTTTCTATATCGGACAAAAACAGGAAGACTCCAAACGCTATCCTCTTTAATAAGAAATATTCTGCAAGATAAATTCGGCTGTTCAGATATAATAAAGCCGGTGTTTCCGTATATATGTTCTGGAAACACCGGCTTATGTCACTTTATAGGTCTTGTTTTATAGAATCGTCTTTTATGAGTTCATCGACAGCAGGAATTCTTCATTATTAACAGTACTTTCCAAACGGTCTTTCACAAAAGTCATAGCTTCAACAGGATTCATGTCTGCAATATATTTGCGCAAAATCCACATTCTGTCAAGCGTCTGGCGGTCGTGCAGCAAATCATCGCGGCGTGTACTCGAAGCAATTATGTTTACTGCGGGGAAAATACGCTTGTTGCTCAACGAACGTTCAAGCTGCAGCTCCATGTTTCCTGTACCCTTGAATTCTTCGAAGATAACCTCGTCCATTTTACTGCCTGTATCGATAAGTGCAGTAGCTATTATTGTAAGTGAACCGCCTCCTTCAATATTACGGGCGGCACCGAAGAACCGTTTAGGCTTTTGCAGCGCATTGGCGTCCACACCGCCCGTAAGAACTTTTCCGCTCGCCGGAGAAACGGTGTTGTAAGCACGGGCAAGACGCGTAATGGAATCAAGGAATATGACTACATCGTGTCCGCATTCTACCATTCTCTTCGCCTTCTCTATTACAAGCCCCGCAATCTTCACATGACGCGTCGCCGGTTCGTCGAACGTGGAAGCTATTACCTCCGCATTAACCGTACGTGCCATATCGGTGACTTCTTCAGGCCGTTCATCGATAAGAAGCATCATTAAATATGTTTCAGGATGATTCTTTGCTATCGAATTTGCAATATCTTTCAAAAGCAACGTTTTACCGGTCTTAGGCTGAGCCACAATCAAGGCACGCTGTCCCTTACCTATCGGAGTAAACAAGTCTACCACACGAGCGGAAAGATTATCATTGCGCCCTGAACACAAAGTGAATTTCTCATTCGGGAATAACGGAGTAAGGTGTTCAAAAGAAACACGATCGCGAACCACTGCAGGAGGAAGTCCGTTAATCTTATCGATTTTAAGAAGGGCAAAATACTTTTCACCTTCTTTAGGAATCCTCACGCTTCCGTCTACGACATCGCCTGTCTTCAACCCGTATGCCTTTATCTGCTGTCCCGACACATATATATCATCCGGAGAAGCCAAATAATTATAGTCGGACGAACGAAGGAAGCCGAAACCTTCAGGCATGATTTCCAAAGAACCGCATCCTGTCAGAATATCATCGAAATTATAGGTCGGCTTAGACTGCAAATTGGATAATTCGCCAGGCAAAGCCCCTATTCTTCCGGCAACTATCTCATCTTGTATGAATTTTTCGTCTGATACAGGATAGTCATTGCGACTATTCAGCGTATTTACATCATGTAATCCATCCACTAAAGGCAATCCGTAATCTTCGATTACAGGAATATCCGTGAGCGGCAGAAAATCTATTTCGTTATTCTGTACCTCACTTTTCCGGTGCGTGCTTTCCTCTATCGTTTTTTCATTCTCGCCATAGTTCTCCTGAGAGTTTTTATCCGCAGATTCATCTTTTAGCGGCAGTTCATTACGGATTATATCATAATCAGTCACAAGGTCCGAGATTGAAGCAGGTTTTGTTGCTAAAGTGTCCGTACTTTCCTCTTGTTCCGGAAGAGTTTCACTATGCAATGGATTTTCATCCGAGACACTCTCCTCTGTCTGCTGCCCGAATATTTCATTTTCAGTTTTTTCAGACGTTTTACGGGGACGTCCGCGCTTGCGCTTGGGCTGTTCTTCCATATCCGCGTCCGGTATCGGTTCGACGTTATCAACAGTCTGTATTTCCGAAACTTGTTCGGTTTCGTCTTTCGAAACAGCCTGCAGTATTGCAGCCTTTTTCTTTTCTACATTCTCACTATGATCTTTTGAAGCCGAGTAAACACGGTCTGCCTCTTTTTTCACTATACGGGCACGACGTTTTGGTGCCGGTTGGCGGGCTACATTCTGAACGGCCTGTTCGTCTAATATCTGGTATACCAAATCTTCTACCGACGTCGAGTTTTTAGGATTTATTCCGAACTGCTCTGCTATCATATGCACTTCGGCTTCGCTCTTTTGCAAGAGTTCATCTTTGTTATAATTCGACATAATTCAAATTTGTGAAAAAATTATATATGCATAAGGTTCCAAAACAGACATCCCCCTGCAAATTATAGTTAGATGGATTTATTAAACTTTAAGAAATGACTACGCATTGAAGTTCATAATCGAATGCAAAAATACTGTATTATTTTTTAACTGACGGCTAATTATCGAAAAAAATTAAATATTTAATGGTAGTTCCATACGAGCTAAAACGGGCCCTGCGGAAAACCGGAAAAGAAAGATTAACAAAAAAAGTTACCTCCCGCGAAAAAAAATATTTTTTTGAATGGTTAAAAAACTTCCCGCAGATAATTGAAAATACAAGGCATATAATTCAAAATATGTCTGAGATAATTTAAAATATCTCAGACATATTTTTTGCCA
>OHBJ01000808.1_pt1 | contig 21172 bp, 19 predicted proteins | sample 1577241 | NCBI WGS metagenome assembly OHBJ01 (sample SAMEA3541594, study PRJEB24748) | human gut metagenome | biome: human gut; feature: human-associated habitat; material: faeces | place: China | collected 2012 | reverse complement strand
GGTCTTAATGTTCAGGACTACACCAACAACGATTAATTGTGCCCTGATCAAACGCGAAAGACAACCCTGACGGTTTTCTTTCACACTATCTTTCTCTCCGTTGCCGCCGGTTTCTTCACCCCCGGGCGTCTCTTTTTTGGAGCAATGGGGAACGCATCGTTTCTGCAGGCGGTACCTATTACACACCTCCGGGCTGATAGGCGCTAAACCCTTTGCCCAGCACTTCATTGACATCATAAACGATGATAAATGCGTCGGGGTCTACCTGCTGAACCCGTTTTTTCAGTTCTATAATCTGATTCCTGGCAAAAGCACACAGAAGCACCTTATGGCTCTGGTGGGTAAAACCGCCTTCACCGTCCAGCAGCGTAATACCACGGTTCATTTCCAGCAGCGCAGCAGTTAGTTCTTCATGCCGGTCGGAGATGATACAAGCCATCTTAGACTGCCTGCCGCCGCACACAACACGATCAATGATGAGAGAGATGAGATACAGCGAAGCCACCGCATACAGGCAATGGCTTAAATTGCGGAAAGCGATAAAATGCAGCCCCACGATCAGTCCGTCAAGCAGGCTGCACAGCGTACCGATAGAAACCTGCTCCAGCTTAAGGCGCAGCAGCCGAGCCGCTAGATTGGTACCGCCCACAGTGGCACTCTGCCGCAGCATCAGACCACAGCCGCCCCCCACCAATACCGCACCGTATACACAAGCCAGTATCGGCTCGATAGGTTGGAATGTCACCAAGCGATCCAGCAGATCTATGAACAGCGAGCTGGTCATCATGGCATACAGCGAGGCAATAAACCAATCGCGCCCGATATTCTTCCATATCAAAAAGAACAGCGGCAGATTCATGAGCAGAACCAGAATGCCGATGGGAACCTGAGGCAGCAGCAGACTGATAACCTGTGCAAATCCTGTAAAACCGCCCATACACAGCTTATTCTGTGCATAAAACCAGCAAAACCCCAGTGCGTATAAAACGCTTCCCAATGTGATTTGCACATAGCGCCGCAGTATATGACGAAACGCTTCCATATGATCGCCTCCCCATGGAATCGACGATGCGATTCCAATAATCCAGAGGACATTCTAACAGCCATTTGCTGTCTTGTAAAATTGACGTTTTTCCCGCTGGGCATGAATTTTATTCATGTCTGTGTGATAAAAGAAAATGCGGACTTTTGCCCGCATTATTTCTTATGTATGGTCAGCAGCCGCATCAGTATGCGCATGGAACATCTCAGTCGTACACCGGCAGAATAGCTCAGCCGCAGGGCTCAGCCTCTTCTGCGGCAGCGTCGCCAAACAAATTGTTCGGGTCGGGCGTCCCTCCAGATAACGCAGTTGGATCCGCTGATCGTCATAATCCTCCAGAAGCATGCGCGGTAAAATGGTCACACCCCGCTCCTGTCCCACCAGCGTTAGGGCGGAGTAATCACTGCTGACACTGGCTCTTTCCGTTATGGCACAGCCTGCGCGCCGAAGAATATTTCCCACATCATAGTCCACACCCTCCGCCGGCACGATGATCTGTTCCTCCCTTAAGCAAGCCAGCGGAACCTCCTCCAGCCGGCATAGACGATGATCATGCGGCAGCACCAGCAGCATCTCGTCCTCCACAAGCGGCGCTAACCGAAAGGCCTGACCGGTAGAAGCAGATAGAAAGCCTACCTCCACTTTTTTCTTCAGAATCCATTCCTCCACCGCTTCATAGTCGCCGTCCTGAAAGCGAATCTGCACGGCTGGATAGCATGCCGCCATACGCTCAATCAGAGCAGGAAGCCAGCGGATTGCGACACTGCTGATGCAGCCCACCGATACGACACCGGATACGCTGCCGCTGAGATCCGCCGCCTTTTGCAGAAGCTGCTCCTGTGCAGTCAGCATAGCTGAAACATAGGGCAGCAGTTCTTTTCCGCTTTCCGTCAGGCAAACGCCTGTATGCAGCCGCTGCAAAAGCTGCGTCCCCAAATCTCTCTCCAGCCGCCGCAAAGCATGGCTGGCAGCGGACTGCGTATAGTCCAGTTCCGCTGCGGCGTGGGTGATATTTCCCAACTCAGCGGCGCGAGCAAACAATTTCAAATCGTTAATATCCATACCTGATCCCTGCCGATTTTTGATAGTAACTCCATCTGAAAAAAAATTATATCATATCGAGGGAAAAAAGCAATGAAACATCGCCGCATAAAAAATCGAATGAAATTAAAGCTGATGAAAACGAATCGCTAAAAGCAGCTTACCGTTGTTTCCGCAAATCAGCAATCTACCCAATTTTTATTCCGTCATTTGTGCCGATTGTTGCAAAAAAGCTATTGACACTCCCCCTGTGCGGTGATAATATTAGTGCATTAAAGCGACAACATCGCTGTGAATACGGAGGAAAGGAGAAAGCTGCAATGAAAAAGAGCTGCTTTATGATGATGGCTATGATGATGCGCATGTGCGGTATGCGCACTTTTTCCGATGCAACTTTTTCCGATAGCTCCATCATCACAGATTAAAAACATCGCGCCGATTTGGGCGTCGCCATCATTTGTTTTTAACCGGGAGACTTCATCGGAAAGTCTGCCGGTTTTTATTTTATCCAATCTATATCAGCGAAAGGAACCTTGCCATGAACCTGTATTACGAAGATCTGGTACGGGCGAACCACCTGATGGGGCGAATGTGACCTTCTCCTCTCCCCCGCACCGTTCACCCACAACAGTCTAAGATAAAAAGAAAGGATATCACCATGAAAAAGACTATTAAATCTGTCCTCGCCGCTCTGCTCATCGTCTGCCTGCTGCTGCCTTTGGCTGCCTGCGGCAATAATGCCACGACCGAAACCAAGATCAAAATTGCTATTCCCAATGATACTACCAATGAAGCCCGCGCATTGCTGCTGCTGCAGGATAAGGGCTATATCAAGCTGAAGGACGGCGCCGGCATCACCGCTACCGTTTTGGATATTGCCGAAAACCCCAAGAATATCGAGTTCAGCGAGGTCGAGGCTGCCCAGCTCCCCAATGTCCTGCAGGACGTTGACTACGCTGTTATCAACTCCAACTATGCCATCTCCGCCGGACTCAATCCCACCAAGGACGCTTTGGCGCTGGAAGGCTCCTCCTCCGCCTATGCTAACATTCTGGCAGTAAAGGAAGGCAATGAGGAGAACCCGCTGGTCAAGGCGCTGATTGCCGCGCTTTCCAGCAAGCAGGTTGCCGATTACATCGCTGAAAAGTATGATGGTTCTGTTATTTCCGTTGTAGAGAACCCCGGTGATGGCTACGATGCCGACCTTGACTATGCCGCTCTTGCCGGTCAGACCATCTCTGTTGCCGCCTCCCCCACTCCCCATGCCGAGATCCTCGCCGTCGCCAAGGATATCCTCGCTGCCAAGGAGATCACCCTTGATATCCAGGAATACAGCGACTATGTTGTTCCCAATAATGTGGTAGAGGACGGTACCGTTCTTGCAAACTACTTCCAGCACACCCCCTATCTCGATGACTTCAACGCCCAAAACGGCACCCATATTGTATCTGTTCTCTCCGTTCATGTGGAGCCTCTCGGTCTCTACGGCGGTAAGCAGTCCACACTGGACGCCCTTCAATAATAAAAACGAATTGGGGATTTGAAGAAGTATGATCGAGCTCAAAAATCTATGTAAGACCTACTCCCTTGCCGATGGCAGCGTAGAGGCGCTCCGTGACGTATCGCTCATCATTCCCGATGGCGATGTGTTCGGCATCATCGGCATGAGCGGCGCCGGCAAAAGCACCCTCGTCCGATGCATCAATATGCTGGAACGCCCCACCTCCGGCAGCGTGGTCATTGACGGGCATGACCTGACCCGAATGAACGAGAAGGAGCTGCGACAGGAACGTCGGAGCATCACCATGATTTTTCAGGGCTTTAACCTGCTGATGCAGAAAAATTGCCTGCGCAATGTCTGCTTCCCGCTGGAGCTTGCCGGTGTAAAAAAAGCCGAAGCGGTCAAAAAAGCGCAATCCCTGCTGGAGCTGGTGGGCTTGGGCGATAAAGCCTCCGCCTATCCCGCCCAGCTTTCGGGCGGTCAGCAGCAACGTGTTGCCATTGCCCGTGCGCTTGCCACCAATCCCAAGGTGCTGCTGTGTGATGAAGCCACCAGCGCCCTTGACCCAAAAACCACCGGCGCCATTCTGGAGCTGATCCGTGATATCAACCGTAAGCTCGGTATCACCGTCATCATCATCACCCACCAGATGAGTGTGGTGGAGTCCACCTGCCGTCATGTGGCGATTTTGGAGGAGGGTCAAGTGGTGGAGCAGGGAGAGGTCAGTGCGGTATTCTCTCACCCCAAGTCGGAGGCGGCCCGCCGTTTGGTATTCCCCGAGGGCAATCCGGAAAGCCTTTTGTGCGCCGGTTCCGGCTCCCGTCTCATTCGCGTCGTATTCAATGGCGCCGATGCCACCGGCAAGCCGCTCATTGCGCGTATGGCGACCGAGGCAGGCATTGAGGCAAATATCGCCTATGCTTCTACCCGCAGCATTGAGGGGCGCACCTACGGCTCCATGCTGCTCTCCATCGAGGATAAAAACGACGATCTTGCTCGCGCCATTGCGTATCTGACGCAGGACAGCGATGTGACTGCACAGGAGGTGACCCAGTATGCTGGATAAACTTTTTTCTGCCGAAGTATTGCAGGAAACAATCACTATCGTCAAGGGTCAGTTCCTGCTGGCGTTCTGGGAGACGCTGTATGTCACCATTCTTGCCATGTTCTTCGCCGTTCTCATCGGGCTGCCTCTGGGCGTTCTGCTGGTCGTCGGGGAAAAGGGCGGTCTTGCCCCCCTCCCCGGCTGGCTGATGAAACTCATCAATGTCATCATCAATCTGCTGCGCTCTGTCCCGTTCCTCATTCTCATGATCCTGCTATTCCCCTTCACCCGTGCGGTAGTGGGGACGGCGGTGGGCACCGTGGCCTCCATTGTTCCGCTGGTTGTCGCCGCATTCCCCTTTGTGGCGCGCCTGGTGGAAAGCAGCCTGCGGGAGCTGAACCCCAATATCATCGAAATGTCCCGCAGCATGGGCGCTTCTCCCATGCAGACCATCGTTAAGGTTATGATTCCCGAGGCGGTCCCCTCCCTCATTTCCAATGCCACCATCGCCATCACCACCATTTTAGGCTACACCGCCATGAGCGGTATTGTCGGCGGCGGCGGTCTGGGCAAGATCGCCATCAACTACGGCTACTACCGCTATAAATATTTGGTCATGCTGCTAGCAGTCATTCTGCTTATCATTATCGTGCAGGTCTTCCAAAGCATCGGTACCCGTCTTTCGGCCAAGCTGGATAAACGCCTCAAGCAAAATCACTAAGCCATCTTCTTTCTTCTTTTCTTCCCTATATAAAAACTCCGGGATCATGCCGATTCCGGAGTTTTTCTTATGGGTAATTATCCGCTCAAAAAGAACAAATGTTTCACATGAAACATTTTCGGTCGGGGTCTTTAGTAATGGTACCGCTGCCGCTTTGCCAGCAGAAAGACCGCCGAAATGATTGCCGCCATCACCTCAGAAACGGTGATCGCCCACCAGATGCCGTCGATATCCAGTATCAGCGGCAGCACAATCACCGAAGATGCTTGGAACACAAGAACGCGCAAAAAGGAGATGAGCGCCGAAATGCCGCCATTGCCCAACGCCGTAAAAAAACCGGAGCAAAAGATATTAAAGCCCGCCAGCAGAAAGGAAAAAGAGAACAACCGGAACGCGTGCTTTGTCAGCGCAAACAGACTATCATCAAAGCCCACAAAGATGTAAGCAAAGGGGCCCGCCGCTGCGATTGCCAGCGCCGTCAGCGCCACACCTACCGTTAGGGTCAGTGTGATGCTCTTGCGAAGCAGGCTTTTCATCTCGGCTGTATTCTCTGCGCCGTAGTGGTAGCTTACAATGGGCGATACGCCGATGGAATATCCGATGGAAATGGCAATGAAAATGAACTGCACATACAACAGCACGCCGTAGGCAGATACTCCGTCCTCCCCGATATATATAAGAAGCTGGAAATTATACAGCATACCCACCAGCGAGCTTGCAATATTGGACATCATCTCGGACGAGCCGTTGCCGCATGCCTTCAGAATAGGCTTTGCCTCCAAAGTCGGCTTCCCTGTCAGCCGCAGTAGGTTGTTATTCGGGCGTAGGAAGTAGATCAGCGGCAGCACACCGCCTACCATCTGCCCGATGCCGGTCGCCAGTGCAGCGCCTGCCAGTCCCCACCGGAAGCCCACGATAAACAGAGCGTCCAACGCGGCATTGGTCAGCCCCGCCGCGACGGTCACAAAAAGCCCCAGCTTCGGCTTTTCCGCCGCCGTCAAAAAACTCTGGAATACATTCTGCAGCATAAAGGCAGGGGTAAACGCAATAACAATGCGCCCATACAGCACACAGCCCTCCATCATCTCGGGGGTCGCACCCAGCAGCACACACACCGGCCGTATCACCGCTATCCCGATGGCCGCCAGAAGGATCCCCAGCAGCACGGTAAAGCACACCATCATGCTGAAGTAGCGGTTCGCCTTTTCCTTATTGCCCCGCCCCAGCTGCTGCGCCACCTGTGCCGTGCCGCCGGTGCCGATCATGAAGCCCGCACCGCCCAATACCATAATAAAGGGGAAAATAAAGTTGAGCGCCGCAAATTCGGTTTTGCCTACCGCATTGGAAACAAACAGCCCATCTACCACGCTGTAGATGGAGGTAAAGATCATCATGATAATGGTTGGCATAACAAAGCGCACCAGCCGACCGTAGCTGAAATGGTCGGAAAGCCGGATCGGCTCCCGCGCGCCATTTCTTCTCTCTGCGTTCATTTATTATTCTCCAGTTTTCATTTTCTAAAATTTCCGGCAAACTCCTTCTTTGCCGGATCATATGGTCTGTACCCATGCGGATTGCGACGTATTATGGCATAGATTGTTTTATTCCGCTAGTTTTTATTGCCTCACAGGATACGGGCGTCCCTCCGCTTTTATCGTGCCGCCGCCCGTCACGGGCGGGCAGCCCTCATCCGCTTCGGGACGCCCTCATTTTTCTCTTATTCGGGGAACTCCAGCTCGCACGCACCTACCGCACGAACAGTCAAATGGGTACAGCTTTCTTCGCCAAAGGTCTCCCGCATTACCCGCAGAAAGCCCGCTTCTCGCTCTCTTGGCACCAGTGCCTGTACTGTACCAGCAAAGCCGCCGCCATGCACACGCCAGCCACCGCAGCCGGAAAGCTCCCGTTCGCACAGTGAAAGTGCCAGCGCCAGTCCCCTTTCCTTCGGGTCGGCAGGATATATATTCTGCAATTTTCGCTCGGAAGAAGCCCCGCTTGCCAACATCTCGGTAATATACCGCTCCGCCGTCGGCTCCCGCAGCGCCGCCGCCAGCCGCGGCACCCGTTCGTTTTCCTCAAAGAAGTGCATCGCACGAAGGATCGCACGGTCACTCACCTTGTCCCGCAGGCGCGGCAGCTCCGCATAGAATTCCTCCGGCTCAACCTCCCGCAGCACATGGCAGCCGAACTGCGCCGCCACCGCCTTCATCTCCAGTGGAATGGCAGCGTAGTCCTCGGTCAGGTCGGCGTGGCTGCCACCGGTATTCACCACATACATCGTCATGCCCCAGCGGGCAAAGTCGCAGGGCAGCCGCTCTACAATGGGCACTTCGGGGCACAGAAAGTCAATGCTCACAGCGCTGCCCACTGCCGAGGCGGTCTGATCCATCAGGCCGCAGGGCTTGCCGAAATACTCGTTCTCGGCGTACTGTCCAATGCGCGCCAGCACCACCGGCGGGATCGTCCCGCCGTTATACAGCCCGCTTTGGATCTGTCCCAGCAGCAGCTCAAATGCTGCCGAAGAAGAAAGCCCCGAACCGGTAGGCACCGCAGAGGTGCTTACCCCTACAAAGCCGCCTGCCGCACAGCCCTCCTGCCGCAGTCCGGCAAAAATGCCTCGAATCAGCGATGGCGAATGTCCCCGTTCTCTTTTATAATGCGCCATATCCCGCCAGTCCATCGGCGGCAGCGGGTGGCTTTTGCTGCCCAACTCTACCGTATCCTCTTGCGGAGAAACCACCACCAGCTTATCCAGCGTTACTGCAGCCGCCAGCACCCGCCCGTGCTGGTGGTCGGTATGGTTGCCTCCCAGCTCGGTGCGTCCCGGCGCCGAGAAAAAATGCACGTCTTCCCGCTCGCCGTACCGACCGGTAAATTCCTCTAAAAGGCGCAGGTAACGCTCCCGCTGCGGCAGCGGGTCATCGGTCATATACAGCCGGCAAAGCGTCTCATCGCAGGCGCTGCTTTGCAGGGCTTTTTTCCATTGGGCGGCACTCGGCATCGGTCGTTCCTCCGCGTTTTATGCTTCGTTTAAGGTAAAGCGCATCAGCACCGGATTGTGATCGGAATAGGCAAAGCCGGTCTGCACATTTTCCAGATAGATCACCGTTACATTATCGCTGACAATAAATCCATCTACAATGATGGTGAAATTGCCCTCCACATAGGGAATATCACAATTGCGGCAGGTGGGCAGAATCTTATCACCGGTATAGCTGTCGCAACGGGTCAGCCCCTCCGGCAGCATCTCAATGGGAAATGGCTGTGCCCAGCCGAAGTCGGTCATCTCGCCGCCATTGAGCACCTGCGTAGAATTTCCGGTAAAATCATGGTTAAAGTCGCCGCCGCATACCACATAATTCCCCTTTTGGTACTCCGTCAGCATATCGCCGAACAGCATGTTCATCTGTGCCGCTCTTATTTCATCGCTGCCGCCGTAGGCGGAAAGATGTACATTGAAGAGCACCAGCTCCTTGCCGTTTTCGGTCGGTACATGGCTTATCGTATAGCAGCGGTCCAAATCAAGGAACTTAGAAAATCCGGTGGAAATGGGCAGGCTGCGCCGCATCGCCTCGGTAATACCGAACCTGCTGAAGGTAACCATGCTACTGTTGGAGGTGCCGTGCGGCTGTGTCAGCGGGTACATCAAAAAAGCCGAGTGGTAGTTGACCGCATTTACCTCCGCCATTTCGCTGAATGCACCCCGCAAGATCTCCTGCTCATTGATATGGTAACTGCGGGTCGAATCGAAATCGACCTCCTGAAACAGGATAAAATCCGGTTGGAGCGAACTGACTTCTCCTGCAGCGGCAGAAACGCACGCTACCACGCTTTCGGGGCTTTCTGCCCAGGATTGCGTGCCGCCGTCCATAAAGAAGGTATAATCATCGGTATATGCGCCAAAGCCGATATTCTGTGTCGCAATGGCGTATTCCACGCCCACGCCTGCGGCAAGTCCGGCTTGCTGCGGGTTGCGCGGCTCCAAGGATTGATTATCGGGGATACGATTATAGCTGAGCATGACATAGCCCACATAGATAATAACTGCCGCCACCAGTATGGCAAGCACAATCAGCAGAATCTTCAGCAACTTTCTCATTTGTAATCTCCTTTGGTTATCTTACCAGTATTACAGCAGTTCCAGAAGGTCCTGATCCTCCACATGCTCCGAAGTGGATTTACCGTCATTTTCACGATAGCCATTCATAATGACGCGGAACAGTTCCTTGGTAGAGGGAGGTGTGTAGCTAATGGCATTGGCACCTGCCTCTATCGTTTCCAAAATAGACTGCTCGGTGGGGCCGCCGGTGGCAATCATCGGCACTGTGGGGAATTTTTCTCTGATTTTTTTCACCACTTCGGCAGTACGCTCTGCTGCGGACACATTTAAGACAGAAGCGCCCGCTGCCAGCCGTGCCTCGATGTCATAGGTTTCGCTGGTCACAGTGGCAATAATGGGAATATCAATAACCTTTTTAATGCTCTCTACCGTCTGGTTGCGTGCGGGTGCATTCACCACAACGCCGAATGCCCCCTGCGCCTCGGCGTCCTTTGCCAACAGCACGCTGCGCAGTCCATCGGTCACGCCGCCGCCCACACCGCACACCACCGGAATAGAGGAAGCGGAAATAATGGCGTCCATAATGACCTGCTGCGGCGTAAAGGGATAGACTGCCAACACCGCATCGGCATTGCAGTTGCGAATAATGGCAATATCCGTTGTGAAGATCAGCGATTTGATGCGCCGCCCCATAATGATGATACCGCTAGCACGCCGGATCTCGGAGGGCAGGGCAAGACTGTTATGATCTCGCAATGCGCTGTGGATAAAGGCCGGCGGCTGTCTTTGTTCTTTCTGATTCATCGGCTGGCTCATGTTCTTCCTCCTTTGGGGTCAATATGGGCACACTTTCTTCGGCTTGATTATACCATATCGTAATAAAAAAAGATAGTCCGGAGCACGCATTACTCCGGACAGTCTGTATATTTTGGGGCTATTGGCGGCGATCCTCCGCCGTCTGATTCCTTTTTGGGGTCAATAGAAGGTTGCAACCTCCTGCTCAGGCTCATCGGCAGGGACGCACGCCGTCACCGCCAGCACCGGACCGCGCTTTCCGTACACGGTGCTGAACTGGATATTCACATTGGCGGTCACGGTGTACCAGCCGCCGTTTTCCAGCTTTTCGGGGCTGTATCCCGTGCAGGCAAGCCCCATAAAGGTAATATCCTCCACGCAGCAGGTCATCACATGACGCCCGCATACAAAGCAGTTTTTCAGGCTGCGGTGCTTGGTGACGACCCGTCCCTTAAAGCGCACTGTCTTGCCCTGGTACTTTTCCATTTCCTCGGTCAGGTCACGGTACCATACGGCAAAGTCCGCGTCGCCTATCTCAATGATAGGCGCTTCGATATCAAAGGGCAGCGGGTCCTCTATTTCATCGTAGTCAAAGCTGCCGTCTACATAGTCATAGCCGATGTCGGTACGGCGGCTGACGCCTCTTATCACCTTGTGGATTTCCATTTTGTCGGCACCCACGGGTGCACGATTTAACAGCACCATCTCACAGCTTGTCAGCTTATCCACCATCAGGCTACGCATGTTGGTATTGTAGCTCAAAAAGGTGTTGTAATCCGCCAGCATGACCTCTTGGTAGATGATCCAGCCGGCAGGCATCTGCTCATACAGCCTTTGCAGCTGCCACATGCCGTTATATTCTATTACGACACGGTCAACACGGTGGATCTTCTGCCATTCGCCCAGCTTTTCGGCGGTCAGTTCCTCCTCGCTTTCAATGGGCAGGATATGCACATTCTTCATCAGCGGGTGGGAAAGGTCGTACTCCTCCTCGCCCTCCTCGCACAGCACCAGCAGGGTATGCTCTCCGGCATTGAACTTCTTATCCTCCAGCGTTTCCCGGATAAAGCGGGTCTTGCCCCCCTCCAGAAAGCCAGTAAACAGATATACCGGTATTTCAACCGCTTTTGCCATTTGTCAAATCCTCCGTTTTTCAGTTCAGATGGAACAGCGAGGTCAGGGCGTCCTCTTTCAGCTCGGCGCCGATGACGCACAGGCGACCGGTCACACCGGCTGCGCCGTTACGGATCTCCACCTCGCCGGGAACATAGTCAAAGTGCAGCCACTTGCCGTCTGTTCCCGCTACAATGCCCTTGGCACGCAGCACCTGACCGTAATCACCGGTATCCAGCGCCTCCAGTGCGGCGGCAAGCTCCTGCTTCTCGTAGGGGTGCGCGGTCTCCTTGCCCCAGCTGGTAAACACCTCATCAGCATGGTGATGATGGTGGTCATGGTCGTGGCAGCCGCAGCCGCATTCCTCATCATCGTGATGATGGTGGTGCTCGTGGTCGTGGCAGCCGCAGCTGCATTCCTCATCATCATGATGATGGTGATGCTCATGCTCCTGCTCCTCGGCAAGCTCCTCCAGCGCAGCAGCAAGGGTGTCTCGACGCTCCATCGCCGCCAAAAGCTGCTTCCCGTTCAACTCGTCCCACGGAGTCGTTACAATGGTAGCCGTTGGATTTTTCTCCCGCAGCAGTGCTACACAGGTATCCAGCTTTTCCCGACTCATACCGGCAGTCCGGCTCAAAATAATGGCGCTGGCGTGCTCCACCTGATTATTGAAAAACTCGCCAAAGTTTTTCATATACATCTTGGCTTTGGAAGCGTCCACCACGGTGGTAAAGCCGTTCAGCACCACATCATGCATCTGCAAATTCTGCACCGCACGAATTACATCACTCAGCTTTCCCACGCCGGATGGCTCGATCAAAATGCGGTCGGGGTGATAGGTCTCCATCACCTGCTGCAGCGCCTTGCCAAAATCACCCACCAGGCTGCAGCAGATGCAGCCGCTGTTCATTTCGGTAATGTTAATACCCGCTTCCTGCAAAAAACCACCGTCAATGCCGATCTCACCAAACTCATTTTCAATGAGGACAAGCTGTTCGCCGGTATAAGCCTCAGCGATCAGCTTCTTGATGAGTGTCGTCTTTCCTGCGCCCAGAAAACCGGAGAAAATATCAATTTTAGTCATAAAAGCATCTTCTTTCCATGAGAATTATTTGCCAATATAGTATTATACTACTTTTGTCAACTTTCTGCAATATCTCAGCACTCCCCATTTCGCATGTCACTTTCCGATAATAAGCACAAATTTTATATGGTTAAAAGGGCCACAGGATATCCCTATCCCATGACCCTCCCCACGCTCTTACTTCTATTGGGGTTATATTTCATCATCTTCGATCTTTTCCTCGGGCAAAACGATCCCCTGTGCGGCGAAGTACTCCAAAAGAAAATCAACAAATTCCTGCAGAGCTGAAGAATGTGGAAGATTTTTATTCCAAACGGCTTTTACTGCACGGTTCTGCGGCGGATTAAACGGCAGTACTGCAACATCAACCCAGTCCCTCACAAGATTCTGTGGAAGTAATGCACATAGTATACCTTTGGACACCGCTTCCCTAATAAGGGAACTGGTGTTGGTGCACAAGCGGATCTGCAGCGGCCAATCTACCGGCAGCTTACTGTTCAGCACTGCTATGGGGCGCTGACGGATATCCAAGAAAGTCACTGAATCCTGCTGTGCCAGCGGATCATTTAATGAAGTGCAAAATATGTTTGCTGTTGGATAGATATTAATGGATTCCATTGTATTAAAACGCTCTTTAATATCTAAAGGAGTCAATACAATATCTCTATACTGCCATCATTTAACCTTATCAGATCACCGGTACTCATGGATTCCTTCAAAAGACAGCAATGCTTATATTTCTTTCCGCTACCACATGGGCATGGGTCATTTCGTCCGATTTTCGTTCGTGATCACTCAACATTCTTCTTCAGCTGTTCAAATGCAGCTTTAATTTTTGCCGCCATCAGCTTTCTGCGCTCAATCAGGAAGCCCTCATAAGGCATATTCTCCCAACCGTGCGGAAGTGCATTTTCTTCTTCCATACGCTGGATTTCTTCAGGGCTGCGGCCCTCACAAACAACAGGATAATAAATCGAGGGAGCCTCATCGAGTATCTCCATATTATCCTTCCAATCGATGAAGGCGTAGTTAGCCATCTGGTTGATCTTAGCGTCATTATATCCCAGCGTCTTCAGATAAGCCTTCGGGAAAAGGTGATGCTTCTCCAGTGACTTTCTCTTACCGTCAGTACCGGGCTCGAATAGTTTACTGACGAGCAGATTACTCTTCGAGAACAGGATTTTTGCATTCAAAATGTTTAATGCGGCTACATATGCGTTCCAAGCATTATTGCCTCGGCCAGATACTGCCAAGCCCTCGGAACCGATAAGAGTAATATCGAAATAGTCGTTTGTAAGCCGCTCCTCAACCCTCGACAAAACAAATCGCTTGTATTCTTCCAGCGATGTTAGTTCCTTGATAGAGTTCAGGTGATTTTCGACCGTGGATTCAAACGATCTAGTATAGAGCGAGACAAGAGACGCATAGAAAAACCACAGCGATGTCAAATGCAAATTCTCGTTGTACGACGCATTAAACCTATACTTTGCGATGAGGTAGAATGCATAGGTGTAGTAGATTGCGTTTCCCGAAAGAATCAGATCACCGGACAGATACCCGGCATTCATGATAGATTTCAAGAACTCGTGCCAGTTGTGGACGTTTAGAACGTCTGGGAGCTTTGCCTTAAGCACATCGAAACGCTGATCCCGTAGAGTTTCATCTACAGCACCTTTTTTGTCGAAGTCAGATCCACGGAGCAACTTGTATCCATATTTCAAGCGAGCTCGGTCAAAAGCATACGCCATAACCACACGAATGACATCCTGCGCCGTGACTTCGGTAAGCTGATTGTAAGATGTGATTTTGTCCTTGGAGGGGTATGTTGACTCCATGCTAAACTGCTCAATCTCTTTTCGTCCCTCATCCCAATAGAGTGAAAGTAGCGTCAGAATAAAGTCGTTCTGCTTCAATGCCACACCGCCGGAATTAACACGAACAAAGATTTCAGAGACATCCTCTTCTTCAGCATTCGCCTTGATATCAAACACCGGGAGCGTGTGCTGCTTCAAATTAGAAAGCGCAGTGATGTTTTCAGAAATAAGATCCTGTTCCTCGTCGCTCAATGCTTCACCCTTAGAGGTTCGGTACTCGGTCAGCTTTTTAGTGAAATTGATGATCAGCTTTGTAATGTTAGTTGTGGTGAAGACCTCACTTATGTTGTAAATCCACTCCGGGTCTTTTTTCGTAGCCTGATAACCAACCTCGAACTTGTTCTTCAACGGGCAGTAGGAAATAACAATGGCCTTCTCATCATATTTTGAGTTGATGACCTTTTTCCCCTTCATAACGGCATACAGAGAAGTCAATCTCTGCTGCCCATCAATAATTACCTGCTTTGGAGATTCATAGTTGTGGGTGTCTGTTCCGATGGCTTTCTTCTTCTCAAGCGTAGGACACTCCCACAGCATCAAACAACCGATGGGATACCCGCACATCATGGAGTCGAACAAATCACGAACCTTTGAGTCTTTCCAAATAAACGGTCTCTGGAGTTCCGGAAGGCCAAGTTCTCCGGTGTCGATCTTTTCGATCAACTGATTGACTGTTAAAGTCGTGTTGCTAAATATCTGTTGCATTCACCGTTCCTCCTGCTTAATCTACGAATAAGTTCGGGATACCGTGTACACTAATGGATATAGTAGGTTCTTACACCACCTGCAAAAGGTAAAATTTCAGATAGTCGGTCTCCGGAACCTCCGGCAGAATGGGGTGATCCGGTGCCTGCTGCCGCGCCTCGATCTGCCGCAGCGTCACACCGGCGTCCGCCGCCGCTTCCCGCAGCATCTTGCGGAACATCTCATCGGTCATAAAGTGCGAGCAGGAGCAGGTCGCCAGATACCCACCCCGCGGCAGGAGCTGCATCGCCTTCCTGTTGATCTCCTTGTAACCGTTATAGGCGTTTTTTGCAGTCGCGCGGCTTTTCGTAAAGGCTGGTGGATCGAGAATCATATAGTCATAGTCACACTTTTTCTCCTTTGCCATCTCGGTCAGCAGGTCAAAAACATCGGCGCATTTATAATCCAGATTGGTCAGCCCGTTTTTCCTGCCGTTTTCCGCTGCCAGTTCCAGTGCAAAGGCAGATACATCAACAGCTGTAACATGCGCTGCTCCTGCTGCTGCGGCATTCAATGCAAAGGCGCCGGTGTGGGTAAAGCAATCCAATACCCGCCGTCCGCGTGCCAGCTTTGCCGCTGCCAGCCGGTTGTACTTTTGGTCAAGGAAAAAGCCGGTTTTCTGCCCCTCGATGTAGTCCACATCGTACTTAATCCCGTTTTCCGTAATAATCACATGCCCGTTCAAATCGGTTTTCAACCCTGCCATCGGGTAAAAGCCCTTTCCCTGCTCCAGTCCCTCCAGTGCTCTTATCGCCACATCGTTACGCTCATAAATCGCATCGATTTCCTCGCCGTCTGCTTGAAGCAGCTCTACCAGTGCACGGTACACCCAATCCTTGCGCTGTTCCATACCGAAAGAAAGCACCTGCGTTACCAGTATGTTTTCAAAGCGGTCTACCGTCAGTCCCGGGAACTGATCCGCCTCCCCGAAGATCAGGCGGCAACAGCGGTAGTCGGTCTCTCCCATTACCGTCTTACGGTAGTCCAACGCATAGCCTACTCTCCGCCGGAAAAATGCCTCGTCAAAGACATCATTGGTATTGCGGCTGATAATGCGCACCCGAATTTTGGAGTGGTCATTTACCCAGCCGGTGCCAAGGTAACGCCCTTTATTGCTTACCACATCTACCATGTCGCCGTTTTGATAGACCCCCGCTACGGCGGTCACCTCCTCGCCGTACACCCACGGGTGTCCTGCTCTCAGGCTGCGCTCTGCCTTTGGGGTCACTGTAAATACAGGATAATCTCTTGGTGTCATAATGTCTCTCCGATCGAAAAAAATCTTTTTTTATGATAGCCTTTTTTCAGCAAAAAAGCAACACTTGCGTCCGCCCTGCCAAAGGTCTATAATCGAAGTCATACGGCGGGCGCGGCTCCGCTTTTCGGGGCTGACCCTCCGCCCTGCTGCGGGCAGTCTCTCTCCGCTTCGCTGCGCCCACCCCACATTTTACTTTTCCTACCAGGAGGTCTCCTCATGAAAACCGCCATCTGCTATTATTCCCGCCATCACGGCAATACCCTAAAGGTCCTGGAGGCAATGGCAGAAGCCTCCGGCGCCGAGCTTATCGATGTCACCAGCCGCATCGCCGCCCGCCTGCCACAGTACGACCGTATCGGCTTCGCCTCCGGCATTTACTACTCCAAGTTCCATGAGACTGTTGTAAACTACGCTGCGCAGTACCTTCCGGAGGGGAAAGATGTCTTTTTTGTCTGCACCCACGGCTCCAAATCCTGTCCCGAAAAGTATTTTTCCGCAATCCGGCAGGTCGCGGAGCAAAAGGGCTGTCCCGTTCTCGGCGCATTCTCCTGCCGCGGGTATGACACCTTCGGTCCCTTCAAGCTCATCGGCGGCATGGCAAAGGGACACCCGGACGAAGCTGACTTGCAAAAAGCCCGCGACTTTATCGAACACCTGTAAAAACTGTAAGACCGGCAGCCCGCTCCCGCATGGAGCCGCTGCCGGTCATAATATTTATACCGCATACTGGCTGGTGTACAGCCGGTAGTAGAAGCCCTGCTTTTCCAGCAGCGCCTCATGGGTGCCGGTCTCCACGATCTGTCCGTCATTGATGACAAGGATCAGGTCGGCGTCCACAATGGTGGAAAGGCGGTGCGCAATAACAAAGCAGGTGCGTCCGCGCATCAGCTTATCCATTGCTTTCTGAATGAGGATCTCGGTACGGGTGTCCACATTGGAGGTCGCCTCGTCCAAAATGAGCAACCGGCGGTTGGCAAGCAGCGCCCTTGCGATGGTCAAAAGCTGCTTCTGTCCACCGGAAATATTGATGCTGTCCTCGCTCACTATAGTGTCGTAGCCCTGTGGCAGCGTGCGGATAAAGTGGTCGCAATATGCCTCGTCGCAGGCGGCAATGATCTCCTCACGGGTCGCCTCCGGCTTGCCATAGGCTACATTATCCGCCACCGTCCCGCCAAACAGCCAGGTATCCTGCAATACCATGCCGAACAGCCCGCGCACGTCTTCGCGGCTCACGGCGGCTATGTCGTTGCCGTCTATCGTGATCCGCCCGCTTTGAATATCATAGAACCGCATCAAAAGGTTCACCAGCGTGGTCTTGCCCGCACCGGTGGGACCCACGATTGCCACCTTTTGTCCGTGCTTCACGTTTACGGTAAAGTCACGAATAAGGGGCGTTTCGGGGTCATAGCTGAAGTTCACATTCCGGAAATCTACATCGCCCTTTATTCCCTCGGGCAGGTGTCCCTCAATGGGCAGCTCCTCCGGTGCGTCCTGCATCTCATAAACCCGTCGAGCGGCGGCACAGGTTCGCTGGACAGAGCCCAGCACCTCCGCAATCTGCTCCAATGGTGCGGAAAACTGGCGGGAATACAGCAGCACCGTCACTACGGCGCCCACACCCAAAGTCCCCTGCACCGTCAGATAGCCGCCGATGAGAGCAACCAGAATATACGCCAGTGCATTGGCGGCAGTGATGCATGGAGTGATCAGTCCCTGCAAAAACAATGCCTTCGCTTCGGCGTCCTTCTGCCGTCCGTTTGCTGCGGCATGCGCCGCAATGGTAGCGTCCTCGTAGTTATATGCCTTGGTGGTCTGGTAGCTGGCATAGCTTTCCTCCACCACCGAGTACATCTTGCCGCTCTCCTCAAACATGCGGTGGAAATAGGTGCCACAGGCGGCGGAGATGCGGGAGGAAATGATGATGGAAAGCGGCATCAGCAGCAGAACGGCAAGTCCCATTCGCCAATTTTCCCGCAGCATCATCACGGCAATGACCACGATCTGCAAAAAGCCCATGATGGTCACATCCACAATGTTATGGATACTGCCGCCCATGTTGGAAACATCTTCCTGAATACGGTCGATAATCTGACCCGCAGGGGTCTTGTCAATAAAGCTGATGGGCAGCCGCCCCAGCTTATCAGAAATGCTGATACGCAGATTGCAGGTATAGTATCTGCTTACCACATTGTTCATCAGATACATCTTGCCAATATCCACAGTGCTTTTCAGGAGGTATACCCCCGCCAACACTCCGCAAATCGGCAGAAGCGCAGCGGTCAGTCCCTCGGTGGGGCGCTCGCCCGACCACGCCTCGTACAAAAGCTGAACGCCTTGTCCCAGCAGCTTGGGGGCCACAACGGTACATGCCACCACTACACCGCCCAGCAGGGCACCCAGCAGCAGCCAGCCATAAATGGGCTTTGCGTCCCGCACCAGTCGGCACACAACCTGCCCCGTGCTCATTTTTGCATTCTCAGTCGGTTTCTTTTTTCGGTTCATCGGCGCTCACCTCCCGTCTGAGAAAGATAGATCTCACGGTAGACCTCGCAGTGCTCCAGCAGCTCGGCGTGGGTGCCTGCGCCCACCAACCGTCCGCCGTCCATTACAAAGATCCGGTCACTGTTCATCGCGCTGGTCACCCGCTGCGTCACCACAATCTGTGTCCTGCCCGCCGCTTTTTCAGCAAGCGCCCGCCGCAGATTCGCCTCCGTCATAAAGTCAAGCGCCGAAAAGCTGTCGTCAAAAAGATAGATCGGCGCATTTTTCAAGATGGCACGGGCTATGCTGACCCGCTGCTTCTGTCCGCCGGAGAGGTTCTTGCCTGCCTGCTCCAGCCGATAATCCAGTCCGTCGGGCTGCGACCTGATGTAATCCGCCATCTGTGCCGCCTCGGCAGCCTCCATGATCTCCTCATCGGAGGCGCCGGGTTTACCCATGGCAATATTTTCACGAATGGTACCGCTGTAAATACCGGCACGCTGCAAAACACAGCTGATATTCTGCCGAATGGTGCGGCGGCTGAGGGTAGCAGCGTCCCGACCGTCAAAATAGATTTTCCCCTCGGTAGGCAGGCGGAACGCCATCAGCAGCTGCACCAGCGTGGATTTACCGCTGCCGGTGCCACCAATCACGGCAATCTTCTGCCCTGCTGCAATGTGCAGCGAAATATCGCTCACCGCTGCAACATCGGCGTCCTCATAGCGGAAGGTCACATTCTCCATGCGGATATCTCCGGCAAAGGTAATATCCTCCGTCATATTCTCCTTGGTGGTCTCGGTCATCATATCGGCGTCCATGACCTCGCCAATGCGATCCGCGGCGACCTTGGCGTGTGGCCGCCTCGGCCTCGCGGTTGACCTCCTCCGGCGTGCGGAAGGTGGGGCAGATCTCGTGCAGCAGTGCGACCATCCGCTCCGCGTCGTTGGATTCTGCGGCAACACGCAGACGGTCGAGCTTTTCCTTCATGGAATTCCTGCCGACCTCGGGCCGCTGCTCGACGAAAATTTTCGCATTTTCCGTCCGGTGGAGGTTTTTGTCGGAGATCAGCAGCTCTTCATAAAGCTTTTCGCCGGGACGCAGGCCGATCTCCTGGATTTCGATGTCCACACCGGGCGTCAGCCCGGACAGGCAGATCATCTTCTCCGCCAGCTCGCGGATATACACCGGCTGGCCCATGTCCAGCACGAACACCTCGCCGCTGCGCGCGAAGGAGCCGGCCTCCAGCACGAGCTGGACGGCCTCGGCGATGGTCATGAAGTAGCGCACGATGCGCCGGTCGGTGATGGTGACCGGCCCGCCGTAGGCGATCTGCTTTTTAAATAAAGGTATGACGGAGCCGCTGGAGCCTAAAACGTTTCCGAAGCGAACGGCGGCGAATTCGGTCTTGCTTCCATGGCGCAGGCCCTGTAAGACCTGCTCGCAGAGATACTTGGTCGCGCCCATGACGTTGGTCGGGTTGACGGCCTTGTCGGTGGATATCTGCACAAACCGCTTGACGCCGTACTCCGCGGCGGCCTTCGCCAGCTTGTAGGTGCCGATGACGTTGTTCTTGATGGCCTCGTTGGGGCTTTCCTCCATCAGCGGGACGTGCTTATGGGCCGCAGCGTGGAACACAAGCTCCGGCCGGTAAGTTTCCATCACATGGTTCAGCCGGACGGCGTCACGGACAGAGCCGATGATGACCTCCAGATTCAGTTCCGGATGGGTGCGGCGCAGCTCCATTTGAATATCATAGGCATTATTTTCGTAAATATCCAGAATAATAAGCTGCTTCGGCTTCGCATGGGCGATCTGACGGCACAGCTCGCTGCCGATGCTCCCGCCGCCGCCGGTGACCAGCACCACCTTGCCGGAAATATAGCCCACAATTTCATCCAGATTGACCTTGATGGGTTCCCGGCCCAGCAGGTCCTGCGGATCGACCTTGCGCAGCTTGCTGACGCTGACCTCTCCGTTGACCATCTGGAAAATGCCGGGAAGCATCTGTACCTCGCAGCCGGTGGTGGCACAGATGTCCAGAATTTCCTTCCGGGACTTTGCGGTACAGTTGGGAATGGCGAAGATGATCTTGCTGATCTTGTACTTCTTCACAGCCGTGGCAATGTCCTGACGTCCGCCCACAATGGGAACGCCGCACAGCTGCTTGTTCCACTTCACCGGGTTGTCGTCAATGACGCAGGACAGGTGATCCTGAATATGGTCGCTGTTGGTAAATTCCACAGCCAGCGCCCGTCCGGCGTCGCCCGCGCCGATAAGCATGACGTTTTTCACGCCGTTGGCATGGGTGATGTGGCTGATGCGCCGCTGCGCCGTCCGGAGCAGCCGGTAGGAGAACCGGATGGCCACGGTGCTGACGAAGCTGAACAGGAAGCCCACCACCATGCTGGAACGG